>Ga0256832_1002403_pt1 | contig 12794 bp, 13 predicted proteins | sample 134614metaG_FD_190534 | JGI IMG/M metagenome (GOLD analysis project Ga0256832, IMG submission 190534) | Hydrothermal vent microbial communities from Lau Basin, Pacific Ocean - 134-614 | ecosystem: Environmental > Aquatic > Marine > Hydrothermal vents | place: Pacific Ocean: Lau Basin | collected... | reverse complement strand
CTCCGACCCCGCCCAAACGACTGGGGCACCCCAGCACCAGCATTGCGCTTATCCTCCCTGCGACCCCATGCTATCATCCGCCAAAACCATGCAGAAGACGCAGCCTTGAATCCTGTACCCGCATCCAGCAAGTCCGACGCCGAAAAGCTCCAGGAACTCGGTCTGGCGGTGATCCGCACCGAAGCCCAGGCGGTGGCCGACCTTGCCCAGCGCATAGACGCCAGCTTCGTGCGTGCCTGCGAATACATGCTGCATTGCACCGGCCGCATCGTGGTTACCGGCATGGGCAAATCCGGTCACGTGGGCAACAAGATCGCCGCCACCCTGGCCAGCACCGGCAGCCCCGCTTTCTTCGTGCATCCGGGGGAAGCCAGCCACGGCGACCTGGGGATGATTACTGCCGGCGACGTGGTGCTGGCCCTGTCCAACTCCGGGGAGACCGGGGAAATCATCACCATCCTCCCCATCATCAAGCGCCTGGGCGTACCCCTCATCAGCATGACGGGCAACCCCGAATCCACCCTGTCCCGGGAAGCGGAGGTCAATATCGACGTGAGCGTGGCGCGGGAAGCCTGCCCCTTGGGGCTGGCGCCCACCGCCAGCACCACCGCCGCCCTGGCCATGGGGGACGCCCTGGCCGTGGCGCTGCTCGAGGCCAGGGGTTTTACCGAGCTGGATTTTGCCCGCTCCCATCCCGGCGGCAGCCTGGGGCGCAAATTGCTGCTTCATGTCGGCGACATCATGCACCAGGGCGAAAAAATCCCTCAGGTAGGGGAGCAGGCCACCATCAGCCAGGCCCTCATGGAAATGACCGCCAAGGGCCTGGGCATGACCGCCGTGGTGGACGGCGAAGGGCATATCAGCGGCGTGTTCACCGACGGCGACCTGCGCCGCACTCTGGATCGGGGAGTAGATCTGCACAGCACCGCCGTCACGGAGGTCATGACCCGGGGCGGCATCACCACCCAGTCCCAGAGCCTGGCCGCCGAGGCCCTGAAGCTCATGGAAGACAACAAGATCAGCGGCCTGCTGGTAGTGGACGAGGACAGCCATGTCATCGGCGCCCTGAACATGCACGATCTGCTGCGCGCGGGAGTGGTATAGATGCAGGATATACTGGAAAAAGCGGCCCGGGTGAAACTGGTGATCTTCGACGTGGACGGCGTGCTCACTGACGGCAGCCTTTTCCTGGGCGATGACGGCCAGGAGTACAAGGCTTTCCATTCCCAGGACGGCCACGGCATGGTGATGCTGCAGAGCACCGGCGTGCAGATCGCCATCATCACCGGCCGCAGCTCCCAGGTGGTGGCCACGCGCATGGCCAGCCTGGGCATCAGCCATCTCTACCAGGGACAGCGGGACAAAAGGCCCGCCTACGCCGAACTCAAGGAAAAACTGGGGCTGACGGACGCGGATATCGCCTACGTGGGCGACGATGTGGTGGATCTGCCGGTCATGAGCCAGGTGGGCCTGGCCATTGCCGTGCAGAACGCCCATGCCTTCACCAAACAGCACGCTCACTGGATCACGCCCTCGGCCGGAGGCCGTGGCGCGGCCCGGGAAGTCTGTGAACTCATCATGGAAGCCCAGGGCAAGCTGCAAGAGCACCTGCAAACCTACCTTCAGTAGGTGGCCATGCGCATCTGGCTGTTTCTGTTGCTGCTGGGCCTGCTGATCGTCACCTGGTGGGCCTCCCGGCCCGAGCCTTCCCCAGACTATACCGAAGAGTCCGCGAACAATGAGGTGCAGGACTATTTCGTGGACGGCTTGGCCCTGCGCCAATTCGACACGGACGGCCAGCTGAGCCACCGCCTGCTGGCGCGGGATATGCAGCACTACCGCGACAGCGGACTCACCCGGCTGGCCGCGCCGCGTTACATCCTCTACGAACAGGGCAACCCGGTCTGGACCATCAGCGCCGAAACCGGCGAACTGTCCAGCGACCAGTCCCTGCTGAAACTGTTCGGCGAGACCATCATCGAACGGGAGGCGGACGACATCCATCCCGCCATGCGCCTGGTCACGGCAGACCTGCGCATCTATCCGCGGAAGGAATATGCCGAGACGGACGAAGCCGTGGCTGTCACCAGCGGGCAAAACTGGATAGAATCCACGGGCATGCAGGCCTGGTTCAAATCACCCGGCAAGATCCTTTTCCCCGAACAGGCGAGGGCCCATTATGTTGCACAATAAACGTTACCTTCTCCTGGCCCTGCTGCTGGGCATCTCCCCGGCGCTGACGGCCCTGCCCTCGGACAAGGACGCCCCGGTGGAGATCGAGGCGGACAGCGCCGACATCGACGGCAAGACCAACACCACCACCTATCGTGGCAAGGTTCGTATCAGCCAGGGCTCCATGGAGCTGCGTGCCGACAAGGTGGTCATTCAATTCAAAGGGCGCAAGCCAAGCATCCTGACGGCCACGGGCAGCCCGGCCAGGTTTCGCCAGAAGCCAGAAAAGAACAAGGGATGGGTCACCGGGCAGGGCAAGACCATCGTCTACCGCATCAACAGCGAGGAGCTGGTGCTCACGGGTGATGCTGTCCTCACCCAGAACGACGACAGCTTCCGCAGCGACCGCATCGTTTACGACCGGGTGAAGGCGCAACTCAAGGCCGGCGCCGCCGCGGACGGCTCGGAACGGGTGAAGGTCATCATCCACCCCGAGGGCAACCCCTGATTTCGCCATGAGTTTTCTCACCGCAGAAGGCCTGGTGAAAAGATACCGAGGCAAGGCCGTGGCCAACGGCGTCAGCCTGCATGTGGACGAGGGGGAAGTCGTGGGCCTGCTGGGGCCCAACGGCGCGGGCAAGACCACCTGTTTCTACATGATCATGGGACTGATTCCCGTGGATGCCGGCTCCATCAATCTCGGCGGCAGGGATCTGACCTCCAGCCCCATGCACGTGCGCGCCCGTCACGGCCTGGGGTACCTGGCCCAGGAACCGTCCATTTTCCGCCAGCTTAGCGTGGCCGACAACATTCTTGCGGTGCTGGAGATTCGTGGCAAGCTGAACAGGAAGGCCCGCGCGGAGCGCTGCGAGGAACTGTTGGCTGAGTTCGGCATCGGCCACCTGGCCGGGTACAAGGCCATCTCCCTGTCCGGCGGTGAACGCCGCCGCCTGGAGATTGCCCGCAGCCTGGCGACGGATCCGCGCATCATCCTCCTGGACGAACCCTTTGCCGGGGTGGATCCCATATCCATCGCGGACATCCAGCAAATCATCCGCAACCTGGCTGACACGGGCATCGCCATACTCATCACGGACCACAACGTGCGCGAAACCCTGGGTATCTGCGAGCGGGCCTATATCCTGTCTGAGGGCGCCGTGCTCGCCCAGGGACAGCCGGAGGAGATCCTTGCTCAGGAAGACGTGCGCAATACCTACCTGGGGGAGCATTTCACACTTTGAGCCGGGCGAAAAGCGCCGAGCTCCGCTCCTCGAAAAAAACACCCAACCAATTGAAAAAACGAGATAATTCCGAGTAATCCCATGCCACAGGCTCCGCCCCGCAAACAAACCGAGTTCAAAAACAGATGACCTGAGTCAAGCAAAGCTGTTTCAACAGCGCTAAACTATGAATAAACGCCGAAACAAAGGTTACTCCATCAACTGATGAAACCATCCATCCAGCTCCGTCTGGGTCAGAATCTGACCATGACCCCCCAGTTACAGCAGGCCATCCGCCTGTTGCAACTTTCCACACTGGAGCTCAAGCAGGAAATCCAGGAAGCACTGGAATCCAACTTCATGCTCGAGATCGAGGAGGATGGACAGGACGGCCTGTCTGCGGAAGCTGAGGGCTTGCCAGCCGAGGATCAGGCAACCACCTCGCAGGAAAGCCTGGGAGCCGAGGGCACTACAGACAGCATCCCCGAGGAGCTGCCCGTGGATGCCAACTGGGAAGACCAGTACGACATTCCGGCCACCCGCACACCATCCGGGAATAGCGAGGAATCAACCGATTTCCTGGCCCGGGAAAGCCAGGAGGAAACCTTGCAGGACTACCTGCACTGGCAGCTCAACCTCACACCCTTTTCCGACCAGGACCGGAGCATCGCCCTGGCCATCATTGATGGCATTGCCCCCGATGGCTATCTCAGGGTGGAGCTCGAGGACATCCTTGCCCAAATGGATGACGAGGAAATCGGCATGGAAGAAGTCCTGACGGTATTGCACCGGGTTCAGCGTTTCGATCCACCAGGGGTCGCCGCCCGCGATCCCCGGGAATGCCTGCTGCTGCAACTGGAGCAGCTGCCGGCGGACCTGCCGCTGAAACCCCAGGCGGAAAAGCTGTTACGCGACCATTTCGAGCTGCTCACGGGCAACAACGAGGCCCGCATCCGCAAGCTGTTGAAAGTCAACAGCGAGGAAGTGCGGCTGATATTCGGTCTGATCCGTTCCCTCAATCCCCATCCCGGCTCCACCATCTCACCTTCGGACACCCGTTATGTGGAACCGGATGTGTTCGTGCAGAAAAAGAACGGTCGCTGGCTGGTCTCACTGAACCCGGACACCATGCCCCGCCTGCGCGTCAACCCCGAGTACGCCTCCTTGGTGAAACGCGCAGACAACAGCAGCGACAATGTCACCCTCAAGGATCACCTCCAGGAGGCCCGCTGGTTCCTCAAGAGCCTGCAGGGACGCAACCAGACCCTGCTCAAGGTCGCCAAACGCATCGTGGAGGTACAGCAGGGTTTCTTCGAGCATGGCGAGGAAGCCATGAAGCCCCTGATTCTCAAGGACATCGCCGAAGCCGTGGACATGCACGAGTCCACCATCTCGCGCATCACCACCGGAAAATACATGCATACCCCAAGAGGCGTGCTGGAGTTCAAGTACTTCTTCTCCAGCCACGTCGCCACCGACAACGGCGACCAGGCATCTGCAACGGCCATTCGCGCCCATATCCGCAAGCTGATACTCGCGGAGGACCCGAAGAAGCCATTGTCAGACAACAAGATCGCCACCATGTTGTCCAATGACGGCATCAAGGTAGCCAGGCGCACCGTCGCCAAGTACCGCGAAGCCATGGCAATCCCGCCATCCAACGAACGCAAACGTCTCGTTTAATCAAGGAGAACACCTATGCAACTGAGCGTAACCGGTCACCATGTAGAACTCACCGACGCCCTGCGCAGCTATGTCGAAGACAAGATCAAGCGCATCGAACGTCACTTCGATCACGTTACCAATGTCCATGTCATTCTCAGCGTGGAGAAACACATGCAGAAGGCCGAAGCCACGGTCCATGTGAGCGGTGCTGACGTTTTCGCCGATGCCACCCAGGAAGACATGTACGCGGCGATCGACGGACTGGTGGACAAGCTCGACCGGCAGATTCTCAAGCACAAGGAAAAAATCCAGAAACGGGCACGGGGGAACGGCGCCAGGGCCGCCCTGGCGGAAATGCCCGAGTAGTTCGCGCAACCGAAGCGGAAGGAGGACGCTTTTCGCTGATTGCCATCCGAGCCTTTTCCGCATGGTGCGGAAAAGGCTCATGAATTCAAGGCCACAAGCCATGCTACCCGAAGACCTGTTGCAACCCGACCAGATCAGTCTCGAAGACGACGCGACCAGCAAGAAGCGCGCCCTGGAACATCTTTCGGAGCTCCTCGCCGCCGGCACCAACACCCCCGCCGCGGAAGCCATCTACGAAAAGCTGCTGGAACGCGAGCGTCTGGGCAGCACCGGGATGAGCGAGGGAATCGCCCTGCCCCACGCCCGCATCAAGGGCATCAGCAAGCCCGTGGGCGCATTCGTGCACCTTGAGCATGGCATCGACTTTGACGCCATGGACGGCAGGCCGGTGGACATTCTGTTCGGCCTGCTGGTGCCGGAACAGGCCACGGACGTACACCTGGAACTGCTGGCCAGCCTGGCCAGCCTGTTCAGCAAACCGCAAATCTGCGCCCAGGTACGTCAGGCAGACAGCCCGGAACAGGTGATTCGCATTCTCAACCCGCCGCCACTGGCCGATGCAGCATCAGATCACAGTTGAGGATTTGCTCGACGCCCTGCAGGAGCGCCTGCGGCTGCGCCTCCTTGCTGGCGGGAAAGGACTGGGCAACATCATCTTCGATGCGGACGAGGAAAAATCCGATCCCATCGTCGCCGGCCCCCTGAACTACATCCACCCCAGCCGCATCCAGATCATCGGCCCCAAGGAAAAGAAGTACCTGACCAGCCTGTCCGGCGAGGAACAGCAGGCGGCACTTGCCCGGCTATTCGCCGCGGAGCCCGCAGCAATACTCCTGAGCAACCGGCTCAAGTCCATGCCCGCCCTGGAGAAACTGGCGAAGAAGCACAATGTTCCCCTGCTGGCGTCATCATTGAAGGACAGCCAGGTACTGGACAATATCCAGTACTACGCAGCACGTTTCTTTGCACGCAAAACCACCCTGCACGGCGTCTTCCTGGAAGTGCTGGGCATGGGCGTGCTGCTCACCGGTCACTCGGCCGTGGGCAAGAGCGAACTGGCCCTGGAGCTCATCATTCGAGGCCACCGCCTCATCGCCGACGATGTCACCGAGTTCCGCCGAGTGGCCCCGGACATTCTCAGCGGCAGCTGCCCGCCCCTGCTGCGGGAGTTTCTCGAGGTGCGCGGCCTGGGCATACTCAACATTCCCGCCATGTTCGGCGACAGTGCCATACGGCACAGCAAGTACCTGCATCTCATCGTGCACCTGAAACGCATGAAGCTGCAGGAAATCGCCGACATGGAGCGCCTGCGCGGCGCCAACCGCTACCGCACCGTGCTGGGCGTGGAGATTCCGGAGATCACCGTACCCGTGGCGCCGGGACGCAACCTCGCCATCCTGGTGGAAACCGCGGTGCGCAACCACATGCTCAAGCTCAAAGGCTATGACGCAGCGGAAATCTTCATCGAACGCCAGAGCCAGGCCATAGAGAACGATAAACCATGAGCATCGGCATTCTCCTTGTAACCCACCCGGGCATAGGCGATGCACTGCTGGAGAACGCCAGCAGGCTGCTGGGCAATTGCCCCCTGCGCATCCGCAGCCTGGCCATTCCCTTGGAAAGTGATCGTGAAAAGCTCATGAGGGACGCCCTGGAGGCCGCCCGGTCCCTGGATGACGGCAGCGGCATACTCATTCTCACAGATGCCTTCGGCGCCACCCCCAGCAACATCGCCTGTGAACTTACCCGGGAGATGCAAGCCAACGTGGTATCCGGTCTCAACCTGCCCATGCTGATTCGGGTATTCAACTACAGCAGTGACGACCTGGCCGCCCTCACACGCAAGGCGGAAGAAGGAGGCATGCGGGGCATCCAGGTATCCACGGCTTCCGGGGAAGAAGCATGAAGTCCTCCGGCGTGGTGATACCCAACAAGCTTGGGCTGCATGCCCGGGCTGCCGCCAAGCTGGTGAGCACCGCCAGCGGATTCTCTTCCCAGGTGTACCTGGAACGCAACGGCAACCGCATCAACGGCAAAAGCATCATGGGCGTGATGATGCTGGCCGCCAGCCAGGGCAGCGAAGTCACAGTCATTGCCGAAGGTGATGACGAGGATCAGGCCCTGGCCGCCCTGCTGGACCTGATCAACGACGGCTTCGGGGAGGAACAATGACCATTGCCATCCAGGGCATAGGCGTGTGCAGCGGCATCAGTACCGCCATCGGCAAAGTGCTGATGCTCTCCCGTGGCAGCATTCAGGCGGAACCCGGCATGGTGCCCGCCAGCGAGGTCGATGCCGAGGTGCAGCGTTTCTTCAACGCCGTGCAGACCGCCGCGAAACAGCTAACGGAAATCCGCAAGGAAATACCGGCGGACACGCCGCCGGACATTCTGGAGTTTATCGACACCCACCTGCTCATGTTGCAGGACAAGGCCATATCCGAAGCCCCCGCCCAGACCATACGCAACGAGGGCTGCTCCGCGGAATGGGCCCTGCAGCTGCGCCGCGACCAGCTGCTGCGCGTGTTCGAGGACATGGAGGACGCCTACCTGCGCACGCGCAAGGACGATCTCGATCACGTGGTCAACCGCATCATGGCCATACTGCAGGGAGAAGGCCGCAAGGACCCGGTGGAGATCGCCGGTCACATCATCGTGTCGGAAGACCTGACACCGGCAGACACCATCATGCTGCATCACCGGGGCGCCAGCGGTTTCATCACCGATTTCGGCAGCCCCATGTCCCACACGGCCATTCTTGCCGCCAGCCTGGGCATTCCCGCCGTCGTGGGCGCCCATGGCGCCAGCAGTCACCTGGGCAGCGGCGAGCTGGTCATCGTGGACGCTGCCAATGGCACGGTACTGGCGGACTGCTCCAGGGAAAACATCCGCTTCTTCGAACAACGCCTGCACCGGGAAAGAGAGCGGCGCAACGCCCTGCAGACCCTGCGGGACACGCCGGCGGTCACCCGGGACGGTGAGCGCATCGAGCTGCAGGCCAATATCGAACTGCCGGAGGACGTGGAAGCGGCCCGCAACGAGGGAGGCGACGGCATCGGCCTGTACCGCACGGAATTCCTCTACATGAACCGGGAGCAGCTGCCCACGGAAGACGAACATTACCAGGCCTACCGACAGGTCATCGAGGGCATGGACGGACGTCCGGTGACCATTCGCACTCTCGATCTGGGGGCTGACAAGCAGTGTGAACACCAGCCAGAGCCCACTGCCTGCATCAACCCGGCCCTGGGCTTGCGCGCCATACGCCTCTGCCTGAAGGAGACGGACATTTTTCGCGTGCAGATTCGTGCCATCCTGCGCGCATCGGTGCATGGCCCCGTACGCCTGATGATTCCCATGCTCACCAATCTCTGGGAAGCCCGCCAGGCGCGGGAAATCATCGATGAGGAGATGCGCTGCCTTGCGGAAGAGGACATCGCCATGGACGCCTCCCTGCCCATAGGCGCCATGATAGAAACACCGGCCGCCGCCCTCACGGCGGATGCCTTTGCAGGCATGTTCGATTTCCTTTCCATTGGCACCAATGATCTCATCCAGTACACCCTGGCCGTGGACCGTGCTGACGACAGCGTCAATCACCTCTACGATCCCCTGCATCCCGCCGTTCTGATGCTGATTCGCAACATCGTGGAAGCCGGCAGGCAATGTGGCAAGCCCGTGGCCATGTGTGGCGAGATGGCAGGCAATCCCCGCTACACGCCACTGCTGCTGGGACTGGGGCTGAGAACCCTGAGCATGCATCCCGCCTCCCTGCCCGAGGTTAAGCAGCTCATCCGCAAACTGGACCTGGGACAGCTGACAGACCAGGTGGACAAGCTGCTGCGCAATCCCTCTGCCTATGACCTGGCGGAAGGTATCGCCGCGCTGGGAGACTGAGCTTTCAGGGAAGGGTGGACTGGGCCAGCCAGGCCGGGTCGTAGGGATGCCTGCGTTTTGCGTAGAGACGCAGAACACGCCGCACATAACCCCGGGTTTCCGCATAGGGAGGAACGCCCCGGTGTCGGATTACGCTTTGCTCACCGGCATTGTAGGCGGCCAGAACTTTTTCCAGATCCCCGCGAAACCAGGCCAGCAGCCAGCGCAGGTAGGCCATGCCTCCACGCAGGTTGTCCTCCACATCCCAGATATCCTTTACGCCAAAGCGCCGGGCCGTGGAAGGCAAAAGCTGCATGAGGCCCCTGGCACCACGGGGGGACAGGGCCCGGGGCTGGAAGCCGGACTCGGCCTCGATAACGGCAGCCACCAGGTTGGCATCCAGGCCGTACTCCGGCACCAGTGCCTCCACGAGACGCAGGATATCCCGGCAGCTGGCCGATTCGCATCGCTTGTACACCCAGGGCAGGGTCACGGCATCCTCACAGCCCGTGAACGTGCTTTCCCCGGTATCGAGCATGGGCAGGATATTGGCCGCCTGCTCATCTCCCTCCCGCGCCGCCTTTTGCAGCCAGTAACGGGCAATACTGTCGTTACGGGGCACTCCCCTTCCATTGGCGAACATCCACCCCAGGTTGTACCAGGCTTCCCTCAGGCCCTGGGCGGCGGCCCGGCAGTACCAGCGGCGGGCCTGAACCGGGGAGCGTGGCAGCCCCTCACCATGTTCCAGGGCCACGCCCAGCGACAGCTGGGCGCGGGGCTCTCCATTCCAGGCCAGACGGCTCAGCTCATCCAGCGGCAGGAGGCTGAAATCGGGCGTCGTGGCAGCCCTCACGGCAGGCGCAGACAGCAAGGCCGTGTACAACAGCCACGAAAGCACTTTCTGCCCCGGAGAGCCCAATCCATTCATCGCAACAGTATAACCTCCCAAAGCCAAACCTAGCAGGATGTGGAAAAAGACCCTCCATGGACTTTTTCAACCACGGAAGCGGACGACACAGCTTCCCAATTCCTTCATTTTCAATGGCTTACAGCCATTAACAATGGTGGCACATCCCTGTGCCACACACAGGCTGTCGAAAAACGTTGTTTTTCGACAGCCTGCTAGAGTCCATCTGAATTGTTTTCCACAACCTGCTAAACTGCCGGCAAATTGTTCCATCGGGCAATTCAGCACAGGCAGGCGCTTCATGACCACCCCGGCAAGCACAGAAGGCGAAATCTCACGTCTGGAACAGATTCAGGAATACCTGGACCAGGATTCCTGGCGGGAAGCCGCTGCGCTGCTGAGAAAACTGCAGCCGGCGGAAATTGCTCACGTTCTCGAAGCCCTTCCTCTGAACCAGCGCCAGATCCTCTGGGATCTGCTGGATTCGGACCAGGACGGCGAAACCCTCATGGAGCTCACGGAAAACGTGCGCAACGAGCTCCTGCAGAACATGCACCAGGACGACATCGTCGCCGCCACCGAGCACATGGACGTGGACGACCTGGCAGACTTCATCCAGGAACTGCCCGAAGATGTGACCGACCAGGTCATGCGCTCCCTGGACGAGCAAGACCGGCGGCGCCTGGAAACCGTGCTCTCCTACCCGGAGGATACCGCCGGCGGCCTGATGAACACGGACACCGTAACCGTGCGCCCGGAAGTCAGCCTGGACGTGGTATTGCGCTACCTGCGCCAGTTGGGCGAACGGGTGCCCCGGGATACGGACCAGTTGTTCGTCACCAACAGGGACGACGAGTACCTGGGCACCTTGCGACTGGCCGACCTGGTCACCCACGACCCCAACGAAACCGTGGCGGAAGTCATGAGCCTGGGGGTACAGCCCTTTAACGTGATGACGCCGGATTCGGACGTGGCCCGGCGCTTCGAACAATACGACCTGCTGTCCGCCCCGGTGGTCGATGACCAGGGACACCTGGTGGGCCGGATCACCGTGGACGACGTGGTGGATCTCATCCGCGAGGAAGGCGAGCATCAGTTCATGGGCTCCGCCGGTCTGTCGGAAGACGAGGACATGTTCGCGCCGGTACTGGAAAGCAGCAAGCGGCGCGCCCTATGGCTGGGCATCAACCTGCTCACGGCCTTTCTGGCCTCCTGGGTCATCGGCCATTTCGAGGACACCCTGGACCGCATCGTGGCCCTGGCGGTGCTCATGCCTATTGTCGCCAGCATGGGCGGCGTGGGAGGCACCCAGACGCTCACCCTGGCCATACGCGGTATCGCCCTGGGGCAACTGTCGAGCAAGAACGCCGGTTATCTGCTGGCCAAGGAACTGGCCGTGGCGGTGGTCAACGGCATTCTCTGGGCCGTAGTAGTGGGCATCATTGCCGGCATCTGGTTCCACAGCACGGACATTGCCCTGGTCATCGCCGCCGCCATGATCATCAATCTTATCGCCGCTGCTATTGTGGGTGCCTTGCTGCCCCTGGCTCTGAACAGGTTGGGCATAGACCCGGCTCTGGCAGGAGGTGTGTTGCTCACCACCGTCACCGACGTGGTGGGGTTCCTGGCCTTCCTCGGGCTGGCGACACTGTTCCTGCTATAACGGATGTTTTTCAGGCTGCGGAGTGACGCAGCTCACAAAACCGGGGTTCTTCCCCTCTACCAATTGGTTATCATGAGATTAGAAGAAAACCGGAAGTATTCAGTAGTTCCTCCAACGTAGGGATATATCGGCAAAATCAATTGCTGCAAGCCACAAACCGAGTCTACGGCACTGCCTATCCTGATAAAGCCGGGGTCGGCTTCTCTCAGGATCCAAATTGAATAACAAATATATATAACGTCCACCAAGCCCGAGTTCGCAATGAAGGTTCTGCTGATCGAAAACAGCCAACTGTACCAGCTCTTTCTCAGCGACCTTTTCCGGCGCCTGGGTTATCAGCCCGTCAGCGTCACTTCCCACAGGGAAGCTCTGACCGCGCTGAAGAAGTACAGTTTTCGCTTCGTCTGCATGAACCTGCTGCTGGATGGAAAGGATGCCATCGATTTCATTCCAGAGGTCCATCACCACAACCCCGGCGCCACGGTGATCCTGCTGACCTCCGACCGCGCGGCAGGCATACGCATGCAGGCCGTGAAGGCCGGCGCCACGGAAGTGATCTACAAGAGCAGCATGTCACACATCATTCGCCGGCTCAGGGTATTGCTCGGAGGCGCGCCAAAAGATCATGTTCTCACGACAAACCGCCGGGTGCTGTACGTAGAAGACAGCCCGACCCAGGCGGCGATCATCTCCACCATTCTCGAAGAGGACATGCAGCTGGATGTCGAGCACTGCGGCTCCGCCGAGACGGCCATTCATTGGCTGGCCGACAGAAAATACGACCTGGTGATCACCGACGTGGTGCTGCAGGGTGAAGCCAGCGGCCTGTGGCTGCTGCGCCGTCTGCGCCAGCTGGACAACGAGAACGCCCAGCTGCCGGTACTCACCCTCACGGGACACGATGACCCTAGCCGCCGCCTGGAGCT
>Ga0256832_1002402_pt1 | contig 12794 bp, 11 predicted proteins | sample 134614metaG_FD_190534 | JGI IMG/M metagenome (GOLD analysis project Ga0256832, IMG submission 190534) | Hydrothermal vent microbial communities from Lau Basin, Pacific Ocean - 134-614 | ecosystem: Environmental > Aquatic > Marine > Hydrothermal vents | place: Pacific Ocean: Lau Basin | collected... | reverse complement strand
ACGATCAGGATGGCCATCACCCCGCCGAACAGGCTGCCGACCAGATCACCCATCCTGTTTTCCTCCTCTCACCTGCGCCGGGGGCGTGTAGAACTGCGTGCCGTGTTCGACCACGGGGGCATCGGTTCGGTTCACCGGCTGGAGCACGAAACGGAAGGATTCGCGCACCTGGCGAATGTGCCGGGGATCGCGCCGCACCTTCACCTGCACCTGCAGCGAATGCTCGGGCCGCAGGGTCAGTTCGCGGAAGTTGCCGGCATCGAGTTCCGCGGAAGGCTCCAACCCCTTCAGCTCCAGCCGGTAGGTCAGGGTCTCGTCGGTCTTGTTGTTGACCTTGATGCGATAGCGGTTCTGCACCCGGCCGTCGGAGAGGATCACCGCCAGCGGCTGGCGCACCTGGTAGACCGCCAGCTCCACCTCGGGGCGATGGGTCACGCTCCAGACCAGGGCACCGATGGTGATCAGCAGCGCCAGGCCATAGCCGATGTTCTTGGCGTTGAGCAGCCGCGTGGGCTTGCCTTCCAGTGCATTCTCCGAGGTATAGCGTACCAGTCCACGGGGATAGCCGATGGAATCCATGATGGTGTCGCAGGCGTCGATGCACAGGGCACAGGAGATGCACTGGTACTGCAGGCCGTCACGAATGTCGATGCCCACCGGGCACACCTGGAAGCAGTAGCTGCAGTCGATGCAGTCGCCCACGCCCTGTTCGATGCGCTCCTCGCGTTTCATCAGCCCCTTGCGCGGTTTCTGCCGACCCTTCTCCCGTTCACCCCGTTTCGCATCGTAGGCGATGATCAGGGTGTTGGGATCGAACATCACCCCCTGGAAGCGGGCATAGGGGCACATGTAGGTGCACACCTGCTCGCGGGCGAGGCCCGCCATCACGTAGGTGGTGAGGGTCAGGAACCCCGCCGTGGCATAGGCCGCAAACGGCGCCTGGCCGGTGAGCATCTGCTCGAGCAGCACGGGCGCATCGCCCCAGTAGAGGACGAAGGTGACGCCGGTGGCCACGGCGATCAGCAGCCAGGCCAGCCAGGTCAGGCCGTACTTGAGGATCTTGCCGCCGCTCCAGGGCGCCTTGGCCAGTTTCATGCGCGCGTTGCGATCGCCCTGGATCCAGCGTTCCACGAACATGTAGAGATCGGTCCACAGGGTCTGGAAACAGAAGTAGCCACACCAGACCCGCCCGGCCAGGCCGGTAACGAAGAACAGCAGCAGCGCGAAGATGATCAGGATCCCCGCCAGCCAGAAGATGTCCTGGGCGTAGACCACCAGATCGAAGATGTAGAACTTGCGGCCGACCAGATCGAACAGCACGGCCTGGTCCGGGGCGTTGTCCCGCTCCCAGCGCAGCCAGGGCAGCAGGAAGTAGACCGCGTAGGCGAGCAGGAGAACGGCGGTCTTGAGGGTGCGAAAACGGCCTTTCACGCTGCGCGGATAGACCGGGATGCGGGCTTGATACTGGGGCTGGTCGGTCATGTCACTCATACAGGGACGGCGGCGCCGCCATAACGACGACGGGAGGACGCTCCCCGCCGTTGGCGGGGAAGGCCCTCCCGTGCCAGGTTGTGTGCCTGCCGGCGGAAGCGGCCTACTGGCCGCCGCCGAGCTCGTGCACGTAGAAGGTCAGGATCTTGATCTCCGTATCGGACAGGCGGCCCTTCCAGGCCGGCATGGTGCGGGTCTTGCCGTTCTCGACCACTTCACGCACGGCGTTGCGCTTGCCGTCGAGGCTGTTGGCCAGCGGCACCTTGGCGATGGTCCAGATCTGATCGGTCAGGTTGGCCGCGCCCAGGAACTTCTGGCCCTTGCCGTCCTGGCCGTGACAGGCGGCGCAGTTGTTCATGAACACGCTCTTGCCGCGGGCGGCCTTCTCGGCGTCCACCTGCTCGCCGGAGAGGCTGAGCACGTACTCCACCACGTCCTCGATTTCCTGCTCGGAGAGCTTGCCCTTCCAGGCCGGCATCATGCCCGTGCGGCCGTTGGCGATGGTCTGCTCGATGTCGGCATAGGTGCCCCCCCACAGCCAGGCGTCGTCCAGCAGGTTGGGGTATTCGCCGAGCACGCCGTCGCCGCCCGCCTGGTGACAGGCCGCGCAGTTGTCGGCGAACAGCACCTTGGCACGGGACAGGGCAAAGGCGGACAGTTCCGGATCCTTGGCGATGGCCTCGTAGGGCACCTTGGCCAGTTTCTCCAGGTACTGGGCCTGCTGCTTGCGGGCTTCTTCCTTTTCCTTGAGGAACAGGGCGCGGGTGTTCCAGTGGGTGGTCACGGTCTTGCCGTCGGCGGTGGTGTAGGTGATTTCGTTGCCGATGCCCTTGGTGTAGTCACGGCCGATGGGCAGGGTCGGATACAGGAACCAGTAGACCACCGCGAAGACGATGGTGGCATAGAAGGCCCACAGCCACCAGCGCGGCAGCGGGTTGTTGAACTCCTGAAGATCCCCGTCCCAGGAGTGCCCGGTGGTCTGTACGGATTTTTGCGAATTGTCTTTGCTCATTTTTCGGAATCCTCGTCGCGACGATGCTCGTCGTCATCGTCAAACGGTATGTTCTTGTACGACTCGAGGCGCTCGGCGCGCTTCTTGCCGGTGAAGATGTACAGAATGATGCCCACGAAGGTGACGAAGAACAGCACCAGCGCAAAGGGCTTGGTGTTCTCCATGTGGGTAAACCATTCCAGCCATTCAGGCATCACACGCTCCGCTTACCGGAACTCGGCGAAGTAGCCTTCTTCGAACTTGCTGAAGTCGACCATGGTGCCGAGCACCTGCAGGTAGGCAATCAGGGCGTCGGCCTCGGAGATGTCCTCCGGGTTGCCGTCGTAGTTGCCGCTGCCGGCCTGGGCGATCAGGTTCTCCCGGGCCTTGAGGATGTTGAGCTGGTCGGCCACGTCCTTGCCGAAGCGTTCGACATTGGCCTGGTACTCTTCACTGGTCTCCGAATAGGGCACGCCCACGGCCTTGAGGGCACGCATGCGATCCTTGATGTCCGCATAGTCCAGCGGCTCCTTCAGCCAGGGATAGTTGGGCATGATGGACTCGGGTACCACGCTGCGCGGGTTCATGAGGTGCTGGAAGTGCCAGGCATTGGAGTACTTGCCGCCCACCCGGGCCAGATCCGGACCGGTGCGCTTGGAGCCCCACTGGAAGGGATGGTCATACTGGCTCTCGGCCGCCAGCGAGTAGTGACCGTAGCGCATGTCCTCGTCACGGAAGGGGCGAATCATCTGCGAATGGCACAGGTAGCAGCCCTCGCGCATGTAGATGTCGCGGCCCCGCAGCTCCAGCGCGGTGTAGGGACGAATGGTCTCCTTGCCATCCACCTTGACCGTTTCCACCGTGTTGTTGATGAAATACAGCGGGATGATTTCGACCAGACCACCGATGCTGATCACGATCATGGTCAGGACGATGAGCCAGCCGGCATTCGTTTCAATCGTTTCGTGCTTCATTGTCGATTCTCTCGTTCAGTCGTCTGCGGGACTCAGGCCAGCTTGGCCTGCAGTGCGGCCTGCTCGCGGCGGCCCTGGCGGATGGTCATGTACACGTTGAAGCCCATGATCACGATGCCGCTCACGAAGAACAGGCCACCCAGGGCGCGCACCACATAGGGCTGGTGCAGGAACTGCACGGTCTCGATGAAGGTGTAGGCGAGGTTGCCGTAGTCATCGAAGGCGCGCAGCAGCAGGCCCTGGCCGATGCCGGCGACCCACATGGCGCTGATGTACAGCACGATGCCGATGGTGGCCAGCCAGAAGTGCAGGTAGATGAGCGAGGTGCTCCACATGCGCGTGTCCCACAGACGCGGCACCAGGTGGTAGAGGGAGCCGAAGGAGATCATGGCCACCCAGCCCAGGGCGCCGGAGTGCACGTGACCCACGGTCCAGTCGGTGTAGTGGGACAGGGCGTTGACGCTCTTGAGGGACATCAGCGGCCCTTCGAAGGTGGACATGCCGTAGAAGGACAGGGCCACCACCAGGAAGCGGATGATGGGATCGGTGCGCAGTTTGTCCCAGGCACCGGAGAGGGTCATGATGCCGTTGATCATGCCGCCCCAGGAGGGCATCAGCAGCAGGATCGAGAAGGTGGCCGCCAGGGTGGATGTCCAGTCGGGCAGCGCGGTCCAGTGCAGGTGATGGGCGCCGACCCACATGTACAGGAAGATCAGGGCCCAGAAGTGGATGATGGACAGCCGGTAGGAATAGACCGGACGACCCACCTGCTTGGGCACGAAGTAGTACATCATGCCCAGGAAGGCAGCGGTGAGGAAAAAGCCCACGGCGTTGTGGCCGTACCACCACTGGGTCATGGCGTCCTGCACGCCCGACTGCAGGCTGTAGGACGACAGGCTGAACAGGCTCACCGGCATCGCCAGGTTGTTGAAGATGTGCAGAATGGCGGTGGCCAGGATGAAGGCAATGTAGAACCAGTTGGCCACGTAGATGTGCGGCTGGCTGCGATTGCGCAGGGTCATCACGTAGATGAGCAGATAGGCGACCCAGACCACGGCGATGAGGATGTCGATGGGCCAGGTCATCTCGGCATATTCGCGAGCCTGGGTGTAGCCGGCCATGTAGGAGATGGCGGCCAGGGCCACGGCGGCCTGCCAGCCCCAGAAGGTGAACGACGCCAGGCTGTCACCCCACAGGCGCGTCTGACAGGTGCGCTGCACCACATAGTAGGAGGTCGCGAACAGGGCGCTGCCGCCGAAGCCGAAGATCACCAGCGTGGTGTGCACCGGACGCAGGCGTCCGAAGGTGATCTGCGGAATGTCGAAGTTCAGGAACGGCCAGGCCAGTTCGGACGCGATGTACAGACCCGCGGTCATTCCCAGCACGCCCCAGACCAGAGCCATGATGGTGAAGTTGCGGACAATCGCGTAATTGTATTGTGCCGGCTGTGCAGTCGTATGGGCCATGGTTTGCCTCTTGTTTATCGTGGTGATGCCAGATGTGCCTCCCCGGCGATAATAATTGACTGTTTTGCTTGGTTATTATCGGCAGGGTGACACATTCTAAAACCCTGTCAAAACCTCGGCAACCGCAATTCGCGGTTTCTTGCTAACGGGATCCTTGATTCCCGACAATGGGAGCCGGTGTCATGACAAGGAAATCATCGGCTTGCACAGGAACATCCCGGCACCGGCTGCGTCCGGGATTTTCAGTATCGGGAATGAACAGATGGCGCCGGGCGTGCGCCAGAATGGAAACCGGCGGGCTTTCAGGCCCTGACGGGGTGTCGGAAATGCAGCAGATGATTGAGGGTGACCAGCACCAGCAGCAACAGCGCACCGCCCCCGTTGTGGGCCACGGCCACCGCCAGCGGCAGGCCGAACACCACGTTGGAGATGCCCAGGGTGATCTGCAGGATCACTGCCGCCAGCAGCACCCAGGCAAAGCGGCGCAACCGGGCCGACTGGCGTTGTCGGTGCAGCAGGCCGAACAGCACCAATAAAAAGATCGCGACCGTCAGGGCGCCGAGACGATGGGTGACGTGAATGGCGACGCGGGCATCGTTGTCGAGCACGCCGCCCTCGAAATTCGTCTCGGTGCCCCGCCACGGGACGAAGGCCTCGCGAAAGTCCATGGGCGGCCACCACTGTCCCTGGCAGGTGGGGAAGTCGGGACAGTGCAGGGCGGCGTAGTTGGCGCTGGTCCAGCCGCCGAGCATGATCTGCCCGATCACCAGCAGCAGGGCGACGAGTGCCAGTCCCCGCAAACGACCACCGACCTTCGCCGTCAGGCGCGGCAACCGGCCGGACGGCCGGCTCAGGGCGATCCACCACAACAGCGACAGGGTGGTGAAGCCGCCGATCAGATGCAGCATGACGATGGTGGGATTGAGCCGGATGGTGACCGTCCACATGCCGAGCAGGGCCTGCAACACCACCACGCCCAGCGCCACGAACGGCAGGATCACCGGCTGGCCCGGCCGCCGGCGCAGCCGGAAGGCCAGCACGGCCAGCGAGAGAATCAGCAACCCCAGGGTGCCGGCGAAATAGCGGTGGATCATTTCCTTCCAGGCCTTGTGGATCTCCACCGGCCGTTCCGGAAACGCCTGGTTGGCGCGGGCCACCTCGTGAGGTTCGGCGGGCACGTCCAGATGGCCGTAGCAACCGGGCCAGTCGGGACAACCGAGTCCGGCGTCGGACAGGCGCACCCAGGCACCGAGCACGATGACCGCGAAGGCGAACACGGTGGCGAACAGGGCCAGCCCGTCGAACAGCCGTCCCAGCCGCTTTTCATCGGCAAACACAAGCGGCGCCCGAGTGGCTATACTGCCGGAACAATCAAAAGAATCGTTGCTGGCCATCGTTGCCTCGTCATGGAGTGATCATGTCTGCTGCCTATACCCTGTCCGCCGCCACACCGGCGACCCGCTCTTTTGCATTGCGCTGGTTGTGGCTCGGCGTTGCCGCCCTGATCGTCGCCGGCCTGTTCGCCATTCTGCTGGTTCTGTCGCGCACGCCCGGCGTGCAAGCGATCATTCCCTGGGTCGACTTCTTTCGCACGGCACTGGTGGTGCACGTGGACATGTCGGTGTTCATCTGGTTCGTGGCCTTCGCGGGCGTGCTCTGGAGCGTGACCCTGCCGCTGGGTACGCGCCTGAACACGCTCGCCCTGCTGTTGTGTGCCGCCGGCGGCCTGCTGATGGCGGTTTTGCCCTTTGCCGGCGTGGGGGCGCCATTGATGAACAACTATCTGCCGGTGCTGCAGCATCCGGCCTTTCTGCTGGCGCTGGCCCTCATCGGCGCCGGCTTCGGCCTGCTGACCATCGACGCTCTGGGTGGCGGCCTGCACTGGCGCACGCCCTTCACGCCCGGGGACGCTCTGCGTTTCGGCAGTCTCACCGCCGCCCTGGCTGCAGCGCTGGCCCTGCTGGTGTTCCTGTGGACCCTGCGCGAACTGCCGACCACCCTGGATGCGCACGGCTACTTCGAATTTCTGTTCTGGGGCGCCGGCCACGTGCTGCAGTTCACCCATACCCAGTTGCTGATCCTCTGCTGGCTGGTGCTCGGCAGCGCGGCGGGGCTGGCCATCGGCCTCGCCCCGCGCACGGTGATCGTGCTGTTCGCCCTGGGCATCGCACCACTTTTGTACGTGCCGATCCTCGCCCTGCAACATCCGGTGCTCGGGGGTGAGTCGCGGCTCGGTTACACGCGCCTGATGCAATACGGCGGCGGCATCGCCAGTGTCCCGCTGGGGCTGTACCTGCTCTGGCGCATCCTGCGCGACCGGCCCGTACTGACGCCGGAACAGCGCCCCCTGCGCAACGCCCTGTACAGTTCGCTGCTGCTGTTCGCCGCCGGCGGCATCATCGCCCTGCTCATCGAGGGCGTGAACGTGGTGATTCCGGCCCACTATCATGGCTCCATCGTCGGCGTGACCCTGGCCTTCATGGGCACGGCGTACTATCTGTTGCCGAAACTCGGCTACCCCGCCCCGGTTTCGTGGGCGGCCCGCTGGCAACCGGGCATCTACGGCGGCGGCCAGTTGCTGCACATTCTCGGCCTGGCCTGGTCCGGCGGTTACGGGGTGCAACGAAAGACCGCCGGCGCCGCCCAGCAGCTCGAGCGCCTGCCCGAGATCGCCGGCATGGCGATGATGGGCCTCGGCGGACTCGTCGCGGTCATCGGCGGGCTGCTGTTCGTGATCGTCATGCTGCGTTCGCTGCTCTGGCGACGGGGGTAAGGCATCGACCGGAGACGACTGCCGCGACAGTCGCCGAATATGTGAAACCCTTTACCCGTGTTCGGAATCATTGTGGCGACTTTCCGGTTGATTTGGCGGTTCTGTCATCACCATCAGGTTCGCCATCAAGGCAACTCACCGGATACAGCAGGATTCAGAACGGTTGTTCAACGTCTCATGATTATCCTGACGAAAATTTTATGCAGGAGCGGCGCAAGCCGCGAAAAAGTCCTCCCTCGCGGCTTGCGCCGCTCCGACAGATCGTAACCGGCAAGTCTCGGTCAGAGAGCTTTCTTGAAAACGCCCTCCCGAATCATCCTGCCTGCATCAACGCGACTATCGTCTGCACCAGCCGCCGGCTGTCGCTCCGCTCGGCGAACAGCGCCACCACTTCGCCCTGCGGATTGAGCAGGAACAACCGATCCGTATGGCTGAGCAGATAGCCGGCGGCCGAATGGGCCTCGGTGCGGGCCGCGTAGACGCCCAGGGCTTCGCGCAGGCGTGACAGTTCCGCAGCATCACCCCCCAGGCCGATGAACGCCGGATCGAAATAACCGAGATAGTCACGCAGCTTGTCCGGTGTGTCGCGTGCCGGATCCAGGGTCACGAATACCACCCGCACCGGCCGGCCCCGGGCGCGCAATTGCGCGGTCACCGCCTGCAGGGATTTCAACGTCGTGGGGCACACGTCGGGACAGTGGGTGTAACCGAAGAACAGCAGCGACCACTGCCCGGCCAGATCATCCCGGGCAAAGGACTTGCCGCTGGCGGCCTGCAGCCGGAAGTCGGGCAGTTGCAGGGCCGGTGACACGCGGGTCACGCCCGCCTCGGCTCGCGGCAGGCTGGCCTCCGCCCGCCACAGGCGCTTGGCGCTCAGTCCCGCCACGCCCAGGGCGAGCAGGCTCAGGAACAGGATCGTACGCTTGCTCCGGGTGGACATGCCTGCTTCATCCCGCACGGTTCAGAACCACTGGCGCAGCAACAGGCGCAGATAGTGATCGGCCAGGAAGAAGGCGAACAGCGCGCTGAGATAGAAGATGGAATAGCCGAAGGTCTTCATCGCCGGGCCGTCGTCCCGGGCCCGGTACAGGGCGATGGCGTTGTGCACAAAGCCGATCCCCAGCGCCATGGCGCCGGCGATGTAGAGCACGCCGCTCATGTTCATGACGAAGGGCATCAGGCTCACGGCCACCAGCACCAGCGTGTAGAGCAGGATGTAGCGCTTGGTGACGGCCACGCCATGGGTCACCGGCAGCATGGGGATGCCGGCCCGGGCATAGTCGTCGCGACGCTTGATGGCCAGCGCCCAGAAGTGGGGCGGGGTCCAGACGAAGATGATCAGGAACAGCAGGATGGCCTCGGGATGCACCTCGCCGGTGGCCGCCGCCCAGCCGAGCACCGGCGGCGCGGCACCGGCAGCGCCGCCGAGCACGATGTTCTGGGACGTCATGCGCTTGAGAAACACGGTATAGATCACCGCATAGCCGATCAGCGCGATGAAGGTCAGCACCGCGGTAAGGGTGTTGACGAACAGCACCAGCAGGGCCATGGCCAGCGCGCCCAGCAACAGGGCAAAGGCCAGGGCGCTGGAGGAAGCCAGTTCGCCCTGTGGCAACGGGCGGTTGCGGGTCCTGTCCATGACCGCGTCGATGCGCTGGTCCACCCAGTGATTGAGCGCGGCACCGGAGGCCGCCGCCATGCCGATGCCGAGCGTGCCGAAGATCAGCGCCGACCAGGGCACCATTCCGGGCGTGGAGAGAAACATGCCCACCAGCGCGGTGAAGACGATGAGCAGCACCACCTTGGGCTTGCACAACGCCAGATAGCGCTTCCAGGCCGGCAGCGGCAGGGCGGCAATGGCGATTTGGGGCATGATGCGTTCTCCTGCGAAGGGAAGGCGGCGGGCTCAGCGCCCGCCGCGTTGACTCACTTGCCGGTGCCGTAGGCGTACGGGCTCCAGTCCGGGGACAGCACCGGAATCTCGGCAAAATTGCCATGCTGCGGCGGCGAGGTGGTGGTCCACTCCAGCGAACGGGAGCCCCACGGGTTGTTGCCGGCCGGCTGCCCCTTGAACAGGGCCTGGATCCAGTTGACCAGCGCCAGGAAGAAACCCACGGCGATGAATACCGCCCCCACGGTCATGATCTGGTGCAGACCCTCCACGTGGGCGAACTGGCTGTAGTCCCAGTACCGCCGCGGCATGCCCTCCAGCCCGGCCATCATCATCGGGAAGAACACCACGTTCACGCCAATGAAGGTCAGCCAGAAGGACAGCTTGCCCAGCTTCTCGCTGTACATCTTGCCGGTCATCTTCGGGAACAGGTAATAGATGCCGCCGAAGATGGCGAAGGTGCCGGCCACGGCCATCACGTAGTGGAAATGGCCCGGAATGAAATAGCTGTCGGAGACGTGAATGTCGATGGAGGCCACGGCCAGCGGAATGCCGGTCAGACCGCCGATGAGCATCAGGAAGATCACCGACAGGGCATAGAGCATGGGCGTGGTAAAGCTGATCGCGCCCTTGTACAGGGTGCCCACCAGCCCGATGAACATGAGGCCCACCGGGACGCTGATCAGCAGCGTGGTGACCATCTGCCCCACCCGCAGCCAGTCGGGCATGCCGGTCACGTACAGATGGTGAATCCAGACCTCGCCGGCCAGCAGCAGAATGCCGCCGATACCGCCATAGACCACCATCTTGTAGTTGAAGATGCGGTTGCGGGCGAAGGTGGCCACGATGTCGAAGACGATACCGATGAAGGGCAGGAAAATCACGTACACCGCCGGATGGGAGTAGAACCAGAACAGGTTCTGGTAGATGAGCACGTCCCCGCCCTCGCTCGGGTTGAAGAAATTGGTGCCCAGATACTTGTCGAACATGATCATGGTCACCGCGGTGCCCAGCACCGGCACGAAGATGAGCTGCAGGATGAAGGCAGCGAACGTGGTCCAGGTGAAGATGTTGAGCTGGTTCCAGCCCATGCCCGGCGCGCGCATGAATGCGATGGTGGTCAGGAAGTTGACCCCGCCGAGAATCGAGGCAAAACCCAGCAGCAGCACGGTGAAAGAATAGAAGGCCGTGTTGCCGAGCGTGATTTCCGAATAGGGCGGGTAACCGGTCCACATCACGTCGGGCGGATCGGGCAACACGAAGGTCAGCAGCGCCAGGATGATGCCGGCGAAGAACAGCCACACGCTGAGAGCATTGAGGCGCGGAAAGGCCACGTCCTTGGCGCCGATCTGCAGGGGCACCAGGTAGTTGGCCAGAAAGCCGGTCAGTGCCGGGATCTGGAAGCCCAGGATCATCGCCGCCCCGTGAAAGTAGAGCCACACGTTGTAGTCGCTCGGGTTCTCGGTGATGGTCGGCCCCACCGTGGACAGTTCGGCCCGCATCAGCAATGCCATGATGCCGGCCACCGCAAAGGCGGCGATGGAACCAATCAGATAAAGGATGCCGACCTTCTTGTGGTCGGTCGTGAACAGCCATTCTCGCAATACACCTGCCATGTCATGCTCCCTCGGTCAGTTCGGCCTTGGCCTGTTGCAGTTTTGCGCCCTGTTCCTGATACCAGGCATCGAATTCCTCGCGGGGCATCACGATCAGCTTGCCCTTCATGCGCGAATGCAGATGCCCGCAATACTCGGCACAGGTCACCACATGCTCGCCCGGTTCCTTCGGCATGAACCAGATGTAGGTGATGCGCCCGGGCATGGAATCCTCCTTGACCCGGTAATCGGGAATCCAGTGACTGTGGATGGTGTCGCGGGAGGTCATGCGCAGCAGCACCGGCTTGCCGACCGGCACCCGCAGTTCGTTGAAGGTCTTCACGCCATTGGGATAGGTGTAGTCCCAGGTCCACATGGCCGACTCCAGGCGCACCTCGAGCCGGTCCTCCGGCACGTTGCGGTACTTCTCCCACAGCGCCCAGCCCTTGGCCGCCAGATAGAAATCGTCGGCCATGAACACGAACACCGGAATCACCGCCCAGCCGATGGCCTGCCCCGCCGACAGCCTCGGCTGCGCGCCTTCCTGATCCGGGCTGCGCCGGCGATAGCGCCACATGAACCAGATGGTGACCAGCGCGAACAGCACGCCGATGACGGTGATGTCGATCATGATCTCCCGCCACAGATGATCCCAGCCGGCCACGTTGTCCGGGATGAAACGTTCCTCCCGGATCTGCCATTCGGGCGGCAATACCCGTTCGGTTTCCACCCGCTCCGCCGCCTGCGCGACAGGCCACCACAGCGCCGGCAGGACCAGCCCGAGCGGCGTGCCCCTGACCAGCCGTTTCGTCAGTTCACCCATTTGTCGCCTCCCTCCTGTGCATTTTCTTTTTCGCCACCAGGAAGGACACGACCACCAGCGAGATGCCCAACAGCAGGGATCCCATGCCCACGAACAGCGGAATGTTGATGGTGTAACGCCCTTCCCTGAAGTTGTAACTGAAACAGACGCCGGCAAGGATATCGATCAGCTTCCCCGACGCGGCCACCTTCTCCCAGTTCGCGTCGATGAGCGCCAGCTCCACGTCGCGAGGGGTGACCAGCGTGCCGTACAGATAGCGCGCCACCCGTCCCTCCGGCGTGACGACGATGAAGGCATTCGGATGCACGAACACCCGGTCGCGATACGACCAGAAGAAGCGCACCCCGACGCTGGCGGTCAGTGGCACGATGTCGGCGGGATCGTCCAGTATCGCCAGCGTCCAGCCCGGCTTGTCGGCCAGGCCGTTGCGTTCGCGAAACGCGGCAATGGCCGCCGTGTCGTCGTTGCGGTCGAAGGAGATGGTCAGGACGGCGAAATCCTCGCCGGCACGAAACCGTTTCACCCCGTCGATCAACGTCTGAAGATGCCGATTGACGGTACCGCACAGGCCGTCGCAGGTGTAATAGGAAAACAGCAGGATCAGGGGCTTGCCCCGGAACTCGGCCAGCGTGCGGACCTGTCCACCGGCATCGCGCAGACGGAATCGCCCTGCCACGCGCGCGCCGAGATAGGCCCGCTCGTCGATGGCCACCACCTTCGGATCGAGGGTGGACTCGGTATTGCCATCGTCGATCGCCAGCACCGCGGACAGCGGCAACAGGCCCAGCAG
>Ga0256832_1002401_pt1 | contig 12797 bp, 9 predicted proteins | sample 134614metaG_FD_190534 | JGI IMG/M metagenome (GOLD analysis project Ga0256832, IMG submission 190534) | Hydrothermal vent microbial communities from Lau Basin, Pacific Ocean - 134-614 | ecosystem: Environmental > Aquatic > Marine > Hydrothermal vents | place: Pacific Ocean: Lau Basin | collected... | reverse complement strand
CGAGTTCAAACGTCGTCAGGCTCTGCACCGGCAGGCCGAGATCGCTGCGATGCTGGATGTGCCCGCTTTCATCGAGAAGGCACGTGATATCTATGGTTACCAGCATTTCATCAACGATGCCGGGGGAAGCGTATGTGAGCTGGAAGAACCGAAGGTGCTGGAGACTCTGGCCAAACATACCTTGATTGTTTATATCCAGACTTCTCCTGAGTTGGAGCAGCTGTTGATCGGACGTGCCAGGGAAACACCGAAACCACTCTATTACCGGGAAGAGTTTCTGGACAGACAACTGGCGGAGTATATGCAGGAAAAGGGTTATTCCTCCACGGAGGAGATTCCACCCGACGATTTCGTGACCTGGGTATTTCCCCGGCTGTTACAGGCAAGATTGCCCCGCTATCAAAGAATCGCCGATCAATACGGTTATGTGATCGATGCAGCAGATATCTGTGAACTCCGGGATGAAAAAGACTTTCTTGATCTGGTGGCCGATGCCATCGATGAGCATGATTCACAGCTCAAGGCTGGATGAGGGGGTGTTCCGATGCCTTTGATTGCCCATACCAATCTTCCTACTTTCGCACGACTCCGCGCCGAAGGGCAGAAGATATTGGAGCCTGAAGCTGCGAGGCATCAGGATATCCGCGAACTTCATATCGGCCTGCTCAATATGATGCCCGACAAGGCACTGGAGGCGACCGAGCGCCAGTTCTTCCGTCTGCTCGGGGCCTGCAATCAGATCGTGCAGTTTTATGTCCACCCATTCACCATCGAAGGCCTGCAACGGGGACCGGAAGCTCAGGCTCACATCGATGAGCACTATGAGTCCTTCGAAAAGATCAGACAGCAGGGGCTGGATGCGTTGATTGTCAGTGGCGCCAATGTCACTCATCCTGATCTGCCCCAGGAGCCTTTTTGGGAACCTCTGGCCGAGGTGTTCGATTGGGCTAAGAAGAACGTCACCTCGATTCTGTGTTCATGCCTTGCCACCCATGCCCTGGTGCAATATTGTCATGGCATTCGCCGCACCCCTCTGGGATACAAACGCTGGGGGGTGTATTCCCACCGGGTCATCGAACCTCGTCACCCCCTGGTGGCCGATATCAATACCCGTTTCGACGTTCCTCATTCGCGCTTCAACGAGTTGTTCCGTGAGGATCTGGCACGAAAGGGACTGAAGGTACTGGTGGAAAGCGAGAAGGCCGGAGTGCATCTTGCGGTGAGCCAGGATTTATTCAGGGTGGTGTTTTTTCAGGGGCATCCAGAGTACGACACCATCAGTCTGATGAAGGAATTCAAACGTGAGGTGTCACGATATCTGGAAGGAGAACGGGAGGACTATCCCCCTTTTCCCGAGAACTATTTCAACGACAAGGCAAGGGCAATTCTGGAGGATTACCGAAGCGTGGTCGCGATAGCCGAAAAACGTGGAGGGAAGATTCCTGAGTTTCCCGAGAGGCTGCTGCTTCCTCATCTGGACAATACTTGGCGTGATACTGCCAAGGCAGTGTTCAACAACTGGTTGGGCCTGGTGTACCAGGTGACCGATCAGGACCGGCAGGTACCCTTCATGCCCGGCATCGATCCGGAAAATCCACTGGGACTGGATCTCGAATCGAGGGATGCGGCCTGAGGACTAACGAACCAGGCGGAGCAGGTCGAATGTGGTAATAATGCCTTTGACATGCTGTTTGTCTCCCACCAGGACCCGATGAATTCCATGTTCTGTCATCAGTTCGGCGATCTCTTGAGGAGAAAGGTCTGGAGGAATGAAAATGACGTTATCTGTCATGATGTCGCCTACGGTGATGTCTTCTCCGCTCAAACCGCTGAACCTGTCACGGGTTTGAAAGCGTAAGGCTCGAACCACGTCTGTCTTGGAGGCGATGCCGATGATTTCTCCTTCAGCGGTTTGTACCGGTGCACCATCGATTCCTTGGATGGTCAGGAACTCTTCGAACTGATCGAGGGTCATTTCCGGAGGGACCGACACCACCCTGGTTTCCATGATGTCTTTGGCCTGTAAGGTCATACAAAAACCTATGAGTTGGGGTGTGAATTCTCCAAATTACCTCAAAATTACCCTGTGAACAAGAGGGAAGCGGTTTCCGGTATACTTCTGGCAAACTCAAACCGGTGTGCTACATGATCCGGTCATGTGGCCCGTTGCAATTCAAATTCAAAATTCGAGGAGATGGCCGATGCGCTTAATTTGGCAATTGATAATGGGTATGATGGTGTTTGGATTGGCCCAAGTGGTCAATGGAAAAGAAACGGCTTTCAAGGTGTGTGCAGATCCTGTCAATCCGCCACTTTCCACCCGTGATGAGGCAGGATTCGAAAACAAAATTGCTCACCTGCTGGCTGATGAATTGGGACAGAAGATAGCATACACCTGGTTTCCACAGAGGATCGGGTTCCTTCGTAATACTCTGAAAGCTAAGGATCCCAAGACAGGTGAATACAAATGTGATGTGGTCATGGGAGTGCCGGCGGGTTATGAGCTGGCTGCCACCACCAAACCCTATTACCGGTCCACTTACGTGCTCGTGGTGGCCAAGGGCAGGGGGTTTGACGATATCCACAAGCCAGAACAATTATTCGAATTGCCGGCCGAACGCAAAGTGCAGTTGAAGATCGCCATGTTCGACCGTACTCCGGGCGTCACTTGGCTGCTACGTCATCAACTGCTCAAACAGGGACGTACCTATCAGTCCATGAGTGGGGATCCTAACATCAATACCGCCATGAGACTGGACAAAGAGTTCAGTAATGACAACATCAATATGGCGGTGGTTTGGGGACCCATTGGTGCCTACCTTGCCTGGAAGCACCCTGAAAACTATGAACTGATTCCGCTGAAATCGGAAAAAGGGATTCGCTTCGATTATGCCATTGCGATGGCGGTTAGAAGGGGTGACAAGGAAAGGCAGAAGATGTTGCAGGAACTCATTGACCAGAAACATGCAGAGATCGACGCAGTTCTGAACCAATATCATATTCCTCTGGTGGACAAGGAAGGCAATCCCATTTGATCTAAAGGAAGCTGGCAACGGCGGTAGCTTACGGGACTGTCTCTCCGCGGACCGGTTGAGTTTGGATGGTCGGTTTTCACCAGCCAGTGACGTCTATTCCCTGAGTTGTCGCCGGAGGATTTTGCCCACTGCAGATTTGGGTAGAACCTCGAGGAATTCAATGTGCCGGGGACGTTTGTAAGGAGTCAGGTTGGCACGGCACCATGCCAGGAGTTCTGATTCGGTCAATGTGGGATCCTTTTTGACTACGAAGACTTCGACCGCCTCCCCGGTATGTTCGTCAGCAACACCGATGGCAGCACATTCGGCAACAGCAGGGTGGGCATTGATGACCTCCTCGATCTCATTGGGGTAGACGTTGAATCCGGATACCAGGATCATGTCTTTCTTTCTTCCGACGATATAGAAAAAACCTTTGTCATCCATGCTGGCGATGTCACCGGTTCTAAGCCAGCCATCGTCGGTAAACGTGGCTCTTGTTTCCTCAGGGTTGTTCCAATACCCCCGCATGACCTGAGGCCCTTGGATGCACAATTCTCCCGTTTCGCCTGTTCGGGCCCAGTGGTCATCGTCACGTATGCGGCAATCGGTTCCTGGCAGGGGCAGGCCGATACTGCCGGTGAATACATCGATATCGAGGGGATTGAGGGTCACGACTGGTGAGGTCTCGGTCAGGCCGTATCCTTCGATGACCGGACATCCGGTGATTTCATGCCAGCGCTCGGCAATGGGCTGAAACATCCGCATGCCTCCTGCTAAAGTCAATTTGAGGTGGGAAAAGTCCAGCTGTGCAAATTCGGGCTGGCGTAGCAGGTGGTCGAACAGGGTGTTGACGCCGGTGATACAGGTAAATGGTATGCTGCGGAGAAGCCGTATCAGCCTTTTCAGGTTTCTTGGGTCGGTGATCAGATGGTTGTGCATTCCCAAGGTCATACCGACGCAAAGATTGGCGGTCAGGGCAAAGATGTGATAGAGGGGGAGGGCTGTGACGAGAACTTCACACCCGTAGTCAAGACGGCGTTGCCAGCCCTTGCAGGTCAGCCACAATCGGGTTTGCTCGATGTTGACCAGTAGATTGTGGTGGCTGAGCATCACCCCCTTGGGTGTCCCCGTGGTTCCCCCGGTATATTGGAGAAACGCCAAGTCATCCGGGCCCAGATCGAACTCCAAGGGATCATCGTTGGCCTGCTGGAGGATCTCGTTCAGTTTCAGCGTTTTCGGCAGATGATACCGGGGTACCTGTCCCCGTAGTTTCACCAACCCATTCACCAGGAACCGTTTTGGTGCGGGGAACATGTCGCCTATCCGGGTGGTGATGACGTGTCTCGGCCACAGTTCTTCACCGACTTTTTCCAGAACATGGGCGAAATTTTCCAATATCACGATTCCCGAAGGGCCGGAATCGCTCAATTCCCTGGCCAGTTCTCGTGAAGTGAACAGTGGATTGACGTTGACGACGATCAGCCCTGCCCTGAGCGCTCCCATCAATATGACAGGATACTGCAACAGGTTTGGCAGCATGATGGCCAACCTTTCACCCTTGTTCAGCCCTAACGTGTGGTGGAGAAAATTGGCAACGCGCAGTGACAGGCGGTTCCATTCACGATAGGTCAAGGAGGTGCCAAAATTTTCCAGCGCGGGAAGGCCGGCATAACGGTGGCAGCAGTCCTCATGGAGGGCCGGGAGCGTGGGATGTTTCGGTGGCGATGGCTGTGATGGCAGGCCAGGGGGATAAAGGTCTAGCCAGGGCTTCGTATTCATGACGTCGAACTGGAAGAGATCATATATTGATCGAGGAAGAAGCGAATGGTCGCATGGACTTCACCAGGATCGTGGAAAATGATGTCGTGAAGTTGTGAATGAATTATGGTCAGTGTTTTGCAATGGCTTCCCACCTGTTCATAGACCTGTTTGGCGCTTTCGGCATCCACTACGGGATCGTGGTCACCTTGAAGAATCAGAATGGGACAGTGCACGTCCCTGAGGCGTTCTTCGGTTTCATGACTCAATTGTCGAAGTTCGTATAGAGCGCGGATAGGGATATGAGTGTAGTTGGTTTCAGGGTGTTCTGAGTCATTCACCACGAATTCCTTCATGCCCTCATCGCTCATCCAACGGGTCAGCCGGTTGGCCTGATGCATCAGGGGAACCAACTGGATGACGGGAGAGCGGAATTTTAGTGCCGGAGTGACCGCGACGGTCGCCGTCAGAAGATCCGGCTGGTCTGCTGCCAGTTGCAGGGCCAACAGGCCCCCTGTGGAAAAGCCCACTATGGCGATGGATTCGCTCATGGCGGCAAGAATCCGGTAGCCGCGCCTGACCGATTGTAGCCATTCCTGCCAGCTGCGTTCACGCAGGTCACAGGGGGAGGTGCCGTGTCCCTTCAGCCGAATCCCCAAAACCGTGTAGCCAGCCCGGGCAAGTTCCTCACCCAGGGGACGCATGACGGCAGGGATGGCCAACAGGCCGTGAACGAGCAGAACACTCTTGCAGGCTTTGGGTTTGGCGCCAAGGAGAAAGGGTTCGCCGGGTATCTTGGGAACCTCTTCCTGATCGATGGTCGGGCAGGAAGCTGAGAATAGTTCGTGGTCCCATTGCCATGAGCGAATCTCATCATCGAAACGTAGCATGGCCATTTCATATTCCGCTATGGTCTGTGTCTGTTCCAAGGCTTCTTCGGTGTTTCCTTTGACACAGGACAGTGGAGCCACCTCATTGGCATAGACCGCCACCGGATTCTCCAGGCGAATCGTATCAATTTCAAATTCTTCGCAAAGTTTCGGGAGGAATTGGTATTTTCCGGCCACAGGTTCGATCAAATCAATACTTTCTGCCGTGCAGAGAAATTGCTGCAAGTGCTTCGATTCTCCATCGAGAAGTGTTTGATAACAGTCAGGATCCTGTAGGCTACGATGTAAATGAAGACGATCCAGTCGTTGTAATTTTTTGATGGCAAGATACAGGGCTTTGGTGAAATGGGCCTTGTCAATAGCGTCACGGCCCTGTTCCAGGCAATGATAGATCAGTGTGGCTGCCAGATGGCAGAGATTGATGGTGACCGCTTTGTACATGGCCTCCATGTAGTGGTTACGGATGGTTTTGGCATGGGCCGTCTGTCTCTGGGCAATCAGACGTTTGAATCTGTTTGGGCTGGTCTGCCATTTAAAAACATCCGGTAAGTCAGAAATTTGCGGCAGAACCTTGCGGATCATCAAGCGTTCCCACCAGCGCCAGCAGGCGTCCACCCGGATGGGGGGAGCTGCCCGGATGTCCATGTCGGTATCCCTGAGCAACAGATTACTTTCGATGATCAATTCTTCGAGATAACGCTTGCTCAGGCCAGGTTGGATCATGGTGATCAGCCTTTCCAACAGGTTGGGATCGATGCGCAGGGGGAAGAAGGTGATGTTGGCCGGCACAATCAGCGTCGGTTCATGGCAGCGAGACAAGAGCAGGTCGATATCTGACAATCCCGGGATCTGTTGCCACTGCTCCAGCCTCTCATATTGTCCTTGATTGGCGGCAAAGAGAACAGCCTGCTTGAAGATGTCCAGACCCAAAGCCAGAACCGCGGCGCCTGTATGATGTTTGCGCCTTTCCCGAGTGGTGCGGGAAAAGATGCTGTAATGTCCCTTGCGGTCGATGACGCGCCGGTCTTTCACCATCCCGCCTTCTGGAAAGATGATCACCTTGCGGCCACGCAGGATCTGGGTGGCCAGTAAGGGAAAGAGATCGGGATGGTCGTGAGGAATTGCGCCTGTAGAAAGCAGAAATTCGCTCAAGGTGTCATTGATTTCGAACAATTCCCGATGGGCGATGGCGCAACAATAGGCACCGCAGCATTCGTAGATCAAATACTGGGGGATCAGAGTCTCGAAACGGGCAAAGTGATTGAAGACAAAAATTTGTCCCCGTTGAATGTCATGGTCCGGATCGAACAGTTTTAGATGAAGATTCAGAAATCGCCTGGCGAAACGGAAGAACCTGACTGCCCTGTCGTAAACTGTTGTATCGATGTCATAGGTGACATAGGCATCCCTCTCTGTAGATACTTTGGTAGCCATTGTCAACCCCGCACAAAGCCATAACAGGCATTAGTGTGCACTCACCGCCAAAGAATGACAATCATCGGGGATGCCGGCGGACTCTGTGATCCGCCGGCTGGAAGTGGAAGATGTGAATCAGTTAGTCAGTAGGGTTGATACCCGGAGACAGCGAACATGAGTTTGAGGATTGTCCAGATCACCCCAAACAAGATGACCAAAACCAGGAAGGTCGTCAGAATCAGCAGGATTGTCGGGCCCATGTTACCCATCTTGTCCTGAAACCAGGCGTTCAGCTGGTTCCATTTGGCAGCGATCGGTCTCCAGAAGAATTTCAGGCCGACAGCGACACCGATCACAATGAGAACGATCACGATGGGTACCCAGCTTTCCAGTTCGATCCTGATTTCCTGATCCAGGTCGGCGGCATGGATGGCAAAGTAATTGACCAGGAATGCCAAAGACTGGACGGTGACCATGGAGGTGCCGAAAGATAGGATGAATTTGTCCACGGCAGGGTTGTCCGTCAGCTTCAGGTCGTCGAGATACAATTTTACGATGACATAACCAGGCAGGAACATGATCAATATAGCGCTCAAGATTTTCTTGATCAGTTCAAACGGTGATGTGGTGGTGAATACCATGAAAATACCGATGAAAATTGCGCTGACGAGGGCAATGCCCGCCCACATCAGAATGTCGTCTCTGTATTTGGGGTTGAGGTTTTTTCCAATATCCATTGTCGTCTACTCCTGTTGAGTTGGTTTGTTGGTGGTGTTATTTACGTTTGAAAAAGTAAAAACCTTCGAGTCCTCCTTGCAGAACCATAGTATTGTCTGACATGTCGTAGACTTGATAGCGTAGTTGCTTGCCCGGGCGGCCCGGGAGATCGGTGACGATCATGCCGTTTTTGATTTCATATTTGAAGGACTGAGTGTCGTTACGCTTGAAATGACGATTGTAACCGGATGTGACCAGCGTCCCGTCGGGACGAAATTCCCAGGTCCGGTTTTCGGGAATGCGCTGTCCAGTCGCGCGGGGCGCCACTTCGACCAGGATCCATTGACCGATGATGGGCTTGGCATCCTGGAGTTTGACCGGGTTGCGTTTGCTGGTATCCACCGCTGCTGCCTGTTTGCGGATCGTGACCGCATGACCGGCGATGGAAAAAGCCAGTAGCGCCGCAGTCAGAATGAGAGTGACAATCTTGTGCATGGTAGTTCTCCTGCGTGTTTTCACTTTATCTGTTTTGTTTTCGAACCTCTATGGCAGTTTGTCATTATCGCAAAACTCGGGTCAAAAATTGAGACGATTTCCAGCTTTTCCCATGTTAGAGTTGGGTGTTTGATGAACTGAAGCTACATGTCGATGCAGATTTCCTCTTTCAAAACAATTATTGACCAGCTGTCCGACCGCATACTGATTCTGGACGGGGCAATGGGGACCATGATCCAGGGTTACCGGCTGGATGAAACCGATTACCGTGGTCAACGTTTTGCCGATTGGCCCTCCGACCTGAAAGGCAACAATGACCTGTTGTCGTTGACGCAACCTGAAATCATCGGGGAAATCCACAGAAAGTACCTGGCAGCTGGTGCCGACATCATCGAAACCAACACTTTCAATGCCAATTCCATCAGTATGGCGGATTATGGCATGGAAGCTTTGGCTCACGAGATCAATCAGACTTCCGCCACCCTGGCCCGCCTGGCTGCCGAGGATTTCACTGCACGAAACCCTGACAAGCCCCGTTTCGTCGCGGGTGTGCTTGGCCCCACCAACCGGACTGCATCGATATCACCGGATGTCAACGACCCTGGTTTTCGCAACATCTCCTTTCAACAATTGGTGGAATCTTATACCGAGGCGATCGATGGGTTGATAACAGGTGGCGTCGATCTGCTTCTCATAGAGACGGTTTTCGACACCCTCAATGCCAAGGCGGCAGTGTTTGCGGTCAAACGCTACTTTGCCGAACAGGATATCGAACTGCCGATCATGATTTCCGGCACCATCACCGACGCTTCTGGCAGGACCCTGTCGGGACAGACGGCCGAGGCCTTCTGGAATGCCCTGCGTCATGCCCAACCCCTCTCTTTCGGCTTCAACTGTGCCTTGGGCCCCAAGGAATTGCGCCAGTACGTGGAGGAGATTTCCGGTTATGTGAATACCCATGTCTCGGCACATCCCAACGCGGGGCTTCCCAACGAATTCGGTGGTTACGACGAGAGTCCAGAAGAGATGGTGGCCGAAATCGGCGAATGGGCCAGAAGCGGGTTTCTCAACATCGTCGGTGGCTGTTGTGGTACCACACCCGGGCATATTCGCGCCATTGCCGAGGCGGTCGAGGGGTTGCCACCGCGTAGGATTCCAACGGTACCGGTGGCATGCCGCCTGTCCGGCCTGGAACCTCTCAATATCGACGAGCATTCGCTGTTCGTCAACATCGGCGAGCGCACCAATGTCACGGGCTCGGCGCGTTTCCGCCGCCTGATCCGGGAGGAGGACTACGACACCGCCCTGGAGGTGGCCAGGCAACAAGTGGAAAATGGCGCCCAGGTCATCGACGTCAACATGGATGAAGGCATGCTCGACTCCAAGGCGGCGATGGTCCGGTTCCTGAATCTGGCGGCTTCCGAGCCCGATATTGCCCGCGTCCCGGTGATGATCGACTCTTCCAAGTGGGAGGTGATCGAGGCGGGACTTCGGTGCATCCAGGGAAAGGGGGTGATCAATTCCATCTCGCTCAAGGAAGGAGAAGAGGCGTTTCTCGATCATGCCCGTCTGGCTCGTTTGTATGGTGCTGCAGTAGTGGTGATGGCCTTCGACGAGAAGGGGCAGGCAGACAGCAGGGACAGGAAAGTGGAGATCTGCAGCCGCGCCTACCGGTTGCTGCGGGAAAAACTCGACTTCCCCCCCGAAGACATCATCTTCGATCCCAATATCTTTGCCGTTGCAACTGGTATTCCTGAACACCGACGCTATGGGCTCGATTTCATCGAGGCGGTGGCAGAGATCAAGCGTTCGCTTCCCCACGCCCTGACTTCCGGTGGGGTCTCTAATGTCTCTTTCTCCTTCCGCGGCAACGACTATGTGCGTGAGGCGATCCATGCGGTGTTTCTCTATCATGCCATCCAGGCAGGCCTGGACATGGGGATCGTCAATGCGGGGCAATTGGGTATCTACGAGGAAGTGCCCCGGGATTTGCGCGACGCCATCGAGGACGTGATCCTTTGCCGGCGTGAGGACGCCGACGAAAGGCTGCTGGAAATAGCGGAAAAATATCGGGGAGAGGGCGCAGCTCATGCCAAGGAGGACGAGGAGTGGCGCAGCTGGCCGGTGGAGAAACGGCTGGAGCACGCGCTGGTCAAGGGAATCACCGATCATATCGATGAGGATACCGAAGAGGCGCGCCAGCAGTTGGGCAGTCCCCTGGCGGTGATCGAGGGGCCACTCATGGCAGGGATGAACGTGGTGGGGGATCTGTTCGGAGCCGGTAAGATGTTTCTGCCCCAGGTGGTCAAGTCGGCCCGGGTGATGAAAAAATCGGTCGCCTACCTGTTGCCTTATCTCGAACAGGAACGCCAGGAAGGGGAAACTGCCGGCAAGATTCTGATGGCAACGGTCAAGGGAGACGTCCACGACATCGGCAAGAACATCGTCGGGGTGGTGCTGCAATGCAATGGCTTCGAAGTGGTCGATCTGGGAGTCATGGTGCCGGCTGACAAGATTCTCCATACCGCCAAAGAGCAAGGGGTGGATATCATCGGGCTGTCGGGGCTGATCACACCTTCCCTGGACGAAATGGTGCACGTGGCCAGGGAAATGGAACGCCAGGGATTCGATATCCCCCTGATGATCGGCGGGGCGACGACCTCACGGGTGCATACTGCCGTCAAGATCGACCCCAATTATCATGCCCCGGTAGTCTATGTCACCGATGCCTCGAGAGCCGTCGGGGTGGCCGGCAGTCTCTTGAGTACCGACCTTCGGGCACCCTACCTGGAACAACTGACCAATGAATACGAGTCTGTGCGGCAGCGGCATGCCCGCAAGCAAGACCGTACCCGTCTTCTGACAATTGAGGAAGCCCGCCGCAACCGTTTTCGTGACGATTGGACCACTTATCAGCCGCCGGTACCGAGGCAACCGGGTGTCCATGTCCTGGAGGATTATCCTCTGGAAATCCTGATAGATTATATTGACTGGACGCCATTCTTCCAGGCGTGGGAGTTGGCGGGCAGTTATCCAAAGATTCTTGACGACGAGGTGGTCGGCCAGGAAGCGCGGAGGCTGCTGGCCGACGCCCGGCAGATGCTGGAAAAGATCATCAAGGAGAAATGGCTGGGTGCGCGAGCGGTATTTGGCCTGTTTCGGGCAAATGGCCGTGGAGACGATATCGTCGTCCTCGACGATGGCAAGGAAACTTTGCTCCATCATTTGCGGCAACAGCATCAAAAGCCCAAGGGGCAGCCAAACTATTGTCTGGCAGACTTTGTCGTTCCCGAGGACAGTGGGGTGGAGGACTGGATCGGTGCCTTCGCCGTCAACGTGGGCATCGGGATCGACCGGCATCTGCAGCGTTTCGAGCGCGATCACGACGACTATCATGCCATTTTGCTCAAGGCTCTGGCCGACCGCCTGGCCGAGGCCTTCGCCGAACATCTGCACCAGCGGGTGCGGAGAGAGTTCTGGGGCTATGCCGCTGAGGAGAATTTGAGCAACCAGGATTTGATTGCGGAAAAATATCGCGGCATCCGCCCGGCACCAGGATATCCCGCCTGCCCGGACCATACCGAAAAGCGCACCTTGTTCGATCTGATCCGGGCCGAAGCCAACGCCGGCCTGAAACTGACCGAAAGCTATGCCATGGTGCCCACAGCGGCGGTCAGCGGCTGGTATTTTTCCCATCCTCAGGCGACCTATTTCAATGTGGGTAAAATAGGCCGCGATCAGGTGGAAGACTACGCCCGCCGAAAAGGATGGAATCTGGAACAGGCAGAAAAGTGGCTGGCACCGAATCTCGCCTATACGCCAGATTCCTGAATCAAGGCCAAAGTCGTTTCATCAGAGCTTCTGATTGAACAATGGAGGAATGCCATGAGCCTGACATTGATCTCTCCTGCTTTCAGCCACCATGGTGGTATCCCCGTCAAATATACCTGTGACGGCGAGGACATCTCCCCGCCCTTGCAATGGTCCGGTATCCCGCAAGGTACCCGAAGTCTGGCCCTCGTCGTCTACGATCCGGATGTTCCTGATCCTCTGTTTCCGATCATGACGTGGGTACATTGGGTGCTCTACAATATTCCACCAACCATCACCGAACTGCCCGAAGGGCTTCGCTTCTCCGATTTGCCTTCCGGCGCCATGGAGGGGCTGAATGACTGGAAGCGCACCGGTTACGGTGGTCCCTGTCCGCCAAGAGGGTGCCATCGCTATTTCTTCAAGCTTTACGCCCTGAACACAGTGCTGCCGGATTTGGGCACTCCGACCAGGAAAAGATTGGAGAAGGCGATGAAGGGGCATATCCTGGAAGTGGCGACTTTGATTGGGACTTATCGGCGGAAACGATGACTGGCAGCGGGCTCAAAAGCTGACTGAGTCACCCTTCTTCCGGTCTGTGAATTCCCCCGGACAATGGCTTTCGGTGCCGCTGTGCCTCTTTTCATGGGCGCCCGGAGCCGGGCTCCAAGTCGGGAGTACGCCCCTCGGCTCA
>Ga0256832_1002400_pt1 | contig 12797 bp, 7 predicted proteins | sample 134614metaG_FD_190534 | JGI IMG/M metagenome (GOLD analysis project Ga0256832, IMG submission 190534) | Hydrothermal vent microbial communities from Lau Basin, Pacific Ocean - 134-614 | ecosystem: Environmental > Aquatic > Marine > Hydrothermal vents | place: Pacific Ocean: Lau Basin | collected... | reverse complement strand
AGGTATTTATGCCGTGGCCGTGGCCATGACCTGCGGCCGGCTTGCGGCCAATGCCTATCTTTTTATTACCAACCGTTATTCTTTAAAACTTCTCTTTCGCTAAGGGTTTGTTTAGTACCGTTCCTTCCCGGCTGTATGGGGGCCTGTCCCATCATAAAAGCTGACAGCCAGAGATAAAGTGCACTGAATCTGTTCATACTTCCAGATAAGTTTTACATAATAAATAGTTACCGAAAATAGTATCGTTGCTTAAAGTAAAACAAAATAGAGGTTATTATGGAAAATTTCTCTATTCAGAAAAAACTGGTTCTCTCCTTTTTATTTGCAACCACCATAGCGGTAACCGTAACGGGTCTCAGCAGTTACTGGCAGGCCAGGGATGCCCTGCAAGACCGGGCCATGGCTCAGCTTTCTGCCCTGCGCACCAATAAGGCCATGCAAATTGAACATTACATGAAACAGATCGAAAATCAAATTGTGACGTTGTCGGAAAGTCATATGGTGATTAAGGCCATGAAAGAGTTCTCCGGTGCCTTTAACGAGCTGCGGAATGAAAAAATCACCGAAGAGATGCAGGCCGGGCTGATGGGCTATTACAATCATGAGTTTTTAAAAAGATTGAACAGGAACACCGGAAAGCAAAATGAATACACCTCATACCTGCCCGATCAAAACGCTTCCCTGTATCTTCAGTTTCAATACATCGTTAATAATCCCAGCGCCACGGGTGAAAAGCTGAAGCTCGACTATGCCCATGATAACAGCCGATACAGCCGCGTGCATGAAAGGTATCATCCGGCATTTAGAAACTATCTGCAAAGATTCGGTCTGTATGATATTTTTTTGGTGGATAGCAGAAGCGGGGATATCGTCTATACCGTATTCAAAGAGGTGGATTTTGCCACCAATCTGTTAACGGGTCCCTATAAGGATTCCAATTTCTCCCGGGCCTTCCGGGAGGTAAAAGATGCCGCCGATCCGGAAGAGGTGCGGTTGATCGATTTTCAGTTTTATGAACCCTCCTACGGAGCTCCGGCCTCTTTTATAGCCTCTCCGGTTTTTGACGAGGGTGAGCAGGTTGGTGTTTTGGTTTTTCAAATGCCCATAGATGAAATCAATAATATTATGACGGATAATCAAAAGTGGCAGGAGTCGGGCCTGGGAAAAACGGGTGAAGCCTTTCTTATCGGAGATGATTACAAAATGCGCTCGGCTTCCCGGTTTTTGATAGAAGACAAGGATACCTATTTTAAAAACCTGGCCGCTTCGGGATATGATACGGCGGTATTGGACGAAATGCGTACCTATGGCAGCCCGATCTTGCTGCAAACCATTAAAACCGAGGCCACGGAAGATGTTTTCCGGGGAATCAGCGCCAATAAAATTATTACCGATTATCGTGGTGAAAGGGTTTTAAACTCTTACAGTCCGCTCAATATCAGTGGGGTAAACTGGGCCATCATCTCCAAGATAGATGAAGATGAAGCCTTTGCGTCGGTTTACACCTTACGGAATTTTACCTTTTTTTGGGGCTTTATAATTCTTCTTTTAGCCGGCGCCGGCGCTTTCTGGTACGGACGGAAATTCGCCCGGCCCATCGTCAGAATTACGGAAGTGGCCAAGAATATCTCCCGGGGTGATTTGCGTGATGATGTGGATTATCAGGGCAGTGATGAGATTGGAGAACTGGCCGAATCCTTCCGGGAAATGGGCCGGGCCTTGCAGGAAAAGGCGGCCGCGGCCAAGGCTATCGCCCGGGGTGATCTTGATGTGCAGATCAAACAGGCCTCGGAGGCAGATGATCTGGGTATGGCCATGCAGACCATGAAGGATAAAATCCAAAAAGTGGTGGCCACCATCCAGGAAACCATTGAACATCAAAAGCAAGGACAGCTCTCGGCGCGTTGCGATCTTAGTGAAATGGAGGGGGCTTTCGCCACTCTGGTGCGCGGGGTAAATGAAGCTCTTGATGCGGTCATTGACCCGATGAAGAGTACCATTGAGGTTATCGGGGAATATGCCGCCGGCGATCTTGAAAAAAGGATGAATGAACTTCCCGGAGAGCAGAAGGTGCTATCCGGGGCTCTTAATGAGATTCGCTCCAACCTGATGGCGGTCATTGATGAAGGTCTGAAACTCTCCGAAGAGGCGGCCCGGGGAAATTTACAATACCGGGGTGATAAAGATAGCTTCTCGGGGGCTTACGGCAGGATCATCGATGGCTTTAACAAGGCTCTCGACGCCGCCATTGAGCCGGTCAATGAATCCCTGAGCGTACTGAATGCCGCCGCCGCGGGTGACCTGACGGCGCGGGTGACCGGTGACTATAAAGGTGACCACGCTAAAATCAAAACGGCTCTGAATCATACCCTGGACGCCCTGGATGATGTGCTGGGCCAGGTTAATGAAGCGGTGGCCCAGGTTAGTGAGGGGGCTAAACAGGTTTCCGATAACTCGCAAAGCGTATCGCAGGGGGCCACGGAGCAGGCCAGCTCCCTGGAAGAGATATCCGCCTCCATGACCGAAATCAATTCCCAGGCGCGTTCCAACGCCGAAAACACGGAACAGGCCCAGGCCATCTCCGAACAGACCAAAGTTTCCGCAGATACCGGGAATGAGCATATGCAGCGTATGATGGATTCCATCACCAATATCAATGACGCTTCCCGGGAAATATCCAAAATCATCAAGGCCATCGATGAGATCGCCTTTCAAACCAATCTGCTTTCCCTGAACGCCGCCGTGGAAGCGGCCCGGGCCGGCGTGCATGGCAAGGGCTTTGCCGTGGTGGCCGAGGAGGTGCGCAACCTGGCCCAGCGCAGCGCCAAGGCGGCGCAGGAAACGGCCGAACTGATCGAGGGGTCGGTGAGCAAGGCCCGGGAAGGGCTGGAAATCGCCAAACAGACCGGTGAGGCCCTGGGGGAAATCATCTCCGGCATAACCAAGTCCAAGGATCTGATCGATGAGATCGCCCTGGCCTCGCGTGAACAGGTCAGCGGCATCGAGCAAACCACCCTGGCCCTGGCACAGATCGATAAGGTGACCCAGTCCAACACGGCCAGCGCCGAAGAGAGCGCCGCCGCCTCCGAGGAGTTGTCCGGACAGGCCGATACCTTAAAACAGGTGATTTCACGTTTTAAACTCTCATCCACCCGCCACAGCTTTGTGAGAACCGAACCCGAAGAGCAGACTGTGGCGCCGCCGGCGGAGCCGGAATTTATAACGGAGGGATTCTCCGGCGAGGCTCTGGCCCCGGAGGAGGAAGAGATAAAAATCGAATTGTCGGATCATGACTTTGGTGATTTTTAGGAGGGTAAGATGAAAAAGCTTTTTATGCTGCTGCTGCTCTTGTTGAGCATAAAGCCACTGACGGCCCAGGAATACGAGCTTGGCGCCGACCTGGTCAGTCGTTATGTGTGGCGGGGGATTGAACTGGCCAAGGGGGCCAGCATCCAACCGGCCTTCAGTTTCAGTTACGGTGATTTCAGCGCCGGAACCTGGGCCTCCTATGCCTTGTCGCCCCAGGCCGCCGGTGGCGATGAACATGACTTCTGGGCCTCTTACAGCTTTGGCCGCTTTTCGGTGACCATGACGGACTATTACTTTCCCGGCGGGGCCAATAACGATATCTTTGATTTTTCCAACAACGGTCAGGGGGCCCATGTGCTGGAAGCGGCCGTGGCCTTTAACGGCGGGGAGGCGTTTCCCCTGGGCATATTCTTTGCCGCCAATGTTTACAATGATCTTGATAAATCCCTTTATCTGGAAGTTTCCTGGGAAACGGCCTCCGGAGTGGGCTTTGTGGCCGGTTTTGCCCGCGGTAACAGCGCCTGGTACGCCGTATCCAATCCCGGTCTCCGGGCCATTAATATCGGTGTGAGTTATACCAAGGAGCTGAAATTCTATGAAGGTTACGGGGTGCCGCTTAGCGGACAGATCATCTTTAACCCCAGTTTGAAAATGAGCTATTTTGTCGTCGGCCTGTCCTTGTAACTTAGAAGCGGGTTTGTATCCGCCATCCGTCAGGTGCGGGGATGGCGGATCTTTTATTCTTCCGGCAGCTGAATCCTCTTTGCTTAGTGCTTTCCATTTTCATTTTTTATATATTACCCGCTCAAATTCAAGGCTTCAGAAAAGAAAGAACGCATATGATACGTCTGAATAATTTTATGCCCAATATCGAATATCCGCTGCAATGGAAGTACAGTATAATCGGCCGTAGCCTGGAACATATCGATCGGGCGGTGAAAGAAGTGGTTGACCGCGAATATAGTCTGCAATTTTCGCATATCAGTTCCAAGGGTACCTATCAAAGCTTTATCCTGCTGGTGGAGGTAGAGAGCGAGGAGATGCGCGAAAGTATTTTTTACGATCTTAAAAAGCACAGGGATATTTTGCACGTGTTGTAACTCCGGCAACCCTCCGGGTCATTAAGACCTGGAAGGTTTAAGAGTACCGTTCCATATTGTCCGATACGGGCCGCTTCCGTTAAGTCCCTGCCGCCCTCACCGAAAATAGAGATAAAAACGGTGAATCGTGAATCGTATTGCTTCTCTGCTCAACAGCGCCCTGCTCAGCTATGTCATCTTCATCATGTTGTTTATCACCTTTTTTCCCTTCGACTATCACTGGCCGGTTTCCTTTAGTGTTAATACTTTTTGGAAAGTCCAGGAGAGTCTGCAAAATATCTTTCTATTTGTACCCTTCGGTTATCTGCTGGCCTCACTTTTGAACGGATCGTTCAGAAGAACGGTTATTCTGGCTTTTATTGGCGGTTTCTCCCTCAGCCTGTTTATTGAAATCAATCAGATTTTCATCGTCGACCGCTACAGCAGTCCCATCGATCTGGCCAATAACAGCCTGGGGGCCGTGGCCGGAGCCCTGTTTTTCCTCGCCTTAAGGAGAGCCGGGAGCCTGAAGGAGTACGGTGGCCGTCTTTTGGATATACCGTTGATGAACCTCGTCTTGATGCTTATTCCCTTGTTGTGGCTCAATGCCGTCAGCAGCGGACATGATGTACGGCGTTTGTGGCTGGCCTTTTTGCTGGCCTTTATCGCCTTGTATATAATGGTGGCCATCTATCTTTACGGGGGGCGGGGGATTTACTCCTTAAAACGTAGCCATCTGGTGCGGGTGTATACTGTTTGGTACGCGATTTCCTTTCTGCCGGAGCTGCTCTATTTTCCCGGACGGGTGCTTGCTTTTTATCTGCTGCAAATGATTTTCATGTGGCTGTTGCTGCGCCGCAGCGCCAGGGGGGAAAGGCGGGAGCAGCGTTATGAACTGCCAACCCTTAAAACCGTTACGCCGCTGTTTTTGGTTTATCTGTTACTGGTGGCGTTATGGCCCTTGCGGGGCATGCAAGGGCCGTTTGAATTCGAAGTGCTGGGCGCGTTGTTCCGCCGGGATACCTCACTGGCCTTTATCTTTTCGCAGATCGAGTATTTTGCCGCCTTTGCCCTGGCCGGCTTCATGGCGGCCCAAATCCTGAACCGCCATGATTTTAAGGCATGGAAACATTTTACGCTGATTTTGGTTATGGCTATCCTGATGGAGTTGCCCCGGGGGTTCCATAATTTGCATTCGGCCAATCTAACCCATATTTTTCTGGCCGTGTTCAACGGCACCTTTGGCGCCTTGATCTATTTTCTGAACCTGACAAATTATTTACAGGATCAGCATCGAAGCAATTTAATGAATGACCGGCGGCTACTGGAAAAGTGGCGCATGGAAAAAGAACCTCAAATGTGAAAAATATGTGCTAACTTGTTGTTTTTTCGTTTGTTTTTATCCCTTATATTAAAAGATTCATAAAGTTAAGCCGATTAGCAAACCAGCATAAGAGGCGCAACCCATCACAATTACAAGGCAATTAATGGAAGATTTTTCTTTTATCAACAACGCGCATCCGCAATATATTGAGCAGATGTACCGTACCTATCTGGAAGACCCTTCCCGCGTGGAAGAGAGTTGGCGCATCTTTTTTAAAGGGTATCAGTTTGCCGGAGAAGGCGGCGAAACAGCCGCTCCGGATACGGGCAACCGGCCCAGTGAAAGCGCTCTTAAGGAATTTGCCGTAATCAACCTGATCAACGCCTATCGCCAGCGCGGCCATCTGTTTACCAAAACCAATCCGGTGCGGGAGCGCCGAAAATATCAGCCCACCCTGGCCCTGGAAAATTTCAATCTTTCCGCGGAAGATCTGGACAGTATGTTCCATGCCGGTAGTGAGATCGGCCTGGGCCGCACCACGTTGAGGAATATCATCGAGCACCTGGAGGAGACCTATTGCAAGTCCATCGGTGCCGAGTTCATGTTTATCCGGGTGCCGGAAAAAACAAAGTGGCTGAAGGAGCGCATGGAAAGCACCCGCAACCGGCCCAATTGCAGCATTGAGGAGAAAAAACGCATTCTGCAAAAGCTGAATGAAGCGGTGGTTTTTGAGAAGTTCCTGCATACCAAATATGTGGGGCAAAAACGTTTTTCCATGCAGGGGGGCGAAACGCTGATCCCCGGTCTGAATACCATCATCGAGCACGGTGCGGATCTGGGTCTGGAAGAGATCATTATCGGCACGGCCCACCGCGGCCGTTTAAACCTGCTGGCCAATATATTGCAGAAACGCTATGAGGACATCTTCTTTGAATTCGAGGGCGAGGAGTTCTCCGAGGCCGTTTTTTCCGGGGATGTAAAATACCATCTGGGCTATTCCAGTGATGTAAAAACCTACAACAATAAGAAGGTGCGCGTCAACCTGGCGCCCAATCCCTCCCATCTGGAGGCGGTTAATCCCGTGGTGGCCGGCATGGTCAAATCCAAGCTGGATCATGTCTATCACGGGGATGAAAGCAAGATAGCTCCGGTGATCATACACGGGGATGCGGCCATTGCCGGGCAGGGCGTGGCCTATGAACTGATTCAGATGTCCCTGCTGGATGGATACCGCACGGGGGGCTCCATACATATTGTCGTCAATAATCAGATCGGTTTTACCACCAACTACCTGCAGGCCCGCTCCAGTACCTACTGCACCGATGTGGCCAAGGTGACCCTGTCGCCGGTATTTCATGTGAATGCCGATGACGCCGAGGCGGTGGTGCTGACCATGAAAATGGCCATGGAGTACCGGCAGAAATTCCACACCGATGTATTCATCGACCTGCTGGGCTACCGTCGTTACGGCCATAATGAGGGCGACGAGCCGCGTTTCACCCAGCCCAAACTCTACTCCATCATCGCCAAACATCCCGACGCCCGGGAAATCTATAATAAAAAGCTGCTGGAAGCGGGCAACGTGGAACGGGATTTGGCCAAGGAGATGGAAAAAGAATTTAAACGCACCCTGCAGGAAAAGCTGGAAATGGTGCGTGCGCAAAAAGTAGAGGAGGTGGAACCTCCGCCCGACTTTACGGAACCCTGCGATCTTAAACAGCGTGAACACAGCCATCGCTTTGAACCGGTGCCGCAGACGCATTTCCCCAGGGAAAAACTGATCGCCCTCGGTAAGCGTGTTTTTACCCTGCCGAAGGAATACAACTTTTTCAATAAAATCCGCAAACTGTATGACGACCGTTTAAAGCGGCTGACCGAAACCAATGTGCTGGACTGGGCCTGTGCCGAGTTCCTGGCCTATGGCAGCCTGGCCTATGAGGGGCATCCCGTGCGCCTGAGCGGGCAGGACTCCGAGCGCGGAACCTTTTCTCATCGTCACGCCGTTGTGCGCGACGAGGTGACCGAGGAAATCTATCTGCCGCTGAATCACGTCAGTGATAATCAGGCTTATTGCCGCGTGTTTAACTCCCTGCTCTCCGAATACGGCGAAATGGGCTTTGAATACGGTTATGCCTGCGCCACACCCCACGGGCTGAATATCTGGGAAGCGCAGTTCGGCGACTTTGTCAACGGGGCGCAGATCATCATCGATCAGTTCCTCTCCTCCAGCGAGGCCAAGTGGCAGCGCACCAACGGTCTGGTGCTCTATCTGCCCCACGGTTACGAAGGGCAGGGGCCGGAACACTCCAATGCCCGCATCGAGCGTTTTTTACAACTTTCGGCCAATGAGAACTGGCGTGTCTGTGTGCCCACCACCCCGGCCAGTTTTTATCATCTGTTGCGTTCCCAGGTCAAATATCCCTTCCGCGCCCCGCTGATTGTTTTTACCCCCAAGGTGCTGCTGCGCCATCCGCAGTGTGTGAGCACGGTGGAAGAGCTGTCGGAAGGCCAATTCAAGCCCGTTATTGGCGATAGTGTGGCCAAGCCGTCCCGGGTGAAACGGGTGCTGCTGTGCAGCGGTAAAATCTATTATGAACTGGATGCCCGCCGCCGGGAGGAAAAACGGGAGGATGTGGCCATTATCCGTGTGGAGCAGCTTTATCCCTTCCCCGAAGAGGATATCGAAAAGGAACTGAAAGCCTATAAAAATCTGCAGGATCTGTTTTGGGTGCAGGAAGAGCCGGAGAACTACGGCGCCTGGCCTTTTTACCGCAACTGGTTTACCCGTAAAGTGTGCGGTATCAGCCGCAAGGCCTCGTCGGTGCCGGCCACCGGATTTCATAAACAGCACCAGATAGAGCAAAAGGAGATTCTGGACAGGGCATTTGCCTAAAGTCCCTTGGCGGGTGTTACCGGCCGCGGCCGTGCGCAAGAATGAATAATATGAATTTTATTAAAATAAGGAAACGCAATGAAAATTGACGTTACGGTCCCCACCATAGGGGAGTCCATCACAGAGGTTACCATGGGCAGCCGCCTGGTTGAAAACGGGGCCCGGGTGGAAGAAGACGATGTAATCTGTGAAATAGAGTCTGAAAAGGCCACGGTGGAAGTGACCGCCGAAAAAAGCGGTATCATCACCTTTAAGGCCGAAGAAGGCGATACGGTGGAAATAGGCGCTGTTATAGCGGAAATAAACACCGATGGCGCCGGAAGCGGGGCGGAAACAAAAGCGGCTCCGGAACAGACTACAGAAAAAACAGAATCGGCCGGAGAGACTCCGGCGAAGGAAGCTCCCGTGGCAGGGGTAAAAGTCTCCCCTGTGGCGGCCAATATATTGCAGGATGCGGGCATCGACCCGGCGGCGGTTAAAGGAACCGGCGTGGGGGGACGCATCACCAAGGCAGACGCTCTGAATGCCCGGCAAGGCGCCGCGCCGGCCGCACCCGCGCCCGCGGAAAAGAAAGATATAAGCGGGGAAGCCCCCGCGCCGGCAAGCGCCGCTTTCAGCCGCAATGAAAAACGCGTGCGCATGACCACCCTGCGTAAAACCATCGCCCGCCGTCTGCTGGAGGCCAAGCACGGTACGGCCATGCTGACCACTTTTAACGAGGTCGATCTTTCCAAAGTGAAGGAGGTACGGGCCGCCTATAAGGAGACCTTTAAAGAGAAGCACGGCGTGGGCCTGGGCTTTATGTCCTTTTTTACCAAGGCCTGCACGCTGGCCCTGAAAGAGGTGCCCGGCGTTAACGCCATGATCGACGGCGATCATGTGATATATCATGACTATGCCGATATCGGTATCGCCGTGTCCACGGAAAAGGGACTGGTGGTTCCCGTTATCCGTAATGCCGAATCCCTTTCCCTGGCTCAGATCGAGGCGGAAGTATTGCGCCTGGCCCTGCGCGCCCGCGACGGCAAGCTGACCATCGACGAGATGACCGGCGGCACCTTTACCATTACCAATGGCGGCGTCTTCGGTTCGATGATGTCCACGCCGATCATTAACGCGCCGCAATCGGCCATTTTAGGCATGCATGCTATCAACGACCGTCCCGTAGTGGTTAACGGCGAGATTGTTATCCGGCCCATGATGTATCTGGCCATGTCTTACGATCACCGCATTGTGGATGGCAAGGAATCGGTGACCTTTTTGAAGATGGTCAAAGAGTTGCTGGAAGACCCGGTGCGCATGTTGTTGGATATCTGAGTTCTTTAGGTGTAAAAGGCTTTTTCTTTTCCGAAAAAGCCTTTTTTTATAAAAAAAACCCGCCTTGCCGAAAAGACAGGCGGGTCCGGATTCCCCAAAAGACAGAGTCCTGTAATTTACAAGTTCTCGGTCTTTTTCCGAAGTTCCATGGAAGCGGAATAGAATTCTTCCAGCTCCATAATTTTGAGGTAGACAAATCCGCGGGTGGAACGGATGCGTGAATCGTCATTGCGATAGAAAAAGTCGCGGCCCAGCAGCTTTTTCATTGTCTGATACTGTTCCACTTGTATTTTTTGCGCCAGGCCGCTAAAGGGTCCGTCATATTCATAGCTGGGGAAGGAGGCCTCCCGCTGGGAACCGAAAGCATTCATAAAGGCGTGATCCAGAATGGCGCGGGTGTTGTGGGTCACCGGCACAAACAGGTTGGCCTCGCTGGGATGGTAACGATACCACACGTTGCGGTAGCCCCATATTTTTATATCGGTTTTTCCCGTTTTTTCCACATACAGCTTTAGGGCTTCGGTGACGGCCTGTAACACCTTGTAGTGGGTATCCGGCCCGCTGCCTTCGGGGTCAAAGGCCACGCTGATCACATCGGGATTGATCTTCTCCAGAAGGGCCAGTACCGGCTTCACATCGCGCTCGATGGTCGGCTCTTCGGTAAAGATATCGCCCTTGTAAAAACCAAGGCGGGAATGAATGACCGACTCGGTGGAAAAGCCGAAATAGCCCCACAGGATATCCGCTTCCCACTCGCGGGTCATGCCCTTAAGCTGTTGGATGTAGGGCAGATCTTTTTTCCCCGGATACTGCGTTTTAAAGTAGTTGATCAGTTCCTGCATGCGGTATTCCAGATTGGTCAGATCATCCTCATCGAAAATGGCCACCAGGTTGCGGATAAGACGACGGGCACAACCCTCGCGCATAAAAGATTCACTGTTGGCGGCCACACCATCCAGGTACTGATACATGTCACGATCGCGGAAGGTACGATTGGACGGGTCGAAATAACCCTCTTCCAGCATTTTTTGGAAGTGGGGCGTTCCCAGATGCCACAGGGCGTTTTCCACTTCGTTTAACATAAACTTATTGGTCACGGCATTGAAGCCGCTGGTCAGATAGTTGAAGTAGTGACGGTTGCTGCCTTCCCGCATCAGGCGCACCAGATAGGGCAGGTAACCCAGCATAATATCATCATGATGGGGCGCGGTATGCAGGATTGTCAGATTTCTGGGAATATCCAGCGACTTTTGGATGCGTTCCTTAAAAGTAGTTTTCACCTGCTGTACCAGTTCTTCCACACTGCGTCCGGTGCGCTCCAAAAGCAGCTTGCTGGAACGGACGTTGTTGAAGTCGGTTTTGGTCAACTGGTGAAGCTGTTTGTTTTTATAAAGAGCCAGATCGGTAACGATGCCTTCGATCTGTTCATTATCGAAGGTTTTCATCTGCTGGCGGTAAAAATAGCGTCGTTCATTAAGGAGCTTGGCCGCCCCTTTGGTGATGAAAAAGCGGGCGTTGGGCAGCGCCTGCAGGCTGGAAGCAGGCACCTGGTTGCTCAAGCCGGATTGAATGGCGTCTTTGATAACCTTGGCCTTGGCCTCGCCGGCGGCGATGATCAGGGCCGTGGCATTGGAATTCCAGGTGATGGTGCGCAGACCGATGGTGATCACCAGACGGTTGCGGGAAACTTCAATGCCCCCTAAATCCGATGCGGCGGCGGCTTGTGTTTCGTAGTTGGTGGGTGTCAGCCGGGTGGTGCTGTAGTGATCCGATCCGCGCACATTAAAGCCGATATGCCCGTCGGGCCCTATACCGCCAAGGAAAAAGCCGATACCGCCCATTTGGCGTATTTTGTTCTCATATTCCGTGCAAAACTGATCCACGGCATCCAGCACCCGTTTTTGCTTTTCTTCCAGGGGCGTGCGCGGCAGGCGCAGGCGCAGTCCCAGGTCCACCTTTTGTTCCGGCCAGACCTCATCCAGGGTCTCATTATCCTTTAAGCCGATGGTATTGGGGTTGATTAACAGCGCCTTTTTGGGGTCAAAGCCAAAACCCTTAAGGTAAAATTTATTGACGTAGTAATAAAAACTGTTGTGCTGACTGGAATTGATGGGGTAGAATTCATCAATCTGAACAAAGGAGAAGCTGTCCATTTTGGGGAAGACCGCCGGGTCCACACCGCCTTCCTCCAGTATTTTTTGTGCTTTTTTATCGTTCCAGTTGGTCAGCAGGTAGTTGACCCATTTAATAAAGTGTTCGGGTGTTTTTCCCGTGGGCAGAGAAACCACGGCGCCGGGATTTTGCTGGGCCCATTCGATAAAACGCAGGGCGGTCAGGCGTCCCAGGGTGGGGAAGTTCTCCACGATGATGGTCGGTATTTTTTCGGTCGGCCGGTATATCAGTTCCATGCCGCTTTGCGCGCGGGCTGTTTCTTCCACGCGGGAGATGTTGACTTTTTTCTTTGCCATAAAATCCTCGAATCAGGTTAGTTCGGAGTCCTAACTTACGTATATTATTGTATTGTTGCAATCTCTCTTTTATGCCCTGTGGTATTATAATGTCTGTAAACCCTGTGCGGGGACTGATGAAAACCGGAATAAGAAATCCGTAGACATGGGTAACAGCCCGGAAAGGTGATGGCGGAAATCGTTATAATTGTCGTACAGCTTTGAATAGAGTCCATATCGATCCCTTGTATATAAGGACTCCAGCGGAAAGGTGGTGTTTTTTTGAAACGAATCCTTTGTTAAGTTGCAATTTAAAGATGGATATGGCTATATTGACCCGGCTATGAAGGAAAAACAACAGTAATTATGTAAAAAAGTTGTCCTATCTTGTTGATTCACCGCTATGCTAAGCGTATTTTGTGTGATAG
>Ga0256832_1002399_pt1 | contig 12799 bp, 11 predicted proteins | sample 134614metaG_FD_190534 | JGI IMG/M metagenome (GOLD analysis project Ga0256832, IMG submission 190534) | Hydrothermal vent microbial communities from Lau Basin, Pacific Ocean - 134-614 | ecosystem: Environmental > Aquatic > Marine > Hydrothermal vents | place: Pacific Ocean: Lau Basin | collected... | reverse complement strand
ATCAACGCCAGCCCGGCGCGGCTCGACCTCGACTGGCGGCTGGCCCTCGCCCACGCCGACCGGCTGCTCTTTTCCATCGGCCCCGACGCCCACAGCCTGGAGATGCTCGCCTTCGTCGAGCTCGGCGTCCTGATGGCCAACAAGGCGGCCATCCCCAAAGAAAGGCTGGTCAACACCTGGGATGTGAAAACCCTGCTCGACCACGCCAAAAAGCGCCGCGGCGGCGGCTAGCGGCGGTATGCTTTAGGCATGAAGGTCGCCCTGGTGGTGCTCGACTCGGTGGGGCTCGGCTACCTGCCCGACGCCCCCGCCTTCGGCGACGAGGGGGCCGACACCCTCGACCACACCGTGCTAAAAACGAACGTCCCCCTTAAGCACCTGCCCCGGCTCGGCCTCGGCCGCGTGCCCGGGGTGCACACGCTGCCTTTTGTGCCCGAGCCCCTCGGCGCCTATGGCCGCATGAAGGAGAAAAACCAGGGCAAGGACACCACCACCGGCCACTGGGAGTTCGTCGGCATCCACCTCGACCACCCTTTTAGGACCTTCCCCGAGGGCTTTCCCCCGGAGGTGATCGAGGCCTTCGAGCAGGCCATCGGCCGCGGCGTGCTCCTCAACAAGCCCTACTCCGGCACCGAGGCGATCAAGGACTACGGCGAGGAACACCTAAAGACCGGCAAGCCCATCGTCTACACCTCGGCCGACTCGGTGTTCCAGATCGCCGCCCACGTGGACGTGGTGCCCTTAGAAACCCTTTACGAATGGAGTAAAAAGGCCCGGGAGATCCTAAAGGGCCCCTACGCCGTCGCTCGGGTGATCGCCCGGCCCTTCGCCGGCGAGCCGGGGGGCTTTTACCGGCTGAACGAGCACCGCAAGGACTTCGCCCTTCTGCCTCCGGAAAACGTCCTCGACCGGCTCAAGGCCGCCGGCGTCGAGGTCGTTGGCGTGGGCAAGATCCCCGACATCTTCGCCCACCGGGGGTTTACCCGCGAGGTGCACACCGACGACAACCACGACGGCATTAAAAAGACCCTTGCTCTCTTGAAAGAGGACTTTTCCGGCCTCGTCTTCACCAACCTGGTGGACTTCGATTCCAAGTACGGCCACCGCCGCGACCCCTTCGGCTACGCGGCGGCGCTTTACGAGTTCGACCGCCACCTGCCGCAGTTTTTGGAAGCGCTCGGGCCCGAGGACTACCTCATCATCGTCTCCGACCACGGCAACGACCCCACCTTCCCGGGCACCGACCACACCCGCGAATACGGCATGCTGCTCGCCGTGGGGCCGGGGCTCGCCGGAAAGGACCTCGGCACCCGCGAGACCTTCGCCGACCTGGCGGCGACGCTGGCCAAGCTCTTTGACGTTTCCTGGGAGGGTCCGGGGGAGGCCTTCGTGTAGATGACCTGGCGCGACGTTCTCGACATCCTCGCGGTCGCCGTCCTCTTTTACTACCTCTACAACCTCTTCGCCGAGACGCGCGCCCTCAACCTCATCCGCGGCCTGGTCGTCTACGTCCTGGTCTGGTTCGTAGCCGACAAGCTGGGGCTAAAAGCGCTCGCCTGGCTGCTTGGCAACGCCGCCACGCTGGGCGTCTTCGCCCTGATCGTGGTCTTCCAGCCCGAGCTCCGGGGGGTGCTGGAGCGGCTCGGCCGCGGCCGGCTGGGCCCGGCGAGCGTCCGCCAAAGGGAGATCGAGGAGATCGTCCGCGCCACCGAACGCATGGCGGCGCGGCGGCTGGGAGCGCTGATCGCCTTCGAGCGCCGCACCCCGCTCGGCGAGTTCGCCGAGACCGGCGAGCCCCTCGACGCCCTGGTTTCGGCGCGGCTGATCGAGACCATCTTCACCGTCGGCACCCCCCTCCACGACGGCGGCATGATCGTCCGCGGCGAGCGTATCCTCGCCGCCGCCTGCCTCTTCCCCCTCTCCGAGCGCGAGGACCTCGTCTACCTGGGCACCCGGCACCGGGCGGCGGTGGGGCTGAGCGAGGTCAGCGACGCGCTGGCCCTGGTGGTGAGCGAGGAGCGGGGCACGATCCGAGTCGCCGAGCGGGGCGAGCTCTCACCGCCCCTGACCCCCTCCGAGCTTCGGGAGAAGCTGCGGGAGGTCTTCGGTGCGTAGGCTCTGGGCCCGCGTAAAGCACAACTGGCCGGCGAAGGCGCTCTCGCTGGTGGCCGCCTTCTTGCTCTGGTTCCAGCTGAAAAGCAGCGAGCCTATCGTCGAGCGGGTCCTTAAGCGCCCCCTGGAGGTGATCGGGCTCGGGCCCGACCGGGTGGCGCTGGGGCTGCCCAGGACCGTGGTCGTCCGGGTCCGCGGGGAGGCCCGGCGGGTCGAGAATCTCCGCCCCGAGGCGGTGGTCGCCTACCTCGACCTCTCCGGCGTCGAGGAGGGGCCCTTCGACCGCGCCGTCGAGGTCCGGCTGCCGGCGGGGCTGGAGGCGGTGGCGGTGATCCCTGCCCGGGTGATCGGGGCCGTGGACCACTACCTCGAGCGCCAGCTGCCGCTCTACGCCTTCGCGCCCGAAAAGGCGCTCGTGCCCAGCCCGAAGGAGGTCACCGTGGTGGGCCCGGCGGGCGCCATGAAGGGGGCTGGCTTCGCGTTGGCGCTCGGGCCCGGCCTCCGGGTCCAGGTCTATGACGCCGAGGGCCGGCCCATCGAGGCCGCCACCGCGAACCCCGAGGCCGCCCGGCTCCGCTTTAGTGGCCCCCTGCTCTCGGAGAAGGCCGTGCCCCTGGCGCTGCCCGGGCCGCCCTCGGGCTTGAGCGTGGTCCGGGTGGAGACGCCGCGCACGGTGACGCTCATTGGCCCTCCCGAGGCCCTCGCCAGCCTCGACTTCGTCGTCGGAGAGGTGGAGTGGCGGCCGGGGAGCTACACCGCCCCCATCCGCCTCCGCCTGCCCGAGGGGGTGCGGGCCCTGGGCCCGGTCTGGGGCCGCTTCGTGGTGGAAAAAGTAGAATAGGGAGCGTGCCCGAGGTTCTGCCCATCCGCCTCTACGGCGACCCCATCCTGCGCAAAAAGGCGCTTCCGGTCACCGACTTTCGCGAGATCCCCCGCCTTGCCGAGAACATGCTGGAGACGATGTTCGAGGCCGGCGGCGTGGGCCTGGCCGGCCCCCAGGTGGGCCTACAAAAGCGCATCTTCGTCGCCGCCCTCTACCACGACGAGCCCGAGGAGGAAGAGGAGCAAAAACCCCTCAAAAGCCGGGTGAAAGAGGTCTTCGTGATGGTGAACCCGCGGGTCACCTTCGCCGAGGGAGAAGCCCTCGGCACCGAGGGCTGCCTCTCGATCCCCGGGCTCTATGCCGACGAGGTGCCCCGGAAGTTCGCGGTGCGCGTCGAGTACCAGGACGAGCACGGCACGCCCAGGGTGCTCGAGGCCGAGGACTACCTGGCCCGGATTATCCAGCACGAGTTCGACCACTTGGAGGGCGTCCTCTTCTTCGACCGCCTGCCCCCGGCGGCCCGGCGGGCCTTCATGGAGGAACACCGCGCCAAGCTCGCCGAGATGCAGCGCCAGGCCAAGGCCTTCTTAAAGGAGCTCCGGGGGCGGTGAAAAGAAGGCTTGTCTTCTTCGGCAGCCCCGCCTGGGCGGTGCCCGTGCTCGAGGCGCTAGCGAAGGAGCACGACGTGGTGCTTGCCGTCACCCAGCCGGATAAGCCCGCCGGCCGGGGCCTCAAGCTCACCGAGAGCCCGGTCGCCCAGCGGGCAAAGGCGCTCGGCATCCCGGTGGAAAAACCAAAACGGCTAAAGAAAAACGTGGCGTTTCTCGAAAAGCTGAAGGCCCTTGCCCCCGAGGCCGGGGTCGTCGCCGCCTACGGCAAGATCATCCCCGAAGCGGTGCTCGAGGCCTTCCCCAAAGGGGTCCTCAACATCCACCCCTCGCTCCTCCCCAAGCACCGCGGCGCCGCCCCGGTGAACTGGGCCTTGATCGAGGGCGAAAAAGAGACCGGGGTCAGCATTATGCGACTCGATACCGGAATGGACACCGGGCCCCTTTACGTTCAGGAAAAAACCGCCATCGGCCCCGACGAGACCGCGCGCGAGCTCGCGGGGCGCCTCCGCGACCGGGGGATCGAACTCCTGTTAGATGTCCTCGAAAACCTGGACGAGCTCGAGCCCAGGCCGCAAGCAGGCGAGCCCAGCTACGCCCCCCTTCTGACCAAGGAGGACGGCCGCGTCCGCTTCGAGGAGCCCGCAAAGAAGGTCCACGCCCGCCACCGCGGCGTCCAGCCCTGGCCGGGGAGCTGGTTTTGGCACCGGGGTAAGCGCGTCAAGGTGCTCACGATGCGGCCCGAGCCCGGAACGGGCGCCCCCGGCGAGGTGCTCGAGGTGGGGAAGGAGGGCGTCCTCGTCGCCACCGGCGAGGGGGCGATCCGCCTCGTCGAGGTCCAGCCCGAGGGCCGGCGCCCCATGCCCGCCGAGGCCTGGGCCCGGGGCTACGGCGTCCAGCCGGGCACGCGGCTGGGGGAGGCGCCGTGACCGATCCCGAACGCCTCTTGGAGGCCCTCCTCGACCTGCCCCAGCTGGTCCAGGCGCAGCTTTCGCCCCAAGGCCGGCTGCTCGCGTGGACCTGGCTCGGGCTCGAGCCCACGCCCCAGGTCTGGGCGAGGACTCCGGAGGGAGCGCCCCAGCAGGTCTCCAACGGGCCGACCAAGAACTTTCTCGTGGGCTTTTTGCCCGACGGCGACGGCGTCCTCTACGCCGCCGATCCCGGCGACGAGCGGGCGGCGCTTTATACCGCCCGGCTGGGAGCGACGCCCCGCCTCTTGAGCGAGCCCCACCCGCCCTACTACCGGCGCGGCGCCGCATTGCACCCGGCCCACCCCTGGCTCTTTTTTGGCGCCAACTACGACTTCGACCGAAAAGCCCGCATCGAGCCCACCTGGATCTGGCGCCAGGACCTCGAATCCAGCGAGCACCGGGCCCTCGCCCGGCCGGCCCGGCCCCGCGCAAGCGGCCCCGAGCTTTCCCCCGACGGCCGCCACCTCCTCTACCATCGCGCCGACCTCGACCCCGCCGGCCGCCAGGCCTGGGTGGTGGACGTCGAGGGTGCGCACGATCGCGAGCTCGTAAACGTGGGGGCGGACCGGAAGGTCTTTGCCACCTGGACCGCCGCCGGCGAGGTGGCCTTCCTGGCCGAGGAAAAAAGCCACCGCCGCCTCGGGGTCCGCCCCCTAGAGGGCTCAGCGCGCACCCTTATCAACGACCCCACGCTGAACCTCGAGGGCCTCGCCCGCCTGGAGGCGACCCCCCTGCTCGCCGCGGTGGTGGTCGAGAACGCCCGCCATCACACGCTGATCGTCGACCCCTTAAGCGGCCGCGCGCGCCCGGTCAAGCCCCCCTTTGGCAACCTGCGCCTGCTCGGGCGGATGGGCCCGGGCTGGGTAGGGGTGTTCTCAAGCGCCATCCACCCCGCGGATATCGTCATACTCGACCCCGATGACCCGGATCCGGCGGGCTTTCAAAGCCTCACCGGCCTCCCCGAGCACCTCCCCCTCGACCCCAGCGAACTGGTGCCGCCCGAGGATTTCTTTTGGAAAAGCCGCGATGGCCTTACGATCCACGGCTTTCTCTACCGCACGAAAAAGCGCCCCAAGGGCACCCTGGTCCTGATCCACGGCGGGCCCACCGCCCGCGCCAGCGAGGAGGTGCGCCCCGAGGTCCAGTACTACCTGGCCCGGGGCTTCAACGTCTTTTTGCCCAACTACCGCGGCTCCACCGGCTACGGCCTGGCCTTCCAGGAGAAGATTAAGGAGACCGGCTGGGGCGGGCTGGAGCAGGAAGACATCACCACCGGCATCGAGGCGCTGATCGAGGCCGGCATCGCCGAGCCCTACCGGGTCGGGGTCACCGGCACCTCCTACGGGGGCTATTCCAGCTGGTGGCAGATCACCCACGCGCCCCCGGCCCTGGTCGCCGCCGCCGCCCCGATCTGCGGCATGACCGACCTGGTGGTGGACTACAAGACCACGCGCCCGGACCTTCGCCCCTACTCCGAGGAGATGCTGGGCGGCAGCCCCGAAGAGGTCCCCGAGCGCTACCGCGAGCGCTCCCCCATCCACTACGTAGACCGCATTCGGGGGCAGCTCCTCATCGTCCAGGGGGCGCTCGACCCCAACGTCACCCCGGAGAACGTGCGCGCCGTGGAGGCCCGGCTCAAAAGCCACGGCATCCCCTACGAGCTCCTGGTCTTCGAGGACGAGGGGCACGGCATCATCAAGAAGGAAAACCGCCGCCGGCTCTACCGGCGGCTCGCCGACTTCTTCGAGGCGGCGTTCGCCGCCTTCTGACCTACCCTCAGCCTACCGCGCCCGGGCGAAGTAAGCCCGCGCAAGTGACCTAAAAATGCCGTGCTAAAGGGCTAGCCTCGGCCCATGCCCGGAGGGTTTTACCGGCTTCTATTGGCGGTCGCGGTATCCGCGCTCGGCAGCCCCCTCACCGTCTTCGCCCTCGGCCTTTTCGCCTACCGGGAGGGGGGCTATGCCCCGGTGGCGGGGCTCTTTTTCTTCCGGGTGCTGGCGCGGATTTTCCTGGCCCCGCCGCTTGCGACCCTGGCCGACCGCGTGCCCGCCGAGCGGGTCCTCGTCCTCGGCCTTCTCTTTCGCGGGCTCTTGACCGCCCTGCTGGCAGCGACGACAGGCTTTTGGCCCTGGGCGGCGATCGTCTTCCTGCTCCAGGGCCTGGAGGCGCTGACCGGCCCCGCCCTGGCCGCGGCGGTGGCCCGGCTCGTGCCCGAAAAAGCGCGCACCCGGGCCTACGCCCTCCTCGGCGCCGTCACCAAGACCGCCGCCCTCGTGGGCCCGGCGCTTGCGGGGACGCTTTTTCTCGCCCTCGGGGCGGCGCCGCTTTTCCTCCTCGACGCGGCGAGCTACGCCCTCGCCGCGGGCTTGCTTTTGGGCCTCGGGCCGCTTTCCGCCCCAGGCGCAGCAAAGGCCCCCTTTTGGCAAGAGGTGCGCTTGGGGCTTGAGCTCCTCAAAGGGCCGCTCGGGTCCTTTTTCTTGCTCCAAATGGCGGCCTCGGCGTTCTGGCGGGGGCTCGAACTCCTCGCCCTGCCCCTCGGGCCCGCGCGCTACGGGCTTGGCTTTAGCCTCTTTTCTTTGGGCGCCCTCCTTGGCCAGGGGCTTTTGGCCCTTCGGCCCCTCTCGCCCTCTTCGCCACTCGTTGCCGGGCTCTTCGGCGCCGCGGCGCTCCCCTTCTTGCTGGGGCTGCCTTGGTTTTTGGCCTTTCCCCTCGCGGGGGCCGCCTACGGGGCGAGCGGGCCGCTTTTTTCCGCCCTTTTGCCCCGGCTCGTGCCCCGGGAGATGCTGGCCCGGGCCTTCGCCCTGGGGCCCCTTGCCCTCGCCCTGGGGGCGCCGGCGGGGCTATTCCTCGCCCCCCTGCTGGCCAAGCGCCTCGGGCCCGGGGCCGGGCTACAGGGGCTGGCGCTCGTTATGCTACTCACCGCGCTTTTCGTGGCCAAACGCTTGGGGCCGGGCAAGCCCGGCCCCGACGACACGACCTAAGGGCAGCTAGAGGATGCCGAGCTCTTTTAGCTTCTCCTCGGGGACCACGCCGTTTTGCCAGCCGCGGGCGGCGTAGTACTCCTCGAGCATCTTGTCAAGCTCGGCGACGTGGCCTTTGGAGCCGCCGGAATCGGAAGGCTCTTTCAAAAAGCGCTCGGGCAGGTAGTCCGAGCCCTCGCCCCAGCCCGCGAGGTTGTTGTAGTAGCGCTCCAGGTTGTAGATGCGCTCGCCGATCTTGAGCACGTCCTCGGCGGTGATCTTCATGCCGGTGTAGGCGGAGAACTGCTCGGCGAATTCCTCCGGCCCCTCGGCGAACTGGGCGAACTTGCAGACGTCGAGCGAGTCGGTGAAGCCGGAGAGGTCCTGGAAGAGCTTGGTGAGCTCGCCCTTGCCCTTCCACTCCAGGGGATCGGTCTTGTAGGGCACGCCGAGGAGCTCCGAGGCCGGGGTGTAGGCGCGCAGGTGGCAGGCACCGCGGTTCGACGTGGCGTAGGCGATGCCCATGCCCTTCAGGCCGCGCGGGTCGTAGGCGGGGATGGCCTGGCCCTTGACGCTCATCGCCAGCTCCTCGTGGCCGAGCGACTTCGCAAACCCCGCCGCGCCCTCGCCGAGCCGCTCGTAAAAGCCCTCCCGCAGGGCGATCTTCTTGATGATCTCGGCCTGGCGCTGCTTGTCGCCCCACTTGAGGCCGTCGGCCTCGGAAACGTAGCCCCGCTGGGTGGCCTCGGCCAGCACCGCGAGCACGTTGCCGGTCTCGATGGTGTCCATGCCGTAGGCGTTGGCCAGGTAGATGGCGTAGCCCACCCAGTGGGTGTCGCCGTTGCCCACGTCGGCGCCCATGCCCCAGGCGGACTCGTACTCGTAGGACTCAAAGACGATCTCCTTGCCGTTGACCCGGATCCGGACCATCTTCTTGCAGGCCACCGGGCAGGCATGGCAGGTGTTGTCCTTCTCCAGGATGTGCTCGCGCACGTACTCGCCGGAGATCTTCTCGGCCTCGGCGAACTGGGTGTGCTGGGCGTTTAAGGTAGGCAGGGCACCGATCGAGTTGACGATGTTCATCAAGACGTTGGTGCCATAGAGGCTGAGGCCGCCCTTCTTCGGAGAAGTGACATTCTTCTCGTCGACGATCCCCGCCAGGGCGTGCTGGTCGGCCTCCCGCCAGGCCTCCTTGTCCACCGGCTCCGGCACCCGGTCCTTATCCCCGACGATGACGATGGCCTTGAGCTTCTTGGAGCCGGCCACCGCCCCGGTGCCGTTGCGGCCCGCGGCGCGCTCGTCGTTGTTGATCCAGTTGGCGAACTTGACCAGGTTCTCGCCCGCGGGGCCGATCGCCATCACGTCGGCCTCCTCGCCGTGACGCTGGCGCAGGATCTCGTGGACCTCGTGGGTGGTCTTGCCCCAGAGGTCGGAGGCCTCGTGGATCGTGACCTCGCCGTCCTTGACCAAGAGGTAGACGGGCTCGGAAGCCGCCCCCTTGATCAAGAGGCCGTCGAAGCCGGCCCACTTCAGCTTGGCCGCCGTCCAGCCGCCCATGTGGCTGTCGGCGACGGTGCCGGTGAGGGGGCTTTTCGTCACCACCGCCAGCCGGCCGCTCATCTTGGCCCGGGTCCCGGTTAGGGGACCGATCATGATCGCGAGCAGGTTTTCGGGCGATAACGGGTCCACTTGCGGGCCGTTATCGAAGACGTACTTGACCCCGAGCCCCCGGCCGCCAATGTACTTTTTGAGGTCCTCCTCGTTTGGCGCCTCGTAGGTGACGGTGCCGCGGGTGAGGTCGATCTTGGCTAGCCTATGCGCGTACCCACCGAGCATGTTTCCCCTCCTTTTTTGCGAACCCTACGGGTTACACCCCTAGCTTACGAAGGGGCTGGGGTAGGCGCAATCGAGTTGCAGCACCCTGCAAAACGCTTTTATTCGTCGAGCGTGCGCCGCAAGAGCTCGGCCAAGCGATCGGAGAGGCGCACCGGGTAGGCGGGGGCAGGCTCGGCGTCAATCCCCGCCATCCAGGGGGGCAGCGCGAAGATCCGGGCCCGGGTCGCCTGGCGCAAGCGGGCGAGATCGGCGGGGGCTAGCCGGCGCCGGCCGCCCTCCATCACCGGCGCCAGGAGCGGTTCCCCGAGCCCCACCTCCGTCCGCAGGCCGATGACGTGGGTGAGCCCGTCCTTGCTCAAGAAGACCTGCTTTTTTCCGGGCAGCGTCACCTTGCCGGGGCTCTTTTTGATCTTCGGCCCCCCGACGTCCTCGACCAGCTTGTAGACGCCCCCGAGGGCGGGCAGGTCGTAAGAGGTGCCGAGCCGGGTGCCCACCCCGAAGCTATCCGCCACCCCGCCGCGCAGGTAGAAGTCGCGGATCTTGTACTCGTCGAGGTCGCCGGAGATCAGGATCTTCACGTAGCCAAGCCCGGCGGCGTCGAGCCGGCGGCGGACCTCGGGGGTGAGGCGGGCGAGGTCGCCGGAGTCAATGCGCACCCCCACGAGCCGGCGGCCCCTGGCCTCGAGCTCCCGGGCCACGGTGATGGCGTTTTCCAGCCCGGCGAAGACGTCGTAGGTGTCGATCAGGAGGATGGGCCGGGGGTGGTCCTCGGCGAAGGCGCGGAAAGCGGCAAGCTCGTCGGAAAAGCTCATCACGTAGGCGTGGGCCATCGTGCCCACCACCGGGATGCCAAAGCGCTTCCCGGCCAGGGTGTTGGAGGTGCCGTCCATCCCCGCCAGGTAGCTGGCCCGGGCCACGCGCATGGCGGCGTCCTCGCCGTGGTCGCGGCGGGGGGAGAAGTCGACGACGCCCTTGTCCTCGCCGGCGGCGCGCAGCACCCGGGCCGCCTTGGAGGCGATCAGGGTCTCGAAGTTGACCACGTTCAAGAGATAGGTCTCGACGAGCTGGGCCTCGATCCGCGGGGCCTCGACGGTGATCAGGGGCTCGCCGGGATAGACGATCGTGCCCTCGGGCATGGCCCAGACGTCCCCGGAAAAACGAAGGTCGGCGAGAAAGCGTAAAAACGCGTCGTCGAAGAGTCCGAGATTTTCAAGATAGGCAAGGTCTTCGTCATCAAAAGCGAAGTTCTCCAGGTAATCGAGCACCGACTCCAGCCCGGCGAAGACCAAGAAGCGACGGCCCGGAACCGGGGGGCGCACGAACAGATCAAAAACGGCGGGGGTGTTCATCCCCCGCTTGAAGTAGGAATAGGCCATCGTCAGCTCGTAGAGGTCGGTGAGGAGCGCTTTTTGCATCGTTCCCTCCAGTGGTGCAAGGCGCGTTCAAGCACCTTGCGCTCGTTCTCGTAGGTCAGCATACCCACCGCCCGGCGGGCGTCCACCCAGCGGGCGTCGTCAACCTCCTCGAGCTGGGGCCGGGGCTCGCCGCCGCGGTAGCGCATCAGGTAGTAATGCACGGTCTTGGAGATGCGCACCTGCCCCTCCTCCTCGTGCACGGTGAAGTAGTAGCGCACCGAGCCCAGGTCGCGGATCACGGCGGCCTCGATCCCGGTCTCCTCCTTGACCTCGCGCACCGCGGTTTCCTTGTGGCGCTCACCGGGCTCCACCCGGCCCTTGGGCAGGGCCCAGACGCGGCGGTATTTACCGGCGATCAGGAGCACCTGCGGCCGGCGGCAACCTTTGAGCACCACCCCCCCGGCCGAGACCACGCGGCGACGCAAGGCCTTCACGCGGAATACGATACTCTAGCGCCTGCAAACCCGTGTTCGATTTTTTAGGCCTCGGGCCGGGCTCGACCTAGCTCGCGGGCTCGGCCCCAACCAACAGCAGGCCCACGTCGTCGTAGTCGGCGTCAACCCAGTCCTCGATCAAAAGCAGGATGCCTACCTCCTCGCCCCGCTCGTCCAGGGCCCGGTAGGCGCGAAAGCCCTTCGGCGGTTCGTTCCTCGCGTCCTCGCTGTAGACGGTCTTGGTGCCGTAGTGCTCGTAGGTGTGGGCGAGGCCGAAGGGCCCCTCAGGCCGGAAGCGGGCCGAGGGCGGGGGGTTCAGGCAGGTGGGCGGGTCGAAGGCCCCCCGGTGCTCGAGCAGGTAGGTGACCGCTTCGGGCTTTTCCGCGGGGTAGTAGCCGACCCGGTAGTCCCTCGCGGCCGAGTGTCCGCCGAGGAGGAAAAGCTCCACCTCGCCGCTCGCGAGAAAGCGCTCGTGGGGGAGCTCCTCCCCGGCCCGAAGGCCACAGAAGTTGGCCCGGCTGGGCGGGGCCGCCCCCTCCGAGGGGGGCCCGGCGGTGCCCAGCCGCTCGATCTTGAGGTCGTCGAGGAAGAAAGTGATGGCCTTGGGCCCGACGCCAAAGCCGCCCTGGCGGTAGTCGGGGTCTTTCCAGGCGAGGAGCTCGGTGCCGTCGAGCACCGCGCGAACGGTGCCGTCGCGCCTCAGCTCGAAGACCAGGTCGTGCCAGTTGCCGTCCCGGAGGAAGGCCCGGCCCACGTCGCGGAGCTCGGGGCGGTCCACCAGGACGAAGCTTTGATCACCTGCGAGCTTGACCAGCTGGGCCCCGTTGAACCCCAGGCGGAACTCCAGCCCCCGGCCCCCGGCTCCGTCCAAAAAGAGCCGCGCCCTAAGGTGGCTACCGGTGCAGCAGGCCTCCTGCACCTTGACCTGCATCGAGATGCGGTAGTCGGTCCACTCCGGGCTCCCCGTGGTGAGGAAGCCCTCGCCATAGCCGCCCTCGAGGCGCACCGCCTTGTCGAGCCGGCCCGAGGGATCGAAGGCCTCGGTGACGCTCACCTTCTGCCAGTTACCCTGGCGCAAAAGGCCGTAGCGGTCCGGCGCCACCGCCGGCAGCACGGCCCCGGTGGGGTAGCTGGAGAAGCCGTCCGCAAAGGCGGTCCCGGGCTCGGGCAGCGGGTTCCCGGGCAGGACCTTGATCGTCGGCAGGCCGCCCTTCTTGCCGCTCTCCACCGCGGTCGCGCCCTGGGGCGTGGCCACCGGCACCGTCACCTTCACCCCCGGCAGCGGCTTGACCTCCACCGCCGGCCGGGGGGTGCAGGCGGAGAGGAGGAAAAGGAAAAGCGGTACGTATAGCTTCCATCCACGCATACCTATCCCTCCGGAGCACCCAGGATAGCTGTGCTCGGGTTAAATAGCGGTTTAATCGGGGACAACGAAAAAGGCGCCACAGATGTGGCGCCTTCGGCATGCGGATCTTGGCCCGCGAGGTCCATGAAAAGCGGGGAAGCGGCGTTGCTCCTTAGAAAGGAGGTGATCCAGCCGCACCTTCCGGTACAGCTACCTTGTTACGACTTCGCCCCAGTCGTGGGCCCCACCCTGAGCGCCTGCCCGTTATCGGGCCGCCAGCGCCTTCAGGTGAAGC
>Ga0256832_1002398_pt1 | contig 12805 bp, 6 predicted proteins | sample 134614metaG_FD_190534 | JGI IMG/M metagenome (GOLD analysis project Ga0256832, IMG submission 190534) | Hydrothermal vent microbial communities from Lau Basin, Pacific Ocean - 134-614 | ecosystem: Environmental > Aquatic > Marine > Hydrothermal vents | place: Pacific Ocean: Lau Basin | collected... | reverse complement strand
CCCGTGATCGTCCCGTGCGGCAAGACATGGATACGGGCCTCGTCGACAGGAAGCACCGACCGCACGAGTTCGCCATGGGCTTCGCTCGGAACGATGATGCGGCGGGCGAGCGCCAATTCCTGGACGAAGTCGTCTCGGAACAAATCGATCTCCCGGGCCGTCATGGGATCGTCCATCCACGGGAACCGAGGGACACAGCTCAGGCAGTTTTCACTGCCGAGAGGCCGCTCGCAGAAGCTTTCATCTCGAATCCGGAAAATCCGGGGGCATGACGTCCACAGGTCGTGCAGGGTGCACACAACGGGAACATCCAGGCGTGTCGCCTGCTCGGCCAGGTCGCGAGAAAGGCGATACCAGTGCTGGATATGAACGATATCCGGCCGCACCGATTTCACCACGTCTCGAAACAGCGCCGACGCGTCCGGGCAAAGGGACCGAGTCCAGTGTTCGAGATAGCTCCCCGACAGCACGATCTTGTGGACCGGGAAGCCGTCGTGAATGAATCGGTCGATCTTGGGCTCATCCGCAACGTGCGTGGTTCCGGTGACGATCTCGACGTCGTGGCCGAGCCGTCTCAGTTCGCGCACGAGCCCCAGGAGGTAGAGCTCCGTGCCGCCGCGGAACTGAGGCAAGAAGCCATGTACGACCTGGAGAATCTTCATTGTGAGCTCTTTCTCCACCGACCCGGGATTGGGAAGGCTCCCGGGTGGTATATCGGAAGATTCCCTGTTTAGCGAGACCCGAGCTTTCCGGATGAGAGCCAGAAAGGCCATGTGGAAAGTCGATAGAGGTCTGTGAGAAAGGCAAGACGGGTATGCGCCCGCACTCTCCGCGGCTTCTCGCCGACTCGGGAAAACAGTAGAACACCGACGGCCTCTCCGCCCCTCGGTGCCCAGGGCCACGATGGACCTCGAGCAGAAAGAGTCCGGATGACGCAATGAGCCAGATGAAGAAGGATCTCTACGGGCGACACCAGATGGCGCCTCCGGCCACGGTCGAGTCCGGAGACCTCGACGCCGTTCCGGCGGCCCGCGTGACCTTCTTCACTCCCGCCACGGCAGGACTCGTGGTGCTCTTGGCCGGCCTCACGTTGGGGCTTGCGGAATGGGGGTTCGGTCGCGCCGTGGCCGCGGGTCGCAACGAGCCAAACGGTCTTTTTCGATTCATCATGACGACGCTCCTCCTTCCCTCCGGAGTTCTGGGCTTCGGACTCTGGGGGACAGTGGCAATCCTGCGCCGCCTCTCGACGCGCGCTGCACGCTCATGCGGCGCGGCCCTGACCTTCGTTGTGGTCGCCGCCGCCGCGACTTGGTTCAACTGGAGGTTGTTTGACGGGAACTGGGCCAGAACCTGGAACCACATCGAGTGGATTCGGTGGTCCGCGCGCCTGCTTTGTGTGTTGCTGGCCGCAGCGTGGGTGGCATGGTTCTTTCAGTTCGCATTCCGCGAGGCGCCTCGTCGATCGGTCGCATCGCGCATCGCCTGGCCCCTCGTCCTCGCATCCTGCGCTCTCGGAGCTCATTGGATCAATCTGCACTACTACGCCGAGGGATACGCCGATCAGCACGCACTGTTGTCCCTCGTCGAGTTCGCCATCCACATCCTTTTCTGGATCGAAATCCTTGGCCTCCTCCAGGACCGGGCTCCACGGTCCGCCGTTCTCGTGGGCTTGGTCCTCGCGGCGGGCGTCGCGGGCGGCCTCCTGTGGCAGGTGCGATTGCGTCGAACCGTTGCCGTCCACGCCCTCAGGTCTCGGGCGGCCGAGGGGCGCTTCCCCGTCACGCGTCGCGTCGCGCCCCTCGTCGAACGCCTCCTCCTCGAGCGACTGGCCCGCCTCCGCCCGCTTCCCGTGGGCGACGTCGCGGACCTCATGCGTCGTGCATTCCCAAAGGGCGCACCGGCTGCCGATCTGGACGCTCTTCTTTCCCCGGAACGCCGCAAGTTCAACGTCGTCATCATCGCCGCGGACACTTTGCGCGCGGACGTGGTGGGTCCTGACGAGACCGGTCGCACCATCACTCCGAACATCGACCGACTCGCGGAATCGAGCGTCACGTTTCGAAGGTCCTACACCCCCTACCCCACGAGCAAGTACGCCTATTCGAGCATGTTGACGGGCTACTACCCCAGGTGGACACCGGCGCGTGCCGCAACCCTCGACGGAGCGTTCAAGCTCCCCGCGGATCTCTCCTTGGCCGAGGTCCTCAGGGAAGAGGGATGGGCCACCTGGGCGGTCACCGCGTTCAATCGGGCAGGGATCGCCAATCGCGTCACCTTCGGTCACACGACCGACGGATTCGAGGTCTTCAATCCGGCACGCAACGAGACAGGGCTGCAGGCGCCGGCCGTCACCTCATGGGCCATGAAACTCATCGACGAGCGCCCCACCGAGCGTCCGTTCTTCCTATGGGTCCACTATCTCGACCCTCACGATGCCTATCGCCCCCATCCGGAATTCGACTTCGGAAACTCGCCGTGGGATCTCTACCGCGGAGAGGTGGCGTACATGGACCACCACATGCAGCCGCTCATCGATCGGCTCGTCGAGGGGGACCTGAGTCGCAACACCATCGTCGTTTTTCTGGCGGACCACGGAGAGTCCTTCAGCGAGCATTTCGCCACGTTCCACAACAACAACCTCTTCGAGGAGGAGATTCGCGTTCCTCTCTACGTGAAGGCCCCGGGGCTTGCCCATCGAAACGTCGAAGCCATGGCGAACATCGTCGACGTCTGCCCCACCCTCCTCTCGCTGCTCGGAGTCAAGGATCACCACCCGCGCATGGGCCGTGACCTCACAGGCCTACTTGCGGGGCAGACTCGGGAGACGGACTGGGTTGACTTCAGCTACTCGGAGCTCTTTCCCCGGAGCCGACTTTCCGGCAAGGAGATGCAGCGCTGCCTCGTTTTCGACGGCCTCAAGCTCATCCGCTATGCGGGAGACCCCTCCGCGCAGGTCTATGACCTGCTGTCTGATCCTTTGGAACTCCAGGACGTCTTCGACCCGGAGCAGCCGGCTCAGCAACGCGCGCTCGGTTTCATGCAGGCTTTGGACCGGCGCATCGATGGTTTCTTGAACGCGGTGGACGATCGGAAGGACGTCGAAGCCCACAGGGTCGCGCAGATGGACGCCGTCATCACGGCTCTGGAGAACGACGACCCGACCGACGACGATCGGGCCGTGGCCGACTTTCTCCGGCTCACCTTCGGGAAGGACCGCCGTTACGACGCCGCCGCCGCCGCGCTCTTCGGCTCGGCGCGATTAGCGCGTGTCCGGCGGGCTCTGAGCCGGCTCAGCCTCGACCCCCGGCGCAGCGAGCTCTTCCGCGCCAACACCTTCGCCATCTTGACGGCCATTCCGGACAAGGACCTGACAGAGTACATGCGCCGCTGCGTGGCAGCTCCCTACCCACCGATTTCATGGGGCGCCAGCCGGTGGTTGGCCATGCACAATGATCCGACCGGGCGCACCAAGCTTCTGGAGGGGTTCAGAAAAGGCCCCCCCGACTGGCGCTTCTATGCCGCCCCCGCCCTCGCACACATCGGCGAGGTCTCCGCCACGCCGTATCTGTTGACGGCGCTGGATCTCATCGATTCCGTCGCGGTCACGGAAGCCATCGAAGCGCTCGATGCCCTGCGCTACGGGGAATTCTCACTGGAGGTCCTGGACCGTATCGACGCCTTCAGCGTGGCACTGCGACAACCCGGCCCCGAGTTGGCCGCGGCCCAGGTCGCGGCAGCTCGCAGTTCCGAAGCATCCACCCTCCTTCTGCTGCGCCTTGCGCGCTCCCAGGAGGCCGTCGTCCAGCGCAAGGCCCGGACGAGCCTCTTGCGGCGAATGACTGAGAAGCGGATGAAAGCCGGGCTGGCGATGACGGATCTGGAGATCCTGGCGGACACGGCAGCGCGAGACCAACACTTTGACGAGGCCGTGCGCTTCTACCGCGAGACTGTGAAGGCCGCTTACGACCTTCGATTCGAACACCCCCTTTTGAAGATTCATTTCGCGCGGCTCCTCGCGGTCACGGGTGACACCGCGGGGGCTCGAACCACGTTGGCGCCCTTGCTCGGCCCCGAACCTTCCGCTTGGGTCAGGCGATACGCCCGAGGGCTCGATCGAGTTCTCGAAGCGCGGGCACCGGTGATCGTCGAACCCTCCACGGCGAAACTGGAAGCCCGCGTCCTCGACCGTATCGAGAACATGGAATGGATCGGCCGTCCCGTCGTTGCGAGAGTCCAGGTGCGCAACACGGGCAAGACCCCGATTCCGGGGGGACCTTGGTTTCACGGGTTGCGGATGGGAATCGTTTTTCGCGATCTCGCGACCGGCAACCTCCTCGTCCCGCCGGGGGATCAATACATGCTGCACCGATTCCTTCCGCGAGGAGGCATCCCCGCGGGCGAATCGGTCGAGATCATCGTGCCGGGCATCGGCCCCGGGCAGGTCGGGGAATTCGCACCGGTCCTTTTCCTCAGCCGGCGGCCGTGGTTCTCCGAGGACCTGGTCGAACTCCAGGTGTTACCGACGATCCGAGTGGGAAAGATCAAATGACCGCGAAGCTCAACGTTCTCTTCGTATGCACCGGCAACATCTGCCGCTCCCCGACGGCCGAATACGTTCTGCGGGCCAAAGCTCTCGCGCGGGGATGGAGCGACGAGGACCTCAACATCGCATCGGCCGGAACGAACCCGTGGAGTCGAGGTCGTGGGGCGGATTCCCGCTCCGCTGCCGCCGCGCGGTCACGCGGATACGATCTCTCGGGACACGTCGCGCGTCCCGTCGAGCCGGAGGACTTCCAGCTCTTTGATTTCATCCTCTGCATGGACGGCTCGAACATCGAGATCATGGAGAGCATCCGACCGCGGAGCTTCTCTGGGACCCTCGAGCTTTTCCTCGAATACGGTTCCGGCGACGGGCCGCGAGAGGTCCCGGACCCGTACGTCGGCGAAGCCGGCTTCGAACGGGTCCTGGACCTGATCGAGGATGCGAGCGAAGGATTCCTGGACACGCTCGAATCCCGCGGGTGAGGTCTCTCCTCGGACAACCTCAGCGGGCGGTGAGTTCCTCCACGACCCACTGGGCGTTCATGAGCTTGTCGGTCACCCAAAGGACATAGCGAATATCGACACCGATGGACCGAGAATAGTCTTCGCTCCACTGGTAGTCGTTGATGGTGGCCTCGAAACAGCGATCGAAGTTGACCCCCACCAGTCTCCCCTTGCCGTCCATCACGGGCGACCCCGAATTGCCTCCGGTCGTGTCCGTGTCGTAGAGAATCCCCACCGGGACATCCCCGAGTTCAGGTGAGGCGTAGTCCCCGAAATCCTTGGATTCCCAAAGCTTCACGAGACGTTCCGGAGCGTTGAACGGTTCCTCTCCCCGATTCTTCTCGACCACCCCCCGGAGCGTCGTGATCGGCTTCGACCAAACGGCGTCGCGAGGTGAGTACCCGCGGATGTGGCCCGTCGTCATGCGAAGCGTGCTGTTGGCGTCGGGACAGAAATTCTCCTGTCGGAAGAGCTGGCGCGCCGCGATGTAGCGCGCCATCACGGGATCGAGTTTGCCTCGCCTCACCCCGGCACTGCGACGGAAATTCTGCACGGGGTCCTGAATGATGAACGAGAGTTCCACGAAGGGATCCCCATCGCGAAGAACTTCCTCCGGTCGTTTCTGAATCATCTCTTCCATCGTCGCCGGATCGAAAAGGTGGGACTTCGCATAGACCGCCCGAGCGACAGCCAGGGCGTCTCGCCCCTTCCCCTCGGGGCCATGTCGTTCCATCCACGACAGAACCTCGGCCAGCCAATCCGTGTCCTCCTGGGCATCGGCGACGGCCACGATCCGCCGCAAGATGGCGGCCAGGATGCGTGCATCCACGTCCTCGTAATGGGTGGCCAGCATGCTCTCCCACCGTGCCCTGCGCTTGTCCTCCGCGCCGTCCCTCCAGATGGCCGGCCGTCGCCCGTTCGCCCTCATCCGGAGCGCAGCGCCCGACATCACATCCTGCGCCAAGACCATCCCCTTACAGTCCCGGGTCAAGCGCCCCAGGAGATGGGGTTCCACGCCCTCGGCGAGGACCTCCCGATAGATGGCCTCGAGGTCTCCCAGCACGTCGCCGATCTGTTTTCCGCGCGCCGGATCGGCTTCGATGTAGTCCATCATCTCCAGCTCTTCGGTGCGGCGCTTTTGAACAAGGCCGAGACGTTTCATCCCGAGAAGCTTGCCGCGGAAGTTCTTCTCGACGTTGGCCTTCCCCTTGATCTCCGGGGAAAGAGCGAGAGCGACCGCCGGATCCTTCGCGGACGCTTCCTCCATGATGTCGATCTCCTCGGCGAAGAGGCCCGAGTAGAAGGGAAGACGGATGCGCTCCTCCACCTCGAGAAACCAGGAACTCTGGTGACGATAGGTTCGCCCCGGATAGCCGAGGAGAAAGACGGCGTCGCCCTCGGAGACCCCCTTCGGGTTCACCCGCAACCAGCGCTTGGGGTGGAAGGGAACGTTGTCCGGGCTGTAGACGGCTGGAGTCCCGTCGGGGGCGACATAGGCGCGCAGAAACGCGAAATCACCCGTGTGCCTGGGCCAGACCCAGTTGTCTTCCTCCCCCCCGTACTCGCCCACGGCACGGGGAGGGACGCAGACGAGGCGCACGTCGCGGATCACCTGATAGAGGAACAGGACGTAGCTCGAGCCCTGAAACATCTCGGAGACCTCGGCCGTGAGACCTTTGTTCTCCTTTTCCGCTTCCTTGGAGATCCGCGCCATCGCCTCACGAACGGCGCGACTGCGGCCCGCGGGATCCTCGACTTTCTCGGCGGCCTCGAGAACCTGGGCCGAAACGTCCCTGTACCCCACGGTGATGCGACAGGTGTATCCGCGGGCGGATCGCTCATCCTTCCTGTCCTTAGCCGCGAATCCATCCCGTAGATAGTTCTTCTCCGGGGTGCTGATGGACTGCACGCCGCGGAAGGCAACGTGGTGATTGGTGAGGATCAATCCGTCGGAGGACACGAAGGAACCCGTGGCGCCGCCGACGCGACACACGGCATCGACGAGGCTCGCCCGCGACGAGTTCCAGATCTCGGAGGCGGGGATCTCGATGCCCTTCGCTTTCAGATCGAGACTTGCGATGCGACTGAGGGGCCACTGTCCCTCTTCGCCCCGTCCCGGACGGAAACCCAAAGTGACGAGAAGAACGAGACCGACCAGAAAAGCGCAGCGGCGAAACGATGAGGTGGACATGGATTCTTTCTCCGACGAGTAGGTCGAAAGCGTAACCCAAAGTGGGACATCGAGCCACGAGAGCCCCGACGCCGTCAATCCAAAGCGGACGCCACGTCGCGAATCTCATCTTCGCTCAGCCGATGCAACTGATGGAGAAGCGTCCGGTCCTTCCGCAGCGAGGGAAACTCATCCAAGCGCCGGTCCAATTCCGCGAGGAACCGCTCCAAGAGTCGACGGTAGCCACGGCTGTGGGGACCGACCTCGGCGGTCCGCGGGAGTGCTGCGACCATCTCAGCCAAGACGAGGTGAGGGGATACGCCGTGAACGAGGGCATGCGCCTCCGCGGACTCCTCGAGGTAGGACATGATCCCCTCGGCGGTGAAACCTCCCTGAAGCGCCAGCAGGAGGTTGGAAAGGATGTGATCGCCGAGGGGGAGAAACTCCAGGGCATCGAAGAGGTGTCCCACTTCATGGGCGTGAACGTTCTCGACGACGGGGAGCCGTCCGTGGAGCTGGAAAGCTCTCCAACGCAGGGCCATGGCCGCATCCAGCGGGAGAGCGACGCTCTGGCGCTCGCGCCCCCCGTGAGCCTCCAGGCCCTGAGTCGCCTCGAGCCGCTGCCTCTGCCGCGCCGTGAGGGCTTGGACATCCCTGGACAACCGACCGGCCCAGGGTCGCAACACGTCGAGGTCGAGATAGTAGCTGCGAAGCAGCGCACGCCCCGCGGACTCGCCGAACAGGTCCTCCTTGGGGCGGATGCGAACGGCCTCACCGACCCAGCCTCGGATTCCACGCTCGTCGGGCCATCCCTCGGGTCTCTCTTCGAGGGGCCCCTTGACGACGTTCATCAGGAGAGCCTGGCTCATGCCTCCGGCCAGACGCCCGGCGAACATCACCTGACCGTGGCGGCCGAGATAGGCATTGAGGCTGCCCGCGGGACGCCGCGAGCTGTCGAGGATCTCCCCCACGAAAGGGAAACTTCGCAGAGGCTCGTCGTTTCCCAGTTTCTCACCGGTCTCCTTCGCCACAATTCGCCCCATCGCCCTCATGAAGATGCCGAGGTCGGAGCCAGCGCCCGGGTGCAATCCCGCCTCGACCTCATCCGCGAACAGCTCGAGTTTGGAGAGAGCTCTGAGGTGTGACCGCAGGGCTCGGACCACCTCGTGCGCCGCGTCGTCGACGGCCGATTGAGGGAGTGCGCGAACGAGGTCCAAGGCCTCCTCCTGCCATCCAGCCCGATCGAGGAACTGCAGCCACAAAGCCAGCGGAACGGCTTCGGCCTCAGCGGGCGACGCGAGGCAGCGGACAATCCGCGCGGGCCCGGGCGCCAGCTCCGTCGCCGGGACGCCCAACGCCCGCACCCACAGCGAGCACGCACCGGGCTCCCTTTCGGCGGCGAGACCTCGAAGCTGCCTGGAGATATCGGGGGTCACGACGCCCTTCTCCACGACGGCCCTCAGCCGCGCGAGCTCCTCGCGACGATCGCGAACGACCCGGCTCAATCGAGCCCGTACCCGAGGGGCCGGCCCGACGTCGGGCCACTCCTCGACGTAGCGCTCGAGACGATCTCTCGCCAGCAGGCGCATGGCCCTCGAGTCCGAATCCGCCAGCCAATCCAGGAGTCGCTCGACGACTCCTTCGTCCTCCGGGGCCACATCGAGAGCCTGGGAGAGGGCCTCGAATTCACTCAGACGTTCTCCGCGTGCCTCGGAGATTCCGGCCAGCGCCACCCAGGCCTGGGCCGAGGAGAGTCGATCGAGCCTCGCCGCGTAGCGCAGTTCGACCTCGGCGAGATCGAAGTCCTGGAGAGCCGCCAGGGCTCTCCCTTTGAGCTGATGCGCCAGCGCGTGACGGGGGTCCAACTCCAACGCGGCGTCGATGTAGGGAAGCGCCCTTGCGGGGCGTCCCTCGGCCAGCTCGGTCCACGCCATGCCGTAGACGCCCCAAACCCAATCCGGCGCCAGATCGCGGGCGCGCTTGAACTCCACCCTTTGGTCCTCCACGCGGTGCAAGAGGCGCCCGTAGAGGTAGTGCCAGAGCGGGTCGCGGGGCGCGGCGGCGCAAAGACCCCGATACTCCCTCGCCAAGTCCTCTCTCTCGTGGCCCGCCATCCGGAGGTTTTGGAGGGCGCGATGAACGGCGACGCTGCGGGGGGCCCGAGCAAGCAGAGATTCGAGGAGTGCGCGGGCCGCTTCCACCTGTCCTCGCCGTACGAGGTCGCGGGCCTCATCGACTTGTTGAACGAGAGACGGTGGGTCGGGATCGGGCACGCGCGTCGAGGGAGACACGCACCCCCAGAACGCGACCAACAACACCACCGCCCCATGTCGAAGGCCGAACCGCATGACGAGTCCTCCCCAGGCCGCGCATTATAGGGGCAAACGAGGGCCGCGTCGGATTTGGATTTCTCGTCTCCTTTGGCCTTTAAGAACCGTCTTGGTGGGTGGCAACAGGCGTAGGCGAGTTCGGCGGACGGGATCTTTGTTGGTCCACTTTCAAGCCGGGCCTTCGGGAACGAGTCGAGATCCGTCAGTGCCCCAGTAGAGGGCGCCCCGTCCGATCCGGACCGCCCACCCTGTTTGTCACCATCGCCCCGGTGGCGATTCAGTAGCAGGACTTCTCGAGGACTCCGCAGACAAGAAGATCGGGACCGACGGACTCCCAAACCACGTCATGAAGGACCAGAGCCTCGTCCATCGATGCCACGGGCCGAACGGCATCGAGGGTGCGACCTTTCCGATCGAGGAGCAGCTTGGGCGCCATGTGCACTTCGACGCGGTCGGCGAGGCGCTGGCCGAGCAGGCGGCCGAGGAGCCGGGGACCGCCCTCCACCATCAACCGGCCGATCCCCGCGGCACGGATCCCGGCGAGCACCTCGGCCAGATCCAATTCGTCGCGAGGGGGCAACTCCATGAGCCACGCACCGCGCGCAGCCAGGGCCTTGCGGCGAGAGGCCTTCAAATCCTCTCGCACGATCACGGTCACGCCACCGGTGGCGGGATCGAAAACGCGAGCATCCAGCGGAATCTTTCCGTGAGGGTCGAGGACGAAGCGCCGCGGGCTCCGCCCTTCCACGAGACGCGTCGTGAGCGATGGGTCGTCGGCGAGAACCGTGCCGATCCCCACAAGAATGCCGTCGGCCCGAGCACGTTCCTCGTGGGCACGGGTGCGCGCCACATCCGATGTGATCCATTGAGAGTGTCCGGAGTGGGTCGCCAGACGGCCGTCGAGAGTCTGCGCCCATTTCGCGACCACGAACGGAAGCCTGCCCGTGATGTATTTTCGAAAGGGTTCGATCAGCTGGCGAGCACGCTGCGCACCGGGGCCCTCCAGCTCCTCCACGACGACCCCCGCCTCTCGCAGACGCTTCAACCCCAACCCTCCGTGCCTGGGATTCGGATCGATCGCCGCGACGACGACGCGGGCGATCCCCGCCTCCACGATGGCTTGCGTGCAGGCCGGGGTGCGTCCCTCGGTGCAGCAGGGCTCCAAGCTCACCAACATCGTGGCCCCCCGAGCGGCCTCGCCGGCATCCTCAAGCGCCGCGATCTCGGCGTGAGCCCCTCCGAGTCGACGGTGCCATCCGCGTCCGCAAACCTCTCCATCGCGCACCACGAGGGCTCCCACCATGGGATTGGGCTCGACGCGGCCCCGGCCCCGTTCCGCCAAAGCGAGGCACTCGTCCATGAGGGGCTGCCAGTTGACGTCCCTCATCACACGAGTTCGGCAAAAAGGGTGAGCGCGGTCGCATCGGTCACCCGCACCCGCACGAACTGGCCCGTGAAATCCCGCTCGGCGGAGAAGACGACGATCCAGTTTTGGCTCGTCCGCCCGAACCACTTGGACGCGTCGCGCTTCGACCGCCCTTCCACGAGGATGGTGTGCTCGGTGCCGACGCGCCCCCGGTGGAGCTCCTCCGAAATCGCGCGCTGCTGGGCCAGGAGGATCTGGTTGCGCTCTTCCTTCACGGCCTGGGGCACGTCGTCCGGCATCGATCGGCTGGCCTTCGTCCCGCTGCGATCGCTGTACTTGAAGACGAAGGATGTCTGGAACCCGACGTCCTTCTGCAACCGGACGGAGGCCTGAAAATCTTCGTCGGTCTCACCAGGGAAACCCACGATCCAGTCTGTCGCCAGCGACATGTCGGGCACGATCCGCCGCACCATGTCCATCGTGCGCCGATAGCTCTCCACGTCGTGACCGCGATTCATGATGCGGAGCATCCGATCCGAACCGCTCTGCACCGGAAGGTGCAGATAGCGGCTGTGGACGGGATGGTCCCGGATGACGCGCATCAAAGTCTCGTCGATGTGGGTCGGATGCGAGGTGATGAATTGGAGGCGTCCGAGACCTGGGATGGATTCGAGGCGCTGCAGCAACGTTGCCAGTGTTTCGCCCCGATTGAGATCCAGTCCGTAGGTGTTCACCCGCTGGCCGAGAAGCGTCACTTGCTGCACGCCGTCGTCCACGAGGGCGCGCACTTCCTTCTCGATCTCCTCCGGCGTGCGACTGCGTTCCCTCCCCTGGGTGAAGGGCACGATGCAGAACGTACAGAACTTGTCGCAGCCCCTCATCACGGTGACGTAAGCCTGGTGACGGACGGGTCTCGCATGGATGTCGCGTTCGTAGGCCACTTCGCCCTGATCGAGAGCGACGACCCTGTCCTGGTACTCGATGTCCGCCAGGAAATCCGCAATCTCTTCGAAACGGGAGGTCCCGACCACGAGATCCACATGAGGTGCGCGTTCGAAAATTCGCTCCTTTTGATTCTGCGCCATGCACCCCATGACGCCGATCACCAAATCGGGCCGCTCCTTCTTCAGCCGCTTGAGATGCCCCAACCGCCCGTAGATCCGCTCCTCCGCGTGCTCGCGGACGGCGCAGGTGTAATAGAGCACGACGTCGGCCTCTTCGGGGCGCTCCGCCCGCGACCAACCGGCGCGGCCGAGCCGGCCCACGACCAGTTCCGCGTCGTTCTTGTTCATCTGGCAGCCGAAGTCCTCCATGAAGACCCGCTTCCCCTGAAGGTGGCGCAGGCGGCTGGCATTGGTCTTGGTCACGGTCATGGAGTCTCCTTTGCGAAGCCCGATTGTAGACCGCCCCCCAGCGCCCACCAACCCGCGCCCCCGTGCGCTCGGTCGCGGGGGCGCGTAAAACGTCGCTTACGTTTCTCGCTCCCCGGCGGGGGAAGAGTAGCGATGCCCAGTGTCACAAGCTGTTGGGATCGCGCACCTTGAGAGAGCTCCGAAAAAAAAATCGGAATGGTACGGGCGTTGCAAAAGGGACTGACGTGTCCCGACCTTGGGGTCGGAACACTTGGCTTATAGCAAGCCGGAGCAAGTGTTGGGTGATACGGAAGAGAGTGTTCTTCGGAACGCTCTCTTCCTTTTTCCTCCTCGCTCTCTGCCGGATCACCGCAGCCGGGCCGCCATCCCCCCCCACCGCGGCCCCTTCCTCCTCCCTCTGCCCTATATTGAGCTCGAAGCGCCCAAGGGGCGCCGGAACCCGCTGACGCCGCCAGGGAGACAACACCCATGACCGACATGCCGGAAGAGACCTCCCGTATTCACGATGCGGGGCGATCCA
>Ga0256832_1002397_pt1 | contig 12806 bp, 10 predicted proteins | sample 134614metaG_FD_190534 | JGI IMG/M metagenome (GOLD analysis project Ga0256832, IMG submission 190534) | Hydrothermal vent microbial communities from Lau Basin, Pacific Ocean - 134-614 | ecosystem: Environmental > Aquatic > Marine > Hydrothermal vents | place: Pacific Ocean: Lau Basin | collected... | reverse complement strand
GCAAGAAAACCGGGCAAAACAAGCCGATTTCATGCAAAATCCGTTACTTCGATAAACAAATTCAGTTCGTAAAATCAGATTGTTACGATTAATTCACGGGGGACTACGCGAATGCTGCCGGAAATCCCGATGAAACCGGAGGAGGACGCGCGCACCGAGCGCCGTTTGCGAGTCCCGGCCCATTCCGGCGGTCCGGAGGAGCGCAAAACCTGTTTCAATGAGGTCAAGTCCCGTTATCATACCAATATGCATAAATAACCCCCCCCCACCGCCCTGCGCCCCCACCCAAGCCCTTGTTTTTCATGATTTGGGGGTTGGACGGGGGCGCGGGGCGATGGGTGGTTCTTCATGTATCCTGGCATGACAGCTCTTCTTGCCCCCGGCGCCGCAGCATCCGCCACAGCCGCCGGGGTCGCGCGGCGGGCCAAGCTCGGGATGTTTCAGGGCGAACTTGCGGGCGATGTTTTCCACCACCACCCACAGGATGACCAGGGCGGGAAAGACAAGCGCGCCGATGAGGAAATCGCGGAGCATGGCCCGCCTCCCTAATGAGACCCGCCCAGCCCGGCGAACCCCATGAAGGCCAGCGACAACAGCCCGCCGAGCATCATGGACAGCGCCGCGCCCCGCACCACGCCGGGCACCTCCGACAGGTCGAGCTTTTCGCGCAGCCCCGCCATCAGGGCGATGGCCAGGGTGAAACCCGCGCCCGCGCCCAGCGCATAGACGATGGATTGGACGAAATCATAGTGCTTGAAGGTCTGAAACAGCGCCAGCCCCAGAATGGCGCAGTTGGTGGTGATCAGCGGCAGGTAGATGCCCAGCGCCCTGAACAGCCCGGGAGTGAATTTCTTCAGCGTCATTTCCACCAGCTGCACGGCCGAGGCGATGACGGCGATATAGGCGATGAGGCGCAGAAACTCGATATGATAGTGAACCAGAATGGCGTTGATGGCATAGGCGCTGAGCGAGCTGATGAGCATGACGAAGGAAGTGGCCAGGCCCATGGGCACGGCGGTTTCCAGCTTGCCGGAGACGCCCATGAAGGGGCACAGCCCCAGAAACAGCGCCAGCACGAAATTGTTCATCAGCGCCGCGTTGAGGAAGATGAATGTCAGATTCTCAGGCTGCATGGCCGTGCCCCCCGCCCTGTTTCACTGCCGCACCCAGGCGTTTGTTGACGAGATTGAAGACCACCAGCATGAGCGAGAGCACGATGAATCCGCCGGGCGGCAGGATCATGACCACCCATGGCTCGAAATTCGGCCCGAAGAGATTGAAGCCGAACAGCGATCCGGAACCGAGAATCTCGCGAATGCTCCCCAGCAAGAGCAGCGCCAGGGTGAAGCCCGTGCCCATGCCCAGGGCGTTGACGACCGCCCTGCCCACGGGATTGCGCGAGGCGTAGGCCTCGGCGCGGCCCAGGATGATGCAGTTGACGACGATGAGCTGGATGAAGGCGCCCAGCGCATTGTAGAGATCCAGCGAAATGGCCTGAATGGCGTAATCCACCAGCGTGACAAAAGTGGCGATGATGACGATGTAGGTGGCGATGCGCACCTGTTTCGGAATGAGGCTGCGCAGCAGCGAGACGATGGCCCCTGAGGCGACCAGCACGAAACTGGTGGCCAGGCCCATGGCCAGGGCGTTGATGGCGGAGTTGGAAACCGCCAGCGTCGGGCACAGGCCCAGCATCATCACCAGCACCGGGTTGTCGCGCCACAGGCCCTCGGCGAAAACATCCCAGGTGCGCTCCTGCGCCGCGTTCGGCCCTTTCGCGGGATTTGCGCTCATCGTTTCGCCTCCCTGCTGTTTCTTGGCGCGGCCCTTTCCAGTTCGCCGATGTGGGGCATCAGCAGCGGCAGGATCCTGCGGGCCGAGGCATCGAGCGCCCTGCCCACGGCGCGCGAGGAAATGGTCGCGCCGGAAATGGCGTCGATCTCCCACGGATGGCGCTTCTTGCCATGTTTCACCGTGACGATGCGATGTTCAAGATCCTTGCCATCGGCGGAAAGGCGCGCATCCAGCGCCTGGAAGTTTTTCAGGAACGCCGGATCGCTCTTGATGCGGTCGCCCAGACCCGGCGTTTCGGCCATTTTCAGCACCTTCAGGCCGCGGATGCACTGGCACCGGGGATCGTAGCCATAAAGCATGTGGATGATGTCGGCATAGCCCTGGGCCGATGCGCGCGCGGCGATGCCGACGAGGCGCCCCTTTTCGTCGTAGCCGGCGTAGATGATGTCGCCCCTTTCGCCCTCTTCCGCCGGGCGCAGACCGCTTTCGTCGATGATGAAGGCGCGGTGCGAGACGGCCCCGGGGATCACCTGCGAGATGGCGCGGGCGACCGCGGCGCGCTGGTTGGCCTCGATCATCGGCCGGGTGATCTGATAGGCCAGCACCACGAGAAGGCCGGACACCATGGCGATGCCCCCCAGGGTCAGCAGCAGCGGCCAGGGAGAGGTCTTCTCCGGCTCATGCCTTATCTCGTATGTGCTCATGCGCCGCCCCCCTTGCCGCGCCGCCGCCCGGCGCCGAAGGGCCGGGGCTGGGTGAAATGTTCGATGAGCGGGGTCGCGGCGTTGCCCAGCAGGATGGCGTACATCACGCCCTCGGCCATGCCGCCGAAAGCGCGGATGACGACGGTGACGACGCCGATGAGCAGACCATAGACGACCGCGCCAAGGCTCGTTACCGGCGATCCCACCATGTCGGTGGCCATGAACCACGCCCCCAGCATCAGCCCGCCTGAGGCCAGCACGAAAAGCGGATCGGGATAGTGCGCCGGATCATGCAGCCACAGGATGGCGGCCAGCCCCGCCGCCCCGGCCATGACGGACAGGGGAATGCGCCAGTCCAGCATGCGGCGCGCCGCCAGGTAGAGGCCGCAGACGATGATGAGCGCCGCCGGCGCGCCGGTGGCGTAGGACGTCACGCCGCCGAAAAAAAGATCCCACACGGGCGTCTGCTGATGCTGGAATTTCTGCATGGCCAGCGGCGTCGCGCCGGAATAGGCGTCCACCACCTTCATGCTCCAGTCGGCGATGGAGGGCGGATGCATGAGAGGCGGCGTCAGGTTGGACGGAATGAGGCCGGAAAAGCGCCCCTCGAAAAACGCCGGCGGCCAGGTGTTGACCGCCGCGGGAAAGGCCGCCTGCACGAAGGCGCGGCCGACGAGCGCCGGGTTGAAGACATTGTATCCCAGCCCGCCGAAGAAGGCCTTCCCCAGGCCGATGGCCACCGCGCCGGCCACGAAGCTCATCCACAGGGGCATGGAAGGCGGAATGGTCATGGCCAGCAGGATGGCGGTGATGAGGGCGCTGTAGTCGCCCAGGGTGCTGTTCTCGCCGCGCAGGCGGCAGACCAGCCGTTCGACCCCCAGCGAACCGGCCAGAACGGCGGCGAGCGTGGCGACGGCGGCGAGGCCGAACATCCAGACATGCCAGCCGAACACGGGCAGCAAGGCGAAAACCACGTTGCGCATGATGGAGACGACATCCACCGGCGCGTGAATGTGCGGCGAGGGGCGCAGCTCTATTTGCGGTTTGCGGATCATGGCTCAGCCGGCCCTTTCGCGGTTCACGGCCTTGGCGAGGCGGAAATATTGCACCAGCGGGATGTTCGACGGGCAGACATAGGCGCAGCACCCGCATTCGAAACAGGCGTCGAGATTGTAGTCGTCCCGCATCTTCCCGAATTCGCGCCGGGCGGCGAGCAACCCGAGCATGGAGGGATTGAGAAACATCGGGCAGGCCTCCACGCACCGGGCGCACTTGATGCACGGCCAGATGCGGCTGGCCCGCCCGTCCTCCGGCTCGCGCACCAGAATGCCGGAAACGCCCATGGTGACCGGAATGTCCAGCTCCGGCACGTCCATGCCCATCATCGGGCCGCCGAAGATGATTTCGGCATGTTCCGCCGCCAGCCCCGCCTCTTCCAGCACGAAACGGGCGGGCGTGCCGATGGGCACGATGTAGTTTCCCGGGCGCTTCACGCCGGGGCCGGCGACGGTGACGACGCGCTCGATGAGCCCCTCGCCGCGCGGCAGCAGGCGGCCCATCTGCGCCAGGGTGCCGACGTTGGAAACGATGACGCCCACCGAGCGCGGCAATCGGCCGGGCGCCACCTTGCGTCCCAGCAGGGCGTGAATGAGCATCTTTTCCGCGCCTTGCGGATATTTCACCGGCAGGGTGCGCACGCTGATGGGATCGTCCTCGCCGATGTGTTCCTCCAGAGCGCGGGCGGCGTCGCGCTTGTTGTCCTCGATGCCGATGACGGCCCGCCCGGCGCCGGAGGCGCGCAGGGCGATGCGCACGCCGGCGATCACGTCCCGCGGCCGCTCCACCATCACCCGGTGATCGGCGGTCAGCCATGGCTCGCATTCGGCGCCGTTGACCACCAGGGTATCCACCGGCGGAAAGTCGCCTTTGGGCGGATCGGCGTATTTCACGTGCGTGGGAAAGGCCGCGCCCCCCAGCCCGGTCAGCCCGGCGCGCTGGATGGCCTCGATGAGCTCCTCGCGCGTCAGGCTGTCGAAATCGTTGGGCGGGTTGGCGTAAAGCACCTCCTGGGGAGAAGCCTCGTAAACGTCGATGATGATGGCCGGAGTGCGCGGGCCGCGCGCCGTGGGCATGAGCTTGATGTCGCGCACCACGCCGGTGGCGGGCGCGTGCAGCGGCACGGAGACGAAGCCGCCCGGCTCGGCGATGGGCTCGCCGCGCACCACCTCCTGACCCTTTTTGACGATGGGCCTGGCCGGCGCGCCGATGAACTGGTCGAGATGGACGATCAGGCGCGGCGGAAAGGGCAGACGGCGGATCGGCACGCCCGCCGTGACATCCTTGTTTTCGGGCGGATGCACGCCATGTCGGAAGGAGCGTCCGAAAAGGGACATGAGGCCCATCGGCGTTTCTCCCTAGTTGAACTTCGCGGCGCGCCGGAGAAGCTTGTCCAGGTCCTTCTCGTTGCTGTTCCAGGGGGTTCCGGGGTGAATGCACCCGGCGGTGCATTTTTCCGCCGCCCGCACGATGTCGGCAAAGGTTCCGCCCTGCGGATCGACGACGACGGCCTTGCCTTCCTCGTTGTAGCGGAAAATCCCCGGAGCAAGTTCGACGCATTCATCGCAGCTGGTGCATTCGGGCGTTTCGATCCACACCGGTTCGTAGTCGGCGGGCGCGGCCTCGCCCCCCGGCGCGCCGGCGCCCGCATCGCCGGTGGCTCCGGCCGACGGGGCCGGGGCGGCGCCGGCGGAGGCGGAGGCGGCGAGGAGCGCGCCGGCGTCGAAGCTCGCATCGCCTTCGGCCAGGCCCAACAGGGTGGCTGCCAGCCTGCCGGCCATTTCCGCCCTGGCCTGCTTCACGGCGGCGTCCACGTCCACCGGGTTCAGCAGCCCCGCCAGATCCTTCAACTGCCGCCAGAAGGCGCGGCGTTCTTCCGCCGAAGCGACGATCTCGCGCGAACAGACGGTGCGCACCAGGCGGTTTTTGTCATCAACCGTCCAGATGTAGGGGAACTTGCCCTCGCGCTCGTCCTCGTCCATGTCGAGGAACTCGTGGAAGGGCACCATGTCGTCGTTCCACGCCTCGCGCGGCACCTTCCTGAAGTGCTTGCGGAAGCGCCCCTCGGTGGCGGCGAAGTCGGCGAAGGTGAAGGGCAGCTTCATCTGCGCCTCCGCGCCGTTTTCGTCGATGTATTTCAGCGTGTATTCGGGCCAGTCGGCGTCCATGGCCGGGTTGCCGGTCAGATCGAGGCACGCACCCAGCGTCTCGCCGGCGTCCGGGTCGAAGCGCAGCAGCGGATAGGCGCGGCTTTCCACGGCCATCCGGGCCTGGGCGTTGGCCATGTCGTCGCCGACGCCATGCTCCGGCTCGCAGACGGCATAGATGTTGAACAGCGCCGGACGGCGGGAGTTCAAGCCGTCGATGTAGCCCTCCAGCAGGTGGGTGACGTGACTTTGCGCGCCCTGCAGCACGAAGGTGGTGCGATGCCCCATGGCGATGAGGGAGATTTCCTTGCGGATTTCCCTCTTGCCCTTCAGCTGCGGGCCAAAGGGGCTCATGTCGGCGATCTGCGAGACGAAGCCGGAGGTGCAGGCCTGCCCGCCGGTGTTGGAATAGACCTGGGTGTCGAGCACCAGCACCTTCACCGGCACGCCGGAGGCCATGAGCCGCGAGAGGTTCTGAAAACCGATGTCATACATGGCCCCGTCGCCGCCGACGGCGACCACCGGCGGGCACAGCAGCCATTCCTCGTCGCTGAAATGCCGCCAGTCGAAGTGGCGGAACCGTTCGGCGATTTCCTCGTGCGAATGCCTGCCTTCCAGCTCCATCTCGGCCATGCGGATGGCCCTGAAGCCCTCGGCCATTCTGGCCATGTGACCCTCGAAGACGCCCATGGCCACCGACGGGCTGTCCTGGAACAGATGCGACGTCCAGGGGAACGGATAGGGATTGAACGGGAAAGTGGAGCCCCACACGGAGGTGCAGCCGGTGGAGTTGACGATGCCCATCTCCCGGCGCCCGCGCCCCGTCGGGCCTTCCTCGTAGCGCCACTTGAGGTCGCGCAGGCTGTTCAACAGGCCGCTGACCCAGTTCAGCCAGTCCTTGTCCAGAATGGTGCTCTCGCCTTCCGGGTCCAGCTTCGCGGCCATTTCCGCCAGCGTCAGGTCGGCCTTCTCGCCGACCGCCCGGCCGATGGCCTCGGGGTCGGACAGATCGAGGCCGGAGGCCAGCTTCAGGCGGATGTGCCGCTCCAGGCGACCGATGAGGTCGTCGAGCTTCTTCACATGCTTCTCGACGCGCGGCTGCATGAGGGCGGTGACGGTGGCGGTGAACAGGTGAATGGCCGTCTTCTCGCCGCAGCCCAGGCAGGCGCCGTCGCCGCAGACCATGGCGTTGTAGTTGTGCTTTTCCAGCAACAGGGTGTGCAGCGCGCCGATCTTCTCGTCCAGGTCGTCGATGCGCGAGAACTGCTTCGAGGTGGAAGGCAGCCCGAGCCAGAAATCCCATTCCTTGCGCATGCGCGCCACGGCGTCATCATCCTGCGGCTTGCGCACGAGGGCCCCGTCGTCGCAGACCTCGACGCATTCCATGCAGCCCTTGCAGGTGTAGGGGTTGATGGTGATGGAGAACAGGCCGCCGGAACCTTTCCGCTTCTTCTCGCGGATGGTCCAGAAGGGCTTTGTGATGGCGAAGCGGAACTCGCCGATCTCCTCCTTCAGCAGCGCCAGTTCTTCGGCCAGAACTTTCTTCTCGCGATCCTCCAGCGGCGACGTTTCCAGCAGCTTCCCGATGGCCTCGCCCAGCAGGGCGTTGACATCGGCCTCCTCGCCGGCCTCCTCGATCATCGGGCGGACGATCTTCTCCAGGGTGCGCGTCTCGCGGCGCAGGTATCGGGTGGGGCCGTGAGCCTTCTCGATGGCGGCGATGGCGGCGCCGAAGATCTCGTCGAAGGAGTTGACCAGACCGGGACAGGCCGAATCCGGGCACACGGTGTAGCAGTCGCCGCAGGCGGTGCATTTCTCGGCGATGAAGTGAGGATATTCGAAGCGGATGTTGGTCATGTCGCGGAAAATGCCGGTGGCGGCGGGCATCAGCGCCAGGGCCTGCTGCGGGTCGGCGGTGATGTCGTTGCCCTTGCCGGTGGCGTAGAAATGACCGGTCTGCTCCCAGAAACGGTGAATGTCGGAAAGGCCGCCGTCGCCCTCCGGCTGCTGGCGCAGCATGACGGGCAGGCGCGCCCGCTTGCGTGGCGCCTCGTCCTGGCGGGAAGTGATTTCCTTGTGCGTCACCTCGCGCAGCTCCGAAAAGCCGCGGCGCACGACGCGCAGATTGTCCTCCACCACCCGCTTGCCCTTGGCGCCGAACTTGGCGGAAAGCTGGGCCTCGATGGCGGCGAACAGCTTTTTCTCGTCCAGCCCGGCGCGCTCCATCAGCGGCGAGCCGGCGAAGAAGGCGCCCTGGAAGGCGTTGCCCTGCATGCGCAGCTGCAATTCGGGGTCGGAGGCCTCCTCGCGGGCGATCCTGAAGCCGTCGATGTAGAAGAGGCGGATGTCGTTGTCGATGATGTATCGCTGCGCGGCGGGCGGCAGCGACTCCCACAGCTCCCGCTCCGTGCCCGAATGCTGGATGATGAAGGAGCCGCCCTTCTTCAGGCCGAACAGCGGATTGGAATGCTGGAAGACGTTGGGATCGGGCGAGAGCACCACGTCCACGTGATGATACTCGCAATTCAGCGGAATGGGCTCGGGAGCGGCCGAGAGGTAATAGGTGGTCGGCTGGCCCTTCTTCTCGGAGCCATACTTGGGGTTGGCCTTGATCTCGTAGCCAAGCAGCTCGTGCAGCGTCATGGCCAGGTTCTTGCCGGTGGTGATGGCTCCCCAGCCGCCGACGGAATGCATGCGCACGGTAATGGCCCCCTCCGGCAGCAGGTTGGGGTTTTCCGAGCCTTTCAGCGCCAGCTTGCCGATGTCCGGATAGGCCTCGAGCAGCTTCTGTTGACGGATCTCCTCCCTCGGAGAAGCGGGGATGTCGTGCACGAACTCGATGCCGAGGTAATAGAACCGGCGCTTCTCCCCCTCGGGCAGCATGTTCTCCACCGCGGCGATGAGGCCCTCCGGCTGAAGGTCGCGCGAGCCCAGGCCATAAACGCCGGAATAAAGCGCGGGGATCTCCTTCATGGACGTCGGGGTGGCGTAGTCCGGCCAGGGCTTGTCGCCCTTCCCGGCCATCATGTTCTCCATGGCCTTGGACAGCGCGGCGCGCGTCTCGCGCATCATCGGCAGGTCCTCGGCCAGCGGCTGGTCGGTGCGTTCCAGCACGGCCACGCCCTTCCTGCCGATCAGCGCCTTGCTCACCAGGTCGCCGGGGAAGGGCCGCCACATGGTGAGATCAAGCACTCCCACCCTGATCTTGCGGCTCTTGCGCAGGTAATCGGCAACCGCCCGCGCCTGCCTCGTCATGGAGCCCATGCCCATGATGACGTATTCGGCGTCTTCGATGAGATAGGTGGAGATGCGGCCATATTCGCGCCCCGTGAGGGCGGCGTATTCGGCCATCACCCGCTCGGCGATCTCCTTGACGTGATCGTAGAAGAAGGGCCTCTGCGCGGCCACCGTCTGCATGAAGGAATCCTGGTTCTGCACCGCGCCGGAAGTCAGGGGGTTGTCCACGTCCCACAGCATGGGCACGCGGCGGCGGGTTTCGCCATGGATCATCTTCTGCGCCGGGGTGGGGCATTCGATCTCGTCTTCGGGGTGGCCGAGGAACTCTTCGATCAGTTCGCGTTCGGGCACGTTGACGGGCTCGATCACGTGGGTGGTGAGAAAACCGTCCTGGGCCACCGCCGCCGGGGTGAGGGACAGCTCGGCGGTCTTGCGGGCGATCAGGTTGAGGTCGGCCGCGCCCTGGGCGTCGGCGGCGAAGAACTGGATGAACCCGGTATCGTCGATGCAGTGATAGTCGTCATGGGCGCAATGCACGTTCAGCGTCGCCTTGGTGATGGCGCGCGCGCCGATGTTGAGCACGTAAGGCAGGCGCTTGCCGGCCGCCGCGTAAAGCGATTCGTGCATGAAGGCCACGCCCTGGGCGGAGGAGAAATTGGTGGCGCGCAGGCCGGACATGGACAGGCCGGCGGTAACGGCCGCCGCCGCGTGCTCCGATTCCGGCTCGATGAAGATCAGCGACCTGCCGGAGACGTTGATGTGCCCCCTGGCGGCCTCCACGGCCCAGTATTCGCCCATCTGCGTGGAGGGCGTGATGGGATAGGCGCCGGCGGCGTCGGAGGCCTCGCGCTCGCACATGATGACGGCGGTGTTGCCGTCCAGCGCCATGCGCCGGCCGGGATACCTGATGTTCCTTTCGGTCTTCTTCTTCAGCTTCATCAACATGATGACGGACCTGTTTTTGCGGGTTACCGAAATACATGGCCCCCGGACGGGATGAGAGCGCCGGTCAGGCGCATTTGAGCGGCAACGGCCTGTCGCGCACGATGCGCCTGGTTTCGCGCCCCCTGACGATGCGGCCATCCTCCTCGCGCCACACGATGGCGCCGGTGGGACAGCGCTCGATGGCTTTCCTGTCGGCCAGATCGTTCTTCTCGTAGTTGACGACGGCGAGATTGTCGCGAATTTCGATCAGGCCGGGGGCGGCGTCCCTGGCGCAGCGGCCGCAGGCGTTGCAGGCCACCTCGCATTCGGCTTCGGCTTCCTCTCCGTGCAGGCGGTTGTTGCACGCCACCCACAGCCGGTGCGAAACCGGGTGAATGGAAAACAGCCCCTTGGGGCAGATATCGACGCAATCCCCGCAGGCGGTGCACAGATCGGGATTCACCTGCGGCAAACCGTGCCGGTCCAGATGAATGGCGTCGAAATCGCAGACATCGGCGCAGTCGCCCAGGCCGATGCAGCCCCAGACGCATTCCTTCGGGCCGCCACCGACGACGGCGGCGGCGCGGCAGGTTGCCAGCCCTTCGTAATGCGAGCGCATGCGCGCCACGTGCGAGCCGCCGGCGCAGGCCAGCATGGCGATGCGCTTTTCCTCCTCGCCGGCGTCAACGCCCAGGAACTCGGCGATGCGTTCGATGGTTTCGGGATCCGAGACGGTGCACTTCGCGGGCTGAACCTCTTCGCGCACCAGCGCCTCGGCGAAGGCGTGGCAGCCGGCCTGTCCACACGCGCCGCAGTTGGTGGCCGGCAACATTTCATCGAGCCGCTCCACGCGCGGGTCTTCGTGAACCCACAGATACCTGTTGGCCACGGCGATGGCGATGGCGAGCATCATGCCCAGGGCGGACATGAAGATGACGGCGATGGCGGCCAGTGACAGACCCATGGCATCCATGCGTCTTCCCTCCCTTGTCCGAGGCCGCCGGAAATTCCGGCGAGGCTCGCGTCTTTCCCCCCTCCAGGACGCCGGCCGACATCATCCTATCGTGAATGCCAGTATTTGAAAAAGCAATAAAATTCAATCTATACTATTGAGAAATTCAATGGTATGAAAATTGGAAAAGACGGCGGCGACAAGCGGAGCGAGCCATGAAAGCGACTGGCGGCGGAGAACTCTACTACAAGGAAAACCGCCTGAAGACCTTGCGCGCCTTTTGCGCCACGGTGGAGGCGGGCAGCATCTCGGCGGCGGCGGAGCGGCTGTTTCTGTCCCAGCCCACGGTATCGCTGCAGATCAAGGCGCTGGAAAAGGAACTCGGCACGACGCTGTTCGAACGCAGCGGGCCGCGCCTTCGTCTGACGCCGGAGGGCAAGGTGTTCTACGACATGGCGCGGCCGCTGCTGAACGACTTCGAACGCCTCGATGAGCGGTTTCACGCCCAGTTCGAGCGGCTGGAGAGCGGCGAGCTGCACATCGCCGCGGGCGAGACGACCATCCTGCACATCCTGCCCGAACACGTGAAGCGCTTCTCGGAAACCTATCCGCGCATCCGCCTGACGCTGCACAACGTCACCGGACGCACCGGCATGGCCATGTTGCAGGCGGGAGAGGTGGATTTCGCCGTCGGCGCCATGCGTCGGGTGCCGGAGGGTTTCTTCTTCCGCCCCGTCATGACCTTCGATCCCATGCTCATCGTGCCGCCGGGCCATCCGCTGGACGCCAGGGAGAACGTCACGCTGGAGGATGTCAGCGAATACGGGCTGATCCTGCCGCCGCGCCATCTGGCCACCTACCGGCTGGTGGAGCGGGTGTTCCGCGAGCACGGTCTGAAGATGAACGTCGTGCTGGAAACCGGCGGCTGGGAGGTGGTCAAGCGCTACGTGCGCTTGGGCATGGGGGTGTCCATCGTCTCCGGCCTGTGCCTCTCAACGGAGGACCGGCTGTCGCAGATCCCCATGCGGCGCTATTTCCCGCAGCGTTCCTATGGCATCATCACCCGCAGGGGCAAATATCTCTCGCGGCAGGCGCGCATCTTCATCAACATGATCGACCCGCGATATTTCAGCGAAATGGACAGGGCCGGCCAGGCGGAAGAAACGTGAAACGAAGCGGCGTCAGCGAACGATGACGAGGCGTTTCGGCTCGCCCGCGACGAAACGGATGCGCGCCTTCATGGCGGGGGTGATGTAGACGGCGCCGTTCTCGTCCACCAGCATGGCGTGTTCGATGCCCATGCGCCTGGCGATACGCGGCCAGTCATCGGGGCCGGCGACGGTGAGCGCGGTGGCGGCGGCGTCGGCCAGCGCGCCGCTTGTGTGCAGCACGGTGGCGGAGATGATGTGGTTGACCGGCATGCCCGTGCGCGGGTCGATGATGTGATTGTAACGCACCCCCCGGTATTCGCGATAACGCTCGTAGTTGCCGGAGGTGTACAGGGCCTCGCCGTCCTTCAGCTCGATGGTGGCGATGACGCCCCAATGCTTCGGGTGGCGGATGCCGGCGCGCCAGGGGCGGTCGCCATGGCGGCCGATGACGTTCAGGTCGCCGCCGGCGTTGACGATGGCGTTCCTTATGCCGTGGCGCTTCAGGATCTTCATGGCCCCGTCCACCGCCTCGCCCTTGGCGAAGCCGCCGAAATCCAGCGCCACGGCGGGGTTGGCGCTCGACACCACGTCGCCCCGGATGACCACGTCCCTCATGGAAGGATGCATGGCGGCAACTCGCCTGATCTTCTCCAGCGGCGGACGGGTTCCCTTCGGCGGCTCGTCGGCGTGAAACCCCCAAAGCTCCAGAATGCGGCCGATGGCGGGGTTGAACAGGCCGTCGGACATCTCCTCGTAACGTTTCGCCTGGCGGATGAGCGGCAGTAGGAAGGGCGAAACCTTCATGGCGCGGCCTTGCGCGAAGGCGGCGTTGAGGCGGCTC
>Ga0256832_1002396_pt1 | contig 12807 bp, 13 predicted proteins | sample 134614metaG_FD_190534 | JGI IMG/M metagenome (GOLD analysis project Ga0256832, IMG submission 190534) | Hydrothermal vent microbial communities from Lau Basin, Pacific Ocean - 134-614 | ecosystem: Environmental > Aquatic > Marine > Hydrothermal vents | place: Pacific Ocean: Lau Basin | collected... | reverse complement strand
TGGCATCCGCACCTCAGAATCCGCCACGAGCGGCTACTACCTGTGGGACTTGGGCGGCTTCATCGGCTACAACGCCGCCAACACCTTCGGCGGTCAGCCCGGGGCCATCTCCGGCTGGTTGCCCAAGATGAGCCTCTGGAACACGGCCATCCCGTACTGGTTCGTGGCCAACGGCCGGCGCGCCGTGGTGGTGGCCAAGATCTCCACCGTCTACCAGGCGGCACATCTGGGCTTCATCCTGCCTTACGCCACGCCGGGACAATACCCGTACCCATTGCTCATCGGCGGTTCCATGACCGGCCAGCGGGGACGCAACTACAGCCTGATCTCGCCCAACCATCGGCATTTCACCGACCCGGGCGAGGACAACCAGAACAGCGCCAACACCGCCTGTATGCTGCGCGGGCCGAGCGGCGCCTGGTTGCCGTTCCAGAATCGGTATTTCAACCCCTATGAATACCGCTACGACGGCCGCCGTCCGGTATGGCCGGGCATCTATGACCGCCTGCCAACTTTGCGGGAAGCGCCCGACGGCACCTATGTCCTGACGCCCATCGTGCTGGTCCAGTACAACAGCGCCTCCGACCATGACCTGTTCGGCGAGATCGAGGGCTGCTACCACGTCTCCGGTTTCAGCAACGCCTCGGAGAACCTGATCAACATCGGCGGCGTGGACCATCTGGTGGTGCAGAACGTCCACCGCACCGGCGTGGGTGACTATTGGGCGCTCAAGCTGGAGTAGACCATGGCCTATCTAACCGGAACCGCCACCACGCCGGATCAATTGCTCGACGCGTTGCGTGTCTTTGCCGTGGCCAACGGCTGGACGGAACTGCGCTGGCCGCCCTCGGGGGCGGGACAGCAACTCTCGCTGTCCAAGGGCTCCCTCTACGTGCATCTCAAGAGCGCGGTCAACGAGCGGTTGCGCTCGGGGTATTCCAATGTGACCGGCATCTTCCTGACCGCCTCCACGGCCTGGGACAGCGCGCAGCCCTGGAACAACCAGCCCGGTACCATCCGAGACACCTCGAACCGGATCGAGGCCTGCGGCCTGTACGAGGTGAGCGCCGCCAACACCTATCATCTTTTCGCGCTCACGGCGCCGGAGATGATCCTGCTGGTCGCGGAAGTCTCCCCCGGCGTCTATCACCACCTCGCCTTCGGGGAGTTGGCCAAGTTCGGTGCCTACGCGGGCGGCCTGTTCGTGTCCGGGGCCTACGGCTCGGACGGCTACACCTATACCTACAGCGGCTACACCGACTACGTGTTCGGGTACAACCTCGACCGGCATGCGGGACTGCCGTTCAACGACTACAAGTATTACGGCATGAACTACCTCAAGGCCACGGTGGACGGCTTCGACGGCTGGTTCTCGGTCTGCTCCAACTCGCCTAAGACCGGCAAACGGGCGCGCGCGCTGTTCGAGGCGGGATCCAACTCCAACGCCAGCCTGGGACGGATGTGGTTTTCCCGCGTGCCCAACACGCTGAACGGCGTCGCGCCCATGGTGCCGTTCTACCTGTTCGTGGAACGCCCGGACGGCTTTTTCTCGCCCTTTGGCTACACCCCCCACTTGCGTTATCTCAACATCACCCATTACGCGCCGGCGGAAACCTTCCAGCTGGGGGCCGAGCAGTGGATGGCCTTTCCGGCGCACTCGAAGAACGGCAAGTCGGGCGTGCACGGCTACGCGGTCAGGAAGGTGCTGTAGGCCATGGCGGTGCTGCCTGGAACCATCCTGCCCGGATCGAGCCGGCAGGAACCGCCATCGTGGCTGCGTTCACCGGAGATATCGGAACGGCAGCGCGTCACCTGGCCGTTCGACGCGCGCCAGACGAGCGGCCATCTCCCCGGCGGGAAACAGGACACCCAGCCGGTCGTTGAGATTGCGGTCTCCAAGGTGGGCGGCGCTTTCCCGGCCTTTGGCGGGGATTGGTATGACCGCATCCATGTCATCCCCTCGACCATCGATCTCGGTAATCTCGTCAGCCCGGTCGAGCGGGTGTTGGAGGTCTGGAATGCCCGCTTCTCGTCCGCGACGCTGACGGGCATCGACGCCACGGGCGACGACGGCCTGCTGCTCTCGGGCCAACCCGCGCCGCCGCTCGGGTTCGGGCCGCTCCAGTCCCGGCTCTACACCTTTGCCGCCAGCACGCGCGGGGCGCCGGTGATCGACGCCGCCTATACCTTCCGTTTCGCCGACGGCACCGCGGCGCTGCTCGTCGTGACCGGCCGGCGCGTGGTGGTGTTCGGCATGCGCCCGGACTGGTCGGAGGGCGTCACCGAGCGGCTGGCATGGCTGACGGAGGTACTGGAGGCCCATGACGGCACCGAGCAACGGGTGCGGCTGCGCCGCATGCCGCGCAGGTCCTTCGAGTACGCCTTCCTCATCGAGGGAAGGGCGACCCGCCTGCTCGAGCACCTGCTGTTCGGCTGGGGGGCGCGCGTCTATTGCCTGCCGGTGTGGAGCGACGTCACCGTACTGGCCTCTGGCTTATCCGCGGGCGCCACCAGCATCACCGTGCAGGACGCCGCCAACGCCGACTATCACGCGGGCGGACTCGTGGTGCTCTGGCTGTCCGACATCCGGCACGAGGCGGTGGAAATCCTCGACGTCTCGGGCGACGTGCTGACGCTCAAGCTGCCGCTGGGCAGCGCGTGGCCTGCCGGCACGCGAGTCTATCCCGCGCGGCTCGTCCGGCTCGAAGGCGAAGTGAAGGTGGAACGACCCACCGACACCCTGGCCCGGGGCCGCTGCCGCTTTCGGGTGGAGGACCTGAGTGCGCCGCCTGAGGTGGACTACGGCCCCGCCTATCAGGGCTACCGCGTGTTCGACTGGCCGCCCAACCGCGCGCTGGACCCGGAGGACACCTGGGCCCGGAAACTGGCGGTCATCGACAACCGAACCGGGCTGCCGGTGTTCGATGACGAGTCGGGCAAGCCGAAGATCGGGCGCAGGCTCGAGTGGTTGCTGACCGACAGGCCGCAGGTCACGGCCTTCCGCGGGTGGCTCGCGGCCCGGGCCGGCCGCGCCAACCCCTGCTGGCTGCCCACCTTCGAGTCCGACATCCATGTCACCCGCACCGTGGCGGCCACCGACGCGGGGCTGGTGGTGGAAAACACCGACTACGCCCGCTTCATTAACGCCGACCCCATCCGGCGCGATATCGAGATCGTCACCACATCGGGCACCTTCTACCGGCGCGTCACGGGGGCCAACGAGATCTCGGAGGACGAGGAGCTGATCTCGCTGGACGCAGCGCTGGGGGTGACGCTCGAGCCCTCGCAGTTCATCCGCGTCAGCTGGCTGGAGCTCTCGAGGCTCGACCAGGACGCGGTGGAGATCCATTGGGAGACCGACCGCGTCGCCCGGGTGTTGCTGGCTACGAGGACCTTGCCCTCATGACCTATCTGACCCGAGAAACGTCGCCCCACGACGGGCAGCCTGAGGAACTCTACCGCTTCGTTCAGGGGACGAGTCGCTGGCTCTATACCTCGGCCCAGGCGCCGGTGGACTACCTCTCGGAAACCTACCGGCCCGCCGCCATCGAACGCGGCACCCTGGAACAGGCCACCGAGCTTTCCCGGGGAAGTCTCGAGGTGCGGATTCCACGGGACCTGCCGCTGGCCCAGCTGTTCATCGCGGCGCCGCCGGAAGGGGTGGTCAGCATCACCCTCTACCGGCGCCATGTGGGGGACAGCGAGTTCATCACCTATTGGAAGGGGCGGGTCACCGGCAGCAGGCTGTCCGATTCCACCATGGCCCTGCAATGCGAGCCCATCGCCACCAGCCTGAAGCGGCCGGGCTTGCGGGCGCGCTACCAATTGCTCTGCCGCCATGTCCTCTACGACAGCGGTTGCGGCGCGCTGCGAGACAGCTTTCGGGTGGATGGCAGCGTGTCCGCCGTCACCGGCGCATCCGTACAGGTGGCCGCTGCGGCCGGCAAGCCGGATGGCTACTTCGTCGGCGGGATGCTCGCGACCGCCCAGGGTGGCCGGATGATCGTGGCGCACGTCGGCATCGACCTCACCCTGGCCGCGCCACTACCGGCCCTGACGACGGGCGACCCGGTCCGGCTCTACGCCGGGTGCGATCACACCACCAACCACTGCAACAACCGCTTCAACAATCTCGACAACTTCGGTGGATTTCCCTTCATCCCCGTGAAAAACCCCTTCTCAGGGGACGCCATCGTGTGAGGACACGAGCATGTGGAATTTCATCATCACCTGGGTCGTCACCACCGTCCTCTCGGCCTTGCTCGCCCCCAGGCCCAAGGTACAGGACGCGAAACCCGGCCAGATCGGCAACCAGGAGATCCCGATTGCTTCGCAGGACGCCCCCATTCCGGTGCTGTTCGGCACCCGGGTGATCGCGGGACCCAACGTGGTCTGGTACGGCGATATCCAGGTGCGGCCGATCCGTAAATCTTCCGGGGGAAAGAAGGGATGACGGTGATGGCGCGGCTGGAGCACGCCCGGGCCTTGGGCTACTGCGCCAGGGGGATGCGGCGCTGGTTCGAAGGACGCAGCCACACCTGGGCGGAGTTCGTTGAGCGCGGCGTGCCGGCGGACTGGCTGCGTGCCACCGGTGACGCCATGGCGATCCGGGTGGCAGATCTTGCCGAGCGCGAGGCGGAGGAATCGGCGTGAGCGGCGGCGGCAAAGGCAGCCGGGAATACACGGTCGGCTACTGGTACGGCTTCGGGGCGCATCTCGCGCTCTGCCACGGCCCGGTGGACGCGATCACCGAAATTCGCGTGGGCGAGCGCGTGGCCTGGTCGGGCAACATCACCACCAGCCAGACGATCGCCATCGACAACCCCAATCTATTCGGCGGAGAGGAACGCGAGGGTGGCGTCCAGGGCCAGGTGGACATCATGATGGGCGAGCCGACCCAGGGTCGGAACGCCTATCTCCAGCAGCAGCTCGGGCCCGACATCCCGGCCTTCCGCGGCATCCTGTCGCTGGTACTGCGCCGGGTGTGGGTGGCTGCCATGAACCCCTACATCAAGCCCTGGTCGGTGCGGGCCAAGCGCGTGCCGCGCCAGTGGTATCCGGCAAAGGCCGAGATCTCGGGGGACGCCAACCCGGCCCACATCATCCGCGAGTGCCTCACGAACGACCAGTGGGGCATGGGGTATCCGGAAAGCGACATCGACGAGGCCAGCTTCCGGGCCGCCGCCGATACGCTGCACGCGGAAAGTTTTGGTCTGTCGCTGCTCTGGAGCCGGGAGGAGTCCATTGAGCGGTTCGTGCTGTCGGTGCTCGAACACGTGGACGGGCTGCTTTATGTCCATCCCCGGACGGGGCTCTTCACCCTGAAGCTCGCCCGGGACGACTACGATCCGGCCACGCTGCCGGTCTTCGGTCCCTCGAACATCCTGAAGATGGAGGAGTTCACACGACCTTCCTGGGGCGAGATCACCAACCAGGTGACCGTCGTCTACCGGGACGGCGCCACCGACAAGGATACGTCCGTCACCGTGCAGGACCTCGCCGCGGTGCAGCTGAACGGCGGGGTGGTGGCCACCACGGTGAACTATCCGGGCATCAGCCGCGCCGACCTGGCCAACAAGGTCGCCATGCGGGAACTGCGGCAACTCTCCACGCCGCTGGCCAAGTGCACCTTCGTCGCCAACCGCGCGGCCGCGAACCTCAGCATCGGCGACGTGATCAAGCTCTCCTGGCCGCCCTACGGCATCGATGCCATGCCCATGCGGGTGGTGCGCATCAGCTACGGGGAACTGGCCCGTGGGGCCGTGCGGGTCGAGTGCGTTCAGGACATCTTCGGCCTGCCGCAGTCGGTCTACTCCGCGCCCCCGCCGTCGGGTTGGACGGAACCCACCAGCCTGCCGGCGCCGTGTCCGCAGCAGGCGCTATTCGAGGTGCCTTACTGGCTGGTGGTCAAGGACTTCACCGGCGAGTCCCAGAGCCTGCTCTCCGACATCGACGACCTGGACGGGTTGGTGGCCACCCTGGGCGCCCGACCCTCGTCCGACGCCTTCGGCTACAAAGCCCTGGCCCGGGTCTCGGGCGCGTTCGAGGACAAGGGGTTCGGCATCTTCGCGCCCACGGCGACGCTCGTCGACGCATTGGCGCAGTCGGCGGCCCAGGCGACGGTGAGTTTCACCGCCGGCATCGGCATCGAAGACGTCACTCCTGGCGGGCTTGCGCTGATCAACGGCGAATGGGTGCAGGTGTCAGGGCTCGACCTCGCCGCCCGGACGGTGACCCTGGAACGGGGCATGCTGGATACCGTGCCCGTATCGCACCCGGCTGGCAGCCGAATCTGGTTCGTGGACGGCTTCCGGCACTACGTCACGCCCGAATACGTCGCCGGGGAAACCGTCCGGGTGAAGCTGCTCACCCGCACCGCGCGCGGCACGCTGCCCGAGGCCGCGGCCACCGAGATGAGCCTGAGGCTCGACAGGCGATTCATACGGCCCTACTGCCCGGGCAACGTCCGGATCAACGGGCGATCCTATCCCGCCGCGGTGGCGGGGGAGATCGCCATTACCTGGGCCACTCGCAACCGGCAGTCCCAGACCGCCTACCTCGTCCGGCAGACGGAAGGGGCGATCACCCCCGAACTCAACCAGACCACCACCGTCCGGATCTACAACGAAAACGGCGCACTGGTACGAACGGAGTCGGGACTCACCGGCAACGGCTACACCTGGCCACTCTCCCAGGAGGCAACCGACTCTGGGCTTGGCCGAGTCAACGCCAGTCTCAAGGTGGAGATCGAGGCCAGCCGGGACGGGCACGTCAGCTGGCAGAAACAGGTGATTCAGTTCGAACGTGCGGGATACGGCCTGCGCTACGGCCAATACTACGGAGGCATCTGATGGCGAACATCGACCCCAACCTCGGCCTGACCTACGGTTGGCTGCAGGGCGAAAACAACTGGCACACGGGCATGGACGCCAACCTCAAGCGCCTCGGCGCCGTGGTTGGCCTGTCGGTCAAGAGCCGGTCCCTGACCACACCGCCGGCTACCCCGGTCGACGGCGACCGCTACATCGTGGCAGCCGGTGCCACCAGCGCCTGGGCGGGGCGTGACGGCGAGATTGCCGTCTGGATCGGCGGGACGTGGGAATTCCATGCCCCCCGGATCGGCTGGCTCTGCTACGTCGAGGATGAGGACCTGCTCTCGGCCTACAAGGCCGCGGGCTGGAGCCCGGGCATCAGTATCTGACCCATCACCCATTCGCATCACCGGACCCGCCCTCGTGGCGGGTTCTTCGTTTCTGGAGCGTACCCCATGACCCCACCCAAATTGCGAGACGGCATGGTCGTCATGCCGCGCGAGGAGTTCGAGAAGCTGCTCGAACAGGCCGCCGAGCGCGGCGCCAGGCGGGCCCTGGCCGACGTCGGCCTCGACGGCGAGGACGCCGCCAGCGACATCCGCGAGCTGCGCGGTCTGCTCGAGTCCTTCAACACCGCCAAGCACACCGCCTGGCAGACCCTGATCCGCATTACCACCACCGGCCTGATCCTGGCGCTGATGGCCGGCGCCGCCGTGAAACTCAAGCTCTTTGGAGGACAGTGACCATGCTGACGCTACTTGGCAGCCTGCTGGGATTCATCTCCAGCGCCTTTCCCGACCTGCTCAGGCTCTGGCAGGACCACCAGGACCGCAAGCACGAACTGGCCATCCTCGATCGCCAGATGGAGCAGATGCGGCTGGGTCACACCCAGCGCCTGGAGGAGATTGCCGTCGAGGCGGACATCACCGAGAGCAAGGCTCTCTATCGGCACGACAGCCGGCCCTCCGGCGTCAAATGGGTGGACGGTCTGCGTGCCTCTGTGCGCCCGGTGATCACCTACGCCTTCTTCCTGCTGTTCGCCACCGTCAAGACAGCTGCTCTCTATGTGCTGATCGTGGATCAGGGCCTCACCGCAGTCCAGGCACTGCCCCGGATCTGGGATCCGGAAACTCAGGCCCTGTTTGCAGCTGTCATGAGCTTCTGGTTCGGCCAGCGGGCCCTGGCAAAGGCGCGGGGGAAGTGACATGCGCCACATCACCCAGGAAGGGCTGGACCTCATCAAGCGATTCGAGGGGTTCAGCCCCACGATCTATACATGCCCAGCCGGGTACCCTACAATCGGATATGGACATTTAGTCCGAGACCGGGAACGAGACCGGTTTGCGGGCGGCATTAGTCGAGAGGAGGCTGAGGAGCTGCTCAGACAGGACATCCTGTGGGCCGAGAAGGGAGTGCTGCGGTTGATAAACATCCCCCTGACTGATGGGCAGTTCGATGCCCTTGTTTCGTTCACCTTCAACCTCGGCACCGGGGCACTTCAGCGATCCACATTACGGCGGAAGGTGAACCGGGAGGAGCATGATGGAGTACCCAATGAGTTTATGCGCTGGGTGTGGAGCAATGGAAAAAGGCTAACTGGCCTGATTTTAAGGAGAAGGATAGAAGCAAAATGCTACACTCTTTAGGTTTTAAATCCTGGTTACCTTTTTCTGAGGTCATATCGACCAGGGCCAACCTTTTTAAATTTACAATTAGCCCCTTCAGATTGGAGGTGTCGATATAAGAGAGCGTACAGCGTTTTTTCGGGTGTTTTTCCTGCACTATCTAGGAGCCCTGCTTGTATTGCGCGATCGACAATTTCTCGGCACGTCAGGGGCTTCCCTGCTCGTCTGAGGATTTTTTCTGCTGCAGGAAGAAAACCTTCTCCGGCTCGCTTTGCCATATCTTCCTCCAGTTACATGTTGCGTTAACAAGTATCGCAGAGCATCTATTTCAAGATTATACAACAAGATTAGTCTTATCAATAAGATGCCTGCTAAACGCGATAGTCAGACCGCCAACAACACCGATGAAGTATGTCAGGTTAGAAACTAAGTTGGCTCGATACTATCCGTGGGACAACAGAATTTAGGAACTACTCGTGGTAGCTATCCGAAAAAAATCGAGGTAGTAGTAATAATGTGTATGCTGATTAATATCCATGGGGACAACATCGTTGAATGTGAGCGTGCGCTTGAATTGATTAAGCAGGCATTAGGAAAAGATGTTAAATCAATTTCAGGGCCACAATTCTCTGCAACCTGCCCCAGGTTTATAATAAAGTTGAATGACAAAAAAACCATTGTTTTGACCTTTTATCCAGGTTTTGGTCGCTGGAAACAAAACATATTAGATTCTATAAAACAACGCGGCGGGCGGCTACGTGAAGCGGCAGATGTGATAGTCACACGTATATCTGATCGTACAGAAATCCCTCTTTGTGCAATTGAGTTTTGTGGTGCCCTACCCGCTGGAAATCAAGCATGGCAACGCAGCGGAAGAGCGTTTTCTTTCGGTGCTGCCAAAGTCCCTTATCTTTATATTTCTGAGCTAGGTGGGTATGAGTTAAATAATAAAAGGGAAAGGAAAGCATCACGCCTTCCAAACCCAGCGGTACCTTTTAGCTATCTAAGCTATTCATTAGAGAAGCAAACACCAGTTTTCCCTATTTTTATAACTGCACCTGGGGCTGACTCCGAGTCAAGAAAAATTTTTAAAGATGAATTTGCTGATGGTGAATTAGTTGCGTTAGTACGCGCGATTCTACTTGATAGTGAACAAGAAGATACACTAAAAAACCTACGGTTAAAGGTTCTTTCATTTGTCAAGAAAAAAGGTGACGCCTCTAGGAAAGGAGAAACCTTGTCAGGGGAGAAATGGCAAAAAGCTTATGACAGTCTATTTACTCCGGATGGTCTACCTGGATTTCTAATTAATGAGATTCGACAGCCCTGGTCAAAAACTGCATATATTAAAGACCTTACAGATAACGCAAAATACCTAATGCAATTGGGTAAAAAATATGGGATCGGGCTTACTTCCACCAAGCTCCCAATGTGCTTAATTGATCCAGGTTCACGGCATAAATTTGCTAATAAAATTTTCCTTCTGTATAAAAATCTGAGTGATGATTTCAAGAAGTGGATGGCTCAAGAAAGGCCTCTAGCTATTTGCTGGGTTATGGGGTTTAAGCCTAAAGGTGATGATGCGCGTCCAGATCGAGGGCTTCCTCCAATGACTCGTATGCTAATCGGATCCAACTGCGATTTGATGACTGTTGTATATGGGCCCGCCCCCCAAAGCACATGGCGGACTCTAGAAAATGAACCTCACCAATTGGCCGAAAGAAATGGTCTTTGGGAAGCGATATTTGAAGTAAGTGATGCACTGCTGGTGGAGTCCGCCACCGATCATGTATCACGCAAAGGCTATGTTCGAGCGCATTGGGAGAAAAAAGCTGATCTGGAGGAGTATTCTGACTTCCATGTACCGCCACAACCAACACGTATTGGAGAAAACGATGTTGATACAGTAATTCACCTACTTCTAGGTAGATTATCTACTAACGATGTATTTGAGGGAATGTGTAATCCGCCAGGGGGTGACTGGAGTGGTGTATCGATTCTTGATAAGGCTAGAATGACAGAGCTTAGATGGATTTCGCTACCACGAGTAAGCGGCCCAAAAACAAAACGACCCGATCATGTATTCCAAATATTCAATATATCTGATAAACCTATAATATTGTCTATAGAATCTAAAGAAACCGCGCAGAGTCTTGAAGTCAATATTGGCCCAAAATTGAACTCCTATCTTAAATATCTAATGAGATCTCCGGCAAGTATTGAACGATCTGTTGATCAAGATGAATGGAAACATTCAGACCATTTAGTTGATATAGATCAATTCATTTTTGCGTCAGCATCTGCTTTTCTGAATGGAAGAGCAGAGGTAATATCTAAATCAATAAAAGAATCCAATACTGATTTGACATTTGTTGCAGATTTCCAAGAAAATGGAAGACATTGCCATATTGAAATTTGGGCCAATTCGCAAATTGGAACGCTCATCGCTGAATTTTTATCAAATCAGGAAATGGGGGATAGCAACATATCTATTAGTCTAAGATAAAAGGCTAATAATTTAAGTATAAGGCCTCCTCAACTCTCTCAACTGGTCCGTTAAGGACTTTTTTGACAGATGAGTTTCCACTATGTAAGTAAATTCGCCTTTTGTAAAGTTCTGACGGAACTTCATATGTCATATCAGTGTGCCCTCTTTTTCCATCATAGGATAGTGCCCACGACACATTTCTAGAATTCAACTTCTCTAGTTCATTGAACAATTCATCAGGATCAATCAATCGCGTATATCGCTGTTTTGTTCCAGCGTAAGGTGGATCTAGATAGACGAAATCTCGCTCCCTAGCCTGTTCTAATATGCTCTTGTAATCTTTATTGGTTAGTTCAACATTTTGTAAAATAGGATGCCATGCGTACACAACATCACGAAATCGCTCGGGTTTCATGCCTCTTCTAGATAAGTGAAATGAGTTGTTAAAATGTCCTTTGTCATTGAATCGTACTATTCCATTTACACAAGTCCGCATTAAGAAATTTAGATCTAGCGCATTGGGTGATTTATTGAACCGATCTCTAATTTCATAAAAAACCTTGGGTATTCCACTGCCGCGTTTTATTGAAGAAACATCAATACCATCTAGCTCATTGTTTAGCCTGATCCATTCATTGGTATAGGCATAGATTAGGGTTTCTGGGTCGTCCCTAACTAAACGCCACAATTCTATAAGTGGGGTATAGATATCATTTGCTATTGCGCCGGGATGGCCTAGCAAATATAAAACTGCACCTCCCCCTAGAAATGGCTCGATGTAACGCCGATAGGGGGGAGAAAGTTTGGCTATTGTATTTGCTTGTGATCTTTTACTGCCAGTCCACTTAATTAAGGATGGAATTGACTTAGAGTTTCTCGCCTTTCTTAAGAGTTCCTCTATATATCTAGCTTCAAATAATGTCTCAGACATCAAGCTGTGGCTCCACTGACATCACACGCTTAATAGCTATTTCATGATATTTGGGATCGATTTCAATTCCTAAGAAATCGCAACCCATTTCTTTAGCGGCGACACATTCTGTTCCTGCTCCAGCGAAAGGAACGAGTATACGGCAACCTGGAAAAGCAGAAATACTTAGCATTCTACGAATCAAGCGTAAAGGTTTCTGGGTAGGGTGCTTTCCAAATGCCAATTCATGGCGTTCTTTGTTGTTTGGAATATCCCATACAGTTCGCATTTGCTTTCCTGGCTTTTTTAACATGTCTCCAGGATATGAAAGCTCTTTAGATTTTTCATAATCAAAGAAATATTTTCTAGATTTTGGTGATCCTGTATGCGCCCAAAGAATCGTTTCATGACTAGCTGTTAGTCGTCTTCCCGATAAATTCGGAAAACTATTTCTCTTATACCATATGATTTCATTTATAATCTCAATATGTAACAGCTGCATCGCGAAGTTGATGACACCCATGTTGTGATATGTGCCATGCACCCAAATTGAACCAGTTGGTTTTATGATTCTTTTAATCTCAGATAGCCATGAAAGGGTGAACTCAAAGTACTGGGCTAAAGGCATGTCATCCCAGTCCTCCATTACTTTTTCCCAGTTCCCTCCAAAACCAGGAAGTTTCGCTGCGCTATTCCAAGACCATTTTCCACCTTTGCTCACGTTGTAGGGGGGGTCAGCAATCGCAACATCAAAGGAGTTGTCAGGGAGCTGTCTCATTTCCTCTAGACAATCTCCCATAATAATATTGTTGATCAAATCGACTTCGGGCCTAGATCTCGAGCCTTTATGTTGCGACTGTCGCTTCGAAGCGTTGGCTGAACATTTATTTTCCATAAATAAGTCCATGGTGTGGCCTATATGACCTGTATGGTTTATTTCTCAGTTTGTGACTTATTGAGGTTGAGTGGTAA
>Ga0256832_1002395_pt1 | contig 12807 bp, 13 predicted proteins | sample 134614metaG_FD_190534 | JGI IMG/M metagenome (GOLD analysis project Ga0256832, IMG submission 190534) | Hydrothermal vent microbial communities from Lau Basin, Pacific Ocean - 134-614 | ecosystem: Environmental > Aquatic > Marine > Hydrothermal vents | place: Pacific Ocean: Lau Basin | collected... | reverse complement strand
GGGGTCGAGGTATATGCCTGGCGGGCGTCGGTGAGTCCCGAGGCGATCGTGCTGGACACGCGCCTGCCGGTGGAGATTCCCTGAACGGGCCGTTCGGCCATTTCTCCGGAATCGCACCGATCCGAGGTCTTTTGTGGTTTAATCCCGCCCCATGTTTCGTCCCCTGGAAATCGCCATCGGCCTGCGCTACACCCGCGCCAAGCGCCGCAACCACTTCATCTCCTTCATCTCCCTGACCTCCATGCTCGGCATCGCCCTGGGCGTGACGGCGCTGATCACGGTGATGTCGGTCATGAACGGCTTTGAGAAGGAGGTCCGCGGCCGCATTCTCGACATGGTTTCGCACCTCACCGTGACTGGCTTCGACGGCCGCCTGCGCGACTGGTCCGATGTGAGCATGCAACTGCGGGAAAACCCCCAGGTGGTCGGCACGGCGCCCTATGTGGAGGCCCAGGGCATGCTGATCCATGGCCGCAAGGTCAACGGCACCCTGATCCGCGGCATCGATCCGGCCCAGGAGCCGGCGGTCTCCAACGTGGGCCGGAAGATGGTGGAGGGGACGCTGGACGTGCTGGAGCCCGGGCGGTTCCGTATCGTGCTCGGCCGGGATCTGGCCCGCATTCTCGGCGTGGAGGTGGGTGACAAGGTCACGCTGGTCACGCCCAGCGCCAATGTCACCCCGGCGGGAGTCATGCCCCGGCTCAAGCAGTTCACGGTGGCCGGGATCTTCTACGTGGGCATGTTCGAATACGACAGCTCCCTGGCGCTCATTCATCTCAACGACGCCCAGCGCCTGTTCCGCCTTGGCGATGCGGTGACCGGCGTGCGGGCGCGGCTGAAGGATCTGTTCATGGCGCCGCAGGTGCGTTACGAGCTGCAGCAGGGCGGCCTGATGGACTACTGGGTGCGCGACTGGAGTTCCTACCACGCCAACTGGTTCCGGGCGGTGAAGATCGAGAAACGCATGATCTTCCTGCTCCTGCTGCTGATCGTGGCCGTGGCCGCCTTCAACATCGTCTCCACCCTGGTGATGCTGGTCACGGACAAGCAGAGCGACATCGCCATCCTGCGCACGCTGGGCGCCAGTCCCCGCAGCATCATGGGGATCTTCATGGTCCAGGGCACGCTCATCGGCGTCATCGGTACCCTGCTGGGCATCGTCGGCGGCGTGAGCCTGGCGCTCAATCTGGATACGGTAGTGCCCTTCGTCGAGCGACTGTTCGGCTTCCACATTCTCGATCCCGGCATCTACTACATCAGCGAGTTGCCCTCGGATCTGCACTGGGACGATGTCTGGACCATCGTCGGCGTGGCCTTTGCCCTCGGCCTGCTGTCCACGCTCTATCCGGCCTGGCGGGCCAGCCGGCTGCAACCGGCGGAGGCGCTGCGCTATGAGTGAGGTCGTGATTCGCTGCCAGGGACTGGCCAAGACCTTCCTGCAGGGGCCGGAACCGGTGGAAGTGCTGCGGGGCATCGATCTGGCCATCGCGGCCGGCGAGCAGGTGGCCATCGTCGGCGCCTCGGGTTCCGGCAAGAGCACCCTGCTGCACCTGCTCGGCGGACTGGACGTGCCCACCGCCGGGGAGGTGGAAATCGGTGGCCAGTCCATGTCGGCGCTGGACGAGGCGGGACGGGGCCGGTTGCGCAACCGGCTGCTGGGCTTCGTCTACCAGTTCCACCACCTGCTGCCGGAGTTCACGGCCCTCGAGAACGTGGCCATGCCGCTGCTGATCCGTGGCGAGCCCGTGAACCGGGCTTTCGAGCAGGCCGGGGAGGTGCTGGCGCGGGTCGGCATCGGCCACCGCGTGCGGCACAAGCCGGGGGAGCTTTCCGGCGGCGAACGCCAGCGTGCCGCCGTGGCCCGGGCCCTGGTGACCCGCCCTGCCTGCGTACTGGCGGACGAGCCGACCGGCAATCTCGACAGCCACACCGCGGCCCAGGTCTATGAACTGATGCTGGAGCTGAACCGGGAATACGCCACCTCCCTGGTGGTGGTGACCCACGATCCGCGCATTGCCCGACGCATGGATCGGGTTCTGAAGATGCAGGATGGCGTGTTGGAAGAAGTCAGGGATATCAGCAGTTTGCAGTAACTACTTCACGCGGTCTTCAGAAACCGCTTTAACTCGGGCGGCCTCCCTTTCGGCGCGTTTGCGCCGGCGTTCCTTCAGATGGGCCACCACGTGCAGCCGCCACAGCAGGCGGGTGAGGCCGTAGCCCAGCGCGGCCGCCGAACTGCCGACCACCGCACAGCCCAGCAGCAGCGGCTGCCAGATCAGCTCGAGTTCGTGCTCAATCCACGACCAGGTCAGCTCGAACGCCACCACCTGCATCGGCTCGCCGAGGATCCAGGTGCCCACCTTGTAGCAGAAGTAGAACATGGGCGGGATGGTGACGGGATTGGTGATCCAGACCAGTCCCACCGAGATGGGCAGGTTCACCCGGAAGACGATGGCGGCGGCCGCCGCCAGCAGCATCTGGACGGGCAGCGGCACGAAGGCGCAGAACAGCCCCACCGCCATGGCGCCGGAGACCGAGCGGCGGTTCAGGTGCAGCAGGTTGGGATCGTGCAGCAGCGTCCCGAACAGACGGTTGAGCAGGCGATGGTTGCGGATCCGCTCGTGATCCGGCATATAGCGTCTGAAGAATTTACGGGACATGGGTTGGAATGGAGGCCGGCCTTCGCGGCGCCATTATCGCCGATTTGTCAGGGAACGGACAGTGAACGTGTGGTTACAACGCGGCCTGGCCTTCGCCATGGGCTGCCTTCTGCTGCAGGCCCTGCCGGTCCTGCCGCCTCTGGCGCTGCTGGCGCTCTCGCCGCTGTTGCTTCCGGTGCTGCGTCTGCCCGCTCCCTGGCGCACGCTGTTCCTCTTCCTGCCTGCGGGCTTCCTGTGGGCCCTGATCCAGGCGCATCTGCTGCTGGATGCGCAGTTGCCCGCATCGCTCGAACGCCAGGATCTCTGGCTCGAAGGGCGCATTGCCTCCCTGCCGGCCCGCGACGCGCGGCGCGTGCGTTTCGAATTCGAGGTATTTGCCGCCCGGCTCGCGGCCACGGAGGAGGTGATTCCGATGGTGCCCCGGGTGCGCCTGAGCTGGTACGGCCGCCATGGCGAACCCGTGCCCGGCGAGCGCTGGCGCCTGAAGGTGCGGCTCAAGCGGCCCCACGGTTTTCGCAACCCCGGCGGCTTCGACTATGAAGGCTGGCTGTTTCGTCACGGCATCCGGGCGACCGGTTACGTGCGCGCCGCGCCGGGCAACCGGCGATTGTCGGAAGCCGAGGGCGAATGGGTCCAGCGTTTGCGCTACCGGATCCGCGAACGCCTGCTGGCGGTGTTGCCGGAACGGCCCGAGGCCGCGCTGTTGCTGGCCCTGGTGATCGGCGATCGCAGCGCCATGGACGACGAGCAATGGGCGGTCTTGCGGGCCACCGGCACCAATCACCTGATGGCCATCTCCGGCCTGCACGTGGGCCTGCTGGCGGCACTGGGCTTCGTGCTGGGCCGTTTCCTCTGGCGCTTCTCGGGGCAGGGACTGCTGTGGCTGCCCGCACCGCGGGCCGGCGCCCTGCTGGGGTTGTTGCTGGCCATCGGCTATGCCGCGCTGGCGGGATTCTCCGTGCCCACCCGGCGGGCCCTGATCATGACGGCCATGGTGATGCTGGCACTGTGGCGCTATCGGCGCATTCGCGGCGGTCAGACGCTGGGCGTCGCGCTGCTGGCCGTGCTTCTGCTCGATCCCCTGGCGGTGCTCGACGCCGGTTTCTGGCTCTCCTTCGCCGCGGTGGCCTTCATCTTCTACGGCCTCTCCGGCCGGGCGGGAGCGGTGGGGCGGATCCGCCAGGCATTGCGGGTGCAGTGGTGGATTTCCCTGGGGCTGTTGCCCCTGCTGCTGTTCCTGTTTCGGCAGGCTTCGCTGATCTCGCCCCTGGCCAACCTGGTGGCGGTGCCGGTGGTGGGAACCCTGGTGGTGCCGCTGGCCCTGGGCGGCACGGTGCTGGCCCTGATGTGGCCGGCGGGCAGTGCGGTCCTGCTGGGGCTGGCGGGCGAGATCATGGGCCTGGTGATGCGCGGTCTGGCGTGGATGGCGAACTGGCCCGGCGTGCAATGGAGCGGGTCGCAGACCGGGCCGATCGTCGCCGCCCTGGCGCTGACGGGCATGCTGATCCTGCTCATGCCCCGGGGTCTGCCGGGGCGGCTGGCCGGTGTGGTGCTGATCCTGCCGCTGCTGTTCCCGTTCGTGGACCGGCCGCCGGCGGGGCAGGCGGATTTCACGCTGCTCGACGTGGGCCAGGGGCTCGCGGCGGTGGTTCGCACCCGTCATCACGTGCTGCTCTACGATACGGGGCCCCGTTTCGGGGACCGTTTCGAGGCCGGCGGCGCCGTGGTGGTGCCGTTTCTGCAGGCAGTGGGCCGCGATCGGATCGATCGCCTGGTAATCAGCCATGCCGACAGCGACCATCGCGGCGGCGCCGAGGCGGTCCTGACCGGCCTGCCGGTGGCGGATTTCCTCGCCAGCCGGCCGCTGGAACTGGCCGGGCGGCGTTCCCGTCCCTGCCGGGCGGGGGAGCGCTGGGAATGGGACGGCGTGGCGTTTGCCTTCCTGCATCCGGCTGCCGGCGATCCGGGGCGCAACGATGCGTCCTGTGTATTGCGGATCCAGGCCGGGGAGCAGGTCCTGCTGCTCACCGGCGACATCGAACGGGCAGCCGAGCGCCGGCTGGTGCGGCGGTTCGGCGAAGGCCTGCGGGCCGACGTGCTGATCGTGCCTCATCATGGCAGCAAGAGTTCGTCCACGGCGGCCTTCCTCGATGCGGTGCGCCCACGCTGGGCGCTGTTTCCGCTCGGCTACCGCAACCGCTTCCGCTTTCCCGCCGGGGAAGTTCTCGAACGCTACCGCCGACGGGAAATCCGTACCCTGTTCACCGCCCGCGACGGGGCCATCGGACTGCGGCTCGGATCATCGCCGCTGGAACCGGTTGGCTGGCGCCATGCCCGGCGCCACTACTGGCATGATCACGGCGACTGAGCGCGGGATCCCGGCCCTTCCTGCGGCTCCCCGTCTCTGCTAAAGTTGCGGCACTGCAAAACACCCCTCACGTCCCATCAACCGCAAGGAACAATCACGTCGTGTTCGAGATGGTTCAAGCGGGCGGCTGGCTCATGCTGCCCATTCTGCTGTGTTCGGTCATCGCCCTGGCCATCGTCGGTGAACGGTTCTGGTCCCTGCAGGAAAAGCGCATCACACCGCCCAATCTGGTGGCCCAGGTCTGGCAGTGGCACAAGTCCGGCAGTCTCGACGACGAACACATCCAGGCCCTGGCCAAGAGCTCGCCCCTGGGGCGCATCCTCGCCGCGGGGCTCATCAACCGTCATCACCCCCGGGAGATCATGAAGGAGAGCATCGAGGACGTGGGCCGGCAGGTGGTGCACGAGCTGGATCGCTATCTCAACACCCTGGGTACCATTGCCGCCGTAACCCCGCTGCTGGGGCTGCTCGGCACCGTCATCGGCATGATCAAGGTCTTCGCCGCCATCACCGCCCACGGGGTGGGCAATCCCGGCGTGCTCGCCGGCGGCATCTCCGAGGCCCTGATCACCACGGCGGCAGGCCTGTCCGTGGCCATTCCCAGCCTCATCTTCTATCGCTACTTCCGCGGCAAGGTGAACGCGCTGGTGCTGAAGATGGAGGAAGAGGCCCTGAAGATGCTCGACGTGATGCACGGCGATCGGGAAGCCCGGGAGCCCTGAGCCATGCAGTTGCGCGACAACCGCCGGGACGAGGAGCCGGAGGTCAATCTCACGCCACTCATCGACGTGGTGTTCCTGCTGCTGATCTTCTTCATGGTCTCCACCACCTTCGACAAGGAGGCGGAGCTGAACATCGAACTGCCGGAGGCCTCGGGCAAGGTCACCGAGAGCCGGCAGTTCAAGGTGGAGATCAGCATCGACGCCCAGGGCCACTATTTCATCAACAACCGCCGGGTGCGTGACGAGAAGCTGGCCACGCTCAAGCGCGCCCTGCAGGACACGGTCGCCGGCCACGAGCAGCCGAAGCTCATCATCAGCGCCGATCGCAAGACGCCCCACGAAGCGGTGATCCGGGCCATGGACGCCGCCCGCCAGCTGGGGCTCACCCATCTGACCTTCGCCACCCGGCAGGCCGCCAATCAGGACTGACGCCATGTCCCGCCCGGCAGCGCAATCCGACGGGGTGGCCATCTACCGCCGTCTGCTGCGCTACATCCGTCCCTACATGCCGATGTTCCTGCTGGCGGTGCTGGGGATGATCATCTTCTCCGCCACGGAAGCGGCCTTCGCGCGCATCATCCAGCCGCTGCTCGACGACGGCTTCGTGGAACGGGATCCGAAGGCCCTTACCTGGATTCCGATCTTCATCATCGTCATCTTTGCCATTCGCATCTTCAGCAACTTTCTCTCCGGTTACGGCATGGCCTACGTGGCCCGTTCGGTGATTCGGGATCTGCGTGGTCAGATGTTCGAACAGCTCATGCGCCTGCCGGTGAGCTACTACGACACCACGTCCTCGGGCAGCCTGCTGTCGAAGATGGTCTACGACGTGGAGCAGCTCGCCGAGGCGGCTTCCTCGGTGATCACCATCATCATCCGCGACAGCCTGACCATCCTGGCGCTGCTGGGCCTGCTCGTGTACTACAGTCCGGAACTGACGCTGATCCTGCTGGCCAGCGCGCCCCTGCTGGTGGCGCTGGTGGTGTACGTGAGCAAGCGGTTCCGCAAGCTGAGCCGGCGCATCCAGGATTCCATGGGTGACGTGTCGAGCGTGTCGGAGGAGGTCATCGGCGCCCACCGGGAGATCCGGGTCTTCGGCGGCCAGGCCTACGAGGCCCGGCGCTTCGACGACATCAACCGCCACAACCGGCGGCAGTTCCTCAAGCTGGCCATCACCAATGCCCTGAGTTCGCCGGTGATCCAGTTCATCGTGGCGGTGGCCTTCGCGCTCATGATCTACGCCGCCTTCCGGCTGGATCTGAAAGTGGGCGAGTTCGGCTCCTATCTCACGGCGATGCTGCTGCTCATGCAGCACGCCAAGCGGCTGACCACCGTCAACATGGCCCTGCAGCGGGGCATCGCCGCCGCGCAGAGCGTATTCGCGTTTCTGGATCGCGACGCGGAACGGGATACCGGCAGCCTCGAATTGCCCACGGTACGCGGCGCCATCCGCTACGAACACGTCAGCTTCCGCTACCATCCCGATGCCGAGCCGGTGCTCCAGGACATCGATCTCGATATCGCGCCGGGGGAGACCGTGGCCCTGGTCGGGCGTTCCGGTGCCGGCAAGACCACGCTGGTGAACCTGCTGCCCCGTTTCTACGAGGCCAGCGAGGGCATCATCCGGCTCGACGGGCACGACATCCGCGACTTTCGCCTCGCCAACCTGCGCGATCACATGGCGCTGGTGAGCCAGCACGTGACCCTGTTCAACGACACCATCGCCCACAACATCGCCTACGGGGCGCTGGAGACGGCCGGACACGACGACCTGGTGCGGGCGGCGAAGGCCGCTCATGCCCTGGAATTCATCGAGCAGTTGCCGCAGGGTTTCGATACCGTGGTGGGCGAGAACGGCGTGCTGCTCTCCGGCGGCCAGCGCCAGCGCCTGGCCATCGCCCGGGCCATTCTCAAGGACGCGCCCATCCTGATCCTCGACGAGGCCACCTCCGCCCTGGATACCGAATCGGAACGCTACATCCAGGCGGCGTTGGAGGAACTCATGGCCGGCCGCACCACGCTGGTCATCGCCCATCGCCTGTCCACCATCGAGCGGGCCGATCGCATCGTCGTCCTGAGCCAGGGCCGCATCGTCGAAAGCGGCCGGCACGACGAGCTGCTGGCCCGGGACGGACACTACGCGGCCCTGCACCGGCTGCAGTTCAGCGAGGCCGGAGCGTGATCGAATCCCGGCTGCAGCAGATCTGGTATTCGCGCAGCGGCCTCAGTCAGGTGCTGCGCCCCCTGTCCTGGCTGTTCTGCGCGCTGGTGACCCTCCGGCGAACGCTCTACCGCCTGCGACTGCTGCCCTCGCGGCGCCTGCCGGTGCCGGTGATCGTGGTTGGCAATCTGACCGTGGGCGGCACCGGCAAGACGCCGCTGGTCATCGCCATCGTTCGCCTGCTGCGCGAGCATGGCTGGCGGCCGGGCATCGTCAGCCGCGGTTACGGCGGCAAGGCGCGGAGCTGGCCGCAACAGGTGCGGCCCGACGGCGATCCGGTGATGGTGGGCGACGAGCCGATCCTGATCGCCCGGCATACCGGCTGTCCCATGGCCGTGGGGCCCGACCGGGTGGCGGCAGGCGAGGCGCTGCTGCAGCATCACGACTGCGATATCATCGTCTGTGACGATGGCCTGCAGCACTACGCCCTGCGGCGCGATCTGGAAGTGCTGGTGATCGACGGCCTGCGCCGTTTCGGCAACGGTTTCTGCCTGCCCGCCGGCCCGTTGCGCGAACCGGTGAGCCGGCAGAACACGGTCGATTTCGTCGTCACCAACGGTCCCGCTTCCCGGGTGGACGAACTGCCCATGCGCTATGAAGGGGAGGAACTGGTGAATCTCAAGGATCCGGATCGGCGCGCATCGCTGCGTGACTGGCAGGGGCGGGCGGTGCATGCGGTGGCCGGCGTCGGTAATCCGGCCCGCTTCTTCGAGCGGCTCGAGCACGCCGGTCTCGAGGTGGAACGGCATCCCTTCGCCGATCACCACGACTACCGGGCGCAGGAGCTGGATTTCGGCGATGATCGGCCCGTGGTCATGACCGAGAAGGATGCCGTCAAGTGTGCCCGTTTCGCCCGGGAGGATTTCTGGTATCTGCCCGTCGAGGCGCGCCTGCCCGACGGATTCGCCCTGCAACTCGTCAACCGTCTCGAGGCCCGACATGGACAAAAACCTGCTTGATATTCTTGCCTGCCCCGTTTGCAAGGGACCGCTGATCTACGACCAGGAGAAACAGGAGCTGATCTGCAAGGCCGATCGCCTGGCCTACCCGATCCGCGACGACATTCCGGTGATGCTCGAGGACGAGGCCCGCCAGCTCGCGGCCGACGAGGTCTCCTGAATGGGGTTTCGGGTCGTCATCCCGGCCCGGCACGCGGCCAGCCGCCTGCCGGGCAAGCCGTTGCTGCCCCTGGCCGGGCGGCCGATGATTGCCCATGTGCACGACTGCGCCCGGCAGAGCGGGGCGCAAACGGTCATCGTGGCGACCGACGATGCCCGCATCGAGAAGGCGGCGGCCGCCTTTGGCGCCGAGGTGCGCATGACCGCCGATACCCATCGTTCGGGGACCGATCGCCTGGCGGAAGTGGTGGCCATGGAGAACTGGCCCGACGATGCCATCGTGGTCAACCTGCAGGGCGACGAGCCGCTGATGCCGGCCGCCTGCATCCGTCAGGTGGCCGAGACGCTGGCGGCGCGGCCGGAGGCCGACATGGCCACCCTGTGCACGCCCATTCGCTCACCGCAGGAACTGTTCGATCCGCACGTGGTGAAGGTGGTGCGTGACGCGCAGGAAAACGCTCTCTACTTCAGCCGCGCGCCGATCCCCTGGCATCGTGACGAGTTTGCCGGCGATCCCGATACCCTGCCGGCCGACACGCCCTTCCTGCGGCACATCGGTCTGTACGCCTACCGGGCCGGCTATCTGCGCGAGTTCGTGGCCGCGGCGCCCTCGCCACTGGAGCTGGCCGAATCCCTGGAGCAGCTCCGGGTGCTCTGGCACGGCGGCCGCATCGCGGTGCCCGTGGCCGTCGAAACGCCGGGGCCGGGCGTGGACACGCCGGACGATCTGGCCCGCGTCGAGCACATCATTCTGAAGCGGACAGCATCGGAAGCGGGTTCCTGATCCACCTCATTCCACCAGATCCAGCGCCAGAAAATCCGTGGACAGTTCGGTGTGCTCCTCGTTGAGCACGGGAATGGTGTAGGTGACGGGCGAGCGGCGGGTGGCCTCGCCATGCTGGTTGGGCTGGATGGTGGGGGACTCCCCGATACTCTGCAGCACCAGCGAGGGACCGTCCTCCAGGACCTCGATGACGCGGCACAGGCTGCCCTGATGAATCATGCGCAGGCCAATCAGGCCGCGCAGTTGCTCCAGGGTGATGATGATTTCATCGGACATGGTCGGGCCGTGACGGAGGGTGTGACGGCCATTTGACCTCAAGCGGCGAAATCGCGCAAGCGGACCGGAATGCGTTTTGCGCCCCAGTTGCCGGGCCTGGACTCGAAGACCCCGGCGCAGGGCGTTCCGCACTGGTTGCAGTTGCCGTGCTCGTCCAGATTCCAGGCGGTGAGCACGTACCAGTCACGGCCGATCAGCTTCTGGCCACAGGAATGACACCAGGTGCTCTGGCCTTCCTCGTCGTGCACGTTGCCGGTGTAGGCGTAGCGGATGCCGTTGTCCATGGCGATCTTGCGTGCCCGGATCAGGGTTTCCATGGGCGTTGGCGGCACGTCCATCATCTTGTAGTCGGGATGGAAGGCGGTGAAATGGTGGGGAATGTCCGGCCCCAGTTCCTTGACCACCCATTTGGTCATCTCGTCGATTTCCTGATCCGAATCGTTCCAGCCCGGGATCAGCAGGGTGGTGATCTCGAACCAGACGTCGGTCTCGTGCTTGAGATAGACCAGGGTGTCGAGTACCGGCTGCAGATGACCGCCGGTCAGCTTGTAGTAGAACTTCTCCGTGAAACCCTTCAGATCCACGTTGGCCGCATCCATGTGGGCATAGAACTCCTTGCGCGGCTCGGGGCTCACGTAGCCGGCCGTCACCGCCACCGACTTGATGTCCTTCTCGTGGCAGACGTCGGCCACGTCGATGGCATATTCGTGGAAGATCACCGGATCGTTGTAGGTGTAGGCTACGCTGCGGCAGCCCAGCTCCGAGGCGGCGCGGGCGATGGTCTCTGGAAAGGCCTCGTCGGCCAGGGTGTCCACCTCGCGGGACTTGCTGATGTCCCAGTTTTGACAATATTTACAGGCCAGGTTGCAGCCGGCGGTGCCGAACGACAGCACCGGCGTGCCCGGCAGAAAGTGGTTGAGGGGTTTCTTCTCGATGGGATCGATGGCAAAGCCGCTGGAGCGGCCGTAGGAGTTGAGCACGATCTGATCGTGACGGTTCTCGCGCACGAAGCACAGCCCGCGCTGGCCTTCGTGCAGCTTGCATTCGCGGGGACACAAATCGCACTGGATGCGGCCGTCGTCGAGCTTGTGCCAGTACTTGGTGGCCACGACATGCGGATCGTTATCGATGATTTGGCGCTTGGGTCGGGACATGGCGGTCTACCGGGCAGGTGGTTGGGACTAACCGGTAGATGGGGGCGGAGGGGGCTGGATACAACCCCGGACGAAAGGAACTAGGTACTAGGAACTGGGAACTAGAAACGGCGTTGGAGCCCGACTCCGACGGAATCTGTAGGAGCGGCGCACAGCCGCGACCTCAACCAGCAATCCCTTACGACGACATCCTGGGAATATTTTTCCCGAAGCCACCACACCAAACGCTTTTCCCAGTTCCTAGTCCCAAGTTCCTAGTTCCTGACGATTTCATCCTTCCTTGACCAGCGGCTCGACGGTCGCGGTCTGGCGGGTCTTCTTGTAGACGTGTTCGTAGCAATAGTTGGTGGCTTCCACGAAGCCGTCCACGCTGCCGCAGTCGAAGCGGCGGCCCTTGAAGCGGTAGGCCATGACGCAGCCGGTCTGGGCCTGGCGCAGGAGGGCGTCGGTGAGCTGAATTTCGCCGCCCTTGCCGACGGGCGTCTCGCGCAGCAGTTCGAAGATGTCCGGCGTGAGGATATAGCGGCCGATGATGGCCAGGTTGCTGGGCGCGTCGCCCGGGGCCGGCTTCTCCACCATGCTTTCCACCCGGTAGATGTCGTCGCGCACTTCCTCGCCCTGGATGATGCCGTACTTGTCGGTTTCGCTGGCCGGCACTTCCTCGATGGCGACGATGGAACAGCGGAACTGCTTGTAGAGCTGGACCATCTGGGCCAGCACGCCGTCTCCGTCCTCGGTGATGCACAGGTCGTCGGCCAGCACCACGCCGAAGGGCTGATCACCGATCAGGGTCTCGCCGGTGAGAATGGCATGGCCCAGCCCCAGCATCTGCTTCTGGCGGGTGTAGGTGAAGGTGCAGTTCTGGATCAGGTGCCGGATGTCGGTCAGGCGATCTTCCTTGTCGGTGCCGGCGATCTGCGCCTCGAGTTCGTAACTGATGTCGAAGTGATCGGGAATGGCCCGCTTGCCGCGCCCGGTGACGAAGGCCATGTCGGTCATGCCGGCCTGAAAGGCCTCTTCCACGCCATACTGCACCAGTGGCTTGTTGACCACGGGCATCATTTCCTTGGGCATGGACTTGGTGGCCGGGAGAAAACGGGTGCCGTAACCGGCGACGGGGAAGAGGCATTTGCGGATCATGGACGCGGTTCCTTGATTCGGGGTTCATCCTGAAGCATAGCAGTTGCGGGCAGTGTGCCAACAATCCCTGGCCCCGACAATATGACGAAGGCATAATGCGCATTCCATTGATTGCCAAACCCGAAGGTGTTCGTTCGATGAAAACCGAGAAGATTTCCGTGCTCTTCGTCTGCATGGGCAACATCTGCCGTTCGCCCATGGCCGAAGGGGTGTTCCGGCAGCAGGTGGAGGCGGCCGGCCTGGCGGAGCGCATCCATATCGACTCGGCGGGTACCCATGCCTATCACGTCGGCGAGCCACCCGATCCCCGGGCACAGGAGACGGCGGCACGTCGGGACATCGACCTGTCCACGCAGCGGGCCCG
>Ga0256832_1002394_pt1 | contig 12808 bp, 6 predicted proteins | sample 134614metaG_FD_190534 | JGI IMG/M metagenome (GOLD analysis project Ga0256832, IMG submission 190534) | Hydrothermal vent microbial communities from Lau Basin, Pacific Ocean - 134-614 | ecosystem: Environmental > Aquatic > Marine > Hydrothermal vents | place: Pacific Ocean: Lau Basin | collected... | reverse complement strand
CAGACCCAAAATATGACAATGAACCCAATAAAGCACAAGCCTATTTTGATGAACAAATTGCTCCTGGTATTGCCAACATGAGAGAGAGAGGCTTTGAACCTAGCAGTTTTTCCTATCCTTATATTTCAGGTCAACCAGCACACGATGCACTTATTCGTCAAGAGCTTCCACATATACGAGCCTTTTTTGCTCATGTAACCCTTATTGATGACCCAGCAAATATATCTTTAGAGACCATTAGAGAGCATCTTGAAAAGATAAAAAAAGATAAAGACATTGAAGTCTTTTTAAGTCATTGGATTTCAGAAAATCCAGATGCTGACAGTGCAATAAAATATAAAATACCTAAAGAGAAACTCATAAAAATCATGGACATGGTTAATGAGCTTGGCTTAAAATTCTATACTTTAGAAGAGGCTCATAATATTTATATGAACCAATAATAACTTCTTATGTAAATGTACGTTCTATGAGCCAATAAGCTGCCATAGAACCTATGAGATAAACCAAAAAAACTTTTCCTTTTAAAAGTTGCTCTTTTGGGAAAAGTTTTTGTAATATAAAATATAGAGAAACCAAGACCCCTATAAATAGTAACTGCCCTATTTCAATACCAATATTAAAAAAGAGTAGCGCCAAAGTTAAAGAACTTTGAGGTAACCCCAACTCCATAAGCACAGAGGCAAACCCAAAACCATGTATAAGACCAAAGAAAAATGCTACACCCCAAGGATACTTAGTCAATAGACCAAATTTTCCATTATGAGCATATACAATTTCAACTGCTAAAATCATAATACTGAGTGCTATTAAGACCTCTATAAATTTTAAATCTACAGAGACATATCCTAAAATAGAAAACGCAAGGGTAATACTATGTGCTACAGTAAATGCTGTTATGGTCTTTATTAGCATTTTCCATTCTAAGACTATAAATAGTAAACCCAAAATAAATAAGAGGTGGTCATAACCCAACAAAATATGTTTTATTCCTAAAACAATATACTCTTTCATAACAGTAGCACTACTCATTCTTTTATCTATTTTAGCCACATTATTTTTAAAATCAATCTTTTTAAAATAGCTAAGACCATTATCATGAAAGTAAAGTAGAACATCAATTTGGTCTTTCTTAAGATTATCTATGGTGATTTTTTTTCCTAAAAGGCTCTCTTTACAACTTAAAGTCCAATAGGACAAGATGATATTTCTATCTTCTACACGATAAAAACTATCCTTATCTCTTTTACAATTTTTTGGAAAGCTTGGCATAATATGCAGTCTAATTTTCTCCTCAATGGGAACTTTCCATTTCACATTGTAACTATGTTCACTTATAGCTGTAACTTCCAAATATGCAGGTCGAATAGTATGTGCCGATAGAGAGATTGTCAACTCTATTAAAAAAAGCAGTATAAATAAAACAGGTCTCATAAAAACTAACCGTTATTACTACTATTAGAATCAATAATGATGTTATACTTATCTTTTATTTTTTGATAAAACTCTTTATAAGCATTTCGATTTTTTTCTATGATATAACTATTTTTAACTTTATCTTTAACATCTTCAAATTTTGGTTCTCGCTTTTTTATATCAACTATATATATTAGATGAACTCCAAACCCCGATTTTAATAGCGACCATTTTTTGATAGGAAGCGTTACCAAGTCAGAGACGAATGACCTAGAGAAAGATTTGGAAAGTTCTGCTTTTGTTAAATGATTAAAGTAGCTACCTGCATAAAACTTATCTCCTTTTGTAGAGATGCTCTTGTTATAACTTAAATCACTGACCTCATTTAAAAGCTTTTTAGCAACGTTGTCAATATCTTCATGATTTTGAGGATTTAAATATATCTGACCAAAGGTTAAAGTTATTTGAGACTCTTTTGTAAACTTACTTTTGTTGGCATTAAAATACTTCTCCAAAACCTCGTTAGAAAGCTCTGCAATATTCACTGAGTCACTCATCGTATATTTTAATTTATCTATTAGCAGTTTCCGAATAATATAATCATCTTTATCAAGATTTCTCTCTAAAGCTTCTCTATATAAGATTTCATCTTCAATATACTTAGCTCTATCTGCATCTTCTTGTTTTACAACAATAACATTACGCTTCTCTTCTATATTTTCAGAACCATTCCATTTTATAATAAAAAATAGAACCGTCCCTAAAAGTATAAAATGCAAAAAAGGCTCTTTATACCATTTTAACAAAATAAGTCCTTAAATCAATGCCTCTGCTAAGACTTCATCTATAACAGAAACAGGGATAATCTCAATAGCCTCTTTTACCTCATCAGGTATATCATCTAAGTCTAACTCATAGTTTTTAGATGGAATTAACGCTTTTGTAACCCCTGATTTATAGGCAGCTATAAGCTTCTCTTTGAGTCCACCGATAGGAAGAACTTTTCCTGTTAATGTCAACTCACCTGTCATAGCAATTTTATTATCTATCTTCTTTTCGGAAAGAATAGAAGCAATCGATACAGCCATAGCAATACCAGCACTGGGTCCATCTTTTGGTGTGGCACCTTCAGGGACATGAATATGTAAGTCAAATCGTTTGTAAATTTCACTTGGTTCTATACTTTCAAGAGTCTCTTTATCTTTTAAAGGTATTGATTTTTTATCAATAGTTAAAGAGCCATCTTCTATGAGCCTTTTTACAACTGAAAAGGCAATGTGAGCTGACTCTTTCATAACATCACCAAGGCTTCCTGTAAGTTTAACAGAGCCTTTTCCTTTGAGTTTAATGGCTTCTATTTTTAGCACATCTCCACCTACAGCTGTCCATGCCAAACCATTAACTACTCCAATAAGAGGTTTTTCATCAATGTTTGAGATTTCAAATACCTTTTTGTTGGCAAACTCAGGTAAATCTTTGATTTTAATCTTTACTCTCTCTAGCCCATCATCTAAAAGTAATTTAGTGGCTACTTTTCTCATCATACCTGCAATTTTACGTCGTAGTCCTCTTACCCCTGGCTCTCTTGTATATTCATCAATAAGTAGTTTTAGGGCTTTGTCGGTTATCTCAAACTCATCATCGTTAAGTGCGTGTTTTTTTAACTCTTGAGGAATAAGATACTGTTTTGCAATCTCTAACTTCTCATTTGGGGTGTAGGAGCTTACCTCAATAAACTCCATACGGTCACGAAGAGGAGTAGGAATCTGTGCCACATCATTAGCTGTGGCTATAAAGATGGCTTTGCTTAGGTCAATGTCAAAGTTTAGGTAGTAGTCACGATACTCTTTGTTCTGCTCTGGGTCTAGGATTTCTAACAGAACTGCTGTTGGGTCGCCACGGTGTCCACGTCCTACTTTGTCAATTTCATCTAATACAACTACAGGATTCATACTTTTAGCTGTAATAAACCCTTGAACCAAACGCCCTGGCATTGCACCAACATAGGTTCTTCTGTGTCCTCTTAGTTCATTGACATCTTCCAGCCCACCAAGTGCTATACGTACCAAAGGTCTATCTAAAGCTTTAGCAATAGAGTTAGCAAGTGATGTTTTCCCAACCCCAGGAGGTCCAGAGAAACAAAGAATTGCTCCTGCACTTCCATCAAGGTTAACTTCTCGTTGTTCGGCTAATTGTCGAACAGAGAAGAACTCTACAATTCTCTTTTTTGGCTCATCTAGTGAAAAGTGGTCAAGGTCGAGTCTCTCTTTAACCTCTTTTACTTGTAACTCTTTGTCACTAAATTTACCAAATGGCATCTCAAAGACATACTCTAAGTAGGTTTGAATCTGTGCTGCATCAGCAGACTCTGGGTGCATTCGTGCAAAACGGTTGAGTTGTTTTTCTATCTCTTTATAGGCATCTTCTAAGAGGTAAGGTTTTAGCTCTTCTAACCTCTCTCTAAAAGCTTCAACTTCTTCTTCACGTTGTGTGTCAACACCCAACTCTTTGTTAATCTCTTTAAGTTGCTCTTTTAAGAAGTACTCTTTGTTAATCTGTTCAATTTTTGAGTGCACTTTAGAGCGAATTTCACGTTCAACTCTTGCTGATTCCATCTCTGAGATAATAATATCAATCACACTCATCAAACGTCTCTCTATATCATTTTGAGCATAGAGTTCATAAGCTTCTGTTTTTGAAAGCTTTAAAAGGGAAGAGACCAAATCAACAATACGATAAGGGTTATCTGTCTCCGTAATGGTCTTTAATAAATCTGAAGGAATATTGTTATTTACTTTTGAAAGTAACTTTATCTTCTCATTTAAAATATCTACTAGTGCTTGAACTTTCAATACATCGTAAGCCTCTTGTTCAATTGTACGAACCAAAGCACTTTGAAACAGTGTATCCTCTATCTCCATATCTTCTAATGTTCCTACTATCTCTCCCTTAGCCAAACCTTGAAAAAGAATTTTCACTCGACCATCAGGAAGATTTACTTTTCGCATAACAGAACCAATAACACCAATGGTATGAATATTCTCTTCTAACCGAGACCCCTCAAACCCCTCTTTTGTTGTTGTCAATAAAATAAGAGAGTTTTTTTCCATTGCATAACTTACAGCACCTATATCTTCCTTTTTAGTTAAAAATATAGGGCTAATCATAAATGGATAAAGAAAAATATTGTCTTCTATTACTACTGGTACTTGCGTAGGAAATGGTTCATAATTACTTAACTGCATATACACTAACCTCTCTACTTAGTTAAAAATTCTATCTAAAATTCCAACTTTTGGAGCTTTTATATCGGCTACATTAAGTGGGGATTTTGCATTTTTATCTCTATATATTTTAACTGCTTTCTCTTTTCCCAAACGAGCATACAGACTGGCGATATTTTCATTAAGCATATACTGTGCCATATTAAGACGAACTTTTATAGTTTGAACCACAGGAAGATAAGATGACTTAGGATAACTTTTAACAAAAGTATCTACCTCTTTTAAGGTATCCATCATCAGTTTTTGGTCTTTATTAATGTCTTTAATTCCTAAAAATGCCGCTTTTATTTTTAAAAATTTTGCCTGTTCTACTCTCTCTCCTGAAGCGTATTTTTTCAAGTACTCATCAAGATAGTAATCAGCCATAATATAAGCATGGTCTTCCATATGGGCTTGTGCCAACTCCATAGTAGCCTCAGAAAGAAGAGGTGAACGCATATGCTCACTACGAAGTGATATATAATAATTATCTGCTTTATCTAAGTTCGATGATGCAACCTCTTTAACAATAGCTTGATACCAATAGAGTGCTGGTTTATCGTACTCTTTTACTGCATCTTTAGAGCTACATCCTAAAAGAAGTATTGCAAACGCTACGACAGTAACTGTTTGCTTAATATTTATTAAAAATTTCATCGTTAACCTTGTATCTATTTTATAAAGTAGATAATACCCCAAACTCTATTATATTTTGCTATAATCGCCTAAAATCACCTATTAAGGATTTAACTTGACATTAACTATTATAGGACCTGGTTCCATGGCAATAGCAATAGCACATGGCTTAAATAATCAAAATGGAAAATACACTTTAGAGTTCGTAGCACGAGATATTTCTAAATCAGAAGCTATAAAAGAGGCGTTCAACGCCAATGTTTATGCTTTAGAAGGTTTTAATATATCAAATAAAAATATTTTACTTGCAGTTAAACCTTATGCTCTATCTTCTGTGTCACATCAAATAACAGGAGAAGCAAACAGCGTTTACTCTGTTTTAGCAGGTACTACATTGGAAGCACTAAAAGAGAATATTCCTGCAAAAAATCATATACGAATCATGCCAAATGTTGCTGCCAAATTTGCAGCTTCTACCTCGGTTATTACAGGTGATATGGCTAAAAAAGAAGAAGCTATAGAGATATTTTCTGCCATTGGCGACACCTTTTGGGTTGACAGTGAAAAAGAAGTAGACATTGCCACAGCCATAGCAGGTTCTGGACCTGCTCTTCTTACACTAGTAGCCGAAGCGATGATGGATGGTTTGGTAAAAGAGGGAATGAAACGACCAGATGCCATAGGCATAACAAACTCACTATTTAAAGGCTTTGCACCACTTATTGCTTCTAAGCACCCTGCCCTTATAAAAGACGCTGTTATGAGTCCAGGAGGAACCACGGCTGCTGCTTATGCTGCTCTTGAAGAGGGAGCTGTTAGAAGCTCTTTTATCAAAGCTGTTGGGGAGGCTTTTAAGATTACGCAGAAGTAACACCACAACTACTTTTCTTAAAAAATTATTAATTTAATTATTTATATTTAATTTTAATTAAAATATAAATATGATAAAATATATAAATTAATTTTCTTATTTAAGAAAGGTACAAAATGCACTCTATTTTCAAAAAACTTCTATTTTTATGGACACTCTTCTTCTCAAGCTTCTTGTTTGCTGATGCAGGAGTGAAAATTCATATCTCCGATGCTACAGCAAATGAAGCTGATGGTACAATGACTTTTACTATTAGCTTATCTCAAGCTCCTATTCTACCTGTTACTATTGACTATAAAACCATTGACAGTTCAGCTACAGCAGGTAGTGACTTTACGGCTGAAGATGACTATCTAATTTTTGGACTAGGGGTATCATCTCGAACTTTTACAGTACAAATACTAGATGATAACAAACATGAATCTACTGAACATTTTTATGTACATGCAAGTAGCACTACTAAAGGGTATAGCAGTGACTATGATGGAACAGGTACCATCACCGATGACGATGTAGACAATTCACTTAAAGTTGGAGTCAGTTGTGATGATGTGGATGAAGGAAATATTTCAGAAAGTAACAATATAGAGTGTACTATTTCATTAAATAGAGCTCTATTGTCAACGGAGTCTGATGTAGACATTCATTATGAGTCAGCAGATGGAGATGATGACCCCTCTGCAAAAGAAAATGAAGATTATAACCCAATTAGTGGTGATGTCACTTTTCATCAAGGGGAAACTCAAAAAACTGTATATATTCCAACCATTGGAGATAATGATATAGAAGATGATGAGAGTGTAGACCTTATTATTTCAGGAAGTTCCTATATTACTGACTCCACAGGTACTGGTTGGATTATTAATGATGATGGCTCTTTCCCTAAAATATCCTTTGAAGAAAGTACACTCTCTATTATTGAAGGAAATAGTAGCCAAACATTTTTAGAAGCCAATATTACTTTTGACAAACCTGTTTTAGCTGGTTCTTCTTTTACTTATAGTACAGAAGATGATACAGCAGAAGACCAATGGGGAGACAACGACTATATCTATACAGAAAATGATGTTAATCTTACAGGTGGAGAGACCTATGTTACTATAAAAATTCCTATTAATGGCGATACTAAAATTGAAGATGATGAATTCTTTCATATTGATTTTTGGAATCTTAATAAATTGGATTGGGGTGGAGAAAATGAGCAATTAGCTATAACCATTATCAATGATGATGGCTCTTTTCCTACTATGTCTGTTGACCAAGACACCTTTAGTATTGAAGAGGGAAATAGTAGTCAAACAACTTTAAACTTTACCTTTACTCTTAGTAAATCTGCTCTTGCAAATTCATCTTTTGAATACTATACACAACACATAAATACCGATGGAGATGATTATGTAGAAATTAACAATAGTACATATATCTTTAATGGTGGCGAGACCAATATTACAATTCCTGTAACCATTAATGGAGATACAAAAGTAGAAGGTAATGAAAAATTTAATCTCTATATTATGAACGAGCATAATTTAAGTATTTCAGGAGTACAAGACCCTATAGGGATTATTGTTAATGATGATATTGAAAAGAGACCTTTTAAATGTGAAGAGCGTTCTTACCTCTTTACATCTAACCAAACAGCAAAGTACTCTGATGTTTACTTCCTTAACCTTGGAACAGGAGAAGCTCATAAAGAGAAGCGATTTGGAACTTCACATATTAACGCTACAGGGTATAATGTTAAAGATAATTATATTTATGGTTTTGAGTATGGTAACGACAACTCTTCTGACCCTGCAAATAGCTACTACATAGTGCAAATAGACAACGAATTCAATAGAAAACGTATAGATATTGCAGGACTACCTAAAACCAGATTTTATCTAGGAGATGTCTCAATGGATGGTATATTCTATCTTGCTAATAGACATCAACCAATCTCCTCAGATAATACCCTACAAGAGATACAAAGAGTTGATTTAAACAGCAGTACTCTGCTCTCAAAAATCACACTACAATATGATGCAAATACAGCAAAAATACGTACCTCTGACTTTGCCTTTAACCCAAAAGACAACAAACTCTATATGGTAAATGCAGATAACAATCAACTGATAAGAGTTGACCCAATTTCAGGGGCAGTTAAAGAGCTTGGTTACGTAGGGAATATAGGTGATACTTACAGTGTTATTAGCTTCTTTGATGTCGATGGAAACTTCTACTTTTACACGTCAGGAACAGAGAAAATATATAAAATAGATATCTCTAACCCATCATCTGTAGATGCAACTGCAACAGAGTTTAACGATATGACAGGAATTATAAACTCAGGAGATGGAGCAAGATGTGCCAATGCACCAGTAACTCCACCAATAAGTGATGATGAACCACTTGTATGTGACGAGACCATGTACCTCTCAAGTTCCATAAAAAGAGGAACAGGTGAAACAGGGAAAATGTGGTTACATAAAATTAATACACAAAAAAACCCTTTTGAATTTGATGTTGTAGAGGATAAGGGTGATACAAAACTCTATAACGCCCTTGCCTATTCTGACTCAGGTGATGCAAACATAACAGACTTTATTTTTGGACTTTACCATGATGAACTTCTACGAATAGGAAAAAATGGAAAAGCCATCAGTTTGGGTAAAATTTCTGCTCTCTCTGCTCTTCTTAGCAATAGACAGTTCTATGCAGGTGCTATTTATAATGGCTACTACTACATCTCTGGTCCAGGGGTTGCCTATGATAAAATTTTTAAAATCAAACTCTCTGACAAAACGGTTACAGAGATTAAATTAGACAAAGCCATTTCACTTTTAGACTTCTCTTTTACCCCTGATGGTAAATACCTACATGGTATTATAGATGGAGGAGAACTTGTTAAAATAGATATAGCAACAGGTGTAGTGACCCAAATAGGTTCTGCCCATACTGGCTACCAATTTGACTCCACTTTTTCAGACAAAAATGGTCGTTTCTTTGCCAATGATAGCCAAGGGAATGGTTTCTTTGAGTTTAATTTAAATACAGGAGATAAGCTATTTTTATCTGCTTCACAAAAAGCTGATTTTAATGATGGTACCAACTGTCTAAAAGCTGCACTGGTCTTTACAGATTATGGGGATGCACCTCAAACTTATGGAACACCTAGACACAACATTGCAAATGGTATTTTTATGGGGTCAGAGGTTGACCATGATGTTGCTCCTTATTATAGTGTAGGTGCCAATGGTGATGATATTAATGGTACAGATGATGAAGATGGAGTTACACTTATAGATGGAACAGATATTAATGGTAGCTACTTCAAAATAGATGCGATACAAGAACTTAATATCAGTGTTTCTAAAGATGGTTACCTAAATGCATGGTTAGATTACAATGTTAACGGGACATTTGATGCTGGAGAGAAAATCATAACAGCCAAATCTTTATCGGCTGGGGAACATACCATCAGTTTTAACATTCCAAAAACTGTCGTAACCAACAAAATGACTTACATACGTTTTAGATTTTCATCAACTGCTAATCTTGATGCCACCCAAAACACAACCGATGGTGAAGTAGAAGACTATGCTGTCTATTTTAAAACCAAGCTAAAAGGAACCCTTGGAACCTTTAATGTTGAAAGAGTAGGAAGTGATAACTTACCTATTAACTCAGATGAAAGAAACGCTTGGTATACCCAAATTGCAGGTAAAGACTTTGACTACCATGTGGTTTTTTATGATAAAAACATGACCAAAGAGCTAAACCTTACTAATGTGCCTATTAAAGTAGAGCTAATCGACCAAGATAAAAATATAAGCATCGCTACTCCACACTATGACTACTTCTCTGCATCAAGCCTTTATAAGAGTAGAGTTTTAGTAACCAAACCTACCTACGATAAAGATTTAAAAAATACCTTTGCCAGTAAAAACGCACGTTTTAGAGTAGAGTACCCTACCTATAGTGATGGCAGTGTAAAACCTTATAGTTGTAATGCAAATGTAACAGCTAAAGAGTGTTTTGACCAAGCACTGGCATCCAATACCAATGGATCTACTATTCCTAAATATACTTATGCAAGAGACAACTTTGCCATTAGACCTGATATGATTTATGTAAACATTGCAGACCATAATCAAAGCCGTTTAAATAGTAAAAAAGACTCTAGCATCTCCCTTGCTGCAGGATATAAATATAACTTAACCGTTACAGCAACTCAATATTTAGGAGAGAATCCAGCTAAAGGCTATACAAAAGAGGCTAACAGCTCAATAGATTTAAACAGTACTGGGTTAACCTGTAACGACACATCGGCTATTTCTGAAAATATCAATTTTACAAATGGTCTCTTTCAAGACCCTACTTTTGCTCATCACAATGTAGGAAAGTATCTTTTAAAAATAGAAGATGATACAAGTTGGACAGAAGTTGACCAAAATGGTAGCGTAAAAGGGTGTATAGAAGGTAGTGGAAATAGAATTGCCAATGCATCAGGAAAAGTAGGTTGTGATATTATCATGTCTATTAACAACCCTATAGAGCTAAACTTTCAACCAGACCACTTTGCAGTCAACTTAAACATGCTAAATCTACCAAGTTCTGGACATCCTGACTTTATCTATATGATGAATCTAAATGCAAACAATGATAATGTAGCCATTGCATTTAATGGAACCATCGAAGCTCAAAATGTAGACAATAATGCAACCTCTAACTTTACAGCAGGATGTGTTGCAACCAATCTTCTTTTAGATTTAAATGCTACAACTGTTTCTGATGAAGGAACAAATCATGATATACATACTGCAGATAACATCACTCCTGTTAACTTTTCAAGAGTCATTAGATTTAATGGGGAGACAAACAGAGCTAATTTTGATGTTAACAACACGCTTAGAAGAATTAACACTATTTTGCCTATCTCTTCTAATAGATTTTTAAATGACAGAAATGGAAGCATGAGCCTAGACATGAGATACAATCTTAACAAGACTATTAGCCAACCTATCAACCCAGTTGAAGTAAGATTTCATAGCATAAATGTTAACTCAAGCGATGCCAATTCATCTGCACATCAAATAGACAACCATACTCCTAGTGGAACTAGAGCATTTCTAAACAATAGAAGAAACTTCTATTTTGCTAGAGTGGTATCTGACTTAAACAACTACCCAAGAGTCAACATGCATGTATCACCTATGGTAAGAACCCCTTTAAATGTAGATATCTATTGTGGTACAACCATATTAAACTACTGTAGAGACAGAAATGTTCTTAACCATACCAGCCTATCGGGTACAACTAGAAAACAAAATGGATGGTACTTATCAACGGACCATAATGGTTCAGTAGATGGAAATGTAACAGCACTTACGCCTGACTTTACTACCATCACGCTTACACCAAACCCAACACCTACAAAAGTAGATAGTGATGATATAACACTTAATCATGGACATACTGGTACGCCAAATGGAACATTTAACAACTGTACTAACCCTACAATTACTGTTACTATTTCCACTGACCCTGTTTTGGCATTTAACCCATCTAATTATAAATTACATTGTACAGATGTTAATGCTTCTCAATGGACAGGTATAGGGAAAAGTGGTAATATTTTAGAAATTACACCTAAAGTAGATAAAAGTGGAAAAATGGATTGGTAAACTTAATTTTTATTTAATAGGTTAAACATTAATTTACTCTCTTTTTGTTAAAATATTAAAATTATTTTAACAAAAAGGTTTAATATTGAAATACATATTAAAATTAATATTTATATTCTTAATTACTATGTCCTCGCTTAATGCAGATATTACATTAACAGGAACCATAAGAGATTTCTATGACTATAAGCAGGACAATAGCAAAAACCCTGATTTTGAGAACGCTGAAAGAGTACCAAGTGGAAATGATGGTCAATATGCTGTTACAGGATTGGTTAAGAGTATATTGATAAATGGAAAACCAACCCTAGAGAGTAATGGTATAGGCGTAATAGAAGGTACAAATGAAGTTATACACTCTATAACTGATAATGATAGTTTTTCCCAATGGTACAGAGATGTTGATGGTATTAACCAATCTAAACAACATGCTATTACTTTAACAAAAAATGGTAATATTTATAGCTATGAAAATCATGCTTTTTTCCCAATTGATAACGATTTAATTGGTAATGAGGGTGGTATGCTTGGCATAAAATACAACAATCATGACCATAACTACCATTTTACCTATGAGATTCATTCTAACTTTACCTACCAAGGTGGTGAAACTTTTGAATTTTCAGGAGATGATGATGTTTGGGTTTTTATTAATGGTAAACTGGTAATCGACATTGGTGGTATTCATAGTAGTGTTACCAAAAGTGTAAATTTAGATACACTTGGATTAACTCAAGGTCAAACCTATGATTTTGACTTTTTCTTTGCAGAGAGACATATTACTGGATCCAACTTTAAGATTACTACCTCAATCAAATTAGAACAAAAAGATTTTGGAGATGCCCCAAATCAATATACACATGTAAGTCATAAAATTTCTCCAAATTTATATTTAGGTAATTCAGTGCCTGATGCAGAAGCTGACCAACAATCTTCAGCAGATGCTTCAGGTGATG
>Ga0256832_1002392_pt1 | contig 12810 bp, 14 predicted proteins | sample 134614metaG_FD_190534 | JGI IMG/M metagenome (GOLD analysis project Ga0256832, IMG submission 190534) | Hydrothermal vent microbial communities from Lau Basin, Pacific Ocean - 134-614 | ecosystem: Environmental > Aquatic > Marine > Hydrothermal vents | place: Pacific Ocean: Lau Basin | collected... | reverse complement strand
TTTCCGGGTAGAGACTGATGGCAATCCGGCGCAGCAAGGCGGACAACTCGGCCGCCAGGCGGGCATCATCCTGATGCTCCCGCCAGGCGGATTCGATCTGGCGCAGCTCGGACTCGGCTTCCCGGCGCAAATCCGGCTTGGCCGCCCGGCGCCGCAGGTAAAGGATCACCCAGGCCAGGCCAACCAGTACCAGCACGGCCAGCAGCCACCAGCCGGGAGCAGGCGGCCACCAGTCCACCAGGGGCGGCAGATGAATGTCTTTCAGTTGATCGAGAGGATCGTTCATTTCTGCCTGCCAAAAACACTGCGCAACACGTCAGCGGGATCTTCATCCGTGGCACATTCCAACCACGTCATATGCAACTGACGGCACAGCTTGCGCAGGCGCGCCACCCGCTGTTCATAGTGACTGTGATAGCGTTGCTGCAAATCCGCCTTACGCGTGTCCAGCTCGATAATCTGCTCGCCATCCCCAAGCCGGTACTGCCCCTTCGCGGGCAGGCGGGACTCCAGCCAGTCATGGACATGCACCAGCAGTACATCGTTGTGCCGGGCAATACGCGCCAGCTGTTTCTCCGAAGCCTCGTCGAAGCCGCGGAAATCACTGATGAACACCACCAGGCTGCCAGGATGCGCGGTGCGGCGCATGCGGCGAAAAACTTTTTCCATGGATGCGGGTGTTGGAAACTCAGCCGCCATATGCGTCACCAGGGCTTTCAGCAGGCGCAGCACGGACTTGCGTCCACGGCGGGGCCGGAACTCCTGGAAACTTTCCTCCCAGTGAATTTCTCCCCCCACCCGGTCGCCCGCCTGAGTGGCCGTCCAGGCCAGGAGTGCTGCCAGGCGCGAGGCCTGCACCCATTTGAAGCGGCCCCGGGTGGCAAAAAACATGCTGCGCCGGCCATCCACACTGATGAGCACCGGGCGCTCGCGTTCTTCACGAAATACTTTGGAATGGGTCTTGCCTGTGCGGGCAGTAACCCGCCAGTCGATATTGCGCACATCATCTCCCGGCTGGTAAGGGCGGGATTCATCGAACTCCATGCCCCGGCCACGCATACGCGAGATGTACTGGCCGCCCTGGCGGGCCCGTACCAGGCGGGGCCGCAACTGCAGCTGGCGGGCCTGGTTGCTCAGGCCGGCCAGCTCCCCCAGCCCCACGGACACCGGGGAGGTTTGATTTTGCTCCACGGCGCTCATCAGGGCACAGGCACCAGACCTACCAGCTCCGTAATAAACCGATCCGGCGTAATGCCTTCGGCCTCGGCCTCGTAGTTGAGAATCAAACGGTGGCGCATAACATCGAAGGCCATGGCCTGCACATCTTCAGGAGAGACGAAATCCCGTCCGGCCAGCCAGGCATGAGCCCGGGCGCTGCGATCCAGGCCAATGGACGCCCGGGGGCTGGCACCATATTCGATCCAGCCCGCCAGCTGTTCGCTGTAGGCAGAAGGATTGCGCGTAGCCAGCACCAGCTGCAGAAGATATTCTTCCACTCCAGGGGCCATGTGAATATCCAACACCTGGCGGCGGGCCTCGAACAAATCATCCTGACTCAGAAGCTCCGGCGCCTGAACCTGCCCGCCGTCCAGATCACCCCGTGCCTCCGCCCGGGCCAGGTGGAGAATGCGCTGTTCATAATTCATCTCCGGATAGTCGATGAACACATGCAGCAGGAATCTATCCAACTGTGCTTCCGGCAAAGGATAGGTTCCTTCCTGCTCGATGGGGTTCTGTGTCGCCATGACCAGGAATAACGGTGGCAGTGGATAGGAGGTGTTGCCCACGGTGATCTGCCGTTCCGCCATGGCTTCCAGCAGGGCAGACTGCACCTTGGCCGGGGCGCGGTTGATTTCATCGGCAAGCACCAGATTGTTGAACAGCGGTCCCTGCTGAAATACAAAACTGCCATCCTGTGGCCGATAGATATCTGTACCTGTGAGGTCTGCCGGAAGCAGATCCGGGGTGAACTGGATACGGTGGAAACTGCCCTCCACACCGTCACTGAGAGTCTTGACCGCTTTGGTCTTGGCCAGACCCGGCGCGCCCTCCACCAACAGATGGCCATCCGCCAGCAAAGCTACCAGCAGCCTGTTGACCAAGGTCTCCTGGCCGAGAATACAGGTCTTCATGTAGTCCTGCAGTTTCATGAATGCCTGCTGCTCTTTGCTGGGCGATGCTGTCATATTTTTTCTCCGGTTGTTTTGGCAGATTAGAGAACAAAGTGCATGATTAGTTCCCTCATATGGGGACAGCCCGTATGGTTTGCAAGAGTGGGGTGCCAACAGGCGTTTTTCAGCTGTCAGCAACACCCCAACAGGCATTCCACTTCTGGCGTATACCGATTTCCAGTCGTCATCACTCATCACATAAAACTAAAACCTTCCGTTGGCAAAAAATAGTGATATGCTGTCGCCTGCATGACACATAGTTAATAACTGGCGTGTTATAGAAAAACAGTTCTCTGACAGAAGAAAATCTTTGATCAGTTCTGTATGAACAGAGAAGAGATTCAAAAAAGCAAGATCAGAAGCTGATCGCTACCGATGCGTGCGAACCACAATAGGAGCAACGCAGAGATTGGGCATTTTGGGCACTTATGACTCAGACTCGAATTCTCTGGTTCAGGGCAGTTGCAAAGTACATAACATTGATTTCCCAGCGGGATCAAGAGCTTGCACCAGGCACCGCCACAAACTCATGAATTCAGGTTAAGATCCCTTAGCGTATCCCGATGATGACAGACGATTCTGACCCCCTGGCCTTTGAGCAGATAGAAAAGGTTCAAATAGACGCAGACAAGCTGCAAGAGGGAATGTTTGTCTGCGAGCTGGACCGCCCCTGGACAGAGTCTCCCTTTGTGTTTCAGGGGTTCATGCTCAACAGCCCGGAAGACGTGATGCGTGTGCGGGACTGTTGCAAATGGGTCTACATCGATGTCAAGAAGTCCCGGCATGCCAAACCTGGCCAATCGGGTAGCCTGTCCACACCGGCATCCACGGAAAAATCCCAGTTCAAGCCTAGCTTCAGCGCCATAGCTGTTGACAGCAATGAAACGCCCAAAAGTGGTCGCGGACTTTTGGGCAGTTTCAGCCGGATTCTGAAAAGAGGGGATGGACCCTGCCCAGATGAGAGCTTCCCTCAGGCGCTCAAGACCTCGGTGCAGAACAGAGTTCACACCAACAGGCTGGTTAAAACCATCATGAAGGATATCCGTCTGGGAAAAAGTATCGACACTCCGGCCGCCAAAGAAGCCGTGGCTGCCTGCGTGGACAACGTGATGATGAATCAGGATGCCGGGCTGCTGCTTACACGTTTGCGCAACAGGGATGAGTATACGTCAGAACACAGTCTCAATGTCGCCATCATCTCCATTGCCTTTGGCCGGCATCTGGGCATGGATCGCAAGCAACTAAACGTAGTGGGACTGTGCGGTCTGTTGCATGACATGGGAAAGATGCTCACGCCTCTCGACATCCTCAACAAGCCAGGCAGGCTAAACGAGGACGAAATGGAAATCATGAAGCGTCATCCCGCAGATGGACGGGAAATCCTCCTTGATACACAGGAGGTCATGGATAGTGTCATTGATACAGCCTTTGGCCACCACGAGCGGCTCAATGGCGAAGGCTATCCCCTCGGGATCGCAGGCAACGATATACCCCTGTATACCCGCATAGTGACCATTGCCGACGTGTATGACGCCATTACCGGAGATCGCATCTACCGCCAGGGAGAGACCGCGGAAACCGCACTGGGCATTCTACACAGGAACGCCGGCAGCGCCTTCGATGAATCACTGGTGGTCAAGTTCATTCAGACCATCGGCACCTATCCTCTGGGTACGGTGGTCGAAATGACCAATGGTGAAGTGGGCATTGTCGTGGACAACAACCCCAGGCAACGTCTGCGACCTAAAATCAAACTGTTGCTGGATCATGACAAACAGCCGCGTCAGCCCACTATCATCAATCTCACCACCAACCCGGCAGACAGTCTCGGCGAGCCCTATGCCATTAAAACTTCTCACCGGGCCGGCTCGTTCGACATCGACCTTAGCCAACATATTCAGAGTTATATAAAACGAATCTAGCTATTGGTGTGGGACAAGAAACTACGGTTGCCTGCAAGTGCACCTGGATACTTGTCCTGTGTGAAGCAGTGAGCACCATCTTCACGGTCACCGGGTCAATACCGGTTCAGCAGCCTTCCTGCAGCATCGTGACCTGGTACTCACCCGAACGGCGCGACTCCCAATAGATATCCCCTACTCTGTGAACGTACTGTCCGGCCTGCCGGTCTGTAAAAAACAGTTTCAGGGTTTCCCGCACAACCGGGAAAGCCAACTCCTCCCAGGGGACTTCATCTTCCCGGAACAGGGCCACTTCCAGGCTTTCACTGCCCGGATGGAAGTCCAGACTCTGCAGCCGGGCGCGAAACAACAGATAGACCTGACTGATCAAGGGCAGGTTGAAGGTCGTGTAGAGCTGTTCGATACACACCCGGGCATTGGCCTCTTCCAGGGTTTCGCGGAGCGCTCCCTCCTGGGTGCTTTCGTTGTTTTCCATGAATCCGGCCGGCAGGGTCCACAAACCCCGGCGGGGCTCTATGGCCCGGCGGCAAAGCAGCACCTTGTCTTCCCACACCGGAATGGTGCCGGTGACCATCTTGGGATTCTGGTAGTGAACAATACCGCAATGGGTACAGATATGGCGTTCGCGGTTGTCACCCTCGGGAATCCCCTTAGTCACCTCACTGCCGCATTCGCTACAGAATTTCATCCTCACAACCCTTCTCTTGGTAAACTAGCACCATCACAGACATGCCATATTTCCGAGCCGTTATATGCCCGATAAACCATCCGCCCTGCCCCGTACCATTGCTGCTGTGGACCTGGGTTCCAACAGTTTCCACCTTATCGTTGCCCAGATTGAAAACGGTCAGCTGCAGGTCATCGACCGCATCAAGGAAATGGTACGCCTGGGTGCCGGACTGAACAACAAGAAACACCTGACGCCTGAAGTCCGGGAACGCGCCTTGGAATGCCTGTCCCGCTTCGGCCAACGCTTGCGTGATCTGCCGCGCAACGCGGTGCGTGCCGTGGGAACCAACACCCTGCGGCAAGTAAGGGATGGAGGTGAATTCCTGCGCCAGGCTGAACAGGCCCTGCAACACCCGATAGAAATCATAGCCGGCCACGAAGAGGCGCGCCTGGTTTATCTGGGCGTGGCTCACGGCCTGGCGGGAGACGAGGAAAAACGCCTGGTAGTGGATATCGGTGGCGGCAGCACTGAACTCATTATCGGCTCTGGAATGGAGACCCTGGAGCGCGAAAGCCTTTTCATGGGCTGCGTCAGCTTCAGCCAGCGTTTTTTTCCTGAAGGCCGAATCAGTTCACAAATGATGGACGCGGCCATTATCGCCGGCCGTCTGGAAGCCCGGCCCGTACAGACCATTTACGACAGCCGCCACTGGGAACTTGCCGTGGGCAGTTCCGGCACTATCCGCTCAATTCGCGATGTGGTGCAGTCTCAAGGCTGGTCGGACAAGGGCATCTCGAAAAAATCCCTGAAGAAACTGCGCAAGGCGCTGATCGAAGCCGGGCAGGCGGACAAACTCAAGCTGGATGGCCTGAGCGACAACCGCCGACCAGTATTCGCCGGGGGGGTCGCAGTGCTGAGCGCAGTATTCAAGGCTCTGGACATCGAGCAAATGCGGGTCTCGGATCTGGCCCTGCGCGAGGGATTGCTGTACGAACTGCTGGGCAGTATCCAGCACCATGACGTCCGTGAGCGCACCGTCACCACCCTGATGCAACGCTACAGCCTGGATGCGGATCAGGGAAGGCATGTGGCGGACACAGCCCTACAGCTTCTGGAACAGGTGTTGGACAACTGGAAGCTGGAAGATGAAGAACTGCGCCTGTTACTGAAATGGAGCGCCTCACTGCACGAGATCGGCATGGCCATTTCCCATGATGGATATCACAAACATGGCGCCTATATTCTGGCTAACGCCGACCTGTCAGGCTTTTCTCGACAGTTTCAGAATATGCTCGCCCTGCTGGTACGCAGCCACCGCCGCAAGTTCCGCGCAGGCATGTTCGATGATCTGGGCAAGGACATGGGAGAAAGCTGCCGCCGCCTGACCATCCTGCTGCGCCTGTCGGTGCTGCTGCACCGGGGACGCAGTCCTGGCCGCAAACCCGAACTGGGTATCATGGCGCAGAAGAACAACATCATTCTTTCTTTTCCCAAAGAGTGGCTGGATCAGCATCCTCTCACCCGGGCCGAGCTGGAACGCGAAGCAAAATATCTGCATGCGGCGGGTTATTTTCTGAGCTACTCGTGAGATCATTGCCCAATGACAGAAACGAACGACTGCAAGGCAGGCATACTGCTCATCAATCTGGGAACACCGGACTCGCCCTCCCCCCGGGATGTGAAACGCTACCTCAGGGAATTCCTCTGGGATCCCCGGGTGGTGGAGATGCCGCGCCTGTTGTGGTGGCTCATCCTCAATGGCTTCATCCTGAACATTCGGCCCCGCCGTTCCGCACAGGCTTACGCCAGGATATGGAAAGATGAAGGTTCACCGCTGCTGGTACACACCCTGGCCCAGGCCAAGGCTCTGCAACAGCATCTGGGTGGCGAAATAAAAGTAGCGCCGGCCATGCGCTATGGCAATCCATCCATCAACGCCGGACTGAAGGAACTGCAGTCAGCAGGCTGTCAACGCATCCTGGTGTTTCCTTTGTATCCCCAGTATTCCGCCACCACCACGGCTTCTGCTTTTGATGCGGTAGTGAAAACCCTGAAACAGCAGCGCGTCATTCCGGAACTGCGCCTGCTCAACCAGTACTACGATGATCCCGGCTATATCCAGGCCCTTGCAGACCGCATCACGGCCTATCAGGCCCAACATGGCAAACCAGACAAACTGATACTTTCCTATCACGGCCTGCCCCAGCGCTATGCGGATGCCGGTGATCCCTATCCCGGACAATGCCGCAAAACCAGCAGCGCCCTGGCAGCCACCCTGAAACTGGATAATAACGACTGGGTGCATTCCTATCAGTCACGCATGGGCCGGGAACCCTGGCTGGCGCCTGCCACTTCGGATGTCCTGCGGGAACTGGCGGCCAGTGGCTGCAAACACGTACAGGTAGCCTGCCCCGGATTTTCCGCCGACTGCCTGGAAACGCTGGAGGAAATTGCCATGGAAAACCGGGAGGTGTTTCTGCAGGCCGGTGGCGAGACTTATGAGTACATTCCCTGCCTCAACGAATCCGAGGCGCATATAAAGGCTCTGGCGAATCTGGCAGAGCGTTACCTGGGAGGATGGCTGTGAGCAATACCCCAAAACCCGTGGACATTACCCTGCATACCCAATCACATACCCTGGAAATCCACTTCGATGATGGCAAGCAATTCACTTATCCGGTAGAGCTGCTGCGGGTCTATTCACCTTCTGCCGAGGTGCGCGGCCACTGGGGACAGGGCGCCAAGCTCCAGCTGGACAAGCAGGACGTAAACATCACAGACATTCAGCCCGTCGGCCAGTACGCCATCAAGATTTTCTTCGATGACGGACACGACTCAGGTCTCTACGACTGGGCCTATCTGTACGACCTGGGACGCAAACAGGCCATCTACTGGACAGAGTACCTGGACAAGCTGCAGCAGGCAGGACACAAGCGCCAGGCGCCTTCCTGGAAAACAGAAGAGACCTGAACCCTCACAGCCGGTATTCCACGCCGGCTGACTGCAATGCCTGCTGTAAAGCATCAAAGGCGGCATCCAGTTCTTCCCCGCCACGGAAGCCCAGTTCCACGAAAGATTCCTCTCCCATGCGCGGCAGGCTGAACAACTTCAGCGTCACCCAGTCCCGGGTCATCTGCTCCATGATGGGCATGAGTTCATTTTCGGATACACCGTAGGCTCTCAGGGATCTCTCACGTTGCGGCATTTTCTCAGGGGGATAGTAACGATCCAGCACCCATTCCCCCATAGGATGAGCCATATCCGGAAAACCCGGCAGGAAATGGTGGTCGCGAATGGAAAAGCCCGGCACATTGTTCACAGGGTTGGGGATCAGGCTGCTGCCCCGGGGAAGATCCGCCATGCGAATACGGTGCGGGTGGGCGCTGTCAGGGAACTGCTGCTCTATCAACTGGGCAGCCCTGCCATGCCTTACCAGGGGAACGGCAGCCGCCCTGGCGGCACACTCCCGGGTATGATCATCCGGCGTGGCGCCAATGCCGCCGCAGGAAAAAGCGCATTCTGAGCTATCCATGCTCTGGCGGAAGTGCCTCACCAGCAACTCAGGCACGTCCGGCAGTATCTGCACCCAGGCCAAGTCATGGCCTCTCGCCTGGAGAATGCGGCGAAACCATTCCACGTGGGTATCCCGCCGGCGGCCACTGAGTATTTCATCACCCACCACATACAGACCCAGTTTCATGAATGTCTTCCCGGCAGTTTCTGCAAAGCAGCCCGGACAGACTGCGCCACGTAGTAGTAATACATTTCGATAGTATTGACCCCGACCATCTGCTTGGCCAACTCCCGGCCATCCGGCCCCAGGAACAACAGAGTGGGGGTTACGTACACACCGTAACCATGAGCAAAATCAGCGGCCTCCACATCCCGCCCCTGAAAATCGATCAGCTTCTCTCCTGCATCGATGAAGATCTCCCTGATCAGAATCTCATCCTTGAAATCCCCTCCCAGTATCATGGGATGGATGACTTCTTCCTTCACCAGATGGCAATAGGGGCAGTCAGCCTGGGACACCAGCAGCATGATCAGGCGCTGTTCCCGGCGCGCCTGTTCCGCCAGTTTGTGAAAGTCGTGCACGCGGATGATCCTGCTTTCAGACAATTGCACTGTTCCGGAAAGAAAAAAGAGCATTGTAGCCGCAATCCAGGGGGATTCCTGCCTGAAAGGCAACTTTTTGATACCATACCGGTCTATTCTGGTGCTTCCGGAAGCCAAACAATAATCAACTCCATGAAACTGATCACCGACTTTCTTCCCGTCATTGCCTTCTTTGCTGCCTACAAGATCTGGGGCATGTACGTCGCCACGGGTGTGTTTATCGCAGCATCCCTGCTGCATATCGCCTGGAACCGGTATTTTCACGGCAAGGTGGAAACCCTGCAGTGGGTAACCCTGGGGCTGGTGCTTGTCTTTGGGGGCGCTACCCTGCTGTTGCATGATCCCCTTTACTTCAAATGGAAGCCCACGGTGGTGAACTGGCTGTTCGCCGCTGCCTTTCTCGGCTCCGGACTGCTCATGGAACGCAGCATCCTGCAGCGCATGATGGATCAGGCCATCTCCCTGCCCCGTTCTGTCTGGCACCGCCTGAACCTGGCCTGGGTAGTCTTTTTCATTGCTTCCGGAGCTGCCAATATCTACGTGGCCTATCACTATGCAGAAGAAACCTGGGTGAACTTCAAACTTTTCGGCATGCTGGGGTTCACCCTGGCATTCATGATTGCCCAGGGAGTTTACCTGGCGCGTCACATCCAACCCGCAGAGGAAAATAACTGAATGTTATATTGCATTTTAGGCACTGACCGGGAAGACAGCCTGGAAGCTCGCTTGGCGGCGCGGCCGGCACATGTAGAACGTCTCAAGGCACTGCAGGCAGAAGGCCGGCTGGTACTGGCCGGTCCTCATCCCGCCGTGGATGCCAATGACCCCGGCCCTGCCGGTTTTACCGGCAGCCTTATCGTTGCCGAATTCCCCAGCCTCAAGGACGCTGAGGACTGGGCCGCAACTGACCCCTATGTATCATCTGGCGTGTATAAACACGTTTCCGTCAAACCTTTCAGGAAAGTATTGCCCGAATGAAAAAAACCATGAATATCAGATTGAAAACTTTCGCAGCAGCCCTGGCCATGAGCGCCCTGCTGCCCACACTCACACAAGCCGAAGAAAAAGCTGCCCCGGCTGCGGCCAAATCTCTTGCATCCCACACCATCGTCACCATCAATGGTGATGCTATCAGTGATCTGGAAGTGCTGGCATTCAATGCCTTGCAGGGCAATCAGAACAAGCTGGATAGCCAGCAGGCTCAGGTGCAACTGCTCAATCAACTGGTCAACACCACATTACTCGCCCAGGCGGCCAAAAAGGACGGCATCGACAAGCTGCCACAGGTTGAAGCTGCCCTGAGAATGGCAAAGGTGCAGGTACTGGCGGAAGCCAAGGTCAATGACTATTTTGCCAAGCATCCAGTAAGCGATGAGGAGATCAAGGCTGCTTACGACAAGAAGTTCACCAAAGAGGCTCTGCAGGAATACAAGGTGAGCCATATCCTGGTCAAAGAAGAACAGGAAGCCAAGGACATTATCGCCTCTCTGGAAAAAGGTGAGGATTTCCACAAGCTGGCCAAAGTGCATTCCCTGGACAGCAGCAAAGATGCGGGCGGAGAATTGGGTTGGGTAGGCCGCAATCAGGTGGTCAAGCCTTTCGGCGATGCCATGAGTAGCCTGCAGAAGGGCCAGTACAGCAAAACCCCGGTGAAAACCCAGTTCGGCTGGCATGTCCTCCTGGTAGAGGACATGCGCGCCCAGGAGCCCCCTCCCCTGGATCAGGTCAAGGAGCAGTTCCGGGCCCAGTTGCAGCAGCAGCAGCTGGCCAAGCTGGTTTCAGAAATGCGCAATCAGGCGAAGGTGGAAGTTGCCGGCGCGGAAAAGCCCGCTGAAACCAAAGCGCCAGCGGCTCCAGCAGCCAAGTAATTTGCGAGCCATGAAATAACCCGGCCAGCGGCCGGGTTATTTCATTTCTGGAAAGATCTCTGCCAGCTTACTCTTCAGATTCGTCTTTTTCCTTTCCCAAACCCCCAATCTTGCTGATGGGTATAACTTCCGCCCTGGGCTTTTCATCAGTGAAATACGGGCGCGACTGGGCTTCACCCGCCATCTCCGCCAGTTCTCTTTCCCGCGCTGCAATGAGGCGCAGGCATTGACGGATATCCTCTATGGTATTGGCGGAAAGAGGATGTTTCATGGTCTTGAACTCAGGAGTGGTGTCCTTGATGACATTCGCAAGAACCTTGCGCATCACCATCATGACATCTCTTTCCTTGCGGTGGTCTTCGCTCATAGGGGACTGCCTCGTAGAATCGGTAGAACACAAGGATACCTGAACTCAATCCTTGCATTCCACAGGGAAAGTCAGTCGAACAGGGTATCCGCATCAAACCCTTGCTGCTCCAGAATCAGACGCAGCCTTCTCAGAGCATCTATCTGAATCTGCCGGACCCGTTCACGGGTGACGCCCAGTTCCTGGGCAACCTGTTCCAGGGTGGAATTGTCATATCCCTGAAGGCCAAACCGGCGCATCACCACTTCCCTTTGGTTGGGATTGAGCTTTCCCAGCCAGCGCTCCAGGTGGACATGTATGTCTTCGGCGAGCAGCTGCTCCGTGGGTTCTTCCACAGAGACATCCGCTATAGCATCCACCAGGGGCTTGTCGCTGTCCCGTCCGTGGGGCACATCCACGGAGGCAATACGTTCGTTGAATCCCAGCATGCGCTCCACATCCTGCAGGGGCTTGTCCATGAGAGCCGCAATATCCTCGGCACTGGGTTCGTGATCGAGTTCCTGGGAAAGCTGCCGGGCGGCCCGGAGATAGGTGTTGATCTCCTTGACCACATGAATGGGGAGGCGGATAGTGCGGGTTTGATTCATGATGGCCCGCTCAATAGTCTGGCGGATCCACCAGGTGGCATAGGTAGAAAAACGGAAGCCCCGCTCGGGATCAAATTTTTCCACCGCCCGGATCAGGCCCAGGTTGCCTTCTTCGATCAGGTCTAGCAGAGGCAGGCCACGGTTGAGGTAGCGCCGCGCTATCTTGACCACCAACCGCAAGTTGCTCTCTATCATGCGTTTGCGGGCTGCATCATCGCCTTTGCCAATGGCCCGGGCCAGTTCCACCTCTTCCGCTGCTGTCAGCAGTTTTGCAGCGCCGATCTCCCGCAGGTACAGGCGGGTGGCGTCCATGCTTTCGTTCTCATCAGAAGCTTTCCGCGGAGGACGTCTTTCTGCCCCGTCGCCCGTATCACTTTTAACCATATACTCCCCTACTATCGACTCAGCTAGCCGCAGCCCTTGGGCTCACGGCGGCCTTCTCCTCCAGTTAACATTAGACATCAGTTTTGACCTGCCCATCCTCGCTCACACGGGTTGTAGTTGGGGATGGGAACATTTCCCGACACAGAACTATAATTGAGGAGACCAGACCATATAAAGAGTTTAACGCAGAACAGATGAGTGTCGAAAGCGCATCCGCACGGGAGTGGACAGGATTGCAGCGTGGTGGCCCTTTCCCAGATTTCGAAACGTCCGGGAGACTGGCTAGACATCATGTTTTGACTTGCCCAACCTCAACGTACATGGGTCATCTTGGGGGTTGGGAAATATCTCCCGACACAAAGCCATAATTGAGGAGGACAGGTCATGAAAGAGTCTATCGCAAAACAGGTACGGGTAGAGAGCGCATCGGCGCCCTCGCACCGGTGGCAAATGGCGCCGGTCATTATGGCACTGGCCGGATTGAAATCTGAACTGTTCAGCATCCAGGAACTGCGGGCAGTTCAGTCCAGAACCGAGATTTCCATGCGATGGGTGGCCTCGGGATTGTCCGGCGAGGGTCCTTGGGTGAGCACCGCCACGCCGGAGCGGTATCCCTGTTCCCGCAGCCAGTCCCGGCAGAAAGGCGTCCAGTCGGGATATTCTTTCTCCACATGCACAGGATGCACACCCCGGGAAAACTGCAGGTTCTGGCAGGTGGCATGGTC
>Ga0256832_1002391_pt1 | contig 12812 bp, 10 predicted proteins | sample 134614metaG_FD_190534 | JGI IMG/M metagenome (GOLD analysis project Ga0256832, IMG submission 190534) | Hydrothermal vent microbial communities from Lau Basin, Pacific Ocean - 134-614 | ecosystem: Environmental > Aquatic > Marine > Hydrothermal vents | place: Pacific Ocean: Lau Basin | collected... | reverse complement strand
GCGTGGTGCTGTTCGTCTGCGGACTCATTATGCTGCCCGCGGCGTTCCTCGAGTTGACGAGCGTCGGACGCCTGTGAGGAAACCATGGACACCATCTCAGACGACCGCTGGGAGCCGGAACAGTTCGCGCGCCGGCTACGAAGGAAGAAGCATCGGTTCTGGGGAGGCCTGCTGATCCACTGGCTCCTCTCCTGCGGGGCGATTGGGTTTGCGCTGTACACCGAGCGGGGACTGGATAGGGCCCTTCTCACAACCGTCTTGGTCTTGTTTGGGGTTTTGGTGAGTCGAGGGCTCCGGAGCCTTTGAACGCTCACACCAAGGCTCACTGGCCCCCGTTGAACGTGCCCCGGTGACCTCGCAGCTCCTCCCCTGGGGCTCTTTGTGGGGCTCGCCATCGTCCTCGTCGCGACCCGCCGCATCCGCACCGCGAGAGGGGTGGCCGCGCGAGGCGTACGATGCTCGCCGCGATCGGCGTGGCGGCCATTTCCCCGTCCGGAGGTTGCGCGCAGAGCGGCGCCACGCACCCTCAGCAGGTGGGAGCCCGAACGAGTGAACGGCAGTTCGCATGGGCGAACCGCCGTCCACAACGCTCTCGATCGACGCAGCGGTCAGTACGGGAAGCAGACGCTCTCGACGAATCCGAAATCGCCGCACCGGAATCCGGGATCGCAGTCGAGGTCGGTATCGCACGTCTCGTAACAGCGCAAGCCCGAACCGCCGAAGTCGACGCAGAGGCCCTGGTTCCCGTTGTTGCTGACGGGGCAATCGCTGCTGTCGATGCAGCCCCAGGTGCAGATGCTGTCCGTCGTGGTTCGGCCATCCCATTCGGCGGTGATGCTGGCGCAAAAAGCGCCCGCGTCGTTGCAATCGAGGCTGTCGACACAGGCCTCGTACAGATCGGAACCCGAGGTGACCACGCACCCGCTCATGGCGGAGGTGGCGAGCGCGAGCACGAGCATGGAACGCTTCATTGTCTTCGTCCTTTCCCCAAACACGGCGTCCACGGTAGCAACCTTCGTGCCTCCGCGGTGAAGAGATCCGCCGAGGCTACGTTGGACGGGAGCGGTGCGCTCAGTATTCCAGGCGGTACGAACCGACGTTGTCGTTGACCGCGACATCCGTCCCGTCGTAGCTCCGACCGCACAGCGGGCCGTCTACCGTCAGCCGGAGGCTCGGACCGGTGCAGTCCGGGTCCTGAAAGAGGGTCACTGCGGCGACGTCGGGCGCCAGATCGACGAAGGAAACCGCCGGCGGAGCGTTGCGGCAGGCCTGCCCGGCGTGACGATCCACGACGGGCGAGGCGGCGTCGCAGTCCTGCAAGAGCCGCGTCACGCCGCCGCTGAGGGAGGGAACGGCGCAGCCGAGCCCGAAAGCGTCGATGTACATCCCTGCCCGGCCCCGACCCTCGACGGCGACCGTCCCCGCGGGGCAGTCCGTTTGAGGGAACGGGCTCCCGCCGGTCGGGCCCGGCGGCACCGGAACGATGTCGGTGGTCGGCCCGACCCCTACCACGAGACCCCCATCCGCGAGGGTTACGTCGAGGGGGGCGCATCGCAGAACGAGCTCGTCGACCAAAGAGCCGGACTTCCCACCGAACCCGACGACGACCTGGCCGGGCGGGCACTCCGCCATAAACATCCCTCCAAGCGGCTGTCCCCGAAGAGGGTCTGTCTCCATGTCTATCCGTACCACCGCGGTAAAGGGGTTGTCCCCGCGCAGTTCGAGGGGACCGCAAAGGAAACGGACACCGTTGATCGGGCGAGAAGGCTCGGCCATCACGATCACGCCGGCGATCACCGTATTGGGCCCGCAGGAGTCCTCGAAGAGGGTACCGCCCGCTGGGTTCCCGCGCAGCGGCGTGTCGGTGGTCGTGCCGTTCGTAAACTCGCACCACCGACGCGTCGCTCCGCAGCTTCCCGCAGAGCACTCGTCGATGGTGCAGCGGTCCCTGTCGAAAGCGCAGGCGGTTCCGTCGGCCACAGGAACGGCGCTGCACCCTCCCGTCGCCGGGTCGCACTCGCCAACGTGGCACGTATCGCTCGACGCCGAACAGTCGACGATCTCGCCACTACAGACGCCGCCCACGCATGTGTCTCCGGTCGTGCAAAGGCTGCCATCATCGCACGTGGTGCCGTCCTCGACGGGTACGGGCGCACACTCACCGGTCGCCGGATCGCACGCTCCCGTGTTGCAGCCGTCGCCTGCTGCCGCGCAGTCGACGGCTTCGCCCGCGCATACCCCTCCGGCGCATCGATCGCCGGACGTGCAGCGGTCTTCGTCGTCGCAAGAGGTCCCGTCGGCCCTGAGAACGATCCTGCAACCGCCCGTCTCCGGGTCGCACACCCCCTCTTGGCAGGGACCGTCGAGCGACGAGCAGTCCAGAAAAGCACAGTCGGGCCCGGTATCGGAGCCCCCGCCGACGTCCCTGGCCCCGTCCGCCCCGCCGGCATCCGTTGAGGGGAGGGTCTCGTCGGAACATCCGGCCAGTACCAGGAGGCCAGTCAACAGCAAGGGACTGGGGATGGTTCGACTGCAGCGCACAAGCAAGGCCATCTCACCACGATGCCGGTCCCTGCGGATGGTGGCAACAGAAGTTCGACCCGTGGGGCACGCAGATCCCCTGCGCGAGCCACCGCGAGAGAAAGGTCGTCTATCGGAGCGAGATCTGCCGCGCGGGCGACATCGCCTCTACCGCGCGACAACCAACCATCCGAAGGCGTCCGACGCGCCCAGGCGCTACTCTTCAGGCATGCCACGAAAGCCTGCCTGCTTGTTCCTCTCGTTGTTCCTGCTTGCCGCGGCCTGCGGCGATGACGAACCGGGTCCGACCGACGCGAGCTCCGCCGACGCCGCCTCTGCCGACGCGAGCTCCGCCGACGCCTCTGCCGATGCGAGCTCCGCCGACGCAAGCTCGGCCGACGCGGGCTCCGACGCCGCGGGCCCGACCGACGCGAGCTCCACCGACGCGGGCTCCGACGACGGGGGCTCCGCCGACGCGAGCTCCACCGACGCGAGCTCCGCCGACGCGGGTCCGACCGACGCGAGCTCCGCCGACGCGGGTCCGACCGACGCGAGCTCCGCCGACGCGGGTCCGACCGACGCGAGCTCCGCCGACGCGGGCCGCGTCGCCGTCGACCCGTCGGTCGAGCGCTGCGCCCGCCGGCGGGGCGCCTGCGTCCAGGATTCGGACTGCGTGACCGCCGGATGCGCCGGGGAGCTCTGCGCCGCCGAGCCGGCACCCACGACCTGCGAGTGCGTCCCGCCGACAGGGGCCAGCTGCGGGTGCGTGGACGGACAATGCAGCTGGTTCCGCTGAGAAGCGTGCTGCTCCGGAATCCCCCGGAGAAACGAGCACCCAGGTCCCGCTGACGAAGGAGCCCGCCGCGCCGGATAGGGCGGGCGGGCTCTTCGCGAGACCGGGCACCCCCGCCTCGACCTCGGCCCCTCCGCAGTCCGCCCCAATGCGGACCCCTGATGCATCGCGGCCGCGCCGGTGCCCCTGCGTGGTGCAGCGAAACGAGGATCTCTTGACGATTCTCGAGGCGCGCCGCGCTCGGGCGTGCTCTCGGCCGTGAGGCGCACGGAGAGGGGCGGGACTGTCAGTTCAGGTAGCCGAGCTCCCGGAGCTGCTGCTGGAGCTCGTCGTCCATCTGCACCTCGCCGGCCTGGAGCGCCGGCGCCTGCGACTGCTCGGCGTCGAGCCACTGAGCCCGGTTCGATGCGCCGAGAAACTGCCCCTGCAGCGTGCGCAGATAGCGCGCCGCGATGGGGAAGTCGCTCGGCGAGAGCTGGTTCTGCTCGCCCGGGTCCTCTTGCAGGTCGAACATGCTCACCGTGAGGTTGCCGCGGACGAAGAACTTGTAACGCCCTGCGGTGATGACGCGGCGCTCGTCGAGGAACTCGCTCATGGCGACCGCGGGCCCCGGACGGCTCTGCCCGTAGAGCAGAGGCACGAGGCTCCGCCCCGCAATGTTCGGCATCGGCTCGATGCCCGCCAGCTCGCAGACCGTCGGCGCGACATCGAGGGTGCTGACCGTCGTCGGCACTCGGCGCGCCGGCACGACCCCCTCGCGATGGATCATCAGCGGCACGTGCAGCAGCTCCTGGTAGATCGAGTGGCCGTGACCCCACGAACCGTGCTCGTGGAACTCCTCTCCATGGTCCGAGACGAAGACGAACACCGTGTCGTCCCAGATCCCCGCCTGCTTGAGGCGCTCGATGAAGGTGCCCATGTGGCGGTCGTGCTGAGTGATCTCGCCGTCATGGAGCGCCCTCAGGCGGATGACGTCGCTGCGCGTGAAGGTGACCTGCGGCGGGTTCTTCTTGGCGTCGTGCAGTAGCTCGCCGGTCATGCGCGGCCGCACCTGCCCGTCGTAGTTCGGTCGTGGGTCGTACATCGACACGAACTCCTCCTCGGGGTCGTAGGGCACGTGCGGATCGATGGTGTGCACGTACAGAAAGAACCGCTCGTCCTTGTGCTCGATGGCCCAATCGGCCGCCTCGCGGAATACGTCGGCGGCCTCGGAGCTCGCCCCCTCCTCACGGATGAAGTTCTTGTAGCGGTCCCACCCTTGGTCGAAGCCGAAGCGGTCCGAAATGTAGCCGTTGGCGATGAAGCCGCCCGTCGCGAAGCCGTTGGCCTTGAAGTGCTCGCTCACCATCAGGGCCGAGTCACTCAGCACCGCCGACTGCGTACGCGCCTGATGGTCGATGGGGTGGAGGCCCGTCAAAATCGCGCCGACCGCCGGCTTGGTCCAGTTCTCCGTGGACTGCCCGCGCTCGAACACGGCGCTGTGCTGCGCCAGCTCCTCGAGGACCGGCGTCCGCACCCGACTGCTCGGGTTCCAGGGCCTGAGCTTGCTGGCCCGGAGCGTGTCGACGAGCAGGACGACCACGTTCTTGGCGGGCTCGACCTCCGGGGCGGGCGTCCGAGGCACCGCAATGCGCGGCTGAGCCCAGGCGACGCGACCGTCGCCTCCCTCGGCCTCGAAGCGAAGCTGCACGATCTGCCCGGCCCAACGGGAGAGGTCGAGGCGCTGCTCGCTCCAACGGCTCGTCAGGTCCGCCTCGAAGATCGTCTCGGCGCGTCCGCCTTCGGGGCGGACCCGCACACGGCCCTTGCCCCCGGCCTGACCTTCCTGCCCGACGGCGAAGGTGAGCGCACCATCCTGCGGCACCTCGGCGTACCAGGTGAAGCTTACGGGCGTCGCATAAACCACGGCCTGACGCTGGTCGTCGCCCAGGCTGACGGCCGAGACGGTCGTTCCCCAAGCCGGCGGCTCGTAGTCGGCGCTCGGTGCCCCCTCGGTGACGCGCATGTCGGCGATCTGCACGGCGACGTCCTCACCGCGGATGTTCGTGACGCCACCAAAGGTGAGGAGGAGGTAGTTCTCGCCGACCTTCACCGAGGACTCGGGGAGCTCGATGTCGACGTTCTGCCAGCCGTCCCCCTCGAAGAAGATCGCCTGAATCGCGTCGTTGTTGATGTACGGCGTCAGCGCCCGTGTGCCCCGCGGGCGAAGACGCAGACGAACATGCAGGGGAGCTGCCTCGTCGACATGGAAGTACACACGCGCCCGACGCCCGACGTTTGCGAAGGTCATATCGCCGTCGCTGCCGCGACTGCCCCAGCCGCTCTCCCAATCGCCGACCGTGTACTTGGCCTGCGCCGGGGTCCCAAAGTCCACATAGAGGCCGTGGTGGTCCACGTCGGCGAGGTGCGCGACCTGCAACAGGTCGAAGTGGGTCGCCAGCTCGTCGGCGGCCGCGCGATCCTCGGCGCCTGCGCCCTCGCTCTCGTCTCCGCAACCCAGGCCCAAGACGACCGCCGTCGCCAGGGCCACTCGAATCCCTCTTCGCACCATTCGCCCTCCCAGAGACTTGGGAATTTCCATGAATACCATGGGGTTGGCTGTGGTTCGTCGCCCCGAACCGGCAGCCTAGGTTCAGCCCTTCGGCTAGCACGCAGGCCCCCCGAGCGCCAAAAAAGCGGCGCCCCGAGACCCAAAGTTGGACGACCGTAGCGTCCCTCCCGCATAACGCGATCATGCGGATCGAGCAGACGCCCGAGCGCTATCTGCGTGCACCACGGTTCACCACCCAAGGCGACGAGACGACGCTGCACCTCATCGCCTGGGACACGACGGCGAACATCGAACGGGTGGTGAGCTACCCGGTGAACCCGGACGGAACCCTGGGCGCCCCGGCCGAGGGTCGCCCCTGCGAGGGCATCCCGGCGCTCAGCGAGCGCCTCGAGATCGCGGGCTTCGAGGCCGAGCGACAGGCCCACGGCGCTTCACGCACGGTCCGCGTCCAGCACGAGGACGGGGTGGCGTCCGTGATCCTCGAACACCGCGGACGCTCGGTCCTCGTGTGGCGCGCGCGCGGCATGGCGGCGGCGCCGGCCATCGCCGAGACGAGCGACGGCGCTTGGGTCGCCTGGCACACGGACGTGCGCGAGGACACCGGGCTCGCCGACGTCGCCAAGTGGATCGTCGTGCGCTTCGTCGACCAGGAGGGTGGCGTCTGGGAACCGGCGCCGCCCATGCGCGACCGGGATCGCGACCTTTGCGGCGAGGAGCAGTCCTTCGAGTTCCCTACCCTGGTCGTTGGCGCCGATGGAGCGCTCGGTCTCTTCGGGAGGGGTTCCCACAACTTCTGGCGCCAAGACCTTTGCGCCGAGGGGTGGAGCGCGCGTCAGCCTCTGAGCGACGGGAGCTGGGGCTCGCGGGGCCGCCGCGTAGCCGTCGCGACGCTCCCCCACGGGCGAGTCGTGATCGCGCGCCGAGACCGCCGGGGCATCGAGGTCGACACCCTGAAAGCGCCGCGCGGCGGACCGCCTCCGCTCGTCCGCGCGCCGACGAGCCTCGAAGGGACGCGGCCACCCCCGATGCGGCGGGATCGGAGCCGCGATCCGGCGCGCGCCCACGGTCTGCGCACGTTCTTCGGCGACATCCAGCAGCATAGCGCCCACAGCGACGGGATCGGGAGCGCCGAGGAGGTTTACCTCCGCGCACGCTGGCGTTACGACGACGACTTCGTGGCGCTGACCGACCACGAGTCCTTCCTCGGCAAGCGCACGGGACCCGGCGAGTGGGAGTACCTGCAGCAGGTCGCCGACGCCCACGACGATCCTGGCTCCTTCGTCACGCTGCTGGCCTACGAGTGGACCGGCAAGAGGTACCCCGGCCCCGGTCACAAATGCGTGTACCTGCCGCGACGGGGCATGCCGATCGTCTCGCGGGACGAGGCGGCCGAAGGTCGCGAAGCGGTCGCGCGGATCAAGGCTGCCGGAGGCATCGCCTCGCCCCACCACATCGGGTGGACCGGCTGCGACGAAGCGGGACACGACCCGGAAGGCCAGCCCGTATGGGAGATCTGCTCGTGCCACGGCTGCTACGAACACGCCGACCACCCCCTCGGAATGCGGGGTGAACACGCCCACCAGCTCGCCGACGTGATGCTCCGCAAAGGGCTCCGCTTCGGCTTCACGGCGAGCTCCGACAGCCATGGGCTCTTGTGGCACCACGGCGAGAGCCGCAAGCGCGACCCCTACCGCACGGGGCTGACGGCCGTGCAATGCGCCGAGCTCACGCGCGACGCGGTCTTCGAGGCGCTCCGGAACCGGCGCTGCTACGCGACGAGCGGCGCGAAGATCCTTCTCGACGTGATGGTGAACGGTCGCCCGATGGGCAGCGAGATCGACGCCCCATCGATGGAGGTGGAGGCCCACGCCGTCGGCGAAGGTCCCGTCGCACGGATCGACTTCGTCACCGAGGCAGGGGTGGCGGCGAGCTTCGACGGGAACGGCGACGAGCTGAGGGTGAGAGGCACCGTCCGTGGACGCTATGTCTACGTCCGCGTGGTTCAGACCGACGGGGAGATGGCCTGGTCGAGCCCCGTGTTCGTCGCCTGAGGCTCCACGAACCAGGCCGCCGGCGTGCCGCTGGCCCCAAGCTTCACGTCGAAGCGCTCAGCGGTTGTGGTGCTTGCGCTCGCGCTCGACCTGCTCTTTGTACTCAACGCTGTAGCGCGTCCATGGCCTCAGTTCGAGGCGCTTGAAGGAGATCGGCTCGCCGGTGCCTTCGCAGACGCCGTACTCGCCCTCCTCGAGCTTCTCGATGGCGCTCTGGATCTGCACCAGGAGCTTCCGCTCCTTGTCCGCGAACCGCATCAGGTAGGCCTGCTCCGTGTGGCGCTGCGCCACATCCATCTCGTCGGAGAGCGGATCCACGTTGGAGATCGCGTCCGAGAGATGCTCGCCGAGCCCTTGCATCACACGGTCGCGCTCCTGCAGCAGCTTCTCAAAGAGCGTGTGGACCTGCTTCTTGGTCAGCTTGGCGTCCGGGTGCGCCTTTGGCTCGAACGGCAACTCGATCGACTTCGAGTTGGCCTTCGTGCCGGCAGCCTCCGCCTTGGCCTTCTTCTTGGGCGTGGACTTCGACGCGGCCGCCTTCGTGCTGGCCGACTTCGCGCTCGCCTTCTTCGTCGTCGTCTTCTTCTTCGTCGCCATCGTTGCTCCGGCTCCCCCTGGCTGGACCCCGCGGGGCCGCTTGGGATGCCACAGGGCCCGCCCCGATGCAATGCGCGCATGAATTGCCCAGCCAATTCCGATGCTTGAGAGACGATGCCAAAGCGCACGGGAAGCGCGCGGCGTTCGAGCTATACCCCTCCCATGGCGTTCGACCTCCTCCTTCGTGGCGGCACCCTCGTGACCCCAGGCGGCGTGACGAAGGCCGATGTCGGTGTGCGCGGCGGACGTATCGCGGGTATCGGCGCGCTTTCCGCAGACGGGGCGGAGGTCGTCGACGCCACCGGGCTGCACGTGCTGCCGGGCCTCATCGACACGCAGGTGCACTTCCGCGAGCCGGGCCTCGAACACAAGGAAGACCTCGGCACCGGAACGGCCGGGGCAGCCCTCGGAGGCATCACGGCGGTCTTCGAGATGCCCAACACGAACCCGAACACGGACACACCGGCGCGCCTCGCCGACAAAGTGCGACGGGGGCGCGAGAAGGCGTGGACGGATTTCGCGTTCTTCGCTGGCGCCACCGCCGACAACGCCGAAGGCCTGGCCGAGATGGAGCGGATGGAAGGCTGCTCCGGGGTGAAGATCTTCATGGGCAGCTCGACGGGCACGCTGCTCGTCGATGAGGACGACGCGCTGCGGCGCATCTTGCGCAGCGGCGATCGGCGCGTGGCCGTGCACTGCGAGGACGAGAGCCGGCTACGCAAGCGGCGCGCGCTCGTCGAAGGGAGCAACGCTCACCCGCGACTGCACCCGGTCTGGCGCGACGAGGAAACGGCGCTCCTGGCCACCCGACGGCTGCTGGCGCTCGCCCATGAAACCGGCCGGCGCGTCCACGTGCTGCACGTCACGACGGCCGAGGAAGCGCGCCTGCTCGAAGAGCACAAGGACCTGGCGACCATGGAGGTCACGCCGCAACACCTCCTGCTCGACCTGGAGGACTACGAGCGGCTGGGTACCCGGGCGCAGATGAACCCGCCGATCCGCGGCGGCCGACACACCGAAGCGCTGTGGCGCGCGGTGCGCACAGGCGTCGCCGACGTGATGGGCTCGGACCACGCCCCGCACACGGCCGAAGAAAAAGCGCGGCCATACCCCGCGAGCCCATCGGGGATGCCGGGCGTTCAGACGATGGTGCCGCTGATGCTCGACGCCGTCTCCAAAGGCCTGCTCACCCTCGAACGCCTGGTGGACCTGCTCGCCCACGGCCCCCAGCGGATCTACCAGATCGCGGGCAAGGGCCGGCTCGCCGTCGGCTGGGACGCCGACTTCACCCTCGTCGACCTCGGCGCGCGACGCACCATCGACGGGTCGTGGATCGCGAGCCGCTGCGGGTGGAGCCCCTTCGAGGGCAGGCGTGTGACAGGCTGGCCCGTGCGCACGATCGTGCGCGGGCGTACGGTCATGGCCGACGACGAGCTCATTGGTCGGCCGTCCGGCGAGCCGGTGCGCTTCATGGAGGCCCCGCCGGCGCGGCGCCCCGCAAACCCAACCACCCACCGCTGACCAGGACCCTCCGATGCCCATCGACGACAGCCGCCCCTTCCACCCGCTGCGGATCGCCATCCTGACAGTCTCCGACACCCGAACCGAAGAGACCGACGAAAGCGGTCGGATCCTCGTCGAGCGCGCCACCGAGGCGGGCCACGAGGTCGTCGCCAAACGCATCGTCGCCGACGAGCGGGAGGCCATCGAAGCGCAGCTGCGGGCGTGGATCGCCGACCGGGGCGTTGACGTCGTCATCAGCACTGGCGGCACCGGCCTCACTGGACGCGACGTGACCCCAGAAGCGTTCGAAGCCGTTTACGACAAGCCCATCGTGGGCTTCGGCGAGCTCTTTCGCTGGCAGAGCTTCGCGAAGATCGGCACCTCGACGATTCAATCGCGGGCGACGGCGGGAGTCGCCGGCGGGACGTATCTCTTTGCGCTTCCGGGCTCCCGGGGCGCCGTGAAAGACGCCTGGGACGGCATCCTCCGCGAACAGCTCGACATCCGCCATCGCCCCTGCAACTTCGCCGAGCTGCTCGGGCGCCTCACCGAGAGCTGAGGCGCGTCAAACGTCGACCTTCATGCCTTCCTTGGCCACGAAGGCGCCTTCCCACTCCTCGGCGGCCTGCTCGGCCACGGAGTCCATGAAGTCGTCCTCGTGGTAGGGATCGTGGTGGAAGATGGCCAGCCGCCGCACATTCGCCGCGCGGCACAAGCGGACACCTTCCTGCCAGGTGGAGTGGCCCCAACCGATGTGCGAAGGGAACTCCTCGTCCGTGTAGGTGCTGTCGTAGACCACGAGGTCGGCATCCTTGATGAGCGCGAGGATGCGTTCGTCCCGCTCGCCGGGCACGTGCTCGGTGTCCGTGACGTAGCAGAAAGCCTTGCCCCTCGCCTCGATCCGATACCCGGTGGCGCCGTCGGGGTGCTGCAAAGGAGCGGTCGCGATGCGGGCGCCGCCCACCTCGAAGGTCTCTCCGGCGCGGAAGTCCACGAAATCCATCTCCGCCTGGAGCGCCGAGAGGGGGACCGGAAAGGTCGGCCTCGCCATCTGGCCGGCGAGCACCCGCTGCACACCTCCGGCGTCGACGAGGTGTCCGGCGTGGATGTGGAACTGGTGGTCCGGCGCGTAGGCGGGCGTGAAGAAGGGGAAGCCGTTGATGTGGTCCCAGTGGGTGTGGGTCAGGAGGATGTGGGCCTCCCGCACGCCCCGCTCGAGGAAGCTCTGGCCGAGGTTGCGGATGCCGGTGCCGGCATCGAGCACGATGGACGTACCGTCGACGCAGACCTCGAGACAGCTCGTGTTCCCGCCGTAGCGAACGTGGTTGGGAGAGGGGCATGCAATCGACCCGCGGACTCCCCAAAAGCGCACCCAGAATTCCATCATTCGTCCCGGCCCCGGATCGTCCCCGACCTTTCTGCACGACCCCGCGCGGCCCATACTAGCGCAAGGCCCCTGACGACGCGTCATTTTCGGAAGCGAAGCAGAGCTCGGGAGAAGGGAGGTTCCGAGCGCAGGGAAACCACCGGCGGCACGGCGAGCGGCAGCGTCGAGCCCACGCGATGCTGAACGCCGTTCACGGGCCCCTGGTTCAGCCGCCCGTTGAAATCCCTCTCCGTGCACCTCACGGCGAGAGCACGCCCCTGCGCGCCGCATCGCGCCTGGAAAACCTTCAAGATTTCCTCGCCCGGCATCACGCAGGGGCCGGTACTTCGAACGGACTCTCAGGGCCTCTCAGGGCCTCTCAGGCCGGCCGCCCCTTCCGCGCAGGTCGGGTCCAAAGCGCGCGCCTCTTCGGCGCGGATCGCCCCTTCCCGCTCGAGCTGCGCCACCACCAGGCTCATGGCCCGCTCGGCCACCGCCAGGATCGTGAGGGCGGGGTTGGGGCCAGGGGAGACGGGGAGGATGGACCCATCGAGCACCATCAGTTCCTCGTAACCGAAGACGCGGCCCGCGTGGTCGACCACCCCGTCCGCAGGTCCCTCGCCCATCGGCACCCCGCCCTGGTTGTGCGGGATTTCGAGGCGCCGAGCGAGGCGGAAGGCAGGGTTGGGGGCCCAGCCGGCGCCAGCGGCGGCGGCCACCTTGCGAGCGAGCGAGTCGAGCCAACCGTAGAAGGCGAGGTTGTCGCGCCAGGGGTAGTCGATCACGGCCCGTCCGTCGGCGTCCAGGCGGAAGGTGCCGTAGGCGTCGTCACGTCCCATCTTCAGCAGCGGCACCGGCCAAGAACGGGCGAGGAGCGCAAAAGGAGGCACGGTCCATCGGAGGAACTTCGTCAGCGTGACGATCGCTCCGTAGCTGCGCGGCCGCCAGAGCCCGAAGACGCTGAGAAGGACGGCCAAGGTCAACCGAAGCGGCGTCGGATAGCGTCCCGTCTCGATGTAGGCGCCCTGGGTGCGTCCGTCGCGACCGCGGAAGCGGATGAAATCGCTGTTCGTCGTCCCAATGTCGGGGTCGTAGGCGCCCCGCGAGACCGCCAACCCGACGAAGTAAGCCAGCACCCCCACCGCCAGGGCGTAGGTGCCCCAGTAGCCGAGGTCCAGCAGCCCGGCAGCGCGTCCCGAGGCGCCTCCATGGAGCACGGTCGCCCCGGCGCCGACGAGCCCGGTGAAGAACCCCAGCCACCCGAGGACGAGGCCGCGGGACGGGAACATCAGGGACAAGAAGTCCCCGTTCGTCGTGTAGCGGTGGCCGAGCCTCGGGCTGAGCTTCGTGAGGGTCCCGTGGACGTCGCGGTTGCGAAGGAGAAGCTCCGTCGAGCCGATACTCCCCGCGGCGAGAACGAGCCGCTTGGCG
>Ga0256832_1002390_pt1 | contig 12813 bp, 15 predicted proteins | sample 134614metaG_FD_190534 | JGI IMG/M metagenome (GOLD analysis project Ga0256832, IMG submission 190534) | Hydrothermal vent microbial communities from Lau Basin, Pacific Ocean - 134-614 | ecosystem: Environmental > Aquatic > Marine > Hydrothermal vents | place: Pacific Ocean: Lau Basin | collected... | reverse complement strand
GGTTTTGCAGGACAGAGGGTTATAAAACAGACTGTTGGTGTTGATTTACCAGAAGGTTTTCAGCGTTCAGAGTTTCTACTTGAACATGGACTTATAGATATGATTGTTGATAGAAATGATATGAAAAAAACAGTTTCAGACCTTTTGAAACTCTTTTTAGAAGATAATCCAAAGGTTGAAAACGTCTCCTAATGAAAATTAATATATATATTATTGACAAAAAGTCAAAAGACAAGCTCTATGCTCCACTTATTGAACACTATATAAAAATTGCAAAGCCTTTTGCAAAAGTGGAGGTTTTTGAAATATATACTAAAGATATTAATAAAGCACATGACATCTCCACAGAAGCTTCACAAAAATCTTATACTCTTGCATTATCTCCTTATTTAAGTGGAGCTTACAATATAGCCTTAAATCCTAATAGTAAAGAGTTGGATAGTTTTGAATTTTCAAATATGCTTAAGGATAGAGGGGTAGTTAATTTCTTTATTGGTGGAGCTTATGGGCTTGAGAGCGATTTTTTAGCTAAATGTAATATCAACCTATCTTTAGGTAAAATTACGATGTCACATAAGTTGGCAAAAGTAGTACTATTGGAACAAATATTTAGGGGTTTAACAATACTAAATAATCATCCGTACCATAAATAATATTAGGAGAATAATATGTTAACTGAAAAAGAATTAGAATTTTTTAAAAATGCATTGATAGAGCGTAAAGCAAGAATAGAAAAGAATTTAAATTGTACATCAAAAGAGATGAATCAGATAAGGCGAAATGAGCTAAAAGATGAGGGTGACCATGCTGCACGTTCACTTGAAACAGCAGTAGATAATGCTATTTTAGAGCAACAATCTCTTGAATTAGCAGAAATTGAAGAAGCTTTAGATAGAATTAAGAACAATCTTTATGGAATATGTGAGATGTGTGGAGACGAGATTAATATTGAGCGTCTAAAAGTAAAAAACTTTGCACGTTATTGTATTGCATGTAGAGAGATTGTTGAGAAAGAGTAAAATCTAAATAAAGATTAAAACTAAAGGAGTCTCTATGCGTTTAGGCTTATATATTGTAGCTTCTATCGTATTGATATCAATGGTGGGAATTTTTGTCTATACAATAAACCCAGGGAATTATACTATTGAAGAGTTTGGACTTTCGGTTCCACTTCCAATTGCAGTCTGGGTTATTGTACCAATGGTTATCTTAATGATTGCCTCTATGGCACATATGATATTTTATGGAACAAAGAATTTTTTTAAATTTAAGAAGTGGGAAAAAGATACCCTAAGTTTAAATGATGCCCTCTATTGGTCACTGTTACATGAGCCTAAACCACATAAGTTTAATTTACCAATTTTAAAACAGACTGCCTCTTTACTCTCTGTTGCTTCTATAAAAGTAGATGGAGCTGTTGATGATATCTCTGATAAATTAAGAGGTGCATTGACATTGGTATCGGAGATTGAGAGAGGAGAGTATGTTGATTTGAAAGCAAAGAGAATAGCTAATGAACTCTCTTCAAACAATCCTCTTGTTATTAAAAATTTGATGAATCGTCTTGAAAAAGATGAAAATTTTATTGAAGAGGTACTTCAAAATAGAGAGGCATATAATAAAAAAATATTTACTAAAGCTTTAAATCTATTTGCTCAACAAGCTAATTTTATAAAAGCTAGAAAGTATGTTAAAGTTTTTGATAAAGATGCATTTCTTATACTACTTTCAAGAGTAACAAAAGAGGAAGATTTGGGATTGACTAAGGAGATTCTTGATGAATTTATTACTCATTTAGAAGCGAATCTAGAGTGTGCAGACTATTTAATGATATCAACATTAATGATGCAACACCTCTCTCCTGATGAAAATTTAAGGCTTTGGAGAGAGTATGAGAAAAAATACTCTAAAGCTGAAATTGCCTATTTGTATCTCTTGTTTGAGTATGAGATGATAGATAAAGCAGGTGAATATTTAGATGAACACCATGAAGATGAGTTTAAACGCTTTAGGGCTTTATATGATTTGAAAAAAGAACATAAAAAATATAAAATTACAGATTTGATGAATATTCGTCATATCTGTGATGCTTAATTAGTAGGTACTTCCTGTGCCTACATTAGACTTCTCTAACCCTCTCTTTGCACTTGCCCCTTTAGCAGGGTTTACTGACCTCCCTTTTCGTTCTGTTGTTAAAAAGTTTGGAGCTGACTTAACTGTTTCAGAGATGATAAGCTCAAATGCTTTAGCTTTTAAGAGTAAAAAGACTTTTAAGATGTTAGAAAAAAATGAGCTTGAGACCCCCTATAGTATTCAGATAGCAGGTTCAGACCAAGAGGTTATACGCCAAGCTGTTGAACTACTAAATGAGAGAGATGGAATAGATATTATAGACCTAAACTGTGGTTGTCCTGCTCCTAAGGTAGTCAATAACCTACAAGGCTCATCACTTCTAACCGATTTACCTAAGATGGCAGAGACCATACGAACTATTAAGAAGTACTCAAATAAAGAGTATACCTCTGTAAAGATGCGTTTAGGATTTAATGAAAAGAACCATATAGAACAGGCCAAGTTGTGTGAAGATAATGGAGCAGATTTTATAGCTGTTCATGGACGAACACGAGCAGGTAAGTACAAAGCAGAGGTTGACTACGATGCGATTAAAGAGATTGTAGAGGCAGTAAATATTCCTGTCTTAGCTAATGGTGATATAGATAGCCCCGAAAAAGCAAAATGGGTTCTTGAACATACAGGTGCCTCAGGAGTGATGGTTGGTCGTGGTGCTGTGGGTCGTCCTTGGATATTTCAGCTTATGAAAAACTATATTAATGGTACAGGTTCAGCAGAGTTGACTCCTGAATTGGTACAAGAGGTCGTTTTAGAACATTTTGACCAGATGATTAACCACTATGGTGACCATGGGGCTATTGTTTTTCGTAAACATCTTCATACCTACTCTAAAGCAGGTTATCAAGGTGCATCAAAATTTAGAGATTTAGTCAATAGAATAGAAGATGTCAAAGAGATGAGAGAGGTAACTAAAGAGTTTTTTGGACAAGAGATATTGTAGAGTGCGATTACTATCGCACCAAGAGAATTAGTGGTTCTCTTTTTGATATATATGGTGACAAACAGGACAGATAATTTCTACCTTTCCATTATTCAATTTATGCATAGCTCTAGCAACTTTAAATTTTGCTCGGCAATTAACACAAACAACTTCATTTGGGTTTCGTGAAGCTTGAGGAAAAGCATTAGCTTGTTGAATAGCATTGTTACTAATAGTTCTTGTTTTATTCGCATTACAAGCTGTAAAAACTAGAAGTATAAGTAGTGTAAGTGTGAGAAGTATTTTTTTCATAAGAGTAACCTTTTTGTGAGGATGAAGCTCTATTATAGTAAAAATAATATAAATTTTAGTTAATTATTTATTTTTGTTGCCGTAATAAAGATATACTCTCTTCCTGTAATAGTTACTCTAAATCTCTTCTGTTGTAGATACTTTTTTGCAAAGATAACATCATTAAAAACTAAAGACATCTCAGAGTAGTTATAGTTTTTGGCTTTTGCTCCATAGATAAGCTCTCCATCTATCCAACGTGAGTTTGGAAAAGCTAAGATTAAAGCACCATTTTCAGTAAGATGCTCTTGAACCAATGACATCAGAAAAGGTTTGTAGTTAATGGTTGGACTCTGCAAAGTTCCAATACTAATAATGAGGTCAGCTTTTGGTAAGTTGAGTTGGGAGATGGTGTTAATGTCATGTTTATAAAATTCTACCTTGGGATTATTAGAGAAACGTTTTTTAGCATACTCTAGTGCTGTTTGTGAGTGGTCAATACCTCTAAAATAGATTTGATTAAAACAATTTTCACCTATAAGTTCTCTAATAAACTCAAACTCATCTGCCTTATTGATTCCCAAGTTGAGAACCTCTTTTTGCTCTTCCACTTTTACAGCTTCTAAAGCTTTTTTATAAGCGAGTAGAAAGGTGGGTTCACTATTTTTATCTATATTGAAAAAGTTAGATTGGGTTCCATATTTCTCTTCTCTTTCTTGAACAGAATCTATATGAAATGAGTTATTCCGATTAAGCTTTTTAAATTGTAGTCGTATTTTATTATCTGAAATCTTTTCAGGGGTGAGCAGTTTACAGTAGTGTAGTTCTGCAAGATTTACCCAAGCTTTAAAACCCAATGCATTTGTATTACAGTCTGGGTTTTGGGTAATAAAGCTAATGGTATCATTTGTTTTTAGGGTCTCTTCTAGCCAACTATTAATAGATAAGAGAGAGAGGTTACTTAGATTTTTCATAAACCATTTTAACCTATTTTCTATAAAAATTCACAGAAATCTAATAGAATTACTGTATAATAAATTGAACAAATTAAAATGAACTAACTTATAAAATAAAATGAATATAGTTTTCAAGGAAATAGAGAATGAAATGTTATGATGTTATTGTTGTAGGTGCAGGAATTGCTGGATGCTCTTCTGCTTATTTTCTAAAACAGAAAGGGCTAAAAGTATTGGTTTTAGACCGTGCAGGAGTTGCTACAGCAGGTGGTTCAGCTGCTGCTGGAGCTTTTGTTTCCCCTAAAATAGGAAAAGGCTCCACACTTCAAAAGTTGACCAATGAAGCTTTTGAGTTTGCCAAAGATTTTTATAGAGAGCATTTTCCTGACCATTTTAAACAGACAGGAGTAGTGCGTATTCCTAAAGATGATGAGGATGCTCAAAAGTTTTTTGAGTATGAGCAGTATGATACCTCTTCTCGTCAATGGTTAGAGGAGGAGAGACTAAGAGAGATAGGCATAAAAAAGTCAAAAGATAGCTTTCTCTTTAATGAGGCAGGTGTTTGCGATGCTCCAAAGATGTGTAAGGCACTTTTAGAGGGAATTGACTACGTTCAATACAATGTAAAAAGTTTAAATTATGAAGATGAGAGATGGACTATTGGTGAGTATAAAGCGAAGAAATTGATTTTAGCAACAGGGTATGAGAATAAGTTTTTTGACATGCGATATATGGGTGTAAAAGGAACTTGGGGTAGTCGAGGAGATTATGAGACAAAATTAAATTTAGATGTCTCTATGCATAAAAAAATCTCTGTTTCAGCCAATATAGATGGCATAGTAAAAATAGGTGCAACACATGAAAAAGAGGTGAACGCTTGTGTTAAGTGTGGAGCAGACCCTTTAAAAGAGTTGTTCTCAACAGCTTCTGAGATGGTTGACACTTCAGACTTTAAACTCAAAGAGATATATTGTGGTATGAGGTCTGGTTCTAAAGATTACTTTCCTTTGGTTGGTTCAGTTATAGATGTACCTTCAATGTTAGAAGAGCATCCAAAGTTAGTCCGAGGTGAGAGACTCAAAGAGAAGCCTAAGAAGATGGAGAATCTCTATGTCCTAAATGGTTTAGGTGGACGAGGTTTTGTTTTTGCTCCTCTGTTGGGTAAGATGTTAGCTGAGAATATTGTAGAGGGAAAAGAGATTGACTCTCGTGTCAATCCTGATAGACTTTTTTTAAAATGGTGTCGAAAATCACCTGAATTGGAGCGATAATGAGTAGAGAAGATAGAGAACGCTGGAATAAGAAATATAGTACCAATGTTATACCAACTAAAGTAGTTAAGGTAGTTGAAGATTTTGCTAAGTTAGCTACTGGAAAGAGGGCATTAGATTTAGCATGTGGTATGGGTAGAAATGCTAAGTATTTGGCATCGCTAGGTTTTAAGGTTGATGCTTTAGATATTAGTCCCATAGCAATAGAGTCTTTGAAAAATATAGAGAATATTGAGCCTAAAGAGGTTGATTTTGACACGTATATATTACCTGAAAATAGTTATGACTTAATTGTCTGTACCTACTTTTTAAAGAGAGAGCTTTTTCCTCAAATAGAAAAAGCATTAAAAGAGGATGGCATATTTATTTTTGAGACATTTATGCACCATCCTGATAATACAAAAGTACCTTCAAATAGCACATTTCTACTGAATGAAGGTGAACTAGAGGCTACATTTGATGATAGATATGAGATTTTACATCTGCGAGAGTTTATGGAAGAGGGTGTTTGTGGGGAGAAGAGTATGAAAGCCTCTATGGTGGCAAAAAAGAGACGAGGTGGCATGACAATTGATGATTTTTGGTCATAAATACTCTATTATATAACTATAAAAAACATAAAAAAATTAAATAATTTATGAAATATCAGAAATAACATAAATTGTTTTTTTACAATATCTATTTAAATAATTATTCATATATCTACATTCTAATAAGGTTTACTTAACAAGCTTATTTATATACTTATTAATATCTTAAGAAAGAATGGTAGATTAAAAAATTATGTCAAACAACAATTTTGATAATAGAATTAAAAAATATAAAAATATTATTACCATAAATCCTTATATAAATAGTTTCTATGAGTTTAAAAATCAAGAGTTTAAAAAGTTAGAAAAGTTAAGTTATAACGATAAAAACTATACGATATCATATATCACTAATAAGGATATGATTATTACTCCTTTAGATACGGAGTATCTGATTCCTGATGATGAGTTATATGATGTTCTTTACATGAAAGCTTATGAAGAGTTAGGACTTGATGAAGAGAAAGAGTATCGTCTCTATTATGAAAAAAAAGATAGTGATGAGAACTCATTTGTCTATAATGTGTTTATAACAGAAGCAGAGGTTATTGACCGTAAGTTCGCTGATGTACTCTCGGAGATAAAGTATATTGACCTTTTACTTCCTGCTCCACTACTTTTTAAAACACTCTATAAAAACAGTGTTCTAGAAAATAAAGATGCTCACTGTTATGTCTATTTTACAATGACAGATGCTTTTGTAACTGTCTATAAAGATGGTAATTTTGTCTACTCTAAGTCTCTTGAGTACTCATTAGAGCAGATTTATGATAAATATTGTGCCTTAGTTGGTGAAAAGATTGATAGAAAAGAGTTTTTTGAGATTTTAGACTCAGAGGGTCTAAAGACTACAAATACAGAGTATCAACAAAATCTTATGAAGATTTTTAGTGAGATATTTTTGCAGATTAATGATATTGTTATCTATGCCAAACGAGCTTATCATATAGAGCATATGCAGAAGCTCTTTATTGGTTCTGTTAATAGCCCAATTATTGGGTTAAGTGATTATGGTTATAACTATTTAGGGATTCCTACCTTTAATTTAGACTTTAATTTTGATATTAAAAATGATGAGTGGTATGTTGACCAACTTCAATATTTGATGTTAAAGTCAGGGTTAGATTATATTGATACTCCTAGTAAAGTAGTGAACTTAAGTGAATACCCACGAGCACCAATTTTCACTAAAAGGGCAAGTGGACAATTTATTATTGCAATTGTATCTTCTTCTATATTAGCTCTTGGGTTACCTCTTTTTTACTTGGTTCCTGCCTATACCTTAGAGGGATATAATATAAAGTTAAATCATGATAATCAAGCTCTTTCGGCTGAGGTCTCTAAGTATAAAACAATTTTAGCTCAAAAACAAGCAAAGATAAAAGAGAAGAAAAAGACTCTTAAAAACTTAGAGAATATATTTGAAAGTAAAGCTAAAACCTTGACTTCAATCTACAATAAAAAGGTAGATTATAATTTTAAGTCAAATTACTTTTATATCTTCTCTAAAGATTTAAAAGAGCATCACCTTCATTTAGAAGGACTCTATTCAGAAGGAGATAGTTTCACTTTACATCTTTTAAGTAAAGATGAAAAAAACATTACTCGATACATTAAAGATATCTCAAAAAAATATTTTGATGAGATAGCCTCTATTAATATTAAACGTATTGACTTTAATGAAAAAGATGGTCTCTATAGGGGTGTTTTGAAGGTGGTATATAGATGAAAGCATTAGTAAATTTTTTAAATGGATTAGATACTTTCTTTGAGCATAAGTCAGAAAATGAAAAGTGGATGATGATTGGTATGATAACACTTATTATAGGATATCTTTCATATAGTTTTTTTTACCCTTTTGCTGAAGATAAATATAAAACAGCACATCATAAAAACAATAGTTTAAAAAAGAGTATCGCATCAAATAAGCAGTATCTCCAAAGTATTAGTCAAAATGGAGATAAAAATTACTTAGTAAATAAGTATGAGAATGATATTAAAATATTAGATAAAAAGATAGCAAATGCTAATGATGAGATTAGTTTTATCTCTGTTAATTTAGATGACCTCTCTCCACTGCTCTTTAACAAAGAGAGTTGGTCAAAGTTTTTAAACTCTATTACAAAACAGGCGAAGAGGCAGAGTGTCTCTATTAACTATATAGAGAATGAGTATGTAGATAACAATGGTAGTTTTGGACATGTACTTCAGATTGGAGTAGGGTGTTCTGGAAGTTATAAAAATATTACTAAATTTATCAATCAATTAGAGCGTTCTGTTTTGGTGACAGATATCTATGGTACACATCTCTATTTAGATAAAAAAGATACTATTTTATCAGCTGATATTAATATTTCAGTATGGGGGATTAATCATTAATGAAAAAGGTATTAATATTAATAACATTTGGATTTACACTCTTGATATCAGGTAGTTTAAGCTCTACAGAAATTCTTAATATGGTTTCTAAAATTAAAGAGGAGAGGGTAGGTATCTCTTTAGGTAAATTAGAGGGAACTTCCAATCCTTTTATTTTACAAAAGAAAAAGAAGGTAGAAGAGAAACAAGATGACAATGTAACTATTTATGTTCCTGTAGAGGTAGTATATAAAGTTGATGCTATTTTAAACCATGCTGCTTTTATTAATAAAAAGTGGTATCGAACAGGAGATAGACTTGGTGAGTATAGGGTTGGATATGTTTCAAAATACTCTGTAACTTTAGAGAAGGAGAATGGTAATAGAGTTCTCAAGTTAGAAAGAAAAAAGAAAAAATTTATTAAGTTAAATCAAGGACGTAGATAATGATGGTTTTAAAAAATAGTTTAATAAAGTTTATAGTTATAACTCTATTGATGAGTGTAGCATCGCCTCTGTATGCAAATCGTTGTGATACACAACTCTTTACAGCAACCCTTAATAGTGCATTAACCATTGGTGATGTTGTAGAAAATTTAGCTGATGAGTGTGCATTGAGTCTTATTGTCAAAGATAAAGAGGCTAAGAAAAAATTGGCAGATAAACTCTATTTTGTTAAGATGAATAATGCCTCTCTAATAGAGTTTTTAGATACGGTATTGCGTGAAAATGACATCTCTTATGAGTTAGGTGATAATAAGCTGGAAATCTCTTATTTGACAACTAAAACATTTAAGTTTCATTATATAGCTGGTGATAGAAAAGGAACAAGTAATGCACATGTAACCATTGCAAACTCAGGTACTTCTGGAGGTAGTCAAGGGGGTAAAAGTAGTCAAGGCAGTGATAGTGGTAATGGTTCTAAAACTGGTGTCTCTATTGAGAGTACTGATGATTTTAAATTTTGGACAAAGATTGAAAAAGAGGTAGAGAGTCTACTTAATCGACCTGAAGACTCCTACAAAGCTCCTGCTCCAATTGTTAATGCTGAAGCTGGAATGATAACTGTAACAGGTACAGCTAAACAGTTAGATAGAGTTTCTAATTATATTGATGATTTAACACGTCAATTAAAAAATCAAGTTTTAATTGATGTTAAAATCCTTTCTGTTACTTTTGATGACTCTTATACTACGGGTATAGATTGGAATCAACTCTATAGTTTTCAAAATATGGCAATTGCTACTGCAAGTACACTACAAAATAATGTTGCTTCATTGGCTTCAAATACAGATGGCTCCTCTTTATCGATTGGGGATTTAACTTCAGAACCAAATACTGAACCAAAAAGTTCAGGAGCAATTATTACAAGAGGCTCTACTCAAATTAATGATGTAGTTAAGTTTTTAAAGACACAAGGTGATGTAAAGTCTATCTCTAATCCGAAAATTTTAACACTAAATAATCAACCTGCACTTATCTCTGTAGGAAATGAACTCTTCTATAAAATTACATCAACATCTATTTTACAGGGTGCAACAGGTGCTGGTTCACAGCAGTCAGGAGAGACCATTGACTCTGTATTTGCAGGAATACTACTAGATATTACTCCTGAAATCTCAGATGATGGAAAAATTACACTTAAGATTAATCCTTCTATTTCAGATACTATTGATACTGTCTCAACGACAACAACAGGAACAAGAAATATTCCACCTGATTTATCAAGAAAACAGATATCTTCAGTTGTAACACTTAATGATGGAGAGCATGTGGTTTTAGGGGGGCTAATCTCTTCTAAAACAGGAACACAAGTTTCTAAAGTACCACTACTTGGGGATTTACCTCTTTTAGAGTATCTATTTAAGAGAGAAAAACGTGTCAATAAAGTTGATGAGTTAGTTTTGATTATTACTCCACATATTATAAAGACAGACAGTGACCTCTCTTTAGAAGATTTGGGTTATAAAAAGTTAAAGTGATGAAAAAGAGTAAATTTGAGGAACTTAAAACTATTTTTATTGACTCTGTTGATAAAAATAACTATGTTGAGCTAGAGGCTGCTACTTATAACTATAATATTTTAGAGACCTCTTTATTGAAGCCACTCAAGATGATTTTGCTTTATGGTAAACCAGGAACTGGTAAGAGTATGTTACTTAATAAACTCTATCATAATTTAAAAGAGCATCGAGAGATTCACTACTTTGATGCTCCTATTTTAAGTGAAAAGGCTTTTTTAAAAGAGATTTATGAGTCGATGTCAGGAGATACTATACCTGCAAATATGCGTGTTAATTTTGATGGACTTTTAAAGTACTGTCAGAGTTTAAGAGATAAACGAGAGGTGGTCTTTTTACTTGATGAGTGTCAGCTCTATAGTGAGGCACTTATGGAGAAGATTAGACTACTCTCTGATACTCGTGTAGTTAAGTTTGTAATTACTTTACATAAAACAGAAGATGAAGATATTATTGCTAAAGAGCATTTTAAGACACGTATTTGGGAAGTAGTTGTAATGAAAAATGCTACTGAGTATGATTTACAACTCTATCTTCAGAAAAAACTTATTAAAAAAGGTTTTATAGAGATTTCAAATATGATAAGAAAAAAAGATATAAAGTATATTCACTCCATGACAGGTGGAAATTTTAGAGAGACCAATAAGTATCTCTATACAATTTTTGATATTTATGAATATTATGAGAAGCATAATCCACAAAAAATTTCAACAAAAAAACTCTCAAAAAAGATTCTTGAGATGGCAGCTATTAGATTAGGATATATAAATGCATAAAATAGAAGCGTTAGAGAAAAAATGGTATCACTATAAAATAAAAGCTATTATGATTCCTGTAGTTAGTAGTATTGTTACAGCATCTGTCGGTGTAGGTGGAACTTATCTATACGATAAATATACAAAAGAGAGTGTTGCTATTCATCATCAACCTATAACTAAAGTTCTATCGGCAACAAAAGAGACCCATAGCTTAAATGCTGAGATGGTTATGAATACTCCTCTGAAAACATCTAAAAAAGAGTTCTTAAAGGAAGATACAAAAGAGAAGCTTCATGAGATTTCATTAGAGCCAGTTATTCCCGTTATTAATCTTGAAAAAGAGGAGTCTATACATTATGCACAAAAAAGGGTCATAAAAAAACATAAGCCCCATAAAAGGTTGGTTAAGGCAAAAGTTAATAACTATTTAACAGCAAAAGAGTTAGCCTCAATGAGTAGAGTTGAGCGTTCGAATAACTCTAAACCACATGTTATGAAAAAAATTAAGTTTCATGCTACTTCAGCAAATTATATAGAGACAATGAAAGAGAAGTATTCACACTCTCATAGCTCACGAGATGCACTTTTATTGGCAAAGGCATTTTATAAAAAAGCCTCTTATAAAGAGGCAGAAGAGTGGGCATTAAAAGCTAATAAACTCAACGCTAAACTTGATGAGAGTTGGCTACTGTTTGCCAAATCAAAAGCAAAGATGGGCAGAAAGCAAGAGGCGATTAATATTTTAGCTAAGTATTATCAAAAGAGTAAATCCTCAAAGGCTAAGAGATTGATAGGACAAATTAAAAAAGGAAGAATCTAATGAAACTAATACTATTTTTTTTGATGACAACAGATTGGTTGTTCTCATCAAACCTTTCAAATCTGTATAAACTTTATGAGAAACAATCTTATAATAAAGCTTGTGATTATGGATATAAATATCTTTTTAAAAACCGTAATATCTCTAATGAAAAGTATCTAACTCTTTATGGTTTGTCATGTTTAGAGACAGACAATATTAAGCGTATATCGTTACCAATGGTACACCTTACTTCAACTAAAGATGCACGAGCAAATGCAAGTTATTTTGGGACAATATTATTGCAAAAACAACTGCTTCTTCAAGCTTTAGTAGATAAAAAAGAGATATATGACCTACACCTACCAAAGACAAACTTTGTACTCTCAAAGATATTTTATCTCTTTATGCAAAAAAAGTATAGACTCAAAAATGAGGTCTATAGATTTCAAGATGAAACAAAAGAGAGTATGTCATATCAGCTCTATATTAAAAGAGATAAAAAAGATAGAGTTAGTATGATTATAGATGTCTATCAAAATGATAAATTTACCAAACGATATAACTATAGATAGGATAAAAAATGCAAAAAATTATAGATTTATTAATTCGAGAGGGTGTTTTAGATGAAGCCAAACTACAACTCTTTATAGAGAAGTATGGTGAGAGTAAATTAACCATTGCTAACCTTTTAAAAGTGCGACTTCTTCAACAGGAG
>Ga0256832_1002389_pt1 | contig 12814 bp, 7 predicted proteins | sample 134614metaG_FD_190534 | JGI IMG/M metagenome (GOLD analysis project Ga0256832, IMG submission 190534) | Hydrothermal vent microbial communities from Lau Basin, Pacific Ocean - 134-614 | ecosystem: Environmental > Aquatic > Marine > Hydrothermal vents | place: Pacific Ocean: Lau Basin | collected... | reverse complement strand
GAAACACTCCCCGGCAGGGTTAGAAAAGAAAGCCATTCGGCTGGATAAAGAATGAACCGGCGACTAGGTGGTCGTTGCGCCCGTTTCACGGTTCGACGGAGGCGCTTGGGCGTTGGCAGTGCCAACAAGGGGTTGCTGAATACACAGCGGGTAGAACAGCGATCAGGCTAGCTCAGGATAAATCACGTAATCAAGAAGATATTTTCTATTGTCGCTGCAAAATTTGTAAACACCAATTCCTTTGTAGGACAAATCCTACAACAACGGAATCCTGAGGGTCGGAAATTCATTCAATGATATTGGGCGGTGTGCCGGCGACATCGGCGCTGTTCTCCATCACCATGACCGCAGTTCGTCAGGCTCTTCCGATGGTGCAGGCCGTACTGCTGCTCGGCATTTATGCCTTGCTGCCATTGTGGATTTGATTGTATCACGTAGCATCATTACGAACACTACAGTGTTCACTAGTAGTGGGGAAGGTTCATGGTGCTTTATTGAAGTTTCGGGTAATTGGGGTAGAACCCCGACTAGTGAATGCCCATAGAGAGGATACTCCTTTTTTAGGCAGTTCGCATAGTTTGAGAATCGGAAAGTTTCTGCAATGCCATGTCGATCAATTTGACGGCTACATCGACCTCTTGATCAGACGTTTCGAAGCCAAGGCTGAATCGAATGACAGACTTCGCCTCTTCGGTTTTCAGGCCGATGGCTTTTAAGACATGAGATGGTTCAGGAATACCTGATGTGCAGGCCGAGCCAGTTGAGGCGGCCAAGTGGGGTTGTAACGCTCCTAGAATATCTTGTGCATTGAATCCTGGGAAACCGATGGACATGTTGCCAGGATGTCGTATTTGGCCTTCTTCTCCGTGCAATTTGGTTGGCCAAGAGAGAGCCAAGAGCATGTCGAGAAATCTGTTCGTGCGATCTTGAAGATCTTTGCGCCTCTCCGATACCTCTGGCGACCCGATGTATTCGGCGGCAGCCCCCATACCGACACATAACGGTGTGGGCAATGTACCGGACCGAAGCCCGTTTTGTTGACCGCCTCCATAGATCAGCGGCTCGATTTCATCCTGAAGGTCACGGCGAATATAAAGTGCACCAATCCCCTTGGGGCCGTACATTTTATGGCCTGATAGGCTGATCATGTCTGCTTTGGCAGCCAAACTCTCCATGGTTATTGCAATGGGGGCTTGGGCAGCATCGCAATGAAAGATCGCACCACTTTTTCTAATATCCTCGGAAATTGAATTTATATCCTGTATGGAACCGATTTCATTATTCACAGCCATAATGGAGACGAGAAGGACATCCTCTCCGAGTAGTTTTTTCAGCTCCGCAGATTTGATATGGCCGTTCCGATCTACAGGGATAGATTCCACTATGAAGCCGTATTGTTCCTCCAGGACGCGTCCCACCGAGAGGACGCATTTGTGTTCAATGGCACTCAGGAGGATGCGTTTTCGTGCGATATTGGTCATTGCGGCTCGTCTTGCCAGACCGAGGATGGCCAGATTATTGGATTCGGTTGCTCCGGATGTAAAGATAATCTCGTCAGCATCGGCACCGATGAGGTGGGCAACTTGCTGCGCGGCGTTTTCGACAGATGCGGCAGATTTCCAGCCAAGGGCATGATCTGAAGCGTGCGGATTGGCGAAGGATTCGGTAAAATATGGCTGCATTTTGCACAAAACTTCGTCAGCAACGGGTGTTGTTGCTTGGTAATCGAAATACAGTGTCTTAGAATATTCCATATAAATCAATATACTACGATTTTTTTTGCTAATTATTGAGTTCTTAAGTGTTTCCAATGACTTCTGGTGGTGCCTTCCAGATTGAGATTGACCATACCACATCTCTATATTAAAGTCTCCTGGATGATTCATCCAGGAGAAACTAACATGGCGCGCGGGCCACTCTACCAACAAGACTACAAACCTCAATTTTCAGGCCATGAGACCTTTCCGTTACGGTACGGATGGCTAAAGAAGTGCTATGACCGCGTGTCTGAAACCGAGCAGGAACCGGACAATAAGTCTCTGTGTTGGGGAGACGATGCCATTGCGCGCTTTGGTGTGGGTAAGAATATGGTGTCATCTATGCGTCATTGGGCCACTGTCGCGGGCATTATTGAGGAGCCGTCAGGTGCTAATCAGGTTAAGACCACGCCGCTCGGTCAACTGTTATTCGGAGACCATGGCGTTGATCCTTTTCTGGAATATCCAAATTCGTTATGGCTGATTCATTGGAAATTGGCAACTGAATGGAAAAAAAAGACGACGTGGTATTGGGCGTTTAGTTATTACTCGGCGGTAACCTTTGAGCGGGACAAATTTATCAAGCGTTTACAGCGCGATTGGCCCAATGCCGCTCAAACGACAGTTAAAAATGATGTGGCTTGTTTTGTCCGCACATATGCTGCCCAACCGTCTTCCGCAAAAGCCGGACGAGATGATGCTCTCGAATGTCCTCTTACCGAACTCGGGTTGATCAAACCCGTGTCAAAACGTGATGAATTTAGGTTTGTTCGTGGTCAAAAGACCACATTAGGTGACGGCACGTTCGTCTATGCCTTGATTGAATTTTGGAAAGAGTTCTCGCCTGTATCCTCAACACTTTCGTTTGAAGCTATTGCGCATGAGCCGGGCTCGCCGGGGCGTGTCTTTTTGCTCGATGAAAATGATGTTGCCGATAGGCTATCCCATATAGATAGCGTGACAAATAATGCACTGCGATGGTCAGAGACCGCAGGACTCAAGCAGGTCGTACGCAGCCCAGAGTTTGATTTTTGCAGTGCGCTAGATTTTGTTCAAAAGGACTTTGAACGTTCAAATGAAAGGGAGGCGGCATAGTGGCGTTAGTTGATCAGGTTACGATAGCCCGGCGTTTTCAGAAATCCATTCGCATTGATACGGATTTGGGCGACAAAAACGCTCTTGATGGATTCATCTGTCCGCAATCTTCCGCCGACATTCTCATGTCGATGGCCCGGCATGTCTCGGAAACCGGGCAAGGCGCTTTTACGTGGACCGGCCCTTATGGAAGTGGCAAGTCTAGTTTGGCAATCGCGCTAAGTGCATTGCTCAACGGCAATCAAGAATTACAGAAAGAGGCGGCAAAAGTCTTTGGACGTAAGCTTACCAATGCCATGTGGAAGGCGCTGCCGACAGGTTCGAAAGGTTGGCGTATTCTGCCCGTTGTGGGCCGCAGAGAGAACCCTGTCGAGGTTTTGGGAGAAGCTCTAAAAGAAGCAGGATATGTGGCCCGTCGCCCCAAAGGCGGCTGGACCGAAGAGAATGTCGTTAACGGCTTGATGGATGTTGCGACAAGCAAGCCTAAGACGCATGGCGGTTTAATCCTGTTTGTAGATGAGATGGGGAAATTCCTTGAAGCGTCTGCGCAGGACGGGGCGGATGTTTACATTTTTCAGCAGCTCGCAGAGGCCGCATCCCGAAGCAATGGCCGTTTTTTGTTTGTCGGTGTTTTGCACCAAGCCTTCGACGAATACGCGCATCGTCTTTCACACGAGCTTCGTGATGAATGGGCGAAAATTCAGGGACGCTTTGTTGACTTGCCTGTCAACACAATCGGCGAAGAACAGATAGACCTGATATCTCGCGCGATTAAGTACAATAAGGCTGCTCCTCGCTCTAATAATCAATCCAAAGCCGTTGCCAAGATAGTTCGCAAGGACCGTAGCCAGGATGCCGACCGTCTAGCGGAGATGCTGAAAAATTGTTGGCCGCTGCATCCGGTCGTTGCATGTCTGCTCGGACCGATTTCTCGCCGCCGATTTGGTCAAAACCAGCGCAGCATTTTTGGCTTTCTGAATTCGGCTGAACCGCATGGCTTTCAGGATTACTTGCGCTCGGTGGATCAGGAAGACCTCTATACACCATCGAAACTTTGGGATTACTTGCGTGCCAATCTGGAACCCTCCATTCTCGCTTCACCGGATGGTCACCGTTGGGCCATGGCCGCTGAAGCGTTAGAAAGATGTGATGGCATGAAAGGCGATGGCTTTTTAGTCGATCTTCTAAAAACGATAGCCGTTGTTGATCTTTTTAAGGAGCGGTCTGGCCTCGTGCCAAATTTTGATCTTTTAAGGACCTGTTATCCTGATGTTCGCGAAAAAGAACTCAAGAGCGCTTTGAATACTCTTAACAAAGCGTCTTTGACAATATTTAAGAAGTTTCAGGATGCACACGCCATTTTTTCTGGCAGCGACTTCAATATTGATCAAGCCGTAGGCGTGGCGCTCGACGAAATTGATGAGCTTGATTTTGAAGCACTCAAATCATTGGCAGGGTTGCAGCCCATTCTGGCTAAACGTCACTATCATGAAACCGGTGCTATGCGGTGGTTTGATGTGAATATCACGCCAGCAAAAGATGTCATGGATGTGGCGACTCGCTTTAAGCCCAAGAATGGCGTCATTGGCGAATTCCTTCTTGTGGTGCCGACCGAGGGTGAAGAGGAAGAGCACGTTAAAGCACTTTGCCGGGATGCAGCCAAGTTGAGTGACCAATGGGACATCGTGGCAGGCTATTCGCCACGGGCATGGTCGGTTGTGATGCTGGCACGAGAACTACTGGCGCTTGATAAGGTTAGTAATGACCACCCTGAACTAGCCGGTGATCCGGTTGCACGGAGAGAGGTTACTGCAAGGCTTGCAGATTTACAGGCACAGTTGGAGACTGAACTCACAAAGTCCCTCGACAAGGCCGAATGGTGCCGCAAACATTATTCTACAAAACACTATAGTCAGTCTGATCTGAATAGCCTTGCCTCCGACCTTGCCGAAAGACGTTATGATCAATGTCCAAAACTCCACAATGAGCTTCTGAACAGGCAAAAGCCCTCCAGTAGCGCTATTGCAGGGCAAAACGCTCTTTTGAGGCACATGATTACAAGAGAGGGTGAACCACGTTTGGGTATTGACGGTTATCCGGCAGAAGGTGGTCTTTGCGCCTCATTGCTGGAAGCCACAGGGCTGTACTCAGAAACAAAAGACGGCTGGCGCTTTGTTGCCCCCTCCGACAATGAGACTGATGATACATACAGGCTCTTTCCTGCTTGGAATGCAGCCATTCAGCACATAAAGAAAAATAAAAAGCGCTCGGTTGCCGTCTCAGAACTCTATGACCTATGGGCGGAGCAACCGTACGGGATCAAAGATGGATTGATGCCGGTTTTGTCGGTTGCGTTTATTCTCACTCAGCGGGAAAATCTTGCCATCTATCGGGAGGGTGTTTTTCGTGCGCGGTTTGATGATGTCGATGTTGAGTATTTGGCCAAAGACGCCGAGACGATCCAGCTGCGCTGGATGGACCTGAATAAGATTTCACGTCGCATGCTTTCCGATATGGCCGACGTTGTACGAGACCTTGATGAGAAAAACGAACTGAAACACCTTCAGCCGATTGATGTAGCCCGTGGTCTCGTGGCGATCTATGAAAAACTGCCGAACTGGACGAAACGGACAATGCGTCTGTCAGCAAGAGCTATTCAAGTGCGTGATATTTTCAAGCGCGCGCGTGATCCGAACAAATTCTTGTTTGACGATATCCCTGCATTGATTAACCCCAAAAGAACCAACAAATCCGACAAAGACGACATTCGTAATATCGTCTCGATAGTGAAGGAAGGGCTGCAAGAATTGGTGCAGGCATATCCTCTTATGGTTCATCGGCAAAGGGATATGCTTCTTGCCGAGTTACAGGTTCCTAACCTTTCACGCCAGTCTCTCTTAGAGCTTCGTGAGCGGGCTGAGAATGTTAAAGAACTTGCCGGAGATTTTCGTTTAGATGCTTTTGTCGGGCGTCTGGCTCAATTTGAGGGAGATGACGAAGGCTTCGAGGGCATTGCAAGTCTTGCTGCAAACAAGCCACCTAGAGACTGGGTAGATCCGGATGTGGATCGAGCATCTATAGAGCTTGCGGATATGGCGCAGAAGTTCCTCAGAGCCGAAACATTTACACGGATCAAGGGACGTCCGGAAAAACGCCAAGCGATGGCGATTTTGGTTGGAATGAAAGGCAGGCCAGTCCCGCTACTGGAAGAGTTCGACGTGATTGATTCTGATCGGGATGCAATCAACGATCTTATTGACCGGGTTTCGAAAACGCTTGAAGCCGTAGATACCAATAGCCGAAGCATTATTCTTGCCGCATTGGCAGAGCTGAGTGCTCGATATATGCAGGCTCCCGAGGTAAAGAAGCGAAAAACAGGAAACGGAAAGGTCGCATAAGATATGTCTAAAAATGAAATGCACGTTCTGGGATTGTCTGGCGGTCGAGATAGTGCTGCGCTTGCTGTTTATATGCGTCAGCACCACCCGGACATTGAAATTGAATATTTCTTTACCGACACAGGTAAAGAACTCCCCGAAGTATACGAGTACCTTGGCAGGCTAGAAGGATTCTTGGGTCAACGTATTCGCAAGCTGAATCCCGATAGAGACTTTGATTTTTGGTTAAAACAGTACAACAATTTTCTGCCATCAGCGCAGACGAGGTGGTGTACACGGCAGTTAAAGCTGAGACCATTTGAGCAGTGGGTTCGTCCATTGCTCAAAGAAGGCAAAAAAATATACAGCTATGTCGCAATTCGTGGCGATGAAGAATATAGGGAAGGCTACTCTTCGAAAGATGAAAATCTAATTATTAAGTTACCCTTCAAAGAAGCTGGGATAGATAAGGCTGGCGTGCTGGATATTTTGGAAGGGGCCGGTCTTGGGCTTCCGCATTACTATTCTTGGCGAACACGCAGTGGCTGTACTTTCTGCTTCTTTCAGCAAAAAATTGAATGGGTGAGACTGATGGAGCGCCATCCCGAGGCGTTTGAAGAAGCTAAAGCATATGAGAAAAACGCCGTTGATCATGGCTCTCCGTTCACCTGGAGTCAGGGCGAATCTTTGGATGATTTGTCTAGGCCGGAACGTGTCCATCAAATTAAGGAAGATCATGAGCAGCGTCTTGCCAGGCAGAAAAGTAAATCCCAGCCTAACCCGTTACGCACGGATAGCGAGCCTTTGGATATTGATGATCTATATGGCAAAGCGAAAGTGTGTCTTGCCTGTCACAAGTAATATGATGAAACATAAACAATTACAACTTAAGGTTCATGAATGTTTAAGGTAACGGCTCGAACTATTTTAGAGCTAGGATCGGAATTAATCAGTTCCGATGCTATTGCGTTCTATGAGCTGATCAAGAATGGAATTGATGCGGGTTCTAAAAACGGCGTCACGATAAATTTTAATATCGTTATTGGCCGACGGGACTATCAGGAGTCCAAAGCACAAATCCTTCATGCTATTGAGAGCGGAGGTGATGACTCACTAGATTTGGGAGACCTTAAGGGGGAGATATCGGGCAAACTCAATTCGGAAGCCGAAAAGCTCTGGGCTAGAGCTAGCGATCTTATAGAAGGTGCCGATACTTATGAAACCTTACTAGGTGCGATTGATGAGATCAATGATCTGAATTCAATCATAATCTCAGACACAGGATCGGGCATGTCTTTAAAGGAACTAGACACCGTCTTTCTTGTGATCGGGACTTCGTCCAGAAAGAGAGAGATTGATGCCGCTATAGCAGGCGGGAAGTCGCACACACCCTTTCTCGGAGAGAAAGGGATTGGGCGATTGTCAGCAATGCGGTTAGGCGATTATCTTTCAGTGCGAACAACCAAAGCGGACGATAAATATTACAATCTCATTGATATCGATTGGTCTGACTTCGACAATGCATCAAAGATGATCGAAGATATTGACGTAAAGCCAAGACGAGGGAAGAAGAAAGCCACTCCGGATTTCAGCGGAACAGATATTAGAATTCGTAAGCTCAACGCTGATTGGAGTGAGAAGCGTGTCGATCGCATGGCCATTGATGACTTTTCTCTGCTCGTAAACCCACTTGGTAAGGTCACTGGTCAGCGAATTGCAGTTTTTTGGAACAATAAAAGAGTCAATATCCGAAGACTTGAGAAGAGCTTTCTATCTCACGCTAATGCACTAGTGCGAGGTAATTATCGTATAGGAAACAAAGGCCCAGAGCTAACACTACGGATCGAACTAAATAATATAGGTTTTGAGCACCCCAAGGAAGTTAGCATCGAGACCGTATCAGCAGATGTTCTGCACGGTGCGTTGGTTGGGCCGAAGGCAAAGCGCAGGCGAATGAACAAGAGAGACATTGATTATTCTGCGTTGAATAGTGTGGGCCCCTTCGATTTCGAACTCTATTGGTACAACCGCAAGATACAGCGAAAAGGAAGGTCCACTGGAGAATATCAGGCTTTGCGCAATCTACTAGACCAATGGATGGGCGTTCGCCTATACCGTGATGGATTCAGAGTCTATCCCTATGGAACTGAGGATGATGATTGGCTCGAATTGGATAAGACAGCCCTCAAGTCTAAAGGCTATGCACTCAACAGAATCCAGCTTGTCGGGCAGGTTGAAATTGGTCGGTTGTCGAACCCCGAACTCCTCGATCAAACAAATCGCGAAGGCCTTCGGCAGACACCTGAAGAAGCGATTCTAAAGGAGACTGTTCAGTTTGCTGTAGAGCGTCTTCGAGATGAAATGAACCGCATAACCAAGGAACAAAAGGACGCTAAAGAGCCCTTCATTGCAGATGAAACTAAGACTGCCGATCTCGAAAAACGGATGAAGACGGCTATCACGTCAATTCGAAAAGTCGTTCCGTCTGAACATCGAGAGGTCGTCCAAGAACTCGAGTTGATGCGAGAAGAGTTCGCACGATTTGCGTCCCAAGCTCGTGAGCGCATTGCTGATATGGAAAAGGATGCCGACCAGATGATCGCGATGGCGGGTATTGGTCTAATGGTGGAAGTCGTTGCGCATGAACTGACGCGATCTGCCGAAGATGCATTAGATGTTTTGAACAGTCTTAAGCGCAAGACCGTTCCGGAGGAAATTCGGCGTCGGCTTGAAAGTCTGAGAGCGTCTATGACGAGTATCAGCAAGCGATTAAGGATTCTCGACCCTCTCAGTGTCACCGGAAGGCAACGTAAGGAACGTTTCAATCTAGATGAGCTTCTGAATGAAATGCTGGAAGCTCATGAAGCGCAGTTCGAACGACATCAGGTCAAGCTGAATATCCTGCCTGCTGATCGGCCGGTACAGATATCCGCTGTCAAGGGAATGGTCGTCCAAGTGCTAGAAAATCTGATATCTAACTCCTTGTACTGGTTGGATGTCGAGAAACAACGGAAAATGTCATTCAAGCCAGAGCTTACGATTTCGGTAGAAGATAACCCACCACGAATAAGGTTCTCCGACAATGGCCCTGGAATTTCTGAACAATACAAAGACCGGATTTTTGACCTCTTCTTTTCACTTAAGGACAAAAGCCGGCGTCGAGGCTTAGGACTCTTTATTGCCCGAGAGGCAGCGGAGCACAACGGGGGTGCTTTGATGCTAGATCCAGACGCAGTCAATGATGAAGGGCGTTTTTCTACTTTCGACTATCGCGTGGTGGGGGACAACCTTGAGCGATAAACAGCGGGTACTCGATGCCGGGATCCGTTCCGCAATTATAGTCGACGACGGATACGACGAGGCTCCACAAGTAGTGGAGCTTCTCGATGAAGGTGCATGGGACAGCCTGTTTGATGATGCGCAGGGCGCCGAGGCAGTGCGGATTGAGGCTTTGTTTCCTGACTATCAGCCCGAAGACCGGGAGGAACTAAAGTCCAACCAAGAGTTCATCGACGCTCTATGGCAAGGTCGGGATGCCATTCGGGATTTACTCAGTGGACTATTTGATGTCTATGAGCAGAAAATACGAGACAACCGACCCTTCCTGGAGGCGGCAGAAGCCGCCCTCAACGCACTCGAAATTAAATTTGAGACGTGCGGTCGAGATTTTGTCGAGGCAGCTGTCAATGCTGATTTAATCGTCATCGACCTTTTTCTCGGTATCCAACAAGGAGAACGGGACCGCCAGTTTACTGTCGAGCATCTCAAAGAGGTGATCAAACGCCGCGAAGATGTCCCTCTCCCCTCTATTGTCCTTATGTCTCAGGTTCCGGGGATTGATGATTTGGCAAGAGATTTCCGCCAGGATGTTCAGCTCCACGCTTCGGCATTCCGGCACATCAGAAAAAATGATTTGTCGCAGCCGGGACGGATGAAGGGGCTGATTCTCACCCTCGCATCGCATCGGTCGGATAGCCAGGCACTTGCCACGTTTGTGGAAACTTGGGAGTATAAAGCTATTGAGGCCGTCCATGCGGCCGCAGGCACTCTTCGTAAGATCGACATCGATGATTTGCAGCATATTCGGAGTATGTTGCTCCGTTTTGAGGGGCTTAATACATCAAGCTACATGCTTGATGTCTTTGATCGTGTTCTTCAATATGAAATCGAATCTCACGGTGCCGTATTGGATGCTGCGCTCCGACTTGATGAGATGGCAGACGATCCTGCGCCGCTGATGATCTCAAATGACCGAGACACTTATACGGTACTGGAACAGACCCTCTTCGTTAATCCAAAACGCCGCACCCATGCCACCGGTGCCGAATGGCCGATTGCTTTTGGCGATATTTTGGGGCCAAGGCCAGGTAATCCGATAAAGCGCCGCGGTTTCTTTTCAGGTCGCGACGATCTGGTATTTTTCGTTGCTTCGCCGGAGTGCGATCTGATTCGAAAAGATGGGCTTGTAACGGCATTGCTAGTGGCTGGATCGTTAAAGAACATCGACATGGCCAAGCCGGGACTCGCCGTGACAGCAAAGACGACTCCTGTGATAACAATGAATGGAAACCAGCGTTTTCAGATCGATTGGAATTTTGGTGATCTGCGCACGATTAGCCTGGATCAGGTAAAGCGCTTGCTCCACCTAGATCGCGGTGACATGTCGATTGTTGCGAGGCTTCGGGAAGGACCCGCGCTTAGTCTACGGCAGCAGTTACTCAGCAATGTCGGACGGGTGGGAGAACTCGCGCCTCTCCCAAGATCATGGAGGTTTCGGGCCGACCTTTATCTCCCATTACAGGAAGGAGGGGCACAGCCTATCACCATACCTGACGGTGTCGTGATCACCGGCAATGTGCTTATTCCCCGGCGTGGAAAGTTTGCAACGCTGATAATTGACTCTAACTGCGAGGCGGATTTAACGGAAGTCCTATTAGGCTTGGATCTCGATAATGTAGCGAACAGGAGTAAAGCGAGCTTTGAAACACTCAAAGAGCAGTCCCGGATTCGACAGATCTTTAGATCAGGATTCCAAGGAGTTGATTTACCCTTGAGTATGTCCCGCACAGCAGGTTTACTTAAGCTTGGCGAAGAACAACCTGAGACTGATGAGAAAAAGCCTAAGATTGACAAGGTTGCGACGATTGTGAACGGGGATGCAGATGAAGATCTGCTCGCCAATATTGAACCAAATGCAGGTCTTGTGTTACAGGTTTATTTGGAGTCTGATATGTAAATATTGTTTGAGAATACCATTGACTAATTTTGTGATTTCCTCATATTAATCAGAGGCATGAGATTTGTTCACATTAACATTTAATTAAGATCAAGTTGGCCTTGAAATACATTTGATTGTTCAGTTAGATGCAATACTTCAAGAGCTCTTTGGAGCTTGATGCCATTGGGGATTCCTTGTGATGTCATCAGCCAGCCAGTTTTGGTATCTGAGTATCTAAAATAAGCATGCAAGATAGTTTGAATAGAAAGTAGCGTTAAGTGAGATAGGGTTTTCAGAAGAATGATTCTTGGGTCATCTTCAAGAGTAGTATTATCGTTCTCGTCGAAATAAGGCTCTATGCAAGTTTTATGGGAGTGAAATAGCTCATTTCGTATTTCACGGCATAAATGGATGTAATGATACTTCGAGCTATCAGTGCAATTTGCTGCTCTTGTTACCGTTTGTAAGATCTTATCAGAAACCAGGCTTTTTGCTTCCGCGTAGATGATTGCTAAACCTTTAAGTTCGCTGTTATTTGATTTTGTTTTTAAGTATTCAATGACTTTTCCGCTAGGTCCCTTGCCTTCGTAATCTGAACAACAGCGCCTTGATAAATTTTCAAATGCTATCCAAGCCCACATGAAACGAGTCATTTCTAAAGTATAAAGTGATGTTATGTCGCTCAGTGCACATTCGTAGTCCCAGGCTTGGCTGCACATTAAACTACCGCCGGGTTCGATAAACTCGGTAGTTACTTGTGTGCTTTCAATACTCCCGCCTATTCTTAATGGTTCTGCAATTATTTCCCAAAATTCTTGTGTGTCATATGGTTCATTAGATTCAACACCAGATTTTTCTATTATTGTTGCGTCACGATACAGGAATCTACAGAGTCTGGCGAAATGCTCAGAAAGCGGCACAATTTCTGTAGCGACTAGGGAACTAGGTTTCATAGAATTCTATCTGTGTGCATTTGAAATTAACTGCGCCAATTCCGCTATATCTTCTTCCGAAGAAAATGGAACCTGTGCAAGAATCACTCTTCCTTCTCCAGAAAGTTTTGCTGCTAAATGACCTCGCCCAAGTAGGCGTTCAGCACCAGGTTCGTCAAGAACAAGTATTGAGTTTCTTTTGTCTGCAACTTTTAAGACCAAACGGTTTGTTAAATTCGCTCGGAGTTGCATTGGTAATGCGTCTTTGTCCGGTCTCTGAGTGATTAGTACCAGATTAATCCCAGCGGCTCGCGCTTTTACACCAAGGCGACTTGCATTGAGATCTACGGCATCCCTGTATTCGGGGATCATCATCCAATCGGCTAATTCATCATGGAATAGCCAAATACGAGGGAGGCGTTCAGAAGCAGGTAC
>Ga0256832_1002388_pt1 | contig 12814 bp, 14 predicted proteins | sample 134614metaG_FD_190534 | JGI IMG/M metagenome (GOLD analysis project Ga0256832, IMG submission 190534) | Hydrothermal vent microbial communities from Lau Basin, Pacific Ocean - 134-614 | ecosystem: Environmental > Aquatic > Marine > Hydrothermal vents | place: Pacific Ocean: Lau Basin | collected... | reverse complement strand
CTGGGCGAAAAAAGCCGACGCCGTCCGCAGAATCTCGTTGGCCCTCTTCAGCTCCCGGTTCTCCCGCTCCAGTGCCTTGAGTCGCTCCCGTTCCGAGCTTGTCAGGCCCTCTCGCAGCCCCTGGTCACGCTCAGCCTGCCTCACCCAGTTCCGAAGCGTCTCCGGCGTACAGCCAATCTTGGCCGCTATAGAGGCCATCGCCGCCCACTGTGAATCATGTTCACCCTAGTGCTCGAACACCATGCGAACCGCCTGTTCCCGCACTTCCGGGGAATATCTCGTACTCTTCTTCATGACTCTATCCTCTCAAGAATATAGAGCCTCCGGGAAACCCGGGGCGGTTGAGAACAACAGGTTGTAGTCGATCTGCTCGACCAGCTGCCGCTCGCTACGGATGGTGTAGAGCGCCATCAGAAGCAGTGCCCGCAGCAACTTCTCCGGCGGTATCGAGTCTCGCCTCAGCTTGGCATAGAGAGCATCAAATTCTGCATCCAACGCCTTGAGGGCCTCATCGACCATCCGTCGGATGGGACGCAGCGGATGATCCTTTGGTACCCGCTGCTCCGGGCTCACCGTGCTGAACAGCGTTTCTTGCTGTATGTCCGGTCCTCACATCGTCAATATCACCTCATCAATACTATTCAGGCCGATCTTGCCGGAATCAGGGAGTTTTTCAACAGCCTGTTAGCAGTGGTGACGTAAAATTAGCATAAAACAGCCCACAGAAACTTGGGGTATTTTTAAATGCCCAAAGAACTAACTATTTTCTTGGCGAATAGAAAGCCCCGCTTACCAAATAACCTTAGAAAAGCTGATTTTCCATATCCATGCTGAATAGATTTCATTACCAGAGACGCCCTATGCAAGATGTTCATTTCTGGCCATTTTGAATAGTAAGCTAGAAAATCACTTTTTTCGCGCAATTCACGGGAGTTCCCGCCAAGAGACGCAATAACCATCGCAGCGTAGGTCATGGCTAGACACACCTCACGCAGTTGCATGAGTCTCCCTTCCTCCTTGGTCCATTCATCCACAGTCAATTGATATCGAAGAGGGCCAACATTTTTTTCGTGCATACGCCGCACTATAAGGGGGCACTCGATACGGCGGGATGTGTATCCTAATCCAGAAAAAATATCCATCAATGCCATATCTTCAAAGAGAATTCGATTAGTCGGGTTAGGAAGGTGTTTTAGTATACTCGTGCGATAGCAGGCTGTAGCCCCATGATACCAAGCTTTGCGCTCGCAAAACCATCGACGTCGATTTCGAATATCCTCCTCCGAATTAATAACCTTTCCTTCGTTAGAAAAAATGATGTCATCTGCCGATAAAACAACAGTACTATCTGGGGCTTTAAGGAATTCAGATATTGAGAAGCTCGTGCGTTCGGGAAAAGATATGTCATCCCCGGCTGCAAATATTAAAAAATCGCCTTGTACTTGGCGAGAAACCGAGAGGAGGTGCGCTAGGGTTCCAGAATTTACATGCTGGCGACGAACCTTCACCATATGAGGCCCATTGTAGGCATTAGCCATCTCTTCCATAATCTCATAAGTACGATCGCTCGAGCAGTCATCAGAGAGGATGATCTCAAGCGGCGAGTATGTTTGAGAAAATGCCCCTTCAATGGCTTCTTGTATATATTTTTCCTGATTGTACGCGAATACAGCAAACGTCACAAGAGGCCGCTCTGGCATGGCATCTGGCAAATCTTTATTGCCATAAGTTTTAATTATTGATTCAACTTCCATCTTTTTACCTTTCTTCCGATATTGGCAAAGAAAGCCAACTTCCCACTAGCATCTACCTTGTCTGCTAGACGGATGAGAGCCCCAAAACCAAGAACCAAGGCAAGAACAGCACCGGTGACACCACCAAGCAAAGATGACTGCCGTACGGCCAGTTCAACGAGAAAAGCACTCACTACGACGACAACCGCCTGCATGAGCACAGCGCGAGACCAGCGAAAACCGATGGATCTACGGGTGATAACATAAACCAGGGGCAAGTAGAGGAGGTAAAAACCAAGAAATGCCATCCCTGCGCCCACCACACCAACGATCGGCAATGCCACCCAAATGCCAAAAACAAAGGTTAGAACACCTACGGATTCGGTAAAAACGAACGTTTTCCCTGCTCCTAGGGCCAATATAACGAAACCAAGGGGCCAGCTCATGACCTTGAGGATGTCACCCAACAATTGCCACCGCAAAATCTCAACTGCCGGCCCAAATTCGGCCGAGTATAGAAGCGGGATAAGCCAAGGAGAGAATCCCAGCATGGCCACCAAAGGTGGCCCGCAAAGCAGTAGTGCCACCTCCGTCTGCTCATTGACGAGACGTGTGGCTGTCTGATGGTCACGGATAGCAGCAGTTAGACGAGGATAGTAATCCGCCCCCATCGCCCCCAAGATAAAACCTAGATAAATTGTGCCAATAGTCCAGGAGGCATGGAAATAGCCAAGCGCCTCTGCGCCCAACTCGTTCTGGACGAGACTACGTGCGACCAAATGACCCAGGATCGTAACCAGCCCTGACATCATGAAAGGGATACCAAGGCTCAGCATCGCGCGCCACTCCTTAGCAAGAGTGGACAAAGAACTAGGCGGCTCCTCAGGCCGACCCAGCCGAGCAACAAAGAGATACCCAAGGAGAAAAGTCGCAACCGGTGTACCCAGAACTATGGCCAGCAGGGCGTCTTCCCCCCACACCCAAAGCGCAGAAATACCAAAAGCTGTGCCAAGAATGCCCGCTCCCGTATTCATTCGGGCAAAGTCTCCGATACGACGCATACCCGTCAGAAGAGCGGTCTGCCCTCCCACTGCGACCATGAGCGCGACGCCTACCGCAAGCCAAGATACATCTGAAGCCCGGGCCGGATTGTTCAACACCAAATCGGCAATGGGGGCGCTAAAAATCCAGAACACCACGGCGCCTATCAATGACAGCACGAATGCCCCCCAAAAGAGGGCCCGACGCACAGTCGTCAAGGCCGCGGATCCACTTTCGGCAGCAGCCGCGATCTGTCGTGTGCCAGCGCTACTGATCCCAAGCCCTGAAACTACTGCGCCAGTTTGTATGAGATTACCGTAAAGTCCAATAAGCCCCACACCGGCCGGACCCAAGACTACTGCCGCCACCTTCATCTTGAGAATGCCGGACAAGATATTGACCAGCTGCGCAGCACCGACGATCGAGGAAGATCTCAGGATGGTGCGATATGTACTCTTGTCGTTCATACAGACGAGCAGACCGCCTTCACCACCCGGCGTACATCGTCCATCTCAAGATGCGGACCCATCGGGAGACTCAAGACCCTGGTGGCAAGTTGACGAGCAAGGGGAAACGCGTCAAATGCGAACCCCAGATCGGAATAGGCTTCTTGCATGTGCGGCGGAATAGGGTAGTGAATCAGCGTATCAATGCCGGCCTCGGCGAGTCGAGCTCGTAAAATATCACGCTCCTGTGATTGCACGACGAAAAGGTGCCAGACTGGATCGGCCCACTCCGGCACATGAGGCAAGATCAGCCCTGTATCAGCCAGCCCTTTGAAATAACAGACCGCAACCTGTTGCCGGCGGGCGGTCCATTCATCGAGATGGCGTAGCTTCACTCGCAGGATAGCCGCTTGCAGGGGGTCTAAACGCGAGTTCACACCACGTACTTCATTCACATATTTATGTCGGCTGCCATAATTGCGCAAAATACGAACGCGATCAGCCAGATCATCACGGTTCGTGGTAACTGCTCCGCCGTCGCCAAACGCCCCCAGGTTCTTGCCAGGATAGAAGCTCCAACATACAGCATCGCCGTGAGCTCCGATACGCCGCCCCTTGTAGCATGCGCCATGGGCCTGCGCCGCGTCCTCAACCACAAAAAGATTGTGGACTCGAGCAATTGCCAGGATGGGGTCGAGATCCGCAGGTTGACCATAGAGGTGCACGGGCAAAATAGCGCGCGTTGCCGGGGTAATGGCGGCCCCGATGCGCACGGGGTCAATATTGTACGTCGCTACGTCTGGCTCAATCGGAACAGGACGGGCCCCCACGGCCGAAACGGCAAGCCAAGTGCCAATATAAGTGTGGGATGGCACAATCACTTCGTCCCCTGGACCAATTTCTAACGCCCGCAATGCCAAAATCAAGGCATCAAGCCCACTGCCAACCCCCACGGCATGCATGGCACCGCAATAGGCCGCCCATTCCTGCTCGAAGGCCTCAACTTCTGGACCGAGAATATATCGGCCACTCTCAAGCACCCGGACCACTGCCTCATCGATTTCTGTCTTCAGCTCGCGATAGGCGGCACCAAGGTCGAGGAAAGGGATCATTATACCCCTCTCTCCACTACTATTTGGAGAAATTCATCGTAACTGCGAATGTAGTCACCCTCTTCATATGGACGAGACGCGAGAACCATGCAGACGGCCCCTTGACTGAAAGAGTCCATCTCCCGCCAAATCATACGGCTGATATAGAGTCCCTTTCTCGGATCACGCAGCCAAAATTCCGCCTTATGGACACCATCATCCACCTTGATACGAAAACTTCCCGATAGCGCAAAGATCACTTGTTCGAGTTCACGATGTGCGTGCCCGCCACGTTCAGCATCCACCGGTACATTGTAAAGATAATAAACACGTCGGATATCGAAGGGCACATGTCGGCGACCTTCTACAAAAGTAAGGTCGCCACGAGGATCGTGTATCTGAGGCAACTCGACAAGCTGCACATTAGACTCTGCCATCGATCTAACCTCCATGGTAACCACCCTTTTCACCCCCCACAAGGACTTGAAATTAAGAGAAATGAACCAAAATCAGCCGAGCGGCACAAGATGATCACCAAAACTCGCCACATCACTGAAAATTAGTAAAGAAAAGATTTTCACAAAACGTCTGCGCCCCCGATCTTATCAAGAGATTCTTTATATAATTTTTAATTTTTCCTTCCGGCAAAGTTTCACAGTAGCACAATGGAGTTACCCCATCCACATCACCTATGTTTGGATTGGCCCCATGATTTAGAAGAAAACGACACCAATCTATATCCATAGAAAGCACAGCCTCTATGAGAGGCGTCCTCCCCTCTATATTTCGTACATCAATATATTTCTTATCAGGACCCCCCCCACCATAATCCCTTTTTCTTTTAAACCAACCCGCCCATTTGCTCCTGGAAAGACTTAGATTATAATCTATTGTAGAAATTGTTATGGTTTCATCGTCCATTTTAACGATTTTGCCTGGGCGCAGCCTACTTCTTTCTGGCAAAATACGCCATTCCCCTATCTCCATTCCATGGATAATTGGCGTCTGATATTCTCGGAAACTGAAAGCACGAAGCTGTCGAACTATACACTCAGCAGTATTCTCTAGATTAATAACAACATTTTTATAATCAATAGAATTCTTAGAAAAATATGTAGATCCATGAGCAGGTTGCGGAGTTGATTTAGGCAATTCGCTATCTACAAGGCGATTAAAGTAATTCACAAATAGGTCAAACCCCTTCTCCATATAAGTAAAGTAAAGATCTCTAGCGGTCCAACTGTTTTGCACGGCAAATTTGACTTGAGATATGATTGGCCCCGTATCTATACCAAAATCTATTTCATGAAGAGTAACTCCAGAAAAATCTGCCCCGTGAAGTATAGGTAGCGAAGAAGTATACATTCCCTTGTATGCCGGAAGCGCCGAAAAATGTATATTATACAGCCTATTACTTTTAAACCTGTCTGGCTGTATGATTCGATCAAACTCTAGAGATATGAAAACAAGATTTTCTATTTCCTGCAGCGTCTCCAAATCGACAACACGCACGCCAAGCCGTGACGCATGATATAACAGCGACGGTTGCCAATCAGATTTCCCTTTGTCAGTTCTATTAACACATACAAGCAATCTTTCCCGCCACCCGAGATTATACAAATAGTAAAGTGCATTGACTGCAATTTCATTTTTACCTGCTATGCATACAATGAGTGAAGTCATCTTTGAACACATCGTGTCTCTCAGCTTATTACTCTGTAAGGCCCCCAAATTCTGTAAAGCCCTCGAAATACTGGACACTGAATTGCACAAAGCTCACGCTGCCTCCACCATTGGGGTGTGGGCTGCGCGCACCTGGGCGGGGGTGGCGTAGCCATACCGCTGGAGCAGCCAGTGCCGGTTGAACCGTTCCTTGAACTCCAGCAGCGCCTGCCTCAGTTCCTCGACGGTGTCGAAGGTCCGCACCCACAGCAGCTGCTCCTTCATCGCTCGGCCACCCCGTTGCCCTCCGGCGCCCGGACGAAGCTGGGGCTGGACTCGATGCCCAGGAACCGAAGCTCCTGCTGGAAGGCGTGGCTCATGTACTGCGAGCCATGGTCGTGGCGCAGCACCAAGCCCTCGGCAACACCTTCAGCCAACGGGCCATAGTGGTCCCGGATTCCCTGGTGGATCGGCTCCAGGGCCTCGAAGCGCGTGCCGGGGCGGGCTGCATGGATGCCCACCACGTCACCAACGAAGTGATCCACGACCACAAACACCGTGGCCATGCCCTCCAGTCGGGTCAGCACCTGGGTGGCATCGGTGCCCTACATCCGGTTGGCCCTTCCGGGATGATCGTCCCGTCATGGACCCGGGGGCCACGATCGGTGCCCGTCCTGTGAGGTGCCTGCAGGTCGTGTTCCCGCATCAGGCGCCGTACCCGTTCCTTCGATACTGGAATACCCCGGTGCCGAAGCCGAGCCCACACCTTGCGGTAGCCCTCGCCCCGGAACCCGAGGGATTCGGCCTCGACCAGCACATCGCGGATCTTCTCCACCAGGACCTCGTCTGGCAGCGTCGGCCTGTGGCCCCCAACGCTGCGGCTGGACCGACCGCTCAGCGGCCGCCTGCCGTGCATAGTGCGTGGAACGGGCCACACCCCACAGCCGGCATAGCCGGGCCTTGCCATAGACACGCCGCGCGGAGACCGAGCAGGCCCAGCTCACGGCTTCGATCTCCGCTGTGGAAAAGGCAGCTCGCCCTCGAACCGAGCGATGCGCATCTCCAGCAGCTCCTTGTCCATCATCAGCTCCCCGACCAGCCGCTTGGCCCGCTTGAGCTCCCGCTCCAGGGCCGCCACCTTGGGATCGTCGGTGCGGCGCTTCAGCCCCGCCAAGCCTGCTTCCAGAAAATCATCACGCCACTGGGACAACACCGAGGCCGGACGCCCGTCTCCCGGCTCAGCGCATCCAGGTTCTCACCGCGCAGGAGCCGCAACACCACCTCCTGCTTGCGCCTCGCCGACCAGCGCTTCACCGACTTTTCGCTTATGGACACCTCCCGTCTCTCTCATTACACGACTAAATGTGTGTCCAATATTCGAGGGGCAACCCACATTGAACTCGTCGTCCAGCACCTTGAGTGCCTCATCGACTATTCGCCTGATGGGGGCAATGGATGACCCTTCGGTACCTGCTGCTCAGGGTTTACAGTGCTGAACAGGGTGTCTTGCTGTATGCCGGGGCCACGCATCACCAATATCACCACATCACCATTCAGGCCGATCTTGCCGGAAACAGTAGGTTTTTCAATAGCTTATTAGGTGAAAGTGGGAAGCCGCTGGGAATCGAGCTCCTCCAACCTTGGTGCCTCGGCGTCTTTTTTAGACAGGCTAACCTCTTCCAAAGGCCATTCAATGCCGATATGTGGATCGTCCCAACGAACGACCCCTTCATCTTGAGGGCAGTAAAAATTGGTACATTTATAGCTAAACAAAGCCGTTTCTCCAGTAACACAGAAGCCGTGCGCGAATCCAGGTGGCACCCACAACTGACGCCGATTTCGCTCTGAAAGGAAATATCCGACCCATTTCCCAAAGGTCGGCGATCCACGTCGAATATCGACTGCAACGTCGAAGACTTCTCCCACCAACACGCTCACCAATTTCCCTTGAGGGTTGGGATTTTGAAAGTGAAGTCCACGCAAAACACCATGGAGTGAAAACGACAGGTTATCTTGCACGAAGGGACCATCCACCCCTGCCTCTTCATAGCGCTTTTCCTGCCAAATCTCCATGAAATAACCGCGCTCATCATCATATCGATCCATTTCTATCAGAAGAACGCCAGGCAAAGAGGTCTCGATCACCTTCATATCAAAATACCTGCTCATCAAGCAATCGCAACAAATACTGGCCATAGATATTCTTGCTCAGTGATTTTGCAAGCGCTCGCAATTCTTTGTTTGATAGATAGCCTTTTCGGTAAGCAATCTCTTCCGGGCAGGCGATTTTGAGGCCTTGGCGTTTTTCTATGGTTTCGATGAAGGTGGCGGCTTCGAGTAGGGATTCGTGGGTGCCGGTGTCCAGCCAGGCCATGCCGCGGCCCATGATTTCGACGTGGAGTTGGTTTTGTTCCAGGTAGCGGCGGTTGAGGTCGGTGATTTCCAGTTCGCCACGGGCTGAGGGGGTGAGGGTTTTGGCGATCTGGGGGGCTTGGGGGTCGTAGAAGTAGAGGCCGGTGACGGCGTAGCGGCTCTTGGGTTTTTGCGGTTTTTCTTCCAGTTCGATGGCGCAGCCGGTGTCGTCGAATTGGACGACGCCGTAGCGTTCGGGGTCTTTGACCGGGTAGGCGAAGACGGTGGCGCCGGCTTCGCGGCGGTTGGCCTGGTCGAGGAGGCGGACCAGGTCGTGGCCGTAGAAGATGTTGTCGCCGAGGATGAGGGCGCTGGGGTGGCCGTCGAGGTAGGCCTCGCCGATGAGGAAGGCCTGGGCGAGGCCGCCCGGTTCGGGCTGCACGGCGTAGTCCAGGCGAAGCCCCCATTGCTTGCCGGTCCCCAGGAGTTGTTGGAAGCGGGGGGTGTCCTGGGGGGTGGAGATGATGAGGATGTCGCGGATCCCGGCCAGCATGAGGGTGCTGAGGGGGTAGTAGATCATGGGTTTGTCGTACACCGGCAGGAGTTGTTTGGAGACCGCCTGGGTGACGGGGTAGAGGCGGGTGCCGGAGCCGCCGGCGAGGATGATGCCTTTGCGTTTCATGCTTGCGTCGTTTCCTTCGCTCGTTTTTCTTCCGCCAGCAGGCGGACAACGGTGTCTTCCACCGCCGCTCGCCAGGGGGGCAGAGGCTCGCCCAGGAGGGCCTGGAGGCGGCGGGTGTCCAGGCGCGAGTTCCGCGGGCGGGCGGCGGGGGTGGGGTAGTCTTCGCTCGGGATGGCTTCGATGGCCTCGGGGTCGAGGCGCAGCTTGGCTCCCTGGCGCCGGGCCGTTTCCGCCACCACGCGGGCGATGCCGTGCCAACTGGTTTCCCCTTGTGGGGCCAGGTGGTAGGTGCCGCGGGCCTCGGGCCGGTCGATGAGCCGGGCGGTGACGCGGGCGATGAGGCGCGCGGGGGTGGGGGCGCCGATCTGATCGGCGACGATGCGCAGGTGGTCGCGCTCTTGCGCCAGGCGCAGGACGGTGCGCACGAAGTTCTTGCCCCGTTCGTGGTACACCCAGCTCACCCGCAGGATGAGGTGGTCGTCCAGGGTCTCGCGGACGGCCTGTTCGCCGGCCAGTTTACTCTCGCCGTAGGCGTTGATGGGGCCGGTGGGGTCGTCTTCGCGCCAGGGGCGCTCGCCCGTGCCGTCGAAGACGTAGTCGGTGGAGTAGTGGATGAGGCGAGCGCCCACGGCGCGGGCGGCCTCGGCCAGGACGGCAGGGGCGCGGGCGTTGACGGCGAAGGCGCGCTCCCGTTCGCGCTCGGCGCCGTCCACGTCGGTGTAGGCGGCGGCGTTGACGATGACCCGCGGGCGCAGGGTGCGCACGGCTTCGACGAGGGCGTCGGGGTCTTCCAGGTCGCCGCGCAGGCCGCCCTGCCCTGCCCGGTCGAGGGCGACGAGCTCCTGCCCGGCAAGGACCTCACGCAGGGCCTGGCCCACCTGCCCGTTGGGGCCGAGGAGGAGGAGGGTCATGGGGCGACGCGGCGGGCGTAGTTGAGGTCCACCCATTCCCGGTAGGCGCCGCTTCGCACCCGTTCCACCCACTCGGGGTTGTCCAGGTACCAGCGCACGGTCTTCTCCAGGCCGCTGTCGAAGGTCTCCTGCGGCCGCCAGCCCAGTTCCCGTTCAATCTTGCCGCAGTCGATGGCGTAGCGGCGGTCGTGGCCGGGGCGGTCGGTGACGAAGCGGATGGCCTCGCGGTGGCTGCGACCGTCCGCGCGTGGGGCGAGGCGGTCCAGGTGGTCGCACAGGGCATGCACCACCTCCAGGTTGCGCCGCTCGGCGCGCCCGCCGATGTTGTAGGTCTCCCCTACTCTGCCCCGTTCCAGCACCAGGCGCAGGGCGCGGGCGTGGTCTTCCACGTAGAGCCAGTCGCGGATGTTGTCGCCGCGCCCGTACACGGGCAGGGGCTCGCCGGCGAGGGCGTTGAGGATCATCAGGGGGATGAGTTTTTCCGGGAACTGGCAGGGGCCGTAGTTGTTGGAGCAGTTGGTGACCACCACCGGCAGGCCGTAGGTACGGTGCCAGGCGCGCACCAGGTGGTCCGAGGCGGCCTTGCTGGCGGAGTACGGGGAGCTGGGGGCGTAGGGGGTGGTCTCGGTGAAGGGGGGGTCGTCGGGCCCCAGGTCGCCGTACACCTCGTCGGTGGAGACGTGGTGGAAGCGGAAACCCGCCTTCTCCGCCCCTTCCAGGGCGTTCCAGTAGTCGCGGGCCACTTCCAGGAGGGTGAGGGTGCCGGTGACGTTGGTGTGGACGAAGTCGGCGGGGCCGTGGATGGAGCGGTCCACGTGCGATTCGGCGGCCAGGTGCATGACCGCGTGGGGCCGGTGCTCGCGGAAGACGCGCTCCAGGGCGGCCCGGTCGGTGATGTCCACCCGCTCGAAGCGGTGGCGGGGGTGGGCTCGCGCCTCGCCCAGGGAGTCCAGGTTGGCGCAGTAGGTGAGCTTGTCGACGTTGACGACGGTGGCGTCCGTGTCCTGGATGTACTGACGGACCACGGCCGAGCCGATGAAGCCGGCGCCGCCGGTGACGAGAATCCGTTTCATGGGGTCCCTGCGAGATGCGCTTGTCGTGGCGTTAAGTTATCGCCGTTGGACTGGGGGTGCAAGCAGGAATCGGGCCGGCCGCCAGGGCTTGCGGGGCGGCGGACACGGTGCCGGCAGACATCAGCGGCCCGCCTCGGCCCGCGGGGTGGGGCGGGCCGCCAGGGGGGCGGGGCGGCCCAGGTGGTACCCCTGGCCCATGTCCACGCCCATTTCCTTGAGGAGCAGGCGCACCTGCTCGCTCTCCACGAACTCCGCCACGGTGCGCATGTGCAGCCCCCGGGCGAGGTCGTTGATGGCACGGATGAAGCGGAAGTCGAAGGGGTCGCGGTCCAGATGGCGCACGAAGCTGCCGTCGATCTTCACCATGTCCACCGGCAGGTGTTTGAGGTACTGGAACGAGGCGTAGCCGACGCCGAAGTCGTCCAGGGCCACGCGCGCGCCGATGTCGTGCAGGGCCTCGATGAATTCCCGCGCCTGGTCCAGGTTGCCCACGGCGGCGGTCTCGGTGATCTCGAAGATGAGGTTGCGGGGGTCGGCCCCATGGCGGCGGATGGCGGAGGTGATGTGGTCGAGGACGCGGGTGGAGCCGAAGTGGCGCCCGGAGACGTTCACCGCCAGGGTGCAGCCGGCGCCGCGCTCGGCCTGCAGGGCGATGACCCGTTCCAGCACCCACAGGTCGATGTCTTCGATGAGGCCGAAGCGCTCGGCGGTGTTGATGAAAGCGCCCGGGGGGATGAGGCCGCCGTCCTCGGCGATCATGCGCAGGAGGACCTCGTAGTGCATCACCTGGTCGTCGGCGAGGCGCACCACCGGCTGGAACTGGAGGGTGAAGCGGTCGTGGGCGATGGCGTGGCGGATGCGTTCCTCCCAGTGCACCTTGGCGTGCATGGGCTCCAGGCCGGTGTCTTCCGGGGTGACCCGGTGCACCCCGCCCCGCCCCTGTTCCTTGGCCCGGTACATGGCGGCGTCGGCCAGGGCCAGAAGTTCCTCGGGGCGGTGCCCCTGAGAGGGGAAGGCGACGAGGCCGATGCTGGCGGAGATGGGGAAGGTGCGCCCGTGCGCCTGGTAGGGGTTGGCGCGGAGGATGTCGATGAGCTGCTCGGCCAGGCGCTGGGCGTCTTCGACCGGGGTGTTGGGGAGGATGACGGCGAACTCGTCCCCGCCCAGGCGGCCGATGACGTCCACCTCCCGAAGGCTGCCCTTGAGGAGGCGGGCCACGCGGATGAGGTACTCGTCGCCGCTGCGGTGGCCGAGGGTGTCGTTGACGTATTTGAACTCGTCCAGGTCGATGAAGAGCAGGGCGCTGTCGTGGCCGAACCGCTGCGCGAGGGCGATCTGGTGCGCCAGCTCCTCCTGGAAGCGCCGGCGGTTGTAGAGGCCGGTGAGGGAGTCGTGATCGGCCAGGTAGGCGATGCGGTTCTCCGCCTCTTTCTGCTCGCTCACGTCCATGAGGATGCCCCGGCACAGGTCACCTTCGCCGCCGCGGCTGAACACCGCCCGCACCCAGACGATGTGGCCGTCCTTGTGACGCATGCGGAAGTCGGTGAGGCTGGACTGCCCCTGGTCGAGCCGTTCGCGGATCTGCTCCAACACCCACTCGCGGTCGTCCGGGTGGATGGTCTGGGTCACGAACCCCGGCGTCAGCCACGCCTCGCAGGGGTACCCGAGGAGACGCTCGGCCTCCCGGGTGACGTAGGTGAGGCAGAGACGCTCGGCGTCGCCCTCCACCATCACCGCGCCGACGCCGTTGACCAAATCCTCCAGGCGCCGGGTCTGCCGCTTGAGGGTCTCGTGCTCGCGCTGCAGGGCGGCCTGGGTGATTT
>Ga0256832_1002387_pt1 | contig 12816 bp, 10 predicted proteins | sample 134614metaG_FD_190534 | JGI IMG/M metagenome (GOLD analysis project Ga0256832, IMG submission 190534) | Hydrothermal vent microbial communities from Lau Basin, Pacific Ocean - 134-614 | ecosystem: Environmental > Aquatic > Marine > Hydrothermal vents | place: Pacific Ocean: Lau Basin | collected... | reverse complement strand
TCATGGGACCGGAAGGTACTTCCTGACAGCTCGTTCATCTTGATCTCCTCTCTTCGAGAGGGGTCATTTCTTCGTGTCGTCAGGGGGTCATTTTTGTATGTCGCCTGACAGGTCAGAAATACGGTTCATCCCCGCGCCCGCGGGGAACACTCAACATAGCCATCCTCGCCCAGCTCTCGCAGCGGTTCATCCCCGCGCCCGCGGGGAACACAAGACGCGCCACGCCTTTTTTCTCATCGAATCCGGTTCATCCCCGCGCCCGCGGGGAACACGTGGCGCCGGTGATCGCCGGCGCCGAGGCAGGCGGTTCATCCCCGCGCCCGCGGGGAACACAGCCCCGCTCCCCTGGTGATCGGCCACCCCGCCGGTTCATCCCCGCGCCCGCGGGGAACACGTTGTCAATGACGTCGCGAGCAGTTATTTCGTCGGTTCATCCCCGCGCCCGCGGGGAACACGGTGGAGACCACCAGGTATTCGCCGACCTCCTGCGGTTCATCCCCGCGCCCGCGGGGAACACTAACTGCTGCCCAGAAGCGCAAGTTTGGGATGCGGTTCATCCCCGCGCCCGCGGGGAACACTTTGATGCGCTCGCGCAGGGCATCGGCGGCGTCGGTTCATCCCCGCGCCCGCGGGGAACACGACCAGCGCTGAAATCTGCATCACCCAAACCCGCGGTTCATCCCCGCGCCCGCGGGGAACACTAACTGCTGCCCAGAAGCGCAAGTTTGGGATGCGGTTCATCCCCGCGCCCGCGGGGAACACGTTGGCAAGCCAGAGATCGGCATATGATTTTGCGGTTCATCCCCGCGCCCGCGGGGAACACGCCATTGATCCGTTTGCCGTACTGCTTGCTGTCGGTTCATCCCCGCGCCCGCGGGGAACACGTCTGGCTGCGGGGTCGGTTTGCGCGAAAGCTCGGTTCATCCCCGCGCCCGCGGGGAACACCCGGGCTCCAACTGCGTCATGGGTCAGAAATACGGTTCATCCCCGCGCCCGCGGGGAACACTCAACATAGCCATCCTCGCCCAGCTCTCGCAGCGGTTCATCCCCGCGCCCGCGGGGAACACGTCTCCGATGCGGGTGCGGAGCAGGACGCGCGCGGTTCATCCCCGCGCCCGCGGGGAACACCAGCGTCACGGCGACGCCGCCGTGGCCATCGCCGGTTCATCCCCGCGCCCGCGGGGAACACGGAGAGCAGTCGGCGATAGAGCGACTCGACAGCCGGTTCATCCCCGCGCCCGCGGGGAACACAGGATGATTGGGGATAGTGAAGTGAACAACGAACGGTTCATCCCCGCGCCCGCGGGGAACACGTGCCGAGGCGCTGACGCAAAAACGCCAGCTGCGGTTCATCCCCGCGCCCGCGGGGAACACCGATTATTAGCCGCCAGACAAGATTTAGGTTTCGGTTCATCCCCGCGCCCGCGGGGAACACTGCCACCGCATACACCCGGCGCTCCACGTCGTCGGTTCATCCCCGCGCCCGCGGGGAACACCGCAGCCGCCCCAGCGAGCGAGCGCCGCGAGCAGGTTCATCCCCGCGCCCGCGGGGAACACCAAATACCGAGTTCAACCGAATGATGAAGTTTCGGTTCATCCCCGCGCCCGCGGGGAACACGGCCGATAGCACTTGAGCTCCTGCGGCACGATCGGTTCATCCCCGCGCCCGCGGGGAACACTTTACCCTGACTGGCGGCCCCATCCAGGCATCCGGTTCATCCCCGCGCCCGCGGGGAACACGCTGAGCTACGAGGGCATGAGAAAAATCAATAACGGTTCATCCCCGCGCCCGCGGGGAACACGGCGGCCAGGCCGCCGGCGACGGCGCTGGAGACCGGTTCATCCCCGCGCCCGCGGGGAACACCCCCAGGCCTTCATGGCCAGGTCGTTGATCTGCGGTTCATCCCCGCGCCCGCGGGGAACACGCCACACCCATATGCGCGCGTCGTCATCACTCCGGTTCATCCCCGCGCCCGCGGGGAACACCGCTGTGCCGCGCCGATGTGGTGCTCCACATGCGGTTCATCCCCGCGCCCGCGGGGAACACGAATCCGATCTCCCAACGCCTGGAGAGACCGCCGGTTCATCCCCGCGCCCGCGGGGAACACTCAAGTACGCGCTCGCGATGTTGTGAATTTGCCGGTTCATCCCCGCGCCCGCGGGGAACACTCTTCCGCTAGTGTGTTGATTTTGCGGAAGTATTTTGGGCGCTTTCAAAGTACCACGTCTTTCCTGGGTTGGCCAGAGGGTTTTGGCCTCTGGCAACCAGGCGATTTTCCTGATTGTCAAAGAGCATTTTCATCCGGTTCGGGCGGATGGAAGGAGACCAGTTTCAGGCCGTCGAATTCGACAGGCATGCGGCGGTTTTTGCCGAGGGTTTTGAAGTCGTAGCCGGATTCGGTGTTGGTGTTCCAGGCCATGACGGCGTTGCCATCTTCGAGGCCTTGCTCGACCTGTTTCCAGATGAATTCGCGCAGGCGGCGCGAGGGATTGCCGACATAGACGCCGGCGCGGATTTCTATGAGCCAGACCCCGAGCCGGCCGCGCAGCCGGGGTGGGACGTTTTCAGTGACGATGACCAACATCGCCAAGGCCCTTTTCGTCGATGATGGCCACCGGCTGGGCGTCTTCCGGTGGTTCGGGAGGCTGGATCTCGCCGGCGGCGAGGACTTCTTCGATCATCGGGATCAGTTTGCCGAGGAGTTTTGTTTGCCGGAAGTGGTCGCGGCAGGCCAGTCGCACTTCACGTTCGGGTTGGGTGGGGCGTTTGGCGGCGATGCGGAAGGCGATGGGGATCACGCCATCGAATTTGACGATGTCGGCGATGTCATAGACGAAGGACTGTGGTTTGCCGGTGTGAATGAATCCCACCGCGGGGGCGTAGCCGGCGGCGAGGATGGCGGCCTCGGTGATGCCGTAGAGGCAGGCGGTGGCGGCGCTGATGCAGAGATTGGGCAGGTCGGATTTGTCCCACTCCTTGGGATCGTAACGGCGGCCTTTCCAGGGGACGCCGTATTGCTTGGCGAGGAGCTGATAGGTTTTGCGGACCCGCGCTCCTTCGATACCGCGGAGCTGATCGACGCTGCGGCGCTCCGGCGGCTTTTCGCCGAAGCGCAGTTCGTACATCTTGCGCACCACTTTGAGGCGGAGCTTTTCGTCCAGCGCCAGTTTGGCTTGGTAGAGCAGGCGGTCGGAGCGGGCGCCGCCGGGCTGACCGGAGGCATACAGGCGCACGCCGGCCTCGCCCACCCAGACCAGCAGGGTGCCGACGCGGGCGGCCAGGGCCGCGGCGCGGTGCGATACCCGCGTACCCGGTTCGAGCATGATGCAGGCGAGACTGCCCACCGGGATGTGGGTCCGCACGCCGTTCTTGTCGATGACCACGAAGGCGCCGTCGAGCACGTCGATCTCGCCGCGCTCGATGAAGATCATGGAGATGCGTTCCTTCATGGCGATGGGTTTGAGCGGTGGCAGCATGGCTCAGGCGGCGCGTGGTTTCACCTGACGGCGAATGAGCGCCTCTTTTTCCCGTCGGACCAGGCGCAGATCGTAGTCGGACTGGAGGTTGAGCCAGAATTCGGCGCTGGTGCCGAAGTAGCGGGCCAGCCGCAGGGCGGTGTCCGCGGTGATGGCTCGATTGCCGCTGAGGATGGCGGTGATGCGGTTCGGCGGCACGTGCAGGGCGCGCGCCAGGGCGTTGGCGGAAAGACCCAGCGGCTCCATGAATTCACGGCGCAACAACTCCCCGGGGGTGCTGAGCGGCAGCCGTCGTTCATCACGGCGCTTGTCGTTCATGGCATCGTTCTCATATGGTAGTCGGCGATCTCCACGTCCCAGGCGTGGCCATCGTCCCAACGGAAACAGATACGCCATTGGGCGTTGATGCGGATGCTCCACTGGCCCGCACGATCGCCGCGCAGGGGCTCCAGCCGGTTGCCTGGGGGCACCTTCAGGTCTTCCAGGCAGGTCGCGGCGTCCAACAGCCGGAACTTGTCGAAAGCTCTGGGCTGGATCTCCGGTGGTAGTCTGCCAGTCCGCCATCCCTGGAATACCGTGGCCGTTGCCTTGTCGTGAAAGTCCTTTATCAGGATGTTGAAAAAGCCCTTCCCTGGGCTTTTTCAACAACGGAAGCGGAAAACGCGGTTTCCCGCTTCCTTCATTTTCAATGGCTTACAGCCATTGAAAATGGCGGCACCTCCCTGTACCGCACACAGGCTGCCGAAAAACTGCGTTTTTCAACAGCCTGTTATCACGCCAAGAATAGTATGTGTTACGTAATGCGTCAATCAGGCGCGGCGGATCAACATCAGGCCACAGCCGAAGGCCTTGGCCGGGCCGATGCCGGTTTCCAGCGTTTGAGCGAAGGCCTCGGGGTCGGTCACCCGCAACAGGCCGGTGAAGTCCAGGGTGCTGAAGCGGATGGTGCGCTTGCCGCGGCGGGTCTGGTGCTGCTGATAGCCCTCAATACGCAACAGGTCGGGGTCGATCTCAAAGCCATGGCGTTCGGCGCGTTGCCGCAGCCAGTCGCTGCCGGCTTCCTGGATCACCTGCTGGAGCGGTGGCCGTTGCGCCGGAGGTATCTTCTTCCAACCCATCCGATGCTTGCGATCCATGACGATGTCGTGGCGTCTGCCGTCGCGGCTGATCACCGGATTCACCCGCAGGCTGAAGGCCAGTCGCTGTCCGGCCCGCAGACGGGGGGCGAAGTTTTTGGGTGGGTCGATCCGCCAAAGGCCCAGGTCATTGACCGGAGGGCGGCGCGATAGCAAAAAGTAGCGTGGCCGGCCCTGACGGACTTCGCGCCGGTAGAGGAAGTCGCGCGCGGCTTCCGGGTCCGGCTCGAACAACTGCCAGAGCATCTGGTGTTCGCGGTAGGCATCCCCCAGGCGCCGGACGATGGCATGCAGGTCGGGGTGATCGGTGAGGGTCAGGTGGCTGAGATACATGACGTTCTCCCTGTCAGGCCATGGCCTGGTGTTCGTCGCGGCTGGCGAACTGCCAGCGGATGCGGCTTCCGGGCAGATCGTTGCGGGGTACGCGCCAGAGCCGTTCGGTCTTTTCGAAACCCGTTGCCAGGCCGGGCGCCAGCGGCTCTTCCCAGCAGTAGCGGCGCTTTTCCTGACGTGGCACAAGATGCTCGGCCAGCATTTCGTCGATGGGATAGCCGTCGAAAGCCCCCTTGATCGTGTCGGCCTCCACCAGGCGGGGGTTCAGGGGCAGGGCCGGCGGGCAGGATTTGCGTCCCAGATAGAGCGTGAAGCGTGGCCGCTGCAAGGCGTGGCGCAATTCCTCCAGTGGGTGCGGTGCGCCTTCTCTCGACCAGAGGGCGCAGGTCCAGGCCGCCATCACCCGGTAGTCTCGTTGGGAGAGGATGGTATAGAGGCCGTCGGACACCATCTCGTCGCGGCGGGTATGAAAGTTTTGTCCGCGCCGCCGGGGCGGTACCTGGGTGGTGTGATAGTCGCGCAGCAACTCGCCTTCGGTGTCGATGCGCACGGCCAGCCCGTAGCCCCGGGCCAGTTCGGCCAGGTGTCGTTCCTCGTCGCGGCGAACACCCAGGGCCGCGGCCAGCAGTCCGGTGATCTGTGATTTGCCCGGGTGGGTGGCGCTGGGGCGGTACTCGCCCACGGCGGGCTCGCCCCAGCTCGCCAGCGGGCCGTAGAGCTGGAACAGGAGCAGTTCAGTCATTCTTTAGATCCTCGCTGGCGTAGGCGATCACTGCTTGCAGGCTGCCTTCGCCTTTCAGGGTGTCCATGATCGCGGCGTCGGCATCGCCGTCGCCATAGGCCCGGTCGAGGCGCTCGCGTTCGCTTTCCAGGGCGGTTATGGCATTGGCCAGCAGGCCCTCGCCGTGCGCTTCGGTGGGCTTGAGGAAGGCCACCGAGAGATTGCGGGGCTGGGCATCGCCCTTTTCGCACAGGATGTAGCTGGCTCGGGCGCGGGAGCCGAAGCTGTTTTGTTTGCCGGTGGGGGCCACGGTCGCCGCGCTTTCGATGAGCGCGGCAAGCGTCCGTTTGGCCAGCCCGGTGTCGCCGCCCAGATTCTCCAGCAGCAGTTGTCGGTCGATGCAGAGATAGAGATAGAAGAGCCCGGCGCCGAATTCGGTGTCGCCCATGTGGCCGGCGCCCACGTCCTCCTCGCCGCGGTTGAGGTCGTCCACCGCGGTGTAGAAGTCGTCTTCGACCACCACCTTGTGCACGGTGATGGCATGGGCCACCTGGCAGGCGGCTTCGGTGTTGAAGCCGGGGTCATCGGCCAGCATGCGTCCGAACAGGGCGATGTCGGCGGCGCTCTTCTGGCGGCGCAGCAGTTTCAGGTCGTCGTCGGACGGTGCCTCGCCGGTGTCGATCAGCCGTTGCACCAGCTCGTCGATGGCCGCCTGTTCCTCGGGGCTGATGTGGGCCAGTTGCTCGATGTGCAGGGCCTCGATGGTGCCGTCGTCTTTCTTGGGCTGCTTGAGCTTGCCGAAGACGTTGGCGATCTTTCTGGCCCAGTCGCGGGCCTTCTTTTCGGCGATGCCGCCGGCAACGAGCTGTTTGAACACTTCCGCGCCCAGGCGTTTGGTGCGGGTGCCGATGTTGCCGTCCAGCTTGTCGGCAAACAGGTCGGAGGTGCGCCAGGCGCGCTTGAGGCTCTGCGAGGAGATGCGCAGGCGTTCGGCCCCGCCCATCAGCGCGGTCTTGGGGCGCCCCAGGTCGTCGCGGTTGAGGTTGGCCGGCGGGTAGGAAGTGAGCAGATGCAGTTGGACGAAACGTTCCATGGTTTTCTCCTTGTCGAATCAGGCGGATTTTTTGAGGGCGGGAAAGTAGGCGAAGGCCCAGGTCTTTTTGATTTGCGGTCCCCACCAGAAAACGGCGTCGGCCAGGTCGAACAGGCCGGCCTTGTTGTCGAGCTGGGCGAGGATGCGGATCATGGGGCGATAGAGTTCCTCGCGGGAATATTGCAGCAGGCGCCGGAAGCGCAGCTCGGAGACCAGCGGCCGATCGCCCTTGGCGCTGGCCATCCGTTTGGGCAGGGCCTCGCGGTCGGGCGGTGCAAGCACCTCCTTGGCGGCGTTGTGATCGAGATGGGCGGTCAGGCCGGCGATCACCGGAATGCGCGCCAGCCAGCCTTGGTGCTCGGCCACCGGGGTGGTGCGCAGCTCGGTGATGAGATCGATGGTGGCCGGAATCAGGGCTGCGTCCTCGGGCGAGCGGGCGCGCCTGAGTTCGGCGCGACCGCCCCGGTCTTGCTCCAGATCGGCCCACCATTCGGCCAGCACCTGGCCGGCGGGGCTGTCAGGCGCGAAAAGCGGTTCCTTGTGGTTCATGCGGCTTTCTCCTTGGTGGTCGGGAGCGAAAGGGTCTTTTTGAGCTTCCCGCTGTTGAGTAACTTGCGCAGCTTGGCGTGAGCCCGGGCCACGCGGGCCGGGTCGCCAAAAGTGAAATCATCGCTGGCGGCCCATTCGTCGAACAGGGTGAGCGCGGCGTTTTGCAACGTCTGGTGCCACTCGATGAGCACAGCGCGGTCCTCGTCTTTGGGGATGCGATCGATCAGGCGCGGCAAGCAGGCGTAGAAGTCGGCCTCGGTATGCTGGTAGAAGCCATCGGCGAGGAAGCTGGTATCGCCACGGGCGTCACCCGGTCGCTTGAACCAGGCCTCCTTGACGGCGGTTCTGAGCATGCCCGCCACCAGATCGGCGGCCCGAATCATCTCATCGATGCGCTCGGCGAATCGCTCCCGGATGTCATCACGCACCCGGTAGAGCGGTAGGGTCGCTTCGTACCAGCAGCGGGGCTTCATGTTGTCCATGTCGTAGCCGAAGGCCCAGATCCGCGCCTGACCCATGTCCTTGGCTTCGCGCAGGAAGGTGCTCACCACCTGGGCCGGCAGGATGCGTTGTTTGTCGTCCTGCCTGGCATAGACCAGCCCCAGCCAGTGGCGATAGCCGATGCCCCCCGGTTGGGGGTGCAGCGGCAGGGGTTCGGCCAAATCCTGCTCGTGGTAGGGAGAAAGAGGGTGGCGCCAGGCGCCGGTGTAGTTGATGCCGTAGTTGAGGGTGTAGTAGCGCTCCACGAGTCGGCCTTCGGCGCCGCAGAGATCGCAGGTGCCCTCGCGGGTATGCTCGAAATCGAGACGGATGCGCCGCGGCATGGCCCAGTACATCTGCAGCGGGTGGGCGTCTTCGGGCGTGGTGTCCCGGCCGCCTGCCTTGGGATCGCTGGTGCGGGTGGGCGCCAGCCAGGGGAAGATGTATTGGGGCTCGTTCAGCGCGGGATTGCCGGTGAGACGCACGGTGCGTGGCAGCACGTTGAGCCAGAGGTTGTGCCACAGGGTGTCGGGCAGCTCGCTGCCTTCGGGGTCCAGGGCCACCAGGGTGGTCAGGGGGCCGCCGCCGCGCAACGAGGTGCGATGACCGGCGCCGCCGCTGGGGGCGTTGAGTTGCAGGGTGAACAGGGCGGTAGCGGCGCACGCAGGACAGAGCGCCTCGATGCGGCCGCGTTTGATGAAGTGATCGGCATTGTTGCGTAGGGTTTGATCACCGGGGGTGTCGATCAACAGGCTGGCAATGTTGTTCTCCGCCGGCTTGCGTTTGCCTCCGCCATGCTGTTCAAACCTTTCCAGGTCCTGCATGAAGCGCGGTCCCTCGCCGTCCAGCACGAAGGCATCGGCATGGGCGCCGAAGGCCCGGTCCAGCGTCTCGATGGTGGGTGGTTCCTCCAGGCGCTCGAACCATTCGTCATCGTCGCGTGGTGCGAAGGCGGTCTGCAGCAGGCCGATGAGAAACTGCGCCAGGGCGCCGTTGAAGTCCGACCGCAGGGCGTCCAGGGCCACCGGCGGGTTGTCCCGGGCGGCGATCCCGGCGGGGCGGATTGTGGTTCGGGTGCCGTCGGCGAGGCGCACGGGGATCCAGGGGTCATTCAGTAGGTACATGATTTTTCCTATTTTTTGAATTTGACAGTGATGTTCTCAAGCCGAGAAACCAGTAAGAAGCCGATCAAACCCAGGACAAATAAGGAAGGATGATCTTGAACCAAACGTAGTAGCTCGAAGTGTGTTTCCATGCCGACGGTCCAAAGGCAGCCAGGAATAGCTAAGTCATAAACAAAATTACTTCGACTTTCAAGTTTTGGTACACTTGGAAGCGTTCCCTTCTTGCGAAGGGATGGTCCGTAATTGTGCTTTTGAAACATAATTTTGAGCACAGGTTCCCCGCCTCGGCGGGGATTGCTTTGTCTGTTTGAGAATGGCTGGATGTCTGCGTAACTAATTGTTATTACATAAGTTATATGCAAGGCCATTCTCTTTTTCATATTGTATGAGCACCGTGCTTTCGTTCGGTGATGAGGCGGTGCCCATCCAGGTGTTTCCCTGTTTTTCCAGTACGACCACGACGCCCCAACGCCCCTTGCCCGGCAGGAGATTTTTGTGCCGCGCCCAGGTCTCGGCGTCGATACCCTCGGGCGGGATCTCGCCGGCGACCAGGGACTGGAGCACGCTGACGCTGCTCAGATGCCAGGCCTGATGGTCGGCTGGGTCGTCGCCGTGGAGCGGCAGCAGTCGTCCTTCCTCCCAACGCGCGAGCCAGAGGGTGGTGGTCGGTTCGCCGAGGCGGGTGGGAGCGATGTCCTCGTCCAGCCAGGGGCCGTCACGGCGATAGCCGTCTTCCAGGTGCAGGGCCTTGAGCCGGGCCAGGGAACGCTGACCCTTGGCCGAGCCGTCGGCATCCAGCGCCTGCCGCTGCAGGCCTTCCGGGATATCGCTGAAAAGATCGGCCCCATAGACGCCCTCCACCAGATGGCGGGCGTCCGCGGGCATCTCGAATCCACCTTTCTCACGCAGCAGCTTCATGGCCAGCCAGAGGCGACCGTCTTCGTCCTGATAGACCGCAGCGGTGCCGGGCAGGGGGTCACGCAGCCAGCGGGCATTCGGCTGATCGCTCCAGGAGGGTGCAAGCAAGGTGAGTACCGGGGTGCCTCGCTGGTCGGGGCCTTCGATGCGCCGCCCGGTAAGGTCTCGACTGTGACGGCAAAGCCGTCCGGCGCGCTGGATGATCAGGTCGATGGGCGCCAGGTCGGAGACCAGCACATCCAGATCGACGTCTAGCGACTCCTGAATGACCTGTGTCGCGAGGAGGAGGCGGCCCCGGCGTTGTTCCGGGCCGGAGTCCTTGCCGAAGCGCTCCAGCACGGCCTGCTCGATTCGCAGCCGGTCGTGCAGCGTGAAGCGGGCATGGAAGAGCTCGATGGCCCAGTCGGGGTGTTTTGCGCGCAGTTCATCGAAGCGGCGCCGGGCATCGTTCACCGTGTTACAGATCCAGCAGGCGCAGCGGCCCTGGTCCACCACTTGTTCCAGTAGCGCCTCGATCTCGGATTCCTGCTCGGCGAACTCGACCTTCACCCAACGGGCGACCTCGGGGCGGGTATCCATGGGCTGCTGATAAAGTTGCCCACCGACGAGCCAGGTGGCGAGCGGGTAATGGTCGTTGCGCTCCAATGGAGGTGTATCCAGCTCGCAACCCCGGGCGAAGGCCTCGGTAAGCCGGCGTTTCTGATCGTGGGGCAGGGTCGCCGAGAGCAGGATGGCACTGCCGCCGGCCCGGGCGTGGGCCTGGAGCAAGGTGCCCAGAAGTTGGTTCATGTAGGCGTCGCAGGCGTGCACCTCGTCCACGATCAGCACCTTCCCCAGCAGCCCCAGCAGGCGCAGCGACTGATGGCGGGAGGCCAGAATGGCCAGCAGGGCCTGGTCGATGGTGCCCACGCCCACCTCGGCGAGCAGTGCCTTCTTGCGGTTGTCGGCCAGCCAGGCGTTGCAGCGCGGGCCGGCCGGTTGGGTGCCGTCGCCATAGGGCGGCTCGTCGGTCTCCAGGGGCAGGAGGGACTCGCGGAAGGCATCCACCAACTCGGCGCGCCCGTGTGCCAGCGCCAGCGATGGGGGATGGTCGCCCTGGAACAAACGGGTATAGACCGGTGGTTCACCGCCGCCCAGACGCTGATACATGCCGTTGGCGGTGGCCATGGTGGGGAGGCCGAAATAGAGGCCGGTGCCTTGGTTGGCCTGGAGCAGGCGCCAGGCGAGCATCAACGCGGCCTCGGTTTTGCCGGCGCCTGTCACGTCTTCGAGAATGAACAGCGCGGGCCCGGATGGTATCGCCACTTGTTGCGCCCAGGCCTGCAAAGGCGTGGGTTTGAACCGGTCTGGTGGTTGGGCGAAGCAGTCGGTCAGGTCGAGGTTCCCGGCAGGTGGCTGAACGATGAGCCCCGTGGCTTCGATGGCTCGTTCCGCGCAGCGCAACGCGCCCTGCCAATACGCTTTCAGGGGGACCGGGTGATGACGGTACGGGAAAAACCGGCGGTTGGAGCCGAGCCAGTCGGCCAGCACCGTCAGGCCGGCAACCCACCAGGACGCGGAGGCCGACAATGCTTTGGGCGGCTCGGGAAAAGTTTCCATGCCGCCGAGGGCGGGCAGGGCTTCGATGAAGGCCGCGGCGGCGTCGAAATCCTCGCCATCGAAGGCGTCTTCCAATATCCGCGTTTCTTCCAACGGCGGTTCGCCATGGTGACCGGTGACCGCCCGCATCCAGGCGTCCACGCCTGGGCAGGGCGAGCCACGTCGCCGCCGGCGTTTGGCTGGGAAGAATTGCGCCCGCAGACGCTGTGCCCAGAGCAGCCAGCCGAGGGTGTCGTGACGCTCGATGTAGCTTTTGTCGCTTTTTCGATGTTGCAGCCGTTCGAGCAGATCGGGCCGCAGGTTCTGAAAGCCGGTGGCGAACTTGCCCAGATCGTGCAGGGCGAGATAGAAGAAGACGGCGTGGTCCAGGTCTGGCCCGGAGAGTCCGGTGAGCTTTTCCAGCAGGCGGCGCCACGGGGGGATCAGGCGCAACAGCATCAGGCCGCAGGCGGCAACGTCGAGACAGTGATAGATCAGCAGGTGGCTGTCGTCGTCACCTTCCTGACCGGCCTTGCCCCAGTAGCGGTATTCCAGATCCCTCGCCATCCATCATCGTCCCTACAATGGCCGTGGTTGGATGATGCCTGTCAGGCGGATCCCCGCCAAGGGGTGGCCGGGAAGGAATGGTCAGGGGATAGAAGGCGGCTCCACCACAGGCTCCGCCTCATTCGGTCCAATCCTTGGGCTTGAGCTGGTCGGGGCGGACCTTGGGGGTGAAGTATTCGTCGGCGTCGTCCAGATCCACTTCGTTGCCGTCTTTGTCCACCAGGGGCAGCTCGTAGTCTTTCCAGCCGCGCAGGCCGGTGGCGAGGGAGGCGACGTTCTTGTAGCCGAGCACTTGCAGGGAGTGGGCGGCGAGCACGCTGCGTTGGCCGGAGCGGCACACCACCACCACTTCGCGGTCGCGGGCGCGCACCAGTTCGGGGATGGTCTCTTCGTAGTCCCATTCGCAGGCCGATTCGAGGATGCCGCGAGGCACCGAGAGGGAGCCGGCGATGTGCATGGCGTCGTATTCGTAGGGTTCGCGCACGTCCACCAGGAGGATGTCGGGGTTGGCCTGCATGCGTTCTTCGAGATCCCAGGGCATCAGTTCTTTGACCGTGGTGAGACAGTCCTTCACCAGCTCCATGAATCGTTTCATCGTTCGCCACCGTTGTCGTTGGAGGAGTGTTTTTCGCAGAGTTTTTGTTCCACCGCCAGCACCGCCGCTTCCACCCGCGAATGGACTTCGAGCTTGCGCAGGATGGCTTTCACGTGCAGCTTGACGGTGCCGTCGGAGATCCCCAAGTTGCGGGCGATCACCTTGTTGCTCTGGCCTTCGGCGAGCAGGCAGAGGATCTCGCGTTCGCGCGGGGTGAGCTGATCCAGGGCGCTGGGCGGCGGGGG
>Ga0256832_1002386_pt1 | contig 12816 bp, 8 predicted proteins | sample 134614metaG_FD_190534 | JGI IMG/M metagenome (GOLD analysis project Ga0256832, IMG submission 190534) | Hydrothermal vent microbial communities from Lau Basin, Pacific Ocean - 134-614 | ecosystem: Environmental > Aquatic > Marine > Hydrothermal vents | place: Pacific Ocean: Lau Basin | collected... | reverse complement strand
CTTCGCGGATTTTTAAGCTGGTTCAACCTGACAATCTGTTTTTCAAAGAAGGCAGGTGGCCAAAAACTTAATGGAACCTTTGACAAAAAAAAGGTCTTGCAAGTTTTGCAAGACCTTTTTCTCTGCGCTTCAGCTTACTGCTTGAAATAAGCTTCATCGAGTTCTTCGCCGCTCATGACGCGCTCGAGGCGCTCTTTGAAGACGGCTGACATTTCCAGGTCGTCGAGGCGGGCGTAAATCTCTTTGAGCGCGATGAGCGTATTCTGATCGTTGGGATTCAGCGCTTCGGCTTTTTGGAACCAGGGCAATGCCTCTTTAAACAAGCCTATCAACTCCTTCTGTTTTTCATCGTACTTGCGCAAGCCTTCGCGGCTGTAGTCGTCTTCCAGGGCCTGCATTTCTTTGATGACGACTACGGCTTTGTTGTAGTACAAAGCGCCGACGCTGTAATTGGCATCAAAACTTTGGGGGTCTTTCTCAAGGGCCTGTTTGTAATACGAAAGGGCTTTTTGAAACAGCTCTTCAGCTTTGTCCTTGTCGTACTCGCCTTCCTGTTGAGTTTCTTTTTGAAAAAGATTGTCGTACACACTACCCAGGGTGGTGTAGAGGGAGACGTTATCCGGTTCTTGCTGGATGGCCATTTCGAGTTTACCGATCAATTCTTCCATGCGGCCCTGGCGCAGGTAGTAGTTGATTTCAGCGAAGAGCAATTCCGTATTGCCCGGGAATTTTGCTTTGCCTTCTTCGAGCACTTTCAAGGCCTTTTCCTCATCGCCTTTTTTACTCAGCAAATCAAAATAAGCGGCATAGACATTGGCATCGTCGTACTTCAAGTCGTAGAGCTTTTGGTAGAGCGCGAGGGCTTCGTCTTCCATGCCGCTCACGCGGGCACAATAAGCCACGACAAAGAGATTGTTGTTGTACTCTTCCTCATCGGCAAAGACCGACTGTCCTCCGTTTTGCTTGACCAGCTCGTCCAATTCCAGAGTTAATTTGAGAGGCTTGTAGGCTTCGGCATACTGCTGTGAAGTCAAATAGGTATTGCCGAGGATGTTCAGATAACTCGCTGCTTCGGACAGGCCGTTGGCAGCATCGCGCTTTTCGTATTTCTTTTCGGCCAGAGTCAGCGCTTTTTTATAGGACTCTACTGCCTTGTAGAGGTGGTCAATGGCCTCTGCGGAAAATCCCTGCATCGCGCCTGCAGCTACCAGGCCGGCATCTTTGGAAACCGAACTGTTGTAAATATCGCCGCGGATTTTCCAGGTTTTATATAAACCATTGGTGGCATCGCTTTGAGCAGCGATTTCAATCAGCTCCATGGCTTCTTTCAGTTTATCGGTATTGGAGCCCGGATCTACCTTGTAAGCGCCGAAGCTCTGTTTGGCTTTTTTGAGCGCTTTAACAGGGTCCTGAGCTTGCAAACTCACCGTTACTGCAAGGATGGCCACAAGGCTTAAAAGAAAGTTTCTCATGATAAACATTTGTTGGTTTGTAAATAGTTATCTGCGAAAAGCATCTCATCGCTATCAACAAAACGCTCTCGCTGTGAAAGTGGTTTTTCTCCCTTTCCTATGATAAGACGCAAAAAGCATCTCCCATTGTACTAAACAAAGTGTTAATACCCGGAGACCGAAACCGCTTTTACTCTTCTTCATCTGCACCGTTGGAAGTCAGCAGGGCCACATCGGCGATCTGATCCCCTTCGGGAACTTTGATGACGCGCACGCCCTGAGTGGCTCGCCCCATAACCCGGATATCAGCCACTGACATTCGAATGATGATGCCATTGCGGGTGGTAATCATCAGTTCATCTTCATCCTTGGCTGCTTTCAGTGCTATGACGTGGCCTGTTTTATCGGTAACCTTCATGGTACGCACGCCTTTGCCGCCGCGGTTGATGAGGCGATAATCTTCAAAAGCAGAGCGCTTGCCATAGCCGTTTTCGGAAATGACGAGGATGGAAAGTTCCTTGTCTTCCGGGTCTATGCAGGACATACCCACTACGGCATCTTCAGGCCCCAGCAGGCTGATGCCCCGCACACCTGCGGCTGTACGCCCCATAGGGCGCACATTTTTCTCTTCAAAGCGAATGGCATTGCCCATGCGCGTGCCGAGGAAAACCTGCGAGCGGCCATTGGTCAGGCGCACCTCGAGCAGCTCATCGCCCTCGTTGATGGTAATGGCATTGATGCCTCCGTTGCGAGGACGGGAATAAGCCTCCATGCTCGTCTTCTTGACCTGCCCCTTGCGGGTCGCAAACATCGCGTAATGCGATTCGAGGAACTCCTTGTCCTGCAAATCCTGCACCTTGATATAAGCCTTCACCTTGTCATCCTTCGGAATAGACATGATGTTTTGGATGACGCGCCCGCTGGAAGTTTTCGAGGCTTCCGGAATTTCATACACGCGCAGCCAATGGCATTTGCCCTGAGCGGTAAAAAACAGCAGGTAGGCATGGGTGTTTGCCACAAACATGTGGACAATGAAGTCCTCATCCCGCGTCTTGGCGCCACGCGCTCCGCGGCCGCCCCGCCCTTGCAGGCGGTACTCGCTCACGGGCGTCCGCTTGATGTAGCCGAGATGCGAAATGGTAACGACCACCTCCTCATCCGGGATGAGATCTGTCATGTCTATATCACCGCCGCCCATGAGGTCTATCTCGGTGCGGCGCTCATCGCCGTACTTCTCCTTCACCTCTTCCAATTCCTCTTTGATGATTTGGCGCTGCAGTTCTTCGCTGCCGAGGATTTCGCGATAGCGGGCAATGGCCTTTTGCAACTCATCAAACTCAGCGCGGATTTTCTCGCGCTCCAGGCCCGTGAGTTTTTGCAGGCGCATATCGAGTATGGCTTTGGCCTGGACTTCCGTCAAAACATGCCCTTCCTCGGGATGCTGCTCGTCGGTGCGGGTATCCAACAGCTCTGCAAACTTCTCGTAAAAGGCCTTTTTATCTTCGATAAAATCGCCGCGCATCAGAGCCATGCGCGCCACCTCCGGCGTTTTCGAAGCGCGTATCAGCGCTATAACGGCATCCAGATAATCCAGAGCGATGAGCAGGCCTACGAGGATGTGGGCCTTTTCCAAGGCCTTGTTCAGCTCGTAGCGCGTTCGGCGCACGATGACTTCCTGACGGAAGTTCAGGAATTCGCGCAACAGGTCTTTCAGGCCCAGCGTCATGGGGCGGCCATTGACCAAAGCCACATTGTTGACGCCGAAGGAGCTTTGCAGAGGGGTGTATTTGTACAGCTTGCTGAGAACGACTTTGGCCATGGCATCGCGCTTGACATCAATGACGATGCGCATGCCCCGGCGATCGGATTCGTCGCGGATGTCGCTGATGCCTTCTATTTTTTTCTGATTGACCAGCTCGGCAATCTTCATCACCAAGACGGCCTTGTTGACCTGATAGGGAATCTCGGAGATGATGATGGTCTCCTTGCCCGAAGAAGAGGTCTCAATATTGGCCTTGCCACGCAGGATGATGCGCCCGCGGCCGGTTTCATAGGCGTCTTTGACGCCCCGGTAGCCATAGATGATTCCGCCTGTGGGAAAATCCGGCCCTGTGATGTGCTTCATGAGCTCGTCCACGGTGATATCGGGATTGTCCACCATGGCCACGGCCCCATTGACGACTTCCGTCAAATTGTGGGGCATCATGTTGGTAGCCATACCCACGGCGATGCCTGAGGCTCCGTTGATGAGCAGGTTGGGCAGGCGCGTAGGCAAGACGACCGGCTCTTTGAGGGAATCGTCGAAGTTCGGCACAAAATCCACCGTATCCTTGTCAATGTCGGCCAGCATTTCCGTGGCGATGCGGGCGAGGCGGGCCTCCGTATAACGCATGGCTGCCGGGCTGTCGCCATCCACCGAACCGAAGTTTCCCTGGCCGTCCACCAGCGGATAGCGCAACGACCAGGGCTGCGCCATGCGCACCATGGAGTCGTAAACCGAGCTGTCTCCATGCGGATGGTACTTACCCAATACCTCACCTACAATACGAGCCGATTTTTTATGCGGTTTGTTGTAGCTCAAGCCCAGTTCGTGCATGCCATATAAGACGCGACGATGCACGGGTTTCAGGCCATCTCTTACGTCCGGCAACGCTCTGGAGACAATCACTGACATCGAATAATCAATGTACGCAGTCTTCATCTCTTCTGCCAGGCTTACCGGTATAATTCTCTGTGATGGTGCCATAAATTGCTTTTCAAATTCGTCCAAAACCTGCCTCCACGCTACGGGCCAAAAGCCCCCAACCGGAAGACGTGCAAAGATACGAAAAATATACGCTTGGAAAAAGCGAAAATCGGGCGAATTTCAATTACTTTTGCAGCTCAAAATATCTTCGGAAAAGCAGCTTTTATCTGCTATCAACTCCAAACGCTAAACTTCATTCATGCCCAACGACAAACAGCAGGTAAAGCCCTATGAAGCCGGCGGCAGCAAGAAAGAGCAGGTGTCTCGCATGTTCAACAGCATTGCGCGCCGCTATGACCTGCTCAACAGACTGCTCTCTGCAGGTATTGACAAGCGCTGGCGAAAGCGCGCCATCTCCCTTTTGGCGAAAGCCAAACCCCAAAAAGTACTCGACATAGCCACCGGAACGGCCGATGTGGCCATCGCACTGGTCAGTCAGCTGGACACCCCCCAAGTCGTCGGCCTCGACATAGCCGAAGCCATGCTCGAAATCGGCCGCAAAAAAATCAGCGAACTGGGCCTGAATGACCGCATCGAACTGCTCGTCGGAGATGCCGAGCACCTCCCCTTTCCAAGCAATACCTTCGACGCTCTTACCGTTTCTTTTGGAGTACGTAACTTCGAAAACCTCCAGGCAGGATTGCAAGAAATGCACAGAGTTCTCAAACCACAAGCCGAAGCTGTTATCCTCGAGTTCTCCAAGCCTCGCATCTTTCCGCTAAAACAAATCTTTCACTTTTACTTTAAGAACATTTTACCCCTCATCGGACGTTGGACTTCCAAAGACCCCCGGGCCTACCACTACCTCTATGAGTCGGTGCAGGCTTTCCCGGATGGAGAGGACTTCCTCAGGGAACTCGAAAAAGCGGGCTTTCGCCAAACGAAACAGATTGCACTGACTTTTGGCATTTGCTCCATCTATTACGCGAAGAAAAACTCAGAAATTTAAGCTCCATGAAGACACGCCCATTCCTGCTCCTCATTTTGCTCTGCACAGCCATAGCCACTGCTCAGGCTCAGCAACCGGCCTACGACAGCCGCAACTTCCTCGATTTCCAGCAGAAGCCCTATTACTTCGGCATCACCTTTGCCTACAACTCGGGCGACTACAAGATCTATCAATCCGAAAACTTCATCGCCTCCGACAGCTTTCAGGTCGTCCAGTCAGTACACGGCCGCGGCCTGAACGTGGGCATAGTTACCAATCTGAAAATCGGCGACTACTTTGATTTTCGTTTCCTGCCAACCATTTCCTTTGCGGGCAGGAGCATCAACTATCAGGCTACGGCCAGTAAAATCCCGTATTCGCGCGACATTCAATCGGTTTTTGTGGAGATGCCCTTTCACATGCGCTACAAATCGCAGCCCTACAAGGATGTACGCCTCTTCCTGCTGGCCGGCGTAAAGTATTCCTTCGACGTGGCCAGCGAGTCGCGAGCCCATCAGGCCGATGATCTGGTGAAAGTCGCTCCCACCGATTTTGCCCTCGAAGTAGGCGCCGGCATGCAGTTTTTCTTTCCCTATTTCATCCTTTCGCCGGAGCTGAAATTCTCCTACGGCCTGGGCAACATCCTCCTGTTTGACGAAAGTCTGGAGGAGGCTTCCGTCATAGACAAGATTTTATCGAGGGGCTTTACGCTCTCTTTCCACTTCGAAGGTTAGACCACAAGCATGAAAAAGGCCATCTGCATACTCGCGCTGTTTTTCTTTTGGCTTTCGCCAAATGAGGCCCAGGTAGGAATCAACTACACTTTTTCCACCCTACAGGCCTCTGAATGGAACGAAGTTGCGACACAGCAAGGCAGCCAACCCATCTTCACCAACTTCCAGGGCTTCGGCATCACCTACTGGTTTCGCCTGCGCTCCTACCGCTGGGAGTTTTTGCCCGAGCTCAGGGCTCAGGCTGCCGGCACCGGTAAAACCTATCGCGCGACCATCAGCGGCTTTGCGCTCAACAATCGCATCTACTTTTTCGACTTCCTCAACGATTGCGACTGCCCCACCTTTTCCAAGCAAAACACCTTTTTTAAAAGAGGCTTCTTCCTATCGTTCAGCCTGGGCATCAACCGCTTCGACTTCAAGCGCATGCCCGCATCCGGAAACAGCTCCGCAAGCCATACGGACCAAGCCGTTTTCGCCCTCAGCGGCGGCCTGGGCTTAGACATCGGCCTGTCCAAGCGCGTTACCCTCACCCCCCTGATGCGCTATCGCTACTATCTCGGCCCCAAATGGACCCAATTGCAAACCCTGCCACCCTTTGAAAACGGCTCTCCCACCCCGCCGCCCGGAGATCATTGGGGGATGGTGGAGTTTGGGGTGGTGGTGCAGCTTAATAGAAGGAGCTGAGTAAGAATGTGGAGCCTGCGGCTCTAATGTGGAGCGCAAGCGCTCTAATGTGGAACGCTTCGCGTTCTAATGTGGTTTTACGCTCGCTGACGCATCGCGTAATTTACACCGTGGCTACGCGATGCGAAGCGAGCGTAAAATCACATTAGAGCGCTTGCGCTCCACATTAGAGGCCGCAGGCCTCCACATTAGAACGCTTCGCGTTCCACATTCCCAAATGTCTATCAACATACATTCAAGCAATTTTCCCCAAAAAAGCACCACTTTATCCTCCCAAACCGCTATATTTGTAGGCTAAGATATGCAACCCGAATTCGTCAATTAGCCAGTCACTACCCAGCCGAAAGAAATGTTGAGAGTCCTTTTTGGTGTTTTGAGCTTGTTTTTTCTACTATGCACAGCTACGGCAGATGCACAAATACTGAACCATCAACCGGGCAGCCTGCTCGTCCATTTGCCGAAAGGCGTAAATCCTCAATATCTCACGGAAAAATACAGCCATTTTGAGGGGCATCCCACCATGCTCAGCTATGAAAGAGAAGTGTCTTCTGCTTTAGACATACACCTATATTTCTTTGACTATCAATCTGTTAACGAACTTAAATTCTTGCAACTCCTTAAACAAGACAAGCAAATTATAGAAGCACAATTTGACCATTTCGTCCACCCTCGCAACACCTGGCCGAACGATCCTTACATAGACCTGCAATGGAACTGGCTCAATCCCGTAAACGGCCCCGGCCTGCCCGATGCCGATATAGATGCCGATCTGGCCTGGGACATCTGTACCGGAGGCCTCACCCCCTCAGGTGAAGAGATCGTAGTGGCCCTGCTGGACGACGGCATAGACTTGGAGCACGAAGACCTCGCAGAAAACATCTGGCAAAACGAAGATGAAATCCCCTTCAACGGTATAGACGACGATCAAAATGGCTACATAGACGACTATCGGGGCTGGAACGTCAGCACGCAAAACGACATCGTCGCCTATGGCGCACATGGCACCGAGGTAGCCGGCCTGCTCGGAGCCAAAGGCAACAACGCCAAAGGCGTCAGCGGGCTGAATTGGGATGTAAAAATGATGATCGTCAAAGGCAACTGGACGCTGGAGTCTGAGGTCATCGCCGGATATAGCTACGTGCTGAAAACCCGGCAGCGCTACAATGCCAGCGCAGGCACGGAAGGCGCTTTCGTCGTAGCGGCCAACCTCTCCTGGGGCTTAGACGGCGTACCGGCCTCAGAAGCTCCGCTTTGGTGTGCCATTTACGACAGCCTCGGCACGGCAGGCATTCTCAGCGTGGCCTCCACGGCCAACCAAAGTTGGGATGTCGATATCATGGGCGACCTGCCTACCTCCTGTACCAGCGACTACCTGCTCTCCGTAACTTCCTCTACCAATTACGACGAACTGGCCCCCACAGCAGCCTACGGCCCCCTGAGCATAGACCTCGCAGCACCCGGAGCCGAAGTCTTTACCACGGCCTATGGCAACCAATACAGCACCGCATCGGGGACTTCCTTTGCCGCTCCTCAGGTGAGTGCTCTGGCTGCCCTGCTCTACGCCGCTCCCTGCCCCACACTCATGGAATACGCCACGCAAAATCCGGCTGCAGCCGTGCAATTGGTCAAGGAAAGCATCCTCCAAGGCGTGGACAGCAAGCCCGCCCTCGAAGGCCTGCTCGTTACAGGCGGGCGGCTCAACGCCCACAAAAGCCTGCAATGGCTGCTCAACGCCTGCGGCAGCAATTGCGAGCCGCCACCTGCTCCACAACTCCAGGCCGATGCCGCGAGCAACGAGCTGCTCATTTCCTGGCCCGATGACAACGGCGCCTTCCCTTCCTTAGACATCTACTACCGCATAGCCGGCGAAGCAGCCTGGCAAATCCTGCCCGCACAGAGCAACTCCTCCATCCTCTCCGGCCTGGATGCCTGTACGCCTTACGAGTTTAAAACCGCATATACCTGTTACACATCAGGACAAACCCTCTTCAGCCCCCTTACGGGAATCGCCACCACAGGCTGCTGCGAAAATCCGGAAAATATCCAGGTAAACACAGAACAATACCCCCTGACCATCTCCTGGGAGGCCATTTCCGATGCCACCGGCTACCTCTTCCAATACCGTTTTGAGGACGAACAAAACTGGACGGAAATCATCACCACCGAAACGCAAATCTCGCTCTTCAACTTATCGCCCTGTACTACTTACGAATACCGCATCACCACCCTCTGCAATGGCCCCTCCATTGCAGAAACATCCTATTTCTTCACACCCGAAGGCTGCGAAAACTGCTCAGAGCAGGAATATTGCCTGCCTGAAATGATAAACACCTCCGAATGGATTGAAACCGTCATGCTCAATGGCCAAAGCGTTACAAGCGGCCCAAACGAAGGCGCCTACCACTTGTTTTCCGGAACGCCCTTCTACATCAATTTGCTCGACACTTTGAAGCTTTCTGTTTTCATCAAGGGCATAGACACCTTTGAGGAATTCATCAGCCTTTGGATAGACTTCAACCGCGACGGCGACTTCGACGATGCCGGCGAGTTGCTCTGGGCTCCGGAAGAAAGCTTTCTCACAGACAGCTGGATAGATGCCCAATTAAACCTTCCCCAGGATTTGCAGGAAGACTACTACCGCATGCGCATTGTTCTTCAGTGGAATGACGGTCAAGCCCAACCCTATTTGGAAAATTGTCCGGATTTTGCATTCCAGGCTGCCTTTGGCGAAACAGAGGACTACTGCATTTTCCTGAGCCGCAACTACTGTCCTTCGGCTGAAAACGTAGAGGTTGTAACGACAGACCCGGGTACGGCAGAAGTCGAGTGGAGCGCGCAGGCTGCCGGTAGTGAATACGCTCTCCGGCTTCGTCTGCAGGGAGACAGCGCCTATACGGAATACTACGCAGGAAATGCCATGCAATTCATGCTGACGGATTTGGCCCCCTGTTATCGCTATGAAGTAAGTGTGCTCACGCTCTGCTCCAATGACACCATAGAATCTGAGTGGGTGAGCTTCCAACTACCCGACCTCTGCGGAGGAAGCGGGCAGCTCACCCTCTCCCCCAATCCATTCTTTGACGAACTGGAATTGAGCCTGCCCACCAACACCTGGCGGGGAAACATTCTGTTGAGTTGGTACACTGCCACAGGCCGCCTGATTTACGAGCAAAAAATACCCGTAGAGGAAGGAGCTCACAGGCTTTCGCCAAATGTTTCCCGCTTGCCGAATGGGCTGCTTTTTCTCAGGATTCAACTGTCGTCGGGAGAGGAGGAAGTGGTGAAGGTGGTGCGGGTTGGATACTGAATGTGGAGCCTGCGGCTCTGATGTGGAGGCCTGCGGCCTCTAATGTGATTTACGCTCGCTGCGCATCGCGTGTGATTTTACGCTCGTTGCGCATCGCGTAATTGCGCGAACAGGAAAAGAAAAGGGAGCGATTTTCGCTCCCCTTTTCATTTCATTCAGTGTTGATGACCGTCGTCGTGATTGTGGTCATCGGCTTTCATGTCTTCATTCATGACATACTCCATGCCGCATTTGGGGCATTTGCCGGGCTCGGCGCTGCCGCTGCCTTCGCAGTGCATGGGGCATACATATTTAGAAGTGTACTCGGGGCCGGACTTATCAACGACTTCCGTTGCTTCACCTTCCTCGGAAGTTTCAGTAGCTTCGGCATCGTTGGCTTCAGTGGTTTCTCCGGTAGTGCCTTCGGTTTGCTCTGTGGCTTCTTCTCCGTTGTTGTCGGAAGGCGCAGAATCACAGGCAGTCATGGAAAAGGCCAGGCCAAAGGCCATGAGAAGTGCAAAAAAGAGGTGTGAGATTTTCATGTGAAACAAAGTTTGGGTGTGAAAAAAAAATCCTTATGGAGTGCTAAGATATACAAAAGAAGCCCTTTTGGGATAAAGACTGGCTATTTTTTTTCCTTCAGCGATAAAATAATAGTCTATTTTCCCCTGCCCGTCTTCACGGGGCAACTCAACTGCCCAGACGCCATCGCCGGCCATTTCATCGCTGTGGCCGCTGTCGTCGAACATTTCTATGCGTTTAAACGTATGCCCGGGGCCTTTTGTTCGATAAGCCAGCCAAACCTGCTCTGCGCCTTTTACTGTGGCAGTAAAAACGTACTCATCTCCGAAATCCTGCACTTCAGCCGAAACAATTTCGGGGCCTCCACCTTTGAAGACGGGGTGATTTTGCAAGTACTCCAGGCGGGCATCCATGAGCTGGCCAATGCCGATGATCCTGGATTTGCCGGCCATGGTGGTATGCTCATAGCTGTTTTGGAAAGCTTCGTAGGAATACAATTTGTTGTTGTCGTTGCGCACTTCTTCGTCTATTCGCTCGTACCAGTTGCGGGCGCCGGCTTCTAAGGCTCCGCTGAGGATTTGCTCCTCGAGCATGGTTTGAAGGTGGGCCAGATAGATTTTGCGATAGAGGCTGTTGCGCAGCAGGTTGGTGATGAGGGGGCGCTTTTCGTTTTGCTGTTTATAGTGTATGAAAGGGCTGAGCTGCTGCATCTGCTCATCCGTCAGGCCCTTACCCAGGCCGGCGTAGCGAAAGCCGCCAAAGGAGAGGTTCATGTCCCAGACAATGGGCGTGAAGCGCCCGTCGGGCAGGCGATACAGGTAGTAATTGTGGCAAAGTCTGCCCGTATAGCTGTCGAGGTTAACGAGCAGGCTGTTGAAGGCCAGCATCCACAGAGCCATATCTACATCGAGGACTTCTTCGATGCGTTGCGGTTCTTTGTTGAGGATATAGCAGAGCTCAAGCAAATGCTCCCAGTCTTTTTTCCTATGCGATTTGCGTTCGTAATAAGCGGCATAACAGCCCGGGTCGTCACCGATGTATTGTAAAGAAGCTTTATCACTCTCGGGGCAACCCTCCTTTTGGTGCGCATGCCATTCCGGGTCGCATTTGAAGAAGGTGTTGTTGTGGTCTTTGTAATAGTTTTCCAGGAAGTCTTCGTTCACCGATTCCGTATTGGTGTAGAGCCCCAGATAGACATCATTGACATACACCTTCATGAGATTGGCCCGCGAAGCGGGCATGTACTGGCGGGCTATTTCATAAGAAAGCAGTTCGCGGATGAAGCTGGGGTCTCTAAAACCATTGGAAAGCTTGATGGTTTTGTAGCCGCCCGGAAAGCGCTGCCCCTCGATGAAGGCATCTGCCCTGAGATTGAAGGGCAACTTCGTATGCCCGTACTTGCGCACATTGAAATAGCTGCTGTTGCCTTTGTAGCGGACACCTACCTGCTGCAGCTCTACCCCATTGACGATCACCCGTGCAGGCACGCGCTCCTTGTGGCCCGCCCGCTTCAGAGAATCGAGCAGAGTGTCCCAGTCTGAGACCTGAAAATAGATCTTTACCTCGCCAATGACTTCAGGATCGTAGAGATCCGCTGTTTGGGTGAAGGCATAAAGCGGCTGAAACAGCAGCCCTGCAAGAAGGAGGAAAAGACGCAAATGCTGCATAAGGCTCTAACGGCTAAGTTCTTCCAGAGTGGTTTTATAGCGCTTCCACATGTAGTCGGGCGGGTCGTAGCTGATCATGTTCAGGTTTTCGGCTACGATGTAGTACTCAAAATGAGTTTCGCCGCCCTGAGGTGCAACCGTAGCGCCAAAGAGGCCGTCATCGGCTTCGCCATCGTTGTTGTTGCCATCATCGCGCATGCGCACGGAGCGGAAGGGCTCATTTTCGGAAAAGCGGTACATCAGGTAAACGCGTTTGGGCAAACGGCTTACACGGGCCTGCACTTTAAAGACCTTCACTTTAACGCTGGAATACTTTGGCCTGCCCAACACTTTCACCTCGCTGATTTCAGGAGGGAAAGGTGCAAGCGCTTTGTGTTTTTTGAGGAAATCGGCTCTTTTTTCCAACAGCTGAATGATGCCGGGGATGCGGCTGTGCTCGCCTATGGTTTCCGTAAGGCTGCGGTTAAACTGCTCGTAGGTATAGTACTTGCCCGGATCGCTCATGTAGGCAGAGCTGATGAGCCTTTGAAGCTCCCTGGCGCGCTCGGCATACTTGCCAGAGATGAGATAGTCGTAGGCTATGGTTCGCAGGTGCGAGAGGTACATCTTGCGGTATTTATCCTCCTGCAGCAGTTTGGAAATGAGCGGCTTGAGGATGTTGTCGGCGTGCAGCAGAGGGTCGAGCTCCTGCAATTGCTTCAGTTTGAGATCGGAGCCCTGACCGGTGTTTTTGAAGGAGCCAAAGGCAAAGTTCAGATCGCCGGGGATGGTGGTAAAACGCCCCGAAGGCATGAGGTA
>Ga0256832_1002385_pt1 | contig 12818 bp, 9 predicted proteins | sample 134614metaG_FD_190534 | JGI IMG/M metagenome (GOLD analysis project Ga0256832, IMG submission 190534) | Hydrothermal vent microbial communities from Lau Basin, Pacific Ocean - 134-614 | ecosystem: Environmental > Aquatic > Marine > Hydrothermal vents | place: Pacific Ocean: Lau Basin | collected... | reverse complement strand
CATAGAAATCTTAAATGCTTTTTGATAAACAATTAAGTCTCTAAACCCATTAATAATAGCCATAAACTCCTTTTTAAATATAAACACTCACCGCTCATCTCTCACTTCTCACTTCTCACTTCTCACCACTCACCGCTCACAACTCACTTCTCAAAAAACAACTCAGCTATTTTCCTTACAATCCTAGGTGCCGTCTGCCCATCCCATAAGGCAGGTATTCCCCCTTTTTTCCAGTCGCCGGAGAAAAGTTTTTTCATGGCTGGCGCAATATTGTCGGGATCTGTACCAACTAACTCATTTGTACCTACAGTAATTGTTTCCGGTCTCTCCGTATTATCGCGCAAGGTCATGCAAGGCACGCCCATCACGGTTGTTTCTTCGGTAATTCCCCCGGAATCTGTAATCACTGCAAAAGAATGCTTGACCAAATAGTTGAATTCTAAATAACCCATCGGACCTACGTAGTGTAAGTTCGGCGCTTCTATATCCAAATTCTTGAGCATCTTGGCCGTCCGTGGATGCACGGGAAACACAATGTCCATTCCCTGACTATTATTAATAATCTCATCCATCAGCGACTTCAACTGTTGTTCTTCATCCACATTCGCCGGACGATGCAAGGTCATCACAAAATATTTTTTTGGCGCAAGCCCTAACTCATCCCAGATAGCCGGCTTTCGCAAACGATCGTGGTTCTTCAACAAGGTATCAATCATGGTATTCCCCACAAAGAAAATTTTCTCGTCCCCATGCCCTTCTTTCTTCAAGTTGGCTTTCGCAACATCCGAAGTAATAAAGAAATAATCTGTTATTGCATCTGTCAACATCCGGTTAATCTCTTCCGGCATCGTGATATCAAAAGAACGAATGCCTCCTTCGACATGAGCGACTTTAATCCCTAGTTTTTTTGCTGCGATAGAACAGGCCATCGTACTGGTCACGTCCCCGACCACCAAGCATAAATCACTAGGAGTATCCAACAAAATCTTTTCATAAGCCATCATTATTCCTCCCGCCTGAGTCGCTTGCGTACCAGAGCCAATTTGTAAATTTATATCCGGCATGGGAATATTTAATTCTTCGAAAAAGCTACCACTCATATTCTTGTCATAATGTTGCCCGGTATGGATTAGTCTATAATCGATATCCTGACCTTCGGATTTTGCAGCTTTTATTGCTGCTATTATTGGGGCGATCTTCATGAAGTTTGGGCGGGCGCCGGCTATTATGTCTATTAGCATGGGTTGGGCTATTTGAGCTTACTTTAAGAAGTTGGGTATAGTGGTGTGTTGGTTGTAGTGGGGTGCTCTTGGCTTCACAAAATTTTATTCTGTTTTCACTTTTATTTTAACCCACTAAATCTCCCCTTAGAAGGGAGACTTATGGTAAACAGAATAAATTTTTGTTCATTGCTTTAATTCTTGGCTGAGTGGATTTTTTTTTTGATGTTTTTATTTCCGCAATGCTACATTTTTAGTGCATAACAGAAACATTAGCTACTAGTAATCTTCGAATTGTCATTGAAATTTATCCGGCTTGGGGATAATTAGCTCTTTGATGAAACTGCTGCTCCTGTTTTTGTCGTGGTGTTGACTAGTTTAGCCTATTAATCTATACCCTTGCCTTCGGATTATTCTTCTGGACGAATCTCATGATGTTTGGCCGTGTGTCAGCTATATTTAGCTATTCGCTAATAAAGAACCAATAGTATCCATATATTTTTGAACAATTAACTTCTCTTCAAAGCGCTCAAGAACCATTTCCCGTCCCAAAGCCCCCATGTTTAATCTTTTCGAAGATCCCAAATTAATCATTTTTATCAAAGCTTCTAACAAAAGAGTTACATTCTTTGCTGGAATAAGAAATCCGTTCTTACCATCTTGTACAATTTCTCTGCATCCAGGAACATCAGTAGTAATAATCGGTTTAGCCATTGACATGGCTTCCAGTAAAGACCGAGGGATACCTTCACGATAAGATGGCAAGACAACAACGTCAGAATTTGCGATGTAAGGTCTGGTATCATTTACAATTCCGTGAAAACTCACCCACGGATACCCAATCCATTTTTTTATTTCACTCCGCGAAACCGAAGCTGGATTATCAGGATCAATATCACCAACCAGATTAAAGATAACATTCGTGAATTTTTCATTAATTATTCGACCAGCATCAATTAGTTCTTTGATTCCTTTATCTTTAAGAAATCTACCAACAAAAAGTACATTAAAAAAATTTGACTCTATACGTTGTGATGTTGGCACAAATCTATCAGTATCGATTCCAGACCCATCTACAATTCCAGTCTTGCTCCTTAAAACAATTTTATTTTTTAGAAATAAGTTAAGGTCATCCTGATTCTGAAAAAACACCTTATCAGCATTCAATAGAGAAATGCGATACAACCACTTAACAATACTATTCATTATACCTGTTCTTGCGAAAGAATAACCAAGTCCAGTAATAGTATTAATCGTTTTCGTTTTTGACAAAACTGCCGCCAATGTACCAAAAATTACGGGTTTTATAGTGTATTGAAGTACAACATCAATCTCCTCTTTTCTAAAAACTTTTGCAAACTCAAGCAACAACGTAATATCTTTAATTGGATTTTTCCCCTTTCTGGTAAGTTGACCAATTTCAATAAATTGACACCCAACAGCCTTAATCTCCACTGCTAACTCGCTAGGCGGAGCAATAGCAACAACCTGAAACCCTTTTTCCATCAATGCACGAACCAATCCTAGCCGAAAATTATATATATTCCATGCTGAATTTGCTACGATTGCAATTTTTGTTTTATTTATGTTCAAATCTTCAAACTGATTTCCATTATTCAGTAATCACAAATCATCAATAGAAGGCAACTGTTTACTGTTTATACTCCTCTATTTTTAGCAAAAAACAGGTATTTTTGTGTATATTGAGGCGCTGTTTTTGATGAATAGCTATCTATGTTACAAAAAACAGGTCTAAAACAGACGCCCAAAGTCCATTTTTGACAAAAATCGGTGAACACCTAAATAATATTCTTAGGATACTCCTCGCAAACAAACCAAAGCATGTATCACTAAACACTACCGCAATGTGCCACAACGTATATATAATTGGCTTCAATAAATAGAATTTCTTATAGGAAACATAGCCCTATTTATTACAGTATCTTTAATTAATATTTTGACTGTGAAATGCCCCACCATAGCCTTTTTCTCCGCCCCCAATGTTATTCGAAAAATCACAATTGATGAACTTATTATTCACACTTCCATCATCAAAATAAGCACCATAGACTTGATTACCTTTAGCATTTCTACTTATCCCATTTCCAGCCTGACATGAATTTATTGTCAAACCATCTGCCTTAGCTTCGAAATAAAAACCACTGTAATTAGGATTTTTCTCCGTGTAGCATCTCTTATAATTATTGTCTACCGCAATTGAATTTGAAAATATAGACCTAGATATTTCTTTTAATAAAAAACCATGCTCCCTATTCTTAGATGCAGACAGAGCGTTAAAATTACAATCTTGAACATTATTAAACAAATAGCCAGATTTTCCATTCAACAATGCTTTGTTACTATTCATTGTAATATTTCTAACATTTTGCAAACTAAAGCCATAATATCCATTATTCGATGCTAAATTATCAGAAAAAATATTATCATGAAACACATAATTACCCACAGAATCGGGATTCCCCTTCATATCGTACCCGTGAAAAAAGTTTTCAGTTGCAATATTCTCCGACACAATTGATTTTACTAAACCATCGTAAAAATCATATCCATCTCTTCCGCACATTTTGGATATATTTTTTGAAATCACCAAATTAGCTGTTCCTTTATTTGTTTTTAAACCATCCGCACCACTATTTAAAAAGAAATTACTCTCAATTTGAATAAACTGGCTATTTTTTATTCGGATAGAAGAAGCCGCTTGATTTTGGAATATACAATGATAGACTAAAATTGCCCCTTTCTCTTTTGCTTTGGCATTACTAATTTCCAACCCATAATGACCTCCAACAAATTGACAATCTGTTATCTGGACATCAGAAGCTCTTTCTATATAAATACTAGTTGTATTAGCCTTTAAATTTGTCAGTGGAACGTAACGATTTTGTTTAGTATCATAATATGATTTAGAACCTAAATTATTAATGGTTAATGCACTAACAGAAAATTTTGCAGGTGACTCAATATGAATAAAATATTTTTCATCGTTCTCAGGCATGAATTCAATGATGGATTCATTCTTAGAAATTCCGCACAAGAACAAACTCGAACGAAGATGAAATCCACCATTAATCCTAAAAGTACCCACAGGAACAATAAGTATTCCATTTTTTTTCATTAAAGCCATAGAAAATACTTTAGTATTATGCTTTAGCTTTTCTTCAAGAGAATACCGCTCGTCATTTGTATCTAACAGGTTTAAAAAAAGTGTTTTATCACTTCTATAGCCCCCCACACGCCACCTTCCTTGCCCCCATCTGTCCTTTTGAACTCCACAGCTAGCAAAAACACTAAGAAAAAAAACAGCACTCCACCCCGCTAGGCCCAAGTCATTAATCCTTTTCATTTTTTTATTTTTTTATTCCATTATTTTCAACGTATAAAACCTCATTTACTTCCAACTCATATTCATTTTTAATCGTTTTCTAAGTGAATTCGGTAAAATAAAAACCAAAATGATGATTGGCAAGATTTGCCCAAATGGCTGTACAACACTAACTAAATACCCCCCAAAAAAGGGAATCAAAGGTAAAACACTGCATATTACTAGAGTACTCAACACTATTGATTTCGTTAAATAAGAAAGATATCCATTAAGAATTATCCATTGCCGAATTGGGTATAACAACAAATACACAATACTCAACATAACCATTATTATCAAAAAGATAAAAGTGTCGCTATTAGCATACTTCGAGTGACTCAGAATAGAAATAAAAAAATCACCAAACAAAAAAACAATAAGTAGCCCAAACAAATTAGCTGGAATCATGATTCTATAAAATCTGTACAAATAATTTTTAAACTTATTTTTAAAGTCAATTGACAGCGTATTAAATACTTGAATAAAAGAAGTTTGCCCTGTGACTATTATACCATAAATTTTTCTAGCAATATTGTATTCTACATATAATCCATTTGAAGCATAAAGAGATAATAAAAAATTAGGTAATGAATCATAAGAAATTTTTGCAATATTAGCAAACCAAGTACTTTTCAAAACATCTTTATTTGCAACTAAATATCGAATATTGTAAAAGAACTTGTCCATTAATTTAAAATATCTCGCTAAGAAAATAAAGATAAGAAAATAAACAAAACATATCTCAAACAAATAAATATCCTTTAATTCCACATCACCAAAAACATTATAATACTTAAAGAAAAGCCAGAAGAAAAGTGGTTTAAAAAGCAACGTAGATTTAATCAAATACATTCCCCTATACTGATTAAAAAGCCTTAATAGAGTAACCTTAGATTCGATTATTTCAAGTGAAATAAATAAGAAAAGAGAAGAAATAAATGGGAACAAGCCTGGAAGCAAAAAATAAGATGTAAAGGAGAAACAAAACGCAAGGACAAACCCCAACAATGCAAAAGCAAAATGAATGCCTGATAATTGCTCTAGAGAATTATCAGACTTGCTCTTCAAAAAATATATTACATCCGAAAACTTTAAACTTAACAAGTAAAAAACTATGGTTGATACTGCTTTTACTTGAAAATAAGCTGCTAATACATCCTCCTTTGCAACAATGTTAACTAACAGCTTAAAAAATAAAAGTGGGGTAAGAGCCGAAAAGGCCGTAATCCCTAAATTTTTAACAAAATTATTCAAAAACCATTATTTATAAGATTGCCATACCATCTTCGTTTTATAAGTAAATTTATAAAATAAAAAATAAGCAATCAACATAGGTAACACATAGATTTTGAGAACAACTGCCATTTCAGTTCGAACAAGTTTCAGACATAGGATAACAAAAAAAGTAGATAATAGTATATACAAGTACCTATCCTTAAATTTCAAGCTATTAATTCTTGCTGAAACATAACTCAAAAAAGCTCCTAAAACTAATGGCCCCAAATACCAAAAATTTAGAAGAGATTCTAAAATGCCCGAAAAGGCTAACCCTCCGCCCTTCTTAGCAAATTTTGGATTATAATGATAAACAACTCTCTCCCCAATACTCTGATATGAAACCAGCTTAAATGTTCGTAAAAATTGCATTACAGTATTGGTAATATAGCTAAATCTAAATTGCTCATAAAATGAACTACCTTCGATATAATCAGATATCATAAAAACAGAAGCTTTGGGATCCTGTCCTGATATTGAAAAAGAAAAATTAGACCCCATCCACAACATAAACCCTGCAGGATCATTGTTTTGAAGAATAAACACTGATATAGGCTTCCATAATATAACAAAACCTAGAAGAAAAAAAGTCCCTAAGATTTTAGGAATGGTTATCTTTATATTTTCCCTTGAAAACAAATAAGAAATACCAATATATACAAATATTTCTCTTCCACCTTCAATAATCCCATACCCGATAACTGACACAAATAAAATTAAAAATAAATTATTCTTCTTGGGTGTCATTCTTCTTAACAAAAAAAGAATAATAACCCCAAAAGTAGCTATATTTGCAGGAATTGAAAGCAGTTTATTACTTCGCAGTACTGATATTTTTTCAAACCGATCTAGTGCTAATAATTGAAACACCATAAACATCAATATAAAAGAGAAAAAGATATTTAGGACGATATTATAAATAGTCCGATAGCGATATGCATGCCATTCAACTAAAACTTTATTGCTTTTTTTAATTAATAAAGGAACGATAGCATAACCTATTAAAAATAAAAAATAAACTACTTCTACTGACAAATATCTAGCACCATCAATATTCATTCTTTCAAATCCATCTAAATCCATTCTATCTATCCCAAGAAAAAGATTGTCCATAAAAAAAGATTGCCCATAGACAAAAAAAGGAACAAAACCTAAAAATATAGGGTTAACAACCCCAAACTTTCTCCCTAGATAAATCAGAAAAATAACATTAAAAACAAAAATACACACCAACATTCTTGCAATTTATTTCCATTACTTTAATAAAAAAACGATTTTAATCAAACAACAACACCTCCCCTACATTCATCAGCTTCTCGTTCGATAAAAACCTTTTATAGACAATTGATAAAATTTTACTATTATCACAAGGCTAAAAAATATCAAATAAAGAAAAAATAGTATTTTGGTTAACAATGGATTATTTAAGTAATTGACAATAATGAAGCCAACAAATAGCCCTTCAAAACTCATCAACTCAAGAATCGAAGATAGAATAAAAAACTTCAACCCAACCTTAGGCAAAGCATCTGTTTTTACTTTAAATTCAGAGATTTTTCTATCATTAAATAACATGGCTCTATAATAATTATTTTTAACACTTAACAAGAGACTAGTAATAATTCCACCAAAAGAAGACAAATACAAAAACACTTCATCTCCGTATATGAAATACTGCGAAATACACATTATCACAAAATAGGTTGGGTATAGCACTGCATGAATCATACTGTCCCAGTATGAACCATTTATCGAAAATTTTTTGGTATATCTTGCAACTTCTCCATCGGAAACATCAATAATAATATGAAGTCGGAACAAGATATATGAAAGAATAACACTTAGAAAAGATATTCTCAACAAGATAATTGCGCCCAAAAGCCCAACAAGAAAAAACAACCCCGTCACCTGATTAGGGGTTAATCCAAGGTTAATAAATATCCAAGAGAAATAAATTGATAAACGCGAAGCAAGCGGATGCAATCTCCTATTTTCAGTATCATTAGCTCTTCTACTATTATCTACTACATCTTGTAATGAATGCCACATAAGCTATTAATTAAAATATTTTCTACGATAAAAATCATTAATTGATTCCCATGAATATCTTTTTGGAATTTTTTCGTAATTTACAAAAAAATCACTATCCACAGCAATTATCCGATTTAGCACCTTTGCTATACCCATAGGCGTGTGTGGCTCAATGAAATATGGATAATTTTCTCCAAGAATATTTGGCACGCTTCCAACTCTCGTACTAATTACTCGACAGCCACAGGCTAGTGCTTCTAAAAGCACCTTGGGAAACCCTTCTGAAAAAGAATTTAGTGCGAAGATTTGAGAATCATTATACAAATCAATCAATTCATCTGTTGTTTTATGCCCTACAAAAACGACAGAATTTGTTAGGTTTAACTTACCCACATATCCCTTCATTTCATCTAACAATGGACCATCTCCAGCAAAAATCAGTTTATAATAATCATTTTTTTCAAGAAATATCTTGAAGCCATCAATCATCATTTTATGCCCCTTTACTTTTTTAAAGGATCCGACAAATAAAATTTGTTTTTTTCGCTCTCTACTTTCATTTTTAAAATTAAACTCAATACCATTCCCCACTAAAAAAACTTTAGATTTTCCATGAATTGCTCTCATAGTATTAAGCATTGAAGGCGAAATCACAAAGACGCCATCGTACAAAAAACTAAAAATTCGATATAATCGGTTATTCTTTATTTTATTAAAATCTTCGCCATGAAATGTAATATAATTTTTTTTACCAAATATTTTCCCCCAAAAGGCAATCAAAGCATACATTGGAGAATGTATGTGTATAATTGATATTTTTTTTCTATCAAGATATAAAATAGTCTTTGTGCTAAACAAAAGAATCGAAGATATTCTTTGAATCAAAAAAACTATTTGATGAACATAAGATTTGTCTAAAGGATATGTTTTTAAAAAAAAAGGAATGACTCTAATACTATCACCTGCTGGTGGCGCCAATGGCTCTCCTTTTAAATTGGGTGACACAAAGAATGTTCTACAACCATCCATTCCTCCCAATTTGAAGGCGTGAAAGCCAACCTTATTCAACTTATCGGTAGGATATGTGCTAACTCTTGCTATGTTTATCACTATTCATTATTCTATATGCCTTAGAAATCTTCCCCCAACCAGTTTCATCAAGTCCAATACATACTTTTTTTCATTGCAAAAGCAATCTTTTTTCACAATGATATATTCTTTCCAGCTCTACAAGCTTTTTAGTATCAGAAAATCATACAAAAATAGTTTTCTTGAGCCCAATTATCATTCTCCAGAATATCTCTTCTTTACTAGTTTTATAGTCATCAATATCCAATTATATATGTCTTCGAAATCTATTACTCTTAACTTTTTACTTTCTTTACTTTACAAAAAACTAAGAATCTATGAGATATCCAGTTTAGGAGACAGGTTCTCTCAGAATGCTTTAGCATGCTAACTTTTCATATTTCTATTTTTTACCAAAATTTCATTAATTAGAGTTGATGAAGTACCTTTAGTATAGGGAAAATATACAATTTTGACACCAACCGTATTAAATTTAGCGTCAAGCAACTTCCACTTTTCACTCTTAAACCAATCATCTCCAACAAACATAACATCATATTTCAATTTTTCCCAAAGCTTAAATTTATCCATATCTTCTTGGGCTACAACCGCATCAACATATTCGATACTCCTTACAATTTCCATTCTCTCATGAAATGGAATGATTGCTTTTTTATTTTTATATGCAACCAACTCATCTGTGCTAACTCCTACGATTAACTTATCACACAAAGATTTTGCATTTCGCAGTAAATTCAAATGGCCAACATGGAATAAATCAAATACCCCTGCTGTATAGCCAATAATTGGTCTATAATTCATTTTCAATGCTGTTTAGTAGTTTCAAACTAAGGTTTCTTTTTGGCAAAGTTAAAAAAAATCGTAACTATTTAGGTGCTCCTATTTTAAGGCAAAAAATAAGTATTTTTGGGTATGTTGAAGCTACAATTTTCGAAGTGTAGCTGGGCTACGTGAGAAAATTTTAGCAAAAACAGGCGCAAACAGGGCATTTTTTGACCAAAATAGTGGGTACATAAATAGTTACAAAAAATCATAATTTTTCTTTTTTTGCCACTAATTATCAAAATATCTTCGATTAAATAACTCCAAATTGATTAACATCCAAATTTTAATCGCATCGTTATGATTTTGAAGCTTATTAGTATCGTGTAACCATTTTTCGAGGTTTTTAACATTAATTTGTTTTCGATTAATCGTTTTCTGATCTAAAAGAATGGACTTTGCATAACTATTAAAATCACCACTAAACCATTTATTAAGAGGAACAGGGAAGCCCATTTTCTTTCGATAAAGAATACGCTGAGGCAAGAAAGATTCCGCTGCCTTTTTTAAAATATATTTTGGAGTATCATATATCTCCGAAATCGCAGTGCTCATTAGTAATTTTGACATAAATCGTGCCTTGTCCGATTTCCACTTCAATTTATACTTAACAGGAATCGTAAAAGCAAATTCTACAAGCCTATGATCAACAAATGGAACCCTAGCTTCAACTGACGCTGCCATAGTTGTGGTATCTACACGATTCAATAGACCTTGAAGATGAACTCGTTCAAAAGTATACATTATTTTATTATAATAGGACTCATTTTCAACTTCGTTAAAACAAGATGCTAAAAAATCTTTTAGTTTTCGCTCATTATGCTCATTACTAATACGAGATGTAAGTAATTCATTTTTATCTGCAATAGATGTATAGGAATACAATGAATAAAAGTGTTCAAGATGAGACTTAAAAACTCGCCCCTTATATTTTTCGTTATAATTTTTCAATAAAATCATTTTCTCCTTCGTAGTAAAATTACCATTCTCAATTGAAACCAAATCATTATAATCTTTTGGTGACCTAAAAATCCTTCCATAACCACCAAAAATTTCATCCGCTCCTTCCCCAGAGAGAACAACAGTAATATACTTCTTTAATTCCTTTGACATTAGGTATAATGGCACTTCATTTGGAACAGACAATGGAGAATCTTTATAGGCGATTAAATTCTCCATTGTCGTGACGTATTCACTACTAGAGATATTAATTTCATGATGATTAGTTTTGTATTTTTTAGCGACAATATTGGCATATTCAAATTCATTATATCCTTTCTCATCAAATCCAATAGTAAAGGTATTAACTGCACTTTTTTGCTTACCTGCCATAATGGCAGTTATTAGGCTAGAATCCACCCCTCCTGAAAGAAAAGCCCCAATTTCTACATCTGAAATCATACGATAAGCAACAGCGGACTTCAACAGTTTAACAAGTTCTTTAATGTAAAAATTTTCTCCTTTATCATGTTTCTGCTCTTTAATTTTGTCATTAAAGTACCAATATTTTTGGACTTTCAAACATCCATCTCTTACATGAATGAAATGACCCGCTGGCAATGAATAAATATCATTAAAAAAAGTATCATTATGAATAGGGTATCTAAAGGACATATAAGAAGAAATTGCATTCTCATTAGGTTCAAAAGATTTATTATCCTCTATTTTTAATATAGATTTAATCTCTGATGAAAACGTTAGATTTCCTTCATTAAAAAAATAGAACAATGGTTTTATTCCCAAACGATCGCGCACAATAAATACATCTTTGGTGCGGTTGTCGTAAATTACAAATGCAAACATTCCAATAAGACTATGAATACATTGAATTCCATATTCATAATAAGCATTTAACAACACTTCTGTATCTGACTGGGTAAAAAAGCTATGTCCTTTTTGTATAAGGTCTTCTCTGAGTTCTCTAAAATTATAAATTTCACCATTAAAAACAATAACAACTTTACCATCTTTCGAAATCATTGGTTGTTTTGCATTTTTTGACAAATCAATGATTGACAATCTCCTTTGACCCAAAACAACATCATCATTTTCATAAACTCCGTAATCATCAGGCCCTCTATGCTCCATCAAATCAAGCGCCAGTTGAAATTCCCCTCTAGAGATATCACGTTTCCCCTTATAAATCTTACCTAAAATTCCACACATAACTTACTTTTAAAATCCCCCATTGGGAGACTAAGACAAAATTTTTATTGTTCGGATTCTCAAATGATAAAAGCGCCTTTTCAGAAAAAGACGTTTTGCCGATTATCTTCATTATTTTATGAGTTTAAAAAAATTGCGTAAGCTGAACAAGATTTTTGTGTACTTATCTTTGTATCACAACGCAAATATTTGGAATGATTCGAAATATAATTCCATATTACTCCAGCAAAAAAATTATATATTCATCTTTCAATGAATACTCCACAAGAATTGTGTCTAAAACAAATCCTAAAGCCTATTTCTCAACACGCTTATAGTAGGAGAAACTATTTCTCAAGCCTTCTCGAATTTTTATATTTGGCTTATATTTCAACAAAGATGCCACTTTACTAATATCTGCCAAACTATGAGGAATATCCCCAGCTCTACTCGGCCCATACATTGGCTCGATATCCACACCGACAACTTGACATATCATATCCCACAATTCATTAAGTGTAGTCCTCTCCCCACAAGCTATATTATAAACCTGATTCACAGCATCTTCATTTTTCGTAAACAAAGCCAACAAATTAGCCTGCACTGCATTATCCACATAAGTATAATCACGGCTGTACGAGCCATCTCCGTTGATTGTACATGGTTTTCCTTCGAGAGCAGCCTTGAAAAACAAAGGAATCACAGCTGCATAAGCCCCATTCGGATCTTGCTTGGGACCAAAGATATTAAAATACCTTAAACCGATGGGTTCTAATCCGTATAAATCTGCAAAAACCTTTGCGTACAACTCACTTACCAACTTTGTAACGGCATAAGGAGATAATGGTGTCCCA
>Ga0256832_1002384_pt1 | contig 12819 bp, 11 predicted proteins | sample 134614metaG_FD_190534 | JGI IMG/M metagenome (GOLD analysis project Ga0256832, IMG submission 190534) | Hydrothermal vent microbial communities from Lau Basin, Pacific Ocean - 134-614 | ecosystem: Environmental > Aquatic > Marine > Hydrothermal vents | place: Pacific Ocean: Lau Basin | collected... | reverse complement strand
TCAAGCGGCGTATAGCCCCCTTTTTGTTTGACCGCCTCGATCACCATCGGCTCTATCTTGAAATGGATCTCGTTGGTTTCGCTTCGAAATTTGACCGCCCGGCACAAAAATGGAGTCCTCACCCACTCCACCTCTTTGTTTTGATAGCGAAAATCTCGTATCACGATGGGAGATTGAAGGATCTGGATCGCTTCGAATATCCGCTTGTCATCTTTTTGGGAGGTGATGCCCAACAGCTCCTTGAGCTCTTGGATAGAGAGAGTGAACTCCTCACCTTCTTTTTCAAACTTATAATATAAAGCATTAAGCAGCCTATCGGGCAGCACTTTCCTTGGAGTATCTGGAATATAGCCGTCGGTTAGGGAGTTGTGCTTTTTAACTACTTTGCTCTCTGCTTTTTTTTTCACCCTTTGATCTTCTCTACAAAAAATCTCGGTCTTCTTTTGGTCTCTTTGTATATTTTACCAATATATTCGCCAATGATCCCGATGGAGAGCATCTGCACGCCACCTAAAAAAAGAACGATCAACATCATAGAGGTCCACCCAGAAACTGCCGAACCGTTGAGCTTTGCGATAATAGCCCAGATGGAGAGCACGAGGCTCACCACCAGCACACCGATGCCAAGCAGCGTGATAAAGCGAAGGGGAGCTACGGAGAAGCTGGTAATCCCGTCCCACGCAAAGGCCAGCATCTTTTTGAGCGGATACTTGCTCTCTCCGGCCAGCCGCTCTTTGCGGTCGTAGTAGACGATATCACTCTTGAGCCCAAGGAGCGGGATGATGCCTCGTAAAAAGAGGTTGACCTCTTCGAACTCTCTTAGCCACTGTAACGCTCTTTTGCTCATCAGACGAAAGTCGGCGTGATTTTCAATGATATCGACTCCCATAAAACGCATCACTTTGTAAAATCCTTCGGCGGTGATGCGCTTGAATGGAGTATCGGTGTCTCTTCGCTTTCGCACACCATAGACGATCTCACGCCCCTCTTGGAATTTCTCGCACATCTGCTCTACCACACTGATATCGTCTTGTAGATCCGCATCCATCGAAACCGCCGCATCGCACAATCCTTCGGCATAAAAGAGCCCAGCGAGCAGTGCGTTTTGGTGTCCGCAATTTCGGGAGAGTTTAAGTCCTTTGATGTGAGGCTCTTTGGCAAATTTTTCTATCAGCTCCCATGTGCGGTCCCGGCTCCCGTCGTCTACGAAACAGATGAAGCTAGCTTCATCCACTAGATTTTTCTCTTTAAGTCGCTGCAGCAAGGCACTCAGCTCCTTTTTGGTGGTGGGCAGCACCTCCTCTTCGTTGTAGCAGGGTACCACCATCGCTAAAGTAAAGGGTTTAGGCCACATAGATAAATCCTTTTCTTGCGTAATAGTTGAAAAAGAAAACCACCACCAGCGCTACCGCCCGGCCACTGTAGTAGTCTATTCCAAATTTGGCCAAAAACCAGACGATGAGGATATTGAGTCCCACAGCCAGGATCGATACGCCAAAAACGGCCAAAAATTCGTGATGAATCTTTTCAAACCGACTCCCTTTGGTAAAGACCGTCTTTCTGGCCAAAATGAAATTGACTACAAGTCCCGTCATATAGCCGATCACGATAGCGATGTAGTAGGCTACGCCCAGATAGACCAGCACGGAGTAGATGATATAGTCCACTGCCGTAGAGATGGCGCCTACGATGAAAAACTTCCCTATAGTTTTGGCCAAACTACTGCTCCTCGAAGCGAAGAGCTTCGCCATCTTGGCCGATGAGATGGCGCTTGGAGCCCTCCTGGTAGTAGCCCACGATCCCAAGCTGGCCAAATCCCTGGAAATATTTGATGTGCAGGGTGTGCTCTCCTTTGGAAAGCACCACCTCCTTTTCGCTTTTGGAAAATGGTCTATCTTTTGGATACTCCATCACCTCTTTGCCATCGATTTTTAGCCGAAAGCCATCGTCGGAATAGATGATAAATCGAACAGGTCCCTTTTTGGCCAAAGAAAACTTGGCGTCGAAATGGATCACAAAGTCGTGCCGATAGCCAAGATAGCCGTAGAGGGGATGGCGCAGTTCGTTTCCTTTTGGAAAGTAAAGCTTGTCTATCCAGAGCACCTCTTTTTTGATAGGTACCAAGGGATCATCGATGGATCGGATCGGTTTGCTTGATTGGATGATGGTAGCTTTGATGATGTGGCGGGCGGTGTGGGAAGCTATACTGTAGCCGATCCAAACCCACAGTGCTATGGCAAAGAGCAAAAGGCCATAGCGCTTATCGAATAGCTTTGAGTTGCCAGTAGTCAAACCAGACCCTTTTGTTGAATTGTTCGGTATTGAGAGGCTTATAGTAGGTAAATGGACTAAAAAACCACCAGGCAAAGACGATGGCGGCTGCTATAAGTGTGACAGAGCCCCAGACTATCTTGTCGCCCCTTTTGATCTGCTCCTCGAAAAGATAATAGAACACCAGTACCGCCAAGATGTAGCTGATGGTAAGAGGTATGAAGTAGTGATAGAGATACATCACCCTTGGAATCTGTCCCACGGCAATCATATAGGAGATGTAAACAAAGCTGAACGAAGCGATAAACTCAAATATTCGTCTATTCTTGACCGGCAGTCCAAAGATCCAGACCGCCAAGACCAGCGCCACCGAGAGCACCACACCAATGAGCCCCAGCATCCATGTGACTGGATTGCCCTGCAAGTAGACATACTGCACCTGACTGCCATGCTTCTCCCAGCGATAGTTGATCGCTTTGATCCCAAGGAGCCAGCCGATAAAGAGCGAGCCGTTTTCTCCTGGCTTACAGAGATTGAGCTTTGGCACGCCTTTTTCGTAGTTTTCCATATACTTGAGGTTATCTCTTAGCATCACCAAAAAGTTGGCCGGGTTGGCGGTCTGGTGGCTTTTGATGATCTGCTGGTACTTTGGTGAGGCGGCGTAGGTGCGGTGATCCACTATCTTTTGGCCAAGAGCGAAATGGAGATAAAAAACACCCAAAAAGATCGCAGCCGCTCCCAAGGCGTAGACTCCAGCCCCTACAAACTCTTTTAGCTTGATCCCGATAGTTCGGATATCCTTGAGCAGCCACAAAAAGAGCAGCAGCAGCACGATAGCACTGTTGGCCTTGACCGCTATGGCAAGGCCGCTCCAGATCCCAAGGATCAGATAATCTTTGAGGCTTTTGGGCGAGTCATACTTTTTGACAAACCACCAGATGGCTCCGAAGATAAAAAAGAGCTGTATGGACTCCAGCATAGCGGCACGGCTGTGGACAATGAGGGCGTTGTCGAAAAGATATAAAAAGGAGCCAAAGAAGGAGAGCCAATCGTTTCTGGTCAGCTCATAAAGGATCAAGAAAAAGAGTGCCACATTGAGCCAAGCAAAAAAAGCTGGAAAAAGCCTGTAGCCCGCAAAGCTCATCCTCTTTGGAAAGTGTTTGATATAATCAGTTCGATCGAAGGAGCTTTTGTCGATATTTTTATTAGGATGCAAAAGCACCTCTCCCAGGGCTATGAGCATCTTGCCAAGAGGTGGATGGGGCTCCATGAACATCACTCGATCGATATACTTCTGGGCCGAAGCGATATGGTAGTTTTCGTCCCAAAACTGCTTCGGAGGATTCCAGTAGTTGTAAAAATAGGTAAAAAATCCTAATAAAAGAAGGAAAAAGAGTAAAAGAAAGCTTCTTTTGTTCATAGGCCTCTTTTTTAGCGATATTTTATCGAAACTCTACTTGAGAATTTGTTAGCTTTGCGCTCATATCCAAAGGAATCCACAGTAGAGCACCTTCATACCCCAGGCCTTCAAATTTATAAGGATGGTGCGTATCTGCAGTGATATAGATCCAATCATATGGCCCTAGAGCATAGTGAACGAAATAGCCATCTATAGCAAAGCTTCTACCTGCAAAGTTTTGGCCAAAAGGGTCGCTGCTTTGACCAAAATAGATAGAGTGGTCTTGTATTTGGATAGTATCGAAAGCATCAATGAGCAGAGGATCCCATCGAAGATAGTCTCCCTTCATACCGGCCAGTTTGGCTACCATTTTTTTGTTACTGGAAATATAGAGCCAATCATACGCTCCACTCCCATAGTGTACGAAATAGCCAGCGATTGGAAAAGCTTTTCCCTTGATCTGTCGCTCCACATGTAAAGCGATCGCCATCTTCACCGCATCGTCCGCATCCGCAAGGCCATAGCCAAAATAGTCATTATGGCCGTCCTCGTAAGGAATGGAACCTATCTTTTTGGCCGTTTTGGCCAAAATCTGCACCACTTGATCTTTGGTAAGTTCTGGATTTCTTTGAAGCATCAAGGCAATTACTGCCGTCACTTGTGGAGCGGCGGCGGAAGTGCCGTTGAAGCCGGTGATATCGGTAGCATAGCAGTAGTCTGGATGACCGAAGCTGCCATTGGCATAGCCAAAAGGACCGGAGATATCGGTGGTAGTGATGGCCAGATTAGCTCCACCACTTGGTGCTACAAAATCAAGAGCTGGGCCGTAGTTACTATACCATGCGATATCGCCATAGTCGTTGACGGCTCCTACGGCCAAGACATCGGGCAGAGCCGACTCGTCATTTCCCCAGTACCACTGGCCTCTGCCTTCATTGCCACTGGCAAAGACGATAGGTATGCCTTTACCATCTCGTCCTTCGGTAGCCAGCTTATGAATGATATAGTACACAGCATCTGCCACATCGTAGGTCCCCCAGCTGCAGTTGATCACCTGGGCCCCCATCTCGTCGGCAAACATAAAAGCCTCCAAAATCGTAGAGACATAGAGAGGGCGATCCTGACCACTTGCGTAGGAGCCGATGAGCTTGATGGCCAAAAGATTGCTATCGTAGGCGATCCCTTGGACACTGATGCCGTTTTTCCTCGCAGCTATAAGCCCAGCACAAGCCGTCCCATGGATCTCATAGGGGTTGTCATAAGAGGCGTTGGCATCCATATCCACCAGATCCACCTGGCCTACAAAGGCACCTCTCAGATCTGGATGGGAAAGATCGAAACCGTTGTCGATCACGGCCACTCGTACCCCTTTGCCATTCGCATACTGCCAAGCCTCATACACATCCATATCCACATCTGGCCTCGCTCCATATTGACCCCAGTTGTGCAGATTCCATTGCAGAGGATTAAAGAGTGGATCGAAAGAGCGCTTTTTAGGCTCTATTAAAAAATCTGGATGGGAGTATACTGCACATCCGCTCTCGTAGATCTTCTTGGATAGTTCAAAAGTTTCTTTGGGATCATATACGAAAAGGATCGTATCACCGCTAATTAGCTTTTTAAATTTAAATTTTTTAGTAAATCGCTTTTGACATGAAAGATTTTTAAATCGGCAAAGCACTCTATTGTCTACACCTACCTTCTGGCCATTGGAAGTAAGGAAATATTTTTGGGAAAGGCTTTTGGTAAAGGAAGTAAGAGGAGTCAAAGAAACTAGATGACCCTGGGAGTAGTACTCCCACCCAAAAAGGGGGAGAGTAAATAGCAAGAAAAGAAATAATCTCACCTTTCATTACCTTCAATAAGAAGGAAATGCTCCTATATGCGAAGATAGAGAAGAACTACTATTATTTACTGATAAGCTAGAAGAACTACTGGAAGATGAGCTGCTGTTATTGGAAGCAGAATGTAAGCACGTCCCATCAATCCATTTACCGCCGTCATTTTCACAATCCCTTTGGGCTTGTGATGTTTGAGCTTGTGAACTACTCATTGAACTTTTGCTACTTGATACTGAAGAAGTGTGATTTGAAAAGTCTTTTTCATGAATTATACAAAGTTCATCCTCTGTATCCCACTCACCTCCTAAAGTGAGGCATTTCGCCAAAGGAGAAGGTTTTCCTATCTCGATCTCTTTATATCCTTCTACTTTAACCCCTTCCACATAATCCGTCAAAGGAAGCCATTTAAATTGTCCATCTTTTTTCATTCCATCAAGTTTATATATTTTATTTTTCTCATTAATTACATATGCCCAATCAAATGGCCCTGGAGCATAATGGGTAAAATAACCATTGATTTTATATGTATCATGAGCTTTGATAGTACGAATAATAGCCAAATCCCTTGTATCTATATCTCTATTTAATTCTGGCTCACCAAGTATTAGCTGATCATTTTTTACATATGCATGAGGAAAATAGTTTTTCAAAGATTTCCACACCAAAAATCCCTTTTTGTCCATACCTTCAAGCTTATAAAAACCACCTTTTACACTCTTATACGCCCAGCTAAATATACCAGGCGCATAATGTACAAAGTAACCTTTTACTGGAAGACGCTTTTGTGATATTTTTTTAACTACTTCTAGTATATGCTTTGCTGTAGTATCTCCACTATATGATAAACTAGATGAGCTACTAATCGAACTACTATAACTAGAGGATGAGCTGCTGTTATTAGAAGCAGAACGTAAGCACGTCCCATCAACCCATCTACCGCCATCGTTTTCACAATCTTTCTGGGCATCAGACTTTACTGCATTTGTGGTGTTTGTATTAGAATGATTACTATAACTAGAGGATGAGCTGCTGTTATTAGAAGCAGAACGTAAGCACGTCCCATCAACCCATCTACCACCATCGTTTTCACAATCTTTCTGGGCATCAGACTTTACTGCATTTGTGGTGTTTGTATTAGTAGACTGTTGGTTTCCTCCATAATAAGATGCATCATCTCCTCCTGAATTATTGCCAGAATTACCCGAACCAGAAGTAGTGCCACTACCTCCTCCACTAATACCGGTACTAGCATTTCCTACGTTGGTTGTAGTAGAATTGTTAGTGGTTATTGCAATGCTTGTTTGCACATTTTTTTCTACACCATCACGAGCATATTTTATGGATGCTGCGCTGATCACACTTGATTTAGATAGGCAATCTTGTGTGATCTTTGCTGTAATTTTTATAGACCCACTCTCATTCGCCGCCAATACTTGACCAGATTCCCCATCTCTTGGATTGTCATCTTCCATCAAATATCCAATATAATGAATATTATTCATTATTGATGCATCGTTTTTATTAAAGTACCAATTCTCCCCATTGTCGGAATAGATAAATTTCCCCGCTTTCCCACTCTCTTTAGTTGCTGTAACATATTCCATGCAATCATCTATTTTATTTTGCAACAATACCCCATCAGTGATGTTGTTATTGATATCAACCGAAATTGCATCAATAGGTTTATCTCCTGTTTTATAGTTAATAGTATAAATTATATTTGTCGGCTGGGATAGCATAGTCGTCTTATCGCTCACTATAGAAAGAGACGGATCATCTGTTTGCAACCATGGTACCAGGCTAGACCCTGGGGTACCTGTCGTGTTACCATATATTGGGATAAGTTCTCCGTAATTTGAACAAAAACGACTTTTTTCATACGCTTTTGAAAACATCTCCACAGGATCACCATTGGGAGCAAAATAAGTTGTTTTAAGCCAGTTATTAAAGCCTGTCATATTATCTTTTTTAAATACATATTCCACAGATAGTGAAATACGAGGGTTATCCACATGACCAAATTGAGAATACACAAAACTAGAAGCTTGTATAAAACGTAAATATAGCCATCCACCTTTTGTAGTATTTCTTTTTTGATATATCACTGCAACATCTATCATTCGAGAAGTTCTAAATGGTATTAGTTGTTCCGAATAATCCTGATCATCCGAAACAAAAACAGATCTAACATAATAACTAGAATTGGGCCTAGCAACCGCTCTAACTGCTACTTTTTCCAATCCAGCCGGTAGATATATTTTATATCCAGGCATTACATCACCACACCATGAGTTATCTTTTGGATGAGCTTCACCTCTTATCACTAAAGATACTTCATCGCGAAATCTTTTTTTTATAGGCTGGCCCTGATCAGTAAGATATTGTTTAAACTTATTGATGAGTCCTTGTGGAGAATGCAATTGATGTAATGAGACAAAACCGCCAGCTATACTATATAAAGATAATAAAAGCATTATTGCAAATTTTTTCATTTTTTTCCCTTGTGATTACGCAGTTTGTAATATAAAGTATATCACATCACGAGGTTATGAGAGCATAACATTAACTATTATCGGAGAAATTATAATGCCCTTAAAATTTCAGACAGCGAATTTTCCATTGATCTTTCAGCCTGATAGAATATGAGAGTATTAAATGAGGGAGATTAATTATAAGTAAAAAGAGAAAGAGCTATAGCGCTGAATTCAAGACCAAAGTGGTGCTGGAGTTGCTCAAAGAAGAGGAGCCAGCTGCCAGTATAGCCAGCCGCTACGGGGTGACGGTACAGAAATTGAACCAATGGAAAAAGAAGTTTTTAGAAAACGCCAGTTTGGCTTTCGATGTAGGGGAAGCTACAAAAAAGTATAGAGAAAAGATCGAAAAACTTGAAAAAGAGAATGAAGCATTGGCCAAAACCTTGGGGAAAACCACAATAGAGAGGGACTGGGCCGTGGGAAAGCTAAGAAGCTTGGACTTATCAAATAAACGACGTCTCGTCGATTCCAAGCTCGAAAGCCTTTCCCTGACGAGACAGTGCCACCTCTTAGGCCTTAACCGCAGTAGCTTTTATTATCGTCCCAAAGGAATCAGTAAATACGATCTAAACTTGATACGCCGGATCGATGAAATCTATACATAGCGTTCCACCCTGGGATACCGGATGATCCATCGACACCTGCAAGAAGAGGGCTATCGGGTCGGCCACAACAAAGTTTACCGCCTGATGCGGACCATGGGTATCGCCGCCATCTACCCCAAACGGCGAAGATGCACGAACCAAGCCGACAAAGAACACAAGGTCTATCCTTACGCCCTGGAGGCTTTCAAAGATGAGAAAGGCCGGATTATCGTGGACCAGCCCAACCGAGTCTAGAGCGGGGATATCACCTACATTCCCGTCAAAGGGGGCTTCATGTACCTGGCCGCCATCATCGACTGGCACTCCAGGACCATTCTGTCCTGGCGGCTTTCAAACACTATGGATACCAACCTGGTCACCGGCGTCCTCAAAGAGGCGCTGGAACGTTACGGAATGCCTAAGATTTTCAATTCAGACCAGGGCAGCCAGTATACGAGCAAAGAGTATATCCAAATACTCAAGGATCATGGGATTACTATCTGAATGAACGGTAAAGGTCGAAGCATCGACAATATCGTTATTGAGAGATTCTTTCGAACACTCAAATACGAGGAGGTTTATATCAAGGAATACGAAAACGTCAAAGAGCTCAAAAGAGGGATCAAAAACTTCATCGACTATTACAATACCAAGAGGTTTCATTCATCTCTTGGGTATCGGAAACCGATAAATGTGTATCTGGACCATCAGGCTAAAGCGGCATAGAATGGTTGAAAAATCGGAAAGGAAAAAGTTGTCTTGACAAATGGGGGCAGTTTAATGAGATTACAAGAGAGAAGAATCTCTCTTGTAATATTCTAGTCGTTGTTGCTTATATCAGAGTCAAAAGATGAAGGTGCGCTTGTTACATTCCCTTCATGATATTGATTGTAAAGCCAATTGTTGAGATAGATTCCTTGTACATTTTTTGCAGTAAATGTAGTAGGAATAATTGGCATTCCTTTGAATGTAACGTTATTGTCATTATTCATCTTGCCATTATAAGTAATGCCTGAAAGATCAAAATCTATATAACCACCTTCTTTGAATGCATATTGAGCGATTGGATCGGAAGAGTCATACAAAGATGTTCTCTTTTTATCTTCAAAGAAGTGAAGTTCTTCATGAATTTTGATACTACAATCTTCTGTTTGTTGACCAGATACTTCTGTACCTGTATTGTTACAAGCATTGCAGTGTTCTTTGTTATCTCTAAAAGTTACTGGGGTAGTATTAGTATTGATAGTATAGTAATACTCGAATGGAAGGGTGATCGGACCATTAGCAGGAGTATTAATAATATTTACTAAACTATATGCACTTGGCATCCCATTCAAGCCTTCTGTAAACCAATATTTTTTAGTCGGAATAGTAAAATGTGTTCTGATAGGATTGATGGTGTTACCATCACCTTCATACATTACATAGATATGATCTTTGGCAAGGGCAGCATCCAGTGAAGCAACTTTATCTTTATCATCAACAACAGTACCCAACGCAGTTTGCGCTCCATAGATCCCTGTATATAGAGGTTCATTGGACATATTGCCGAATGCTGCCATATTGAGCTGCATAAATCTTCTACCATTGACATCGCTGCTTTCTGCATAGATTGTCGTTTTACCCATTAAGTCACTATTTGCAACATCTTCATCATTATCAAAATCTCTCAAACCATTTCCATCTTTGATAGCTTTATACATTACGAGCTTATCAAGAGGATCACATGACTTATCTTCCTCTCTTACTGGATAATCGTTATCAAAAGTGTCTTGATAGTATTGTTCAATATCTTTAGGACTATAATTTACAAGTCCAAAGACCTCCACATATCCATGCCAATATACATTATTAATAACAGACTTATCTGTTGCAGTTGCAGGATCTTTACCGTTATAATTTACAGTGATAGATTTACCGCCTACAATGATAGGATTGCTTGGTGAAGCTACTTGTCCACCGATAATCATGGAGTCATCTGTAGACTTAAGGTATACTTTGCCATTTTCTTCATACAAAGTACCAGTCCATACATCTCCTGGTGTGAGGTAGATCACGAAGTCCACCAACTCATCACATGACTTACTGTCTCGTACCACTACTTTAGCAGCTACTGCCCGTGTAGTATTTGTGTTTACAACTTTAAGCTCTGTTTTCCAATTGGCGATTGCATAGTATGCTGGAGCTATCAGATAGTCACCAGTCCCATCTTTTTCTACTGTTACAGCTTGTGGAGCTGCTGTAGCCACCGTACCCATCAACGCTAATGCTGCAGCACCGGAAACAATCCATTTTTTAAGACTCATAGTCTCTCCTTCCTTTTGGTAAGATTAATTTAGAGATAGATATTCTATCATCTCTATTATCGTTACTTGTTAACAGTTTGATTATAACACATATTTTATAATTTTTAACTTTACCTAGCTTTAAATCATTGAAATTCTGCCTCTTTTGCAGATTTTGGTGGTAAAATGGCTTGATAAAATTTATGGTACCAGTTGTCTTTTACATAAAACCATTGATCTTTTTTGACTACATAGCGATCGGGGGTGATATATACTTTCCTTAGCACAATAGCCTGATCCTTGTTTTGCGGCTCTACCCGCATCAATACAACTTTTTTGCCATAATAGCCTCTAGCCATTGGCTTATAATTCTCATAAGTAGAAATATACCGCATATAAGGAAGCTCGTATTGCCAAGATTTTGCAGTATCCCCTTTGATACGGGCGTCCCAATACTCGATAAACCTTTTTGCCAAAAGCAATTTTTTATGATCATTGAGACTGTTTCTATTTTTTTCTATGGAAGCATACTGAGAAGAAGGTAGCTTTACACTGCACCCAACAAAGAGAACTACTAAAAGAATTAATAGTACTAACCTATTCATGTTTACTTTCTAATTGATGGAGTATCTTATTTCTTTCTTTTATAAACGCTTTTGTATAAAGAATCTTTTTGATTTCATCTTTTACTTCATCGAATTTCTTGTATCCTTTGCCCTCCTGATAATCTTTTACATATAAAATATCGATCCTGTTAGATGTGATAATAAACGGAGGCAGAAAATACTCTTTTTTCCCTTGTTGAATAAAAGATTTGGTTGCAGTTTTTAAAGAAGAAAAATCTTTCCATCCTAGATCTTTTATTGTAGCGTTATATTCAGTCCTTGCTTTTTCTATTGCTTGTTGAGGAGATTTTTTTTGCGCTAGTTGATAGAAGCTCATTGCTTTATTAAAAGATGGGAATTCCAACAAAATGAAATATAACTTGTCTTCATTCTTGAATTCATCTTTATGATCTAAATAATATGAAAGCAAAACCTTGTCAGAAACATTTTGTGCTTTTTGAAGTTTTTTGATAAAACTTTCTGCCAAATATTTTTCAGTAACAATAGTAAGATATTTTGTATCTTGAGGAGAAACCTGATTTCTTTTTAAATAGGTATTTGCTAACAGCCTGTTCTCTTTTACAATATCATAAGCACCTTGATCGGTGATCCGGTACCTGTATATTTGATATAAATAATCCTTCAACGCTTGTGCATCTTCGTATCCAACGCTTAAATTATTATCTGGCTTTAAATCAATTTCAATAGCAAAAGAAAAAACTATAATAGCTAGCATCAATACAATAACACGCATTATATAACCTCATTTATAAACAGAATAAAATGTTTGAAAGGAAGGAGAGGTTTAAAACCTCTCTTTGAGTCGCTTGGTGCTGCAGGAAGATTATGTATCCAGAAAATAGTATATCATAATTTTTCTAATCTTACAGCTTCTTATGCACCAGGAAAAGGTTCGCTTGATGCACTTGATGCTTGACTAGAACTGCTAGAGCTTACAGAACTACTGCTAGATGATGTAGTTTGGCTTGAACTGCTAGATTGGCTAGAGCCTGTTCCTGTATCACCAGGGAATGCTTCATTTGAACTACTTGATGCTTGACTAGAACTGCTAGAGCTTACAGAACTACTGCTAGATGATGTAGTTTGGCTTGAACTGCTTGAACTACAGATAGTCCCCGGAATATCTTCTGCACATTCACTTGAGCTAGATGCTTCACTTGAGCTAGATGCTTCACTTGAGCTAGATGCTTCACTTGAGCTAGATGCTTCACTTGAGCTAGATGCTTCACTTGAGCTAGATGCTTCACTTGAGCTAGATGCTTCACTTGAGCTAGATGCT
>Ga0256832_1002383_pt1 | contig 12819 bp, 8 predicted proteins | sample 134614metaG_FD_190534 | JGI IMG/M metagenome (GOLD analysis project Ga0256832, IMG submission 190534) | Hydrothermal vent microbial communities from Lau Basin, Pacific Ocean - 134-614 | ecosystem: Environmental > Aquatic > Marine > Hydrothermal vents | place: Pacific Ocean: Lau Basin | collected... | reverse complement strand
AATGGGGCTGCGAATATCAACAACCACTGCTCCAGAGTGGGCTGATACAGCTCACCAAACCGAAGGGAATACCCTCCCCAGGCCGCCAGCATTAGTGACAGCACATCAGTGACCATCATCAGAGCCTTCTTGGCACGACGCTTCAAGCCGGTAAGACGACGTGATAAATCCAGGCTCACCAATCTATGCACGGTCTGATCTCCCGGCTCTAAAATAAAAGGCGACGATCAATAACGGAAAATAGGCCAGCAATACAAACCTGCCCGCGCCCTCAGGCCAGGCATGGGCGGCAAAGGCCAGAGGTCCAAGCCAGAATACATTCACAGCCAGCACGGAAAGAATCACCCTGCGCTGAGCAAAAGACCTGGGATTGGACGCTATCCCCATGCTCAATACAGCCTGTTCAATCTTTTGACTGGCTTTCTGATAGGCATGACTTCGATGCGCCTGATACCAGCGCTCCCTTTTCACGATTCTGACCAGCAAGGTTACACTCGCATCCACAATGAACAACCCTCCGAGGATGACCCATACCGATACCGACAGCCATTCGCGTTGTATCGTGAGCACGGCGATGGCGAACAGCATGTAGGCCAGCCACGTGCTCCCCACATCACCCATGAATACCCGGGCAGGCGGCCAGTTGAGAACCAGAAATCCCGACACCCCACCGGCCAGAATCAGCATGAGCCACCACAACACCGTTTCCATGACTGGGAATTGCCCCCAAAGGAGCAGGAGCATGGACAATAACAATATACTGAGTGACTCTACTCCGGCGATGCCATCAATTCCATCCATAAAATTGAACAAGTTGATCCACCACAAGCCGGCAATAACCAATAACGCGAACATGCCCCACTCCGGCAACAGGCTCTGTGGGGGAAGGTATCCAGCGACAAACAGCAGCCCCATCAACGCCACAAACTGGATCAGCAGTCGCAGCCACCGTGGTAATGAAAGAATATCATCTACAAGGCCAGTCAGGGCGAGCCCCGCCCCCCAAGCCAGGATACCCTGCAAAGCGGCATCTCCTCTTATCACGGCAAGACCGCAAAGGCTTCCTCCCACCACAAAACCGAGCCCACCAGCTCGCGGGGTAGGATCACGGTGAGAGCTTCGCTCATTCGGTCGGTCAATCAAACCCAACTTGGGCGCCAGACGAATAACTGCCATTCCTCCCAGCCAAGCCAGAAACGCGGCCCATAACACGAAGAACCATTCAGACATCCTGCAATTCTCCAGCATCATCGATAAAGCCTCAGTGGTCTTGCGCCTCCAGCATAGAAGATATCTCATCATAAAAGTTTCGCTCCGGCTTCCAACACAAATCCTGCCGGATCCGATCGGAGCAATAGCAATCGAAGGTACTCAGGCGGTACAGAACCTCGCTATTGAAAGGGAAATCACGCCGGAAAAGCCCCCCCAGACGATCTCCGGCCCAAGCCCCCAGTCGAAGACATGACACGGGAATATGCCAGGAAGGAATTTTTTTACCGAGTTCTCCGGATATTCCAAGATACAACTTCCGGGGGGAATAAGCCTCTCCATCAGTCACAAAATAACTTTTCCCGTTAGCAGCAGGATCTATCATGGCCTGCAGGGCGGCCTCAACCAGGTCCTTTACCGAAATCATGGAAAGCAGATTGCCGAAATCGGGAAGTGGCGGGAACAGGCCTCTTTTGATACCCCGGATCATCTGGTCCAGGTTTCCCTTCACGCCAGCACCATAAGTCAGGGCCGGGCGAAGGTTGCAGACATGAGCCTTCTCTGCTTCTCCGAATGCCAACACCTTCCGCTCGGCCTCTCTTTTGGATACCCCATAGGGGTCATCAGGCATTTTATCCCAAGCTTCGTCCACACAATGGGAGACTGGCCGCTGTACCGCCCGTACACTACTGAAGTAAACAAAACGGCGTACCCCATTCAATGCCGCAGCCCGAAGAAGCAACTCGGTGCCCTGCACATTGACTTGTTGATAGCAAAATACACTGGCAGGATCCAGACGGGCATGGGCGATATTGGCTAGATGAAAAATACCATCAACCCCCTCCATGATTCCTTTCGGTAGCTCTCCCTCACCGAGATCACAGCAAAAAAAATTCTGCCAGGGTCCCGGCTGATAGTGTCGGGACAGAGCCCAGACCTCATGCCCGAGAGACTCGAGATAGGCACACAGCCGGGAACCAATGAATCCCGTTGCCCCGGCAACCAGATAACGGCTCATATTTCTTGAGCCAGACCTTGATGGCCACAGGATGCAAGATCAATCAGATCATCTGCCATCCGATCAGAAATACGAGACCGGCTGTACTCCCTGCAGAAACTCTCGCGGGGCGTATGTTTAATGTGCAGGGCGTAAAATGCGCGAAGGCAATCACTCTCGTCCCCGGGGGTAAACACCTCGGCATTATCTACATTTCTCTCGATGAATTCGGACGGATACCCTTGAACTCCTGCTAGAATGGGTTTCCCCGTTGCCGCATACTCAAACAGTTTTGATGGGATCACCCTCCTGAAAGCTGCATGCCGGTTCAAATGAAGAAAAAGAATGGTTGCACGAGAATAGCGTCGAGACAACTCAGAACGAGGAACAGGCTTCTCCAGAGATACATTATCCAGACCCACAAGACACTGTTCGAGCCGATTGCGGCAGACCCCGTCCCCGATAATCGTAATCCGCCAGTTTTGGGGTAAAACCCGGGCTATGTTTGGTATGATCTCGTGCAACCCCTGACCTTCACCGATATTGCCTGCATAGAGTATCTCCTTGCTGCCCAAACTCAAAGGCTGGCGGTCCCCATTAGTCTGAACGACATCAAGATCGACACCGTTGGTAAAATGACGATATTTCCTGCCAGGATTCACCTGTATAAAATAGCTTTCGAAAGCAGGAGAAACCAGATTGATCCGCGAGGCTGTATGTAATACCCATCTCTCGAGCATCCGGAATAACGGGAGAAACAGCCGGACAGGTGAACGGGGAAAGACATCCCGCAGCGATTCAGTAAAGATATCACGAATATCAATGTACAAGGGAAACCTGCCCAATCGGGCTACGCCTCCCCCCAAAACAGCCGTCATCAGCCTGGAAGAGGAAGCGTAGACAAGATCATAAGACTCTCCTCTGGTCTCCTTGAATACTACCCATGCATATCTTAAAAACTGTCGAACCTGTCCCGAAAAACCTCCAAAGTAAGCAACCAATGGAACACGCCTGATATTCACATTACCATTGCGTTCATGCTGTCTCGTTGGCAAAGTAAAACTAGCGTATCTTCCCGGCATGATCGAAATCACATCAATACTATCATCTCGCCCCAGTTTTCTGGATAGCGATTTTACCAGGGATGAATTGCGAAAAGAGCCCGGACACAGGTCGGGCTCATAATAGAAGCTGAGAACCAGGATTCTCACAGTGTATCAGTAGCAATTATTTTACGGTATAGCGCCAGTAACTTTTCTTCTTGCTCTTCCCAACTGAGGTGCCTGGATGCTTTCAAGGCCATATTGCCCATTCTTACGCGCATATCTACATCATCGACTAATGCTTGTATGGCTGAAGCCAATGCAGATACATCACCAGGTTCTACGATCAGCCCCATATTATACCCTTTAACAAGTTTACGAATCTCGGGCATGCTGGTCGCCACAATGGGAAGACCCGCCATCATGTACTCGAAAAGCTTATTGGAGTCGGTCGAGAAGTGGTTCAAACATGTGTTTTCAATAGGCTGTACACCGATGTCTGCAGAGGCAGTATAGTTCGGCAGCTCAACAAGAGGAACTGTAGGGATAAAGAAAACCCGATCTTCCAAACCCAGCGAATGAACCCGAAACTTGAGCACCTCCTCCAACCGCCCTCCACCTATGAACACAAAATAGGCATTCGTAACCCGCAATGCCGCATCCAAAAGAATCTCAAGACCACGCCCCTGTTGCAGCCCCCCCTGGTATAGAACGATAGGCCAATTACGGGAAAGACCAAGTTCAAGGCGAAGGTTTGGAGTTCGGTGAGTCATGATTTGATAGCGCGGACGATTTTGCAAGACCAGAGGACGGCGAATACCATATGCACGTGCAAAAAATTTCGCTCGAGTATAAGTCGTGGTTATTACTGCCGCCGCACGGGGCATAAGAAGTTTTTCTACACAACCGACCAACCTTCGGAAGTTATTGTAGCCCTCTCGGCTAGTACTGACCTCGTGAGCATCATATACCAATATAGACCGCGTAAGCACTGTTGCGGCCCAGGCAGTCGGCAGTGTATTGACATCATGGGCGTGCACAACATCCGGGCGCGATCTAAAGAGAGCAATAACCAGAGCGCCATGGGTCCATAGTCGAGCGATAATCTTAAGTAAAGAATGACTGAATGTGGATCTTTTAATACAGTTAAAATCAACATTCGCCCCCCCTCGGCGCCGTGGTCTACCAATAGTTAATTTCCGTTTCCTCCATTTCCATAGTGGGCTTCTAGCTACACGAATAACACAGACACCTGATGGTAGCTTTTCTTTTACCAGCGTTTTACCCGGTGTATGCAAAGCATGCACAATGACCGAGTAGCCATTAGACTGGAGGGTTTCTGCTTCTTTAAGCACACGTGCATCATTTACAAACTCATTCCAGACAACCATACTGATTTTCATGCCATCATCCAATATATACATTATAGCAGCCTTCAATAAAGCCTCAGATGGCATTCATCAGATGGTCTCTACCCACACCTTTAACTCTCTGATTACTCGATGAATGTTTCTCCAATCCCTCCTTTTGAAAGAATTAACCAATGCATAGTAATGAGCGCAAACCTCCAGCTGAGCGACAGTAAGTCTACCTAGCTCTGGCCTCAACTCAGATGCACTTTTTAGGACTTCACCAATATCTAAAGATTTTCTAGATTGACTCCTACCCAGCCCACACCCAATTGGGCCAAGCAATATACCTGAAAACTCCATTATTTTTACAAGATTGTTACCATCACGGCGCATTTGGAAAGCCTGCTTCAAGGGTAGGGATAAAGAAAGGGGTAAAGACCTGACAGCATTTTCAAGGTGGTTAACAGATGATGACAACCAATCTACTAGTTGCAAATCTTCATCAGTTTTACTGACCGCGCGCACTGTATCCATTGATAGTGTATTAAGCAAAGACGACTGATCTCGTAAATTCGGTATTAAACCATCATGACCATCAACTGACAAAGTAGATAGGCTCGCCATTAATGACTGACGAGCATTTTGCAAATCTGAATGTTTGATTTCAGAATAACCAGTTATATCATAAGCAATTAACTGATAATTCTCATGAACCGCATCACCAAGCAAATCTAGCGACAGTTGAGAGCTTCCAAGCTTTTCTGCAATATACTTTTCCCTTATGAAGTCAACCCCTCCCAGTCCATGAAAAATGGACAGGAAAATCGAGCGATTAGATTCAAGCAATATAACAAAGCCATGACAGCGCGCACCAACAGAGTGATTCCAGTATGATTTTTCTACCGCATCATCAATACCAAATCTTTCTCTCAAAGCCAACTCAAACCATTTATTTTTCCCTAGATAACTAAAAAATGGAGCAGGATGAATGCGCAGAGGCTTATCATTATCGAAACGTGAAAGAGCAGTTGCAGAAATCGAATCAGGAATTGGCCTCACACCGTTTCTAAAAAGTATAGCCGCCGCCTGTAATAAAGAAGTAGTTATAAACCTATAGGAAATGAATACAAATAGAGCTGCCAGGAAATTAATAGATAACCCGATCATATACCCTGAACCTATCATCAACATGATGATAACCATGGATAAATAATTTACAATTGGTCCAGTTTCGCTCGGAGTAACATGATTGCCATCAAGCGCTCTTAACAAGATGCGCTCCAGATAACAGATATAGACAAGCATAGCAAGCAGCATCAAAGCGGTTAAAGGCAATACTACTATATTCGCCAAATACAACAATAAGGCTATCAAAAGCGATGACTTGAAGTCGACAACATCCCGGAGATACGAATTGAAAGTTTTCTTATTACCATCAGAATAACGCATTTCCTGTTGGCGAGAAACCGCATGATCGAGCAGGTTAGAATATATTTTTTTTGTTTTAAGATGAGTTATAAACAAGACAAATGAAAAGAGAAGTATGATTGCAGCCAAACCTATTGAATTGATAGTTACACCATACAGAAAAACTTTTTTGGCCGAAATCAACACGAATAAGGCCTTAAATGGAAGCATAAAAACAATAAACCGAAGAAACCGATCTATCGTCGAAATAGAAACCAGATTATTTATTGGTGCCTCAACCTTATTAAAATACCTCGCAACACTCGATAGAGTGTTATAAGAACGTGAAACAGAACCCACCCTACAGCCAAAACCTGTATTAGCAGCATGAACCACTATTAACAGCACCTTAGTATATGGCTTTCATCTAATGGAAAGTCGCACGAAAAACATCTATGAGTCAACGACCCAACTGAACTAGCCATGTCCTCGTTAGTATTCATTGCTTTTGAAGTGTAACATGCATAATAGACTTGCTTAGGTCAGAAAAAGAATAATTACCCAAGATGTCCTTATTATCTTCATAGTAACCTTCCTCCGGAGGTTTTTTTGTAAACCAACATTTAATCACATCGAACCCACACTTACTGAATGCATTAAGATATGCATCAGGACTCCAGTCATTTATATCTGCAAGACCCAAATCAACCCCATGCCTCTGGAGCATAATTGTTTTAACTTCCTCTTCTGTATGTGTCAGATGAATCCACGGCATATCAGGGAGATATCCGGATAAGCCAGATCCAGACGAGCCAAGCTTCAATATAATTGATAGATAAGCCCGACCTTTAGCTTTTAAGTTCTGATGTAACCCTTTGATAAAATAGCTCGGATCTTCAATATAATTAATAAAAGCGTAGGAGTGAATGAAGTCGAATTTTTTACTATTAAAATTGCACACCCCAAAATCATCTAAAACACTTAAACGCCCAGCACTATTAAACTCATAGAACTCATCTTTTTGTGCAGACTCACTATCTACTGCGACATAACTAACAGCACCAAGTTTCTCTGACACTTTCAAACTTACTGCAGGACTTTTATTACCAATCTCCAATATCTTTTGTCGTTTTATATCTGTAACGCCTAATTTCCGGGGCAAGTCATTTGCTAAACGTTCGGCTCTTGACACTTTTGATACCACCCCATCAACTGACATAACTCCTGGCGTATCTTTCAAGTAATCAAACATCGACACATTGTTATCTATTGAGGATATTGTTGGATTCTGCCCAGGTATTTGTACGGGTAAACCAGATAGAACATTATCGATAGACTCCTTTAAGTAATGATAACCTGCCTCACTGCTACCCTTCATTTCCTTTATGACTGCTCTAGGTATAGGTGCCGGATATCTATGTATTCTCTGATAAAGGCGCTTATCTGTGTAACTGCATAACATTTCAGGCCGCTCGATCATTCTTAAGAAATTTCTATTTTTAGGCGTAACAGACATCGCTATAGAAGGAATTCCATACATAGCTGCTACCACAACGCCATGAAATTTTATTGAGGCCAGGAGGGAGCAAGTTGAAATCTGTCTACACATATCTTCGATTGAATTAGAAAAGTATACTTCCTCATCATGTTTTGATATGGAACGAACCAACTCAAGATCGGCCTTTCCGAGCTCTAAATTAGCCAGAACTATATGTTTAACGGAATAGCCCATTTTTTTTGCGTGATCGATCATAGTACGCACATGCGAGAGATCAGTATCGAGGCTTCTATGACTCCTCATGACAACACCTAGTATTTTTCCCTTTACCTCCGTCGCCTCTGGTAGTTTTACTGAACAGACAGGGTCAGCGAACCAGAGCACTTCGCAAGACGGATTAAGGTTATGTTTAATCCAATTTGCTGACTCAATGTCTCTTGCAACAATTAGTTTGCAATTCTCATGCTGGAAAAACTTTCTATAGTGATCGATCGCATTAGCTCGGATATGTTTTGTTGATGGCACACCTATCCCAAACACGAAGACAGGCTTCTGCAAGTACTCCTCACGCCAATATAACCCAGACACGCGCACCGGATTAATCAAATCACCGCCACCAATTATGATTGCATCGCATGATGATATATATTCATCAATGGGGCCGACATAATAGGGCTCTCTCAACTTATCATGTAGAATCTCAAGGTTATAATCAGCACCTAGATGCTCCTGGTGGGCCTTTACGAACAACTCATCACCAAAGTTGCCCCAGCCGAAATAACCAACTAACCCAATTTTTTTCATTGCAACATTCCACGATATATATTTTCAACTATATAGCGAATAAATCTCATCAACCAATTCGCTGCATACCTTGTATTCAAACTCATCGTCTACTTCCAATAGCTTGCTCCCATACCAAGACGACATAAAATCTTCCAACTTATATTTCTTATATTCTTCGTATATATTATTTCTCTTTAGCATTGATACTTGCGCCTTCTCAAGTATAAGCTGCTTTTCAAAGTATGTTCTATCCACTTTATTTGTTACAGATCCTGGCCGCTCTGAATAGTACACAAGATAAGTTTGATTGGTAAAACCTCCTACACGGGCACGACAAAGTAACTCCCAACCAAATAAGGTATCTTGTCCAGTGGCATTTTCTACGAAACGCAAGTTCTTTTTCTTAAAAAGATCCCTAGATATAATCGCGGGTTGTGTCGGAATGACTGGAAATTTACCTTTAGCAAAAAATTCGCCCTTGAGATCACTTATGATCTTCAACGGAGTGCTACTTATTTTTCCGACGGGGCTGCTAGAAGCCCCAACCTTTAGATGATAGCCAGAAATGAAATCGATCTTTTTATCTTTCGACAAAGCATCGTCCCATAGCGACAGGAGGTTATCATATCCATAGTTTGATATTTCATTATCTGGATCTAAAAATGATATTAAAGAAGAACTTGCCAACTCTAAGCCTACATTTCTAGGTTTAGAGGCACTACCAGAAGGCTCACCAGTCATTCTATACAGGCGGATATTAGGATATCTTTCAACAAGTTCATCCTCAATATAAAGAGTGTCACTATCATTACTACAATCGTCTACTAGTATAACCTCAATCTTATTCCAGCAATTATTCCTCTTAAGACTTGCAATCGCTTTGTTATACAAAAATCTCCCATTGTTATACACAGGCACAATCACACTTAACAGAGGGTCACCGTGATTTGGCATATTCTGCCTTACAGCTGCCTGTATTACGGGATAATTCAACTGGAAAGGATCTATAGAATATCCATTTTGTAAATATAATGGATCCTTATACCCTAATCCAACAAAGTCACTTGGCTCAAATATATTCGCAGAAAAAAGAGTTCTTCCCTTCCCCGGCATGACATCAACATACTCATGCTGTGGCCCCTCATTAAATTTATCACCATCATACCACGCCGACCTTGTTATATAATCAGAATCTGTGTACTTAAATCCGTTTAACATATCGAGAAGATATGACTTCCCCCATCTGTCACCTTGCCGGTAGAAAGTAAAATATTTTATCTCCTCTTCCGCAGCAACCTTATACCAGTTGGCAATATCCACGACATGACTATGGGTCAACCCGATAACATTTACACCTTCCTGATTAAGAACTTCATTTGGAAGGTCATCATTCTCAGAAATGACTGCAATATTTGTACTTTCTGCCAGTGGGCAAGGCATTCCAGACTTTTCTAGAATTGAACTCGCAATATCAATATTTGTATTGCGGGTCATGACATTCCGTAATGAGTTCATAGATATTTCATACTCTTCAATCATCCGATCATTGCTCGGAGGCATAGAATATACCCCCATATCCTGCCTACCAGCAATTATAGTCACCTCCGGAAACTTGCTCATAACGGAACGGGCGTAATTGGATATCAAATTAACCCCCATAGCTTGCAATTCGTAAACACGCATTGCACACATCGTTGGGCTTGACTTTATCGAATTAAAATTCAAATTATATCGGAACAGCTTATGCGTTGATTGAAGCAATTCATGATTAATAGGGGGGATAACAAAACTATCATACTGTGCTGGATACCTGTAGTTTTCTGACCGCTGATTAAAATTCCTATCAGCTATGATCAACTTACCACCTGATTCCATTATAGAATCAAAGATAAGACTCATATCCTCACACCGCTCTATATACCTTGGCGCCCATGAACCCGCAAAGAAAAAAGCATTAATCTTATTTCTACGGCAACCAATAGGGTTATGAATTAGAGGGTTAACACCGTATTCCGCATAATATACCCTATCATGGCCGAGTTTTTTCTTATACTTGTCAACACACACAGAATCGGAAGTAAAAACAACATCAAACTTCTCGGCCAGCCAAAAGAAGTGATCAAAATTGCTCGGATCTTCTATTGTTTGGAAAATCGTTTTTATTTTATTTTTCTTACAAAACGTTATAATTTCCTCTAATGCTTTTTTTGGTTTCTCCCGATACGCCACTCCCCGCCATTCATCTTTCTCCAGCCCTGACCAGCATGAAACATACAAAAATGCATCTATTTTATAATCGCCCAACCTATAAGCAGCATCCGGGCTAAGATAAAAACATTCTTCAAATGCATCTTTATAAAAGTTGTACATATATTCGTCAGTAACAATACCGATACGATATGGCACGGGAGTTAAATGCCTAGAGCCATTGCTCTGCGGAATATCTTTAGAGATATCCACAAGAAAATCATGCAATAGATAAGAGGCCTCACTTCTAGCAGATTGGTTAAAGTCGATATTATCAATTTTCCTCTTGCCTTCTAACTCAACACCTCCTATTGAACCATTAATTGCAACATTTGATATAGCAGCCATGCCCTTTCCTTGTATCCTAATAGCAACAAGGAAGTACTTGGACTCTGGCTGTAATATTAAATGAGATTTCTTGTTCGGCGGAAAACCTGTAGCTGCAATTCTTTGATGATTTACATTATACTCTACAAGTATTAACTTGATTTGTACTCCTCGGCTTTTTACATCAAACTCCAAATCCAGTCGCCCACCCCCATCAACTTTAATGCCTATTCCTCTCGTCAGCGCCCTTAAATCACGTCTACTACCGCCGCAGATTAAATTTAGATGTCTTTCCCCATTTAGCGATTTAATAAAAAGCTTTCCATCTCTGACCTTCATCGATAGGGATCTGCCAACATCATCCCTGTCCACTTTCCAAACTTCATTAATAGAAACATCGTCATACTTGAAAGGAAAAAGTATTTCTCTATTTCGAAATCGATTCCATACGCTTAATCTCTTATTTTTTATATGCCTTATAATCTGAATGCTGGCACCGACAAATCCTTTTTTTCGATACAATCCTGCTAGACGACGGAGTAACATCTTTTTTCCTCGTGCGCTTTCGGAATCAAACCTACAAATAATCCATATATTTTAATACTGGCCGCAAAAGTTGATCACACAACCTCTTTCCAACCAATCCAAGTTTTTAAACTCCCTATGAAAAACCAGAATCGCAACAAGAGGATTTTTTCTGGTGGGGACATCTTCCAATTTTATAAATTCGCATCCGGTATACGCCAACTCAAGAGGAAGTCTATCAATATTCGGTTCAACCAGCTTCACCGAAAAACCATCATCGATTAGCTGACGTATTATGCCTATTGCAGGACTCTCCCTCAGATCATCAATATCAGGTTTGAAAGCTGCTCCCAAACAAATTACTTCCTTATCCCCTCTTTCTATTAGTTTTTGTTCGATTTTCCTCACGACAAACTTGGGCTTTCTGTCGTTTACCTCTCGCGCACATCGAATAAGCCTGGCCTCATCAGGTGTTTTAGTGACAATAAACCAAGGATCCACCGCAATACAATGCCCACCTACGCCTACACCAGGCTGAAGTATGTTAACTCTTGGATGCCTATTGGCTAACCGAATCAACTCCCATACATTTATATCTAGCTTATTACAAATAATTGACAACTCATTGGCAAAGGCAATATTCACGTCTCTAAAACTGTTTTCTGCGAGTTTTGCCATTTCTGCCGTTCTTACAGCTGTAGTAATACATTCACCCTCAACAAAAATTTTGTACAATTGCGAAGCCTTTTCGGCACATCTTTCAGTCATACCCCCAATAACACGATCATTTTCTACAAGCTCTCTGATCACGTGTCCGGGCAAAACTCGTTCGGGGCAATGCGCGATACTTATGTCAGAGGACTTCCCGTGAGTTTGTGGAAATGTCAAGTCCTGCCTAGCTTCGGCTAACCATTGAGCCACTTGCTCAGTAGCGCCAACTGGTGATGTAGACTCAAGAATTACCAGGTCACCTTTCTTAAGAACCCTCGAGATACCTAAACATGCTGACTTGATATAACTAAGATCCGGCTCGTTATTTTCCTTGAATGGGGTAGGTACAGCAATGATGAATGCATCAGCGGGTCGAGGTTCGACTACTGCCTCCAAATACCCGTCAGACACAACTGCACGCACGACAACATCAAGCTCCGGCTCAACTATATGAACATTACCCTTGTTGATTGTATCTACTACTTCTGAATCAACATCCACTCCTATGACTTTTTTCTTTCGTGATGCAATAACAGCTGCAGTTGGCAAGCCGATATAGCCCAGCCCTATCACGGAAATCGTATTAAAATTCATCTATTTCACCTTTTGTAACAATGCTTGGAGAATATTTTCGCTCGCCCTGCCATCACCGTAAGGATTATGGGCATTGCTCATGGCATTGAAAGAATCATCATTTTGGAGCAGTTCTTCTACACA
>Ga0256832_1002382_pt1 | contig 12819 bp, 9 predicted proteins | sample 134614metaG_FD_190534 | JGI IMG/M metagenome (GOLD analysis project Ga0256832, IMG submission 190534) | Hydrothermal vent microbial communities from Lau Basin, Pacific Ocean - 134-614 | ecosystem: Environmental > Aquatic > Marine > Hydrothermal vents | place: Pacific Ocean: Lau Basin | collected... | reverse complement strand
ACAATCTAAGAGAAAGCTTGAAACAAGCTCAAAACAGGGCGCAAGCAAAAAAGCTGGGACTGTGGAAAACACATCCAGAATTAATGGAAAAATGGAGTAAATAATACAGTGCTGCAAGTCACAATATAAAAATATGTAAAAACAGGGGGGATGGGTATCAGAAGGCAGAGGACAGAGGACAGAAGACAGAGGGCAGAGTTTTGTGGTCTAAGCGTAACCCGACAAGACCGTGGCACTTGCTGGGTTACGCCATACTAGGAGCCTGTCCGAGAACTAAGTTTTTAAAAATTTCAATCAATATATAGTGGTTTTCGCATCAAGAAAACACTATATATTGTGGTTATATTTTTTGGAAGCTAGTTCTCGGACAAGCTCCTAGGAGCCTGTCTGAGAACTGGGATTGAAACGAAAATTTCAGAATTGTTATAAGGTGAGTTTATCAAGAGAGGCGAATAGTCGCTCTATTTAACGAACTTGATAAGCTCAGATTATGATGATTGTGGGATTTGCAGTCAATTTCTAGTTCTCAGACAGGCTCCTAGACTAATACTGCTTTTTTAATTTAACTGTATGCGTTGCCCCCAGGGAATTTCCCCATTTCCCTTGATTAGCCAGATAACGGGATAATTGGGTTCAGGCGGGAAGGCTCCCTGTGCATCTGTGAAGTAGATAAGCGTATCAGGCTGTTTATCCTGTTGCCCAGCCCATTTAAAAACGGGACGAAAATCGGTAGTACCACCACCTTTAAGTTCATTTGGCAAAGTGACTTCTTCCCAGGGTTCAAAAACCTGGGGAAAACCTTCTACAATCTCTGAATCGCAGGCAATCAGGGTGATTTTGGCACGCATCTGACCTTTTATCGCATTAATTTCAGAGAGACATTCACGCAGTTGTTTGTCACTCACAGAGCCACTGACATCCAGCGCTACCAGTATATTGATTTCAGAACTTTTCAGGGTTGGAAAAATGGCGGGATCACCGCGTCGTGTTGAAGGTCGGGTATAGCTGTAGTCATCACGCGCCTGTGCCGTCATATAGCGGGCAAGCAACACCCGCCACGGTAATTCTGCCTGTAGTAACTTGTCAACCAGGCGCTTCATTACGCCGCTGAGTTTGCCTGCCTGTTGCGCCTGTTGTGCCGCTCCAGCCATGCGTTGTTGCCACTGAATACTGAGTTCCTGCGCTTCCTGCTGGTTCAGTGGAGGCGGTGGTACTTCGCATCCTCCCGCATTTTGATCAAACTCCTGTTGCCCTGCTCCCTCCGGTTTTTTATCCTGCTGCTCTGCAGAGTCCCCTGAAGTTTCTTTTTTTTCGGTTTCAGGCGGTGGCTTGTTTCCCTTGTTTTGATGATCCAGCGGGTTATCACTGCTGTTCTGTCCGCCTTCACTGAACTGGTCTTCCTTGTCGTATAAATGTTGATCAAGCGTTTCGCTCATATCATTGTCTGCAATGAGCGGGTAGATTTCTTCTGCACTCATTCCATCATATTGTTTTATATGTAAAATACCTGGGGGTGGGGTTAAACCTTCGGCGATCAGAATGGGATTGATGGCATAATCACAGGCAAGATCCCAGCGATGTTTGACCCTGTGCTGGCGACGTAAAAAATGAGATAGCGCGCAATGCAGTGCTTCATGTGCCAGCATAAACTGCGTTTCAGCAGGCTTGAGTGATTCGATAAAGTCCGCGTTGTAATAGAATTTTCTGGCATCGGTAGCTGTCGTGGCACACCATGCGGGATCGGCTTGCTGTAGTGGCAAACGTAATACCAATGCGCCCAGAAAGGGTTTGTCAAGAATCAGTTTTGTGCGCGCAGCAGTGAGTTTGTTTTCAATTTCAGAATCAGTCATAAGGCATTAAAATCATAGTAACTATTTGTTCAAGAGCAAGGCGGAAGCGTGCAGCTTATCAGTAAAAATGAGCACTTTATAACGCAGCTATTGGGCAAAATAGAGGTAAGCTGAGCAGTTACTAATCATAAAGCATAATATCGCCAATACTGCTTGCCCATTGAGCAAATTCAGGAACGGCAAAAAGCTCATCCCCAATGGCGCGCAACATATCTGAGATTAACATTACTCCCATTTCCTTTTGTTTGAAATGACCCGCATAGTTTAGAATATGAGCATAAACAGTATGCGCATCCTCGCTTTCTTTGGCGCGTATGGCGCGCCCCACCAGGGCACTGGCAACCGCATATTGCAAATCAATTTCCTCCGGCGCATTAACATCTTCCCCGCGTAAAATCGCATCCAAATCAGGCATTTGATCCATACTGTCAATAAAAGCCTTTAACTCAATTCCTGCTGCAGGACCAACACATGCCTGTAATGATCCCAATAGCACCTGCGGCTCATCAGAGAATTTTTGCAGTGCATTATGCACAAACTGCCAGGAACGCGGAGAGGGAAACGCAACCGGATTATGTGCCGGATCAAAATCAAATAGCAGCTCCGGTCGAAATCGCAAAAAAGCAATGATTCTTTCATCAATTTGATTTTTATACGCCCAGCTTACCCAGTCATCCAGATTAATATCAACTTCGTAATGTGAAAAGCGATTTGCCAGAGGGGATGGCATGGTATAAGTCACGCCACGATCTCCCTGCCTGTTGCCAGCAGCAAAAATTGCCCAGCCGTCTGGTACCTCATATTCTCCCAGGCGACGATCCAGAATTAACTGGTAAGCAGCCGCCGAAACACTCGGAACTGCCGAGGTAATTTCATCCAGAAAAAGAATACCCTGGCTGCCATGCCTGTTTGTATCTGGTAGCATCGAAGGTATTGCCCATTCCACTTTGCCTTTATCCCGAAAGGGAATGCCGCGCAGGTCACTTGGCTCCATCTGTGAAAGACGAATATCAATCACAGGAATATTGTGACGCACGCCAATTTGCGCAATTAAATCAGATTTCCCTACCCCAGGAGGTCCCCACAGCATGACAGGCGTGTGGCTGCCATTTTGTGCTCCAAGAAACTCGTGATCAAGAACAATATTTAGATGAGCTGGACGCATAGATTAAACCATATTTGCTAGAAGTAAGGGACGATACTAATAATAGCCACGCATGATAATTAGGGAATGCTTTACAAGCAATAAACAATAATAATTACTGATTATTTTATTAGCGGGTTTCCCGACACTATCCCTAAACAGTTCCCTTTACCCCTGGATTATTACCGCTTATCAACGCGGCTGTATCAATCATAAAAATAAAAAATTATAAATACATTTTCAGTACCCAGAAGCCTGTCTGGGAAGAGTGAGTCTGCTGCAAAAAACTGAAAGTTGTAAGCATAAGATTTAAAAACACTGTGAAATCAAAAACTTGTAATTCGTGCTGTAATAGCCTCACCGATTCAGGAATTTTTCTCAAAGAAAAAGGAGTTTTCTATGTTTACTATAAGTAAACCACATCACAAGCCCCCTATTATATTGTCTCTTTTTATCTCTGGATTTAGCCTCCTCTCGGGAAGTGCTATAGCAGATGTCATTTCAAACCAGGTTTCCCCTGATATTCAGGAACCTGCTGGAACTTATGATCAGGGCGCCTTGAATGTTATTAATATGACTGTAAGAACAGTGCTTGAAAATGGTGCCTGTATCCCGGGTGACTATACAGGGTGTACCCTCGATGATGTATTAAATGATACCGACCCCAATGATGATTTTAAGCCTGAAGTCAAGGTACATATGACTGCTGATGACTTCCCCGATGATGGTCTGGTATCCAATGCCAAGATAAGACAACGAGGCGCGACAAGCCGCTATGCACCACAAAAATCTTTCAGGGTAAAACTGGATAGCAAAAACGACTTGTGGCGTGGTGAACGCCGTATTCAACTGCTAAAGTCGTTTGATGACTCCTCCAGAATGCGTAACAAACTCAGTTATGACCTGATGGCTGAAATACCGCATTTACCCAGTATGCGCACTCAGTTTATTGATTTTAAAATAAATGATCATGGCAGCACTGAAAATTACGGTCTTTATACACAGGTTGAATACTTCGGCAAAGAATATCTGCAACGCCGCAACTGGGACAAGGATTCGCGTGTATACAAGGTAGAAACCTCGTTACTGGACAATGACCCCGGTTTGGCTATTGACCCAAATACAGGCAAGCCGGTTGATCTCGTTGCGTTTGAAAAATTAATGGAAATAAAGCGTGGTAAAAACCATATCGCCTTATCTCACATGATCAGGGATCTGAATGATCCCAATATTGATTTTAACACCCAGATAATGGGAAAGTATTTTAATATTGATAATTACCTGAGCTGGTTTGCTGTCAATATCTTAATGAATAATGAAGACACCATTACTCATAATTTTTATCTTTTCAATCCCAAAAGTAATGAACACTTTTATCTGATCCCGTGGGACTATGATGCTACCCTGGGAATCGAGAGAGATTTCCCAAATAATCCACGTCCAGATCAATTACCACGCTGGTGGTTCTCCCATAACAACTGGGCAGATAATGTACTACATCATCGTTTTCTCGCTCAGCCGGGTAATTTGGCAAAACTCAAGGCTGCGGTTACAGAAATCAAGAACAAATACCTGACTGAAGCCAAAATTAGCCAGAAGGTGAATGCTTATCGCAGTCTGATTTTCCCAATAATATCAAGCTCGCCAGACTGGGATAATATGTGGTTTGATACTGAAGCAGAATATAACCGTATCATTAATAACATCACCTCAAGCATTCAATTTAACTACAACAAGTTTTTGGAACGCATCGACGATCCTATGCCGTTCTATATGTTTGAACCTGTTTTTCAGGCTAACCATGATATCTTTTTTGAATGGACAAAATCGGATAGCACAAGCAACCAGTCCATATACTACGATCTTGAAGTTTCAACCACGAAAGAGTTCAAGCCTGGTACAATCATCAGAAGTGTTACAAATATAAACAACACTAATTACACCTTGCACTGGACACACCCCAAGGGAACCTATTACTTCAGGGTAAGAGCAAGAGATGCAGCAAATCCCCAGCAACATTGGCAAGAGAGTACCAATGAAGGACTGTTCTTCGACAATGGCGTAAGATTATTCGGTGTGGCTGAAATGCATGTACCCACAGATGGCGGTACTCCACCCCCTTCAGGTGTAATTTCCAACCCGGTATCCTCCATAAATATTGATGGTAATAATTCTGAATGGAGTGGTTTGCGCTTGTTTGCAAACGATCCTGATGATGTACCAGGCGGAAGCCAGAATGTAATTGACTGGTTAAATGCGGGAGTAGCGCATAACAGCCAGAATGTTTATTTCATGTATAAAAACCGTGGTAATGTCGATCCAAACCATACAACAGGGACTTATCTCAGTTGGGGATGGCAGGCATTTCTGGATACAGATAATAATCCCGCCAGCGGTTATAAATATACCAATGCACTCGGTGCCGAGTATTTAATAAGCGGAACGACTCTTTATAAATACAGCGGAAGTGGATCAGACTGGAACTGGACTGAACTAGCCGATACAAACTCCAGTTACAACCAGAGTGTGGCTGAACAGGGATTCTCAAGAGCAATGATAGGAAATCCTCAATCCATGAGAATTGTGTTTGTAGGCACAAATAACGCCTTTGGAGGCAATACCAGAGATTATTACCCTGATGGTGCAAGAAATCCTGGTTCTGCAATACGTTATTTAAGTTATTCTTTTGGAAATACGCAGCCACCTGTAAATCATGCACCTGTAGCGAATAACTCAGCCCAGACAGTCGCAAAAAATACCGCGACCAGGATAAATTTAAGCGCAACAGATGCTGATGGCGACGCGCTAAGCTTGCTGATAACAAGGCAACCAGCCCATGGCAGTCTGACGCCTTCAACCTCTGCCCTCTTTGTTCAATATACACCCGATCAAAACTATAGCGGAACGGACAGTTTTAAGTTCAGGGTAAATGATGGCAAGCTAAACAGCAATATTGCCACCGTTTCAATCAATGTAGCTGACAATCCAGGTCCGCATATTATCTCCAACTACGTTGTTAATGGTGGTATTAATGTGAATGGACGAAGCTCTGACTGGAATAACCTGACACTGTTTGACACTGATCCTGATGATATACCCTCCGGTTCTACAAACATCATTGACTGGCAACAGGCAGGTCTTGCGCACAGTAACGATACCATTTATCTTCTGTATAAAAATCGGGGCAATGTGAGTCCTGATGGTGCAACAGGAAGAACCCTGTACTGGGGATGGCAAACCTATATCGATATTGATAACAGCGAGGCGACAGGCTTTCATTTCAACAGCGATATTGGTGCTGATTATCTGGTAGAAGGACGCCATATCTTTAAATATACTGGCTCAAATGACAGTTGGGACTGGTCTGAAATTGGTGTGGCAAAGGTTCGTTACAGAAACGATGTGGCGGAACTGAGTTTTCCAAGAACCCTGCTATCAGCACATAGCGTCATAAAAATCGCATTCTTTGGAAACAATGATGATTTTGGAGGAAATACCTTTGACGATTATCCAGATATAGGCAGCTTCTCTTATAATTTTGGAAGCGGTCTGTTTGGTAAAAGTGCCAAAGTATCAAGTGAGCAGGATGGACTCATGAAATCACCTGTTTCACATAAACCAGTAGCAAAAACTCAAACACCGAAAGGTGGCGACTCAAAAGGTGGTAGCATGCCTCTTGCTCTGCTGTTTATCTCATTGCTCCTGATGCGCAATAAAGTGATTTCTCGCAAAGCGTAAATCACTAACGCAAAAAAAACCGCTTTCTTTACCTGAATCTGTGACTCTACAGGTTCAGGGAGTTAGCGGTTTTTTTTTGCCTTTCTTAAAGAGAATAGTCGTAGCGAGAGAAATCCAGATAATTCAGCTTTTCACAGTAGGCTTACTATTCTCGGACAGGTTCCTGGGCTAAAATGAAAGTTTTTTGAGCCCAGATAAATGTTCAGTCGAATCAAAGAAGATATATCCGTCGTGTTCGATCGCGACCCGTCAGCACGCAATACTTTTGAAATCATCACGACCTACCCTGGTGTGCATGCCATCATTATGCACCGCTTCAGCCATGCTCTATCCAGACACGGACTAAAATGGCTGGCACGCTTTCTTTCCAATATCGCACGCCTGTTTACCGGAATCGAAATTCATCCCGGAGCAGTGATTGGCAGACGTTTCTTTATTGATCACGGCATGGGGATCGTGATTGGAGAAACCGCCGAGATTGGTGATGACTGCTCACTGTATCATGGCGTAACTCTGGGCGGTACAAGCTGGAGCCCTGGAAAACGCCATCCAACTTTGGGAAATAATGTGGTCGTAGGCGCTGGAGCCAAAATTCTTGGTCCCATTATGATTAATGATGGCGCTCGTATCGGTTCAAATGCAGTGGTCGTTAAAGAGGTACCAGCAAATACCACGGTTGTCGGTGTACCCGCCCATGCGGTAATCAAATCAGACATAAACCAGAAAAATCGCCAAAAAATTGCCCGCAAAATGGGCTTTGATGCCTATGGCGCCACCCAGGATATGCCAGACCCGGTTGCTAACACTGTTAATCGTATGCTTGATCACATTCATAAAATGGATGAACGCATGGACAAAATGTGCATTCAAATGAAACACCTTGGGGGTGAATTTGACTTTGAACCCTTGCCTGAATTAAAAAATGCAGAATTATCAGACATTAACCCGGAAGAAACTGAAGAAGAATAGGAGCCTGTCCGAGCATTGGGATTGAAACGAAAATTTCAGAATTATTATTAGGTGAGTTTATCAAGAGAGGCGAATAGTCGCTATATTTAACGAACTTGATAAGCTCAGATTATGATGATTGCGGGATTTGCAGTCAATTTCCAGTTTTCAGACAGGCTTCCAGGAGCCTGTCCGATAATATGAGTCGTAGCGAGGGAAAGCTGATTTGAGCTGGATTTTCTATCAATTTGAGGCGAATAGTAGTTCTATTTAACGAAAATTGAGAGGAAATCTAGCCAAATTCAGCTTTTCCGCAGTAGCCTCACTATTTTCAGACAGGCTCCTAGCTCATTGTTTTTTAAAGATATAATTTTTTTTGATATAAATTAACTAATTCTAATACAATCCGTGGTAATACTTGACTGTCTTGCTCAGGTACTCTACTATCCCGCCCAATTCATACCTACCGGGATAATTTATGAAGTTAACAACAAAAGGTCGTTATGCAGTAACAGCCATGCTGGATTTGTCCCTTCACGGAGACAAGGGTCCGGTATCGCTGGTTGAAATTTCAGAGCGCCAGGATATATCACTTTCCTACCTTGAGCAGCTCTTTTCCAAACTCAGAAAACAGGGGCTGGTTAACAGCATAAGGGGGCCAGGCGGTGGCTATACACTAAGCCGTGATCCAGACGAAATAGCCGTATCCAGTATTATTATGGCGGTTGATGAAAATCTTGATGTAACCAATTGTGGTAAAGCTGCAGGCGGTTGCCATGAAGATAACAAGCGCTGTTTGACACACAATCTCTGGATGGATTTAAGTAATCGCATTCAGTCTTTTCTGGATGGTATTTCCCTGCAAAATCTTATGGACAAAAGGGAACTTCTGGATGTTTCAAAACGTAACAACAAACAGGCAGAAAACCTAATCAATCTGCCAATTAACGGACAATAAGCAGGAAGCAGCAATGAGTGATGTAAAAACCCCGATTTATATGGACTATTCAGCAACAACCCCTACTGACCCGCGTGTAGCAGAGGAAATGTGCAAATATTTAACCCCGGACGGAATTTTCGGCAATCCGGCATCAAGCAGTCACTGTTTTGGCTGGGCTGCGGATGAAGTCGTCAAAAAAGCACGCAAAAATGTTGCCGACTTAATCAATGCCGATCCTCGTGAAATCGTCTGGACCAGTGGAGCTACCGAATCTGACAATCTGGCGATCAAGGGCGCAGCACACTTTAATGTGCGCAGGGGCAAGCACATCATCACCATGAAAACCGAGCACAAAGCGGTGCTCGATACCTGCCGCCAGCTTGAAAGAGAAGGCTTTGAAGTCACCTATCTTGACCCCATGGAAAACGGTCTGCTGGATATCGAAGTATTTAAGGCAGCCTTGCGGGATGACACAACCCTGGTTTCCATCATGCACGTCAATAACGAAATAGGCGTAATTCAGGACATTGCAGCAATCGGTGAAATATGTCGTGAGCGTAAAATCACCTTCCACGTCGATGCTGCCCAGAGTGCTGGAAAAGTGCCCATTGACATGCAAACACTCAAGGTTGACCTGATGAGCTTCTCTGCGCACAAAATCTACGGTCCTAAAGGCATTGGCGCATTATATGTACGCCGCAAGCCGCGTACCCGCATTGAAGCACAAATGCATGGTGGCGGACATGAACGCGGCATGCGCTCGGGCACACTAGCCACACACCAGATTGTTGGCATGGGTGAAGCATTTCGCATTGCCAAAGAAGAAATGGCAACCGAAAATGAACGCCTGCTGATGCTGCGCCAGCGCCTCTATGACGGACTCAAGGATCTTGAAGAAACCTATGTCAATGGCGATCTTGAACAGCGCGTTGCAGGCAACCTGAATCTCAGCTTTAACTTTGTAGAAGGCGAAAGCCTGATGATGTCACTCAAGGATATTGCCGTCTCATCCGGCTCTGCCTGTACCAGTGCATCCCTGGAACCCAGCTATGTATTACGCGCCATCGGCAGAAATGACGAACTCGCACACAGCTCATTACGCTTTACCATAGGGCGTTTTACTACGGCTGACGAAGTAGACTATGCCATCGCGCAAACAAGAGCTGCCGTTGAAAAACTGCGCGAATTATCTCCTTTGTGGGATATGTATAAAGAAGGGATTGATTTAGATTCAGTCCAGTGGGCAGCGCATTAACTAATAATTTTGGAGCATAAAGAAAATGGCATATAGTGAAAAAGTAATTGATCATTACGAAAATCCGAGAAATGTAGGCGTACTCGACAAGGATGCCAAAGAAGTAGGGACCGGCATGGTCGGCGCGCCAGCCTGTGGCGATGTTATGAAGCTGCAAATCAAGGTAGGCGATGACGGCATTATTGAAGACGCCAAATTTAAAACCTATGGCTGTGGCTCTGCGATTGCATCTTCCAGCCTGTTAACCGAATGGGTTAAAGGCAAGTCACTGGACGAAGTAAAAGCAATCAAAAATACCGATATTGCTGAAGAACTGGAATTACCGCCAGTTAAGGTACACTGTTCGGTATTGGCAGAAGATGCAATAAAGGCAGCGATTGAAGATTTTCAGTCAAAGCAGTAAAAGTATACTCAGCTTGTACTCTATTTTAACGAGCTATTGGGATTTTAACGCAGCTATTGGGCAAAATAGAGAGCAAGCTGAGCAATTACAAACAAACCCATCCCCCCCTTTTTTTATATATTTTTGTTGGCAAGGTATCAATATGGCAATTACATTAACAGATGCAGCAGCAGATCGTATCCGTCAGTTTCTGGAAAACCGCGGCAAAGGTGTCGGCTTGCGTCTGGGGGTAAAAACACATGGCTGTTCAGGCATGGCTTATGTTATTGAATTTGCCGATGAAATAGAAGAAAGCGACACAGTTTTTGAAGATCACGGCATAAAAATCATCATTGACCCCAAAAGCCTGGTTTACCTCGATGGCACTGAAATGGACTTTGCCAGGGAAGGATTAAATGAAGGCTTTAAATTCAATAACCCGAATGAAACCGGAGCCTGTGGCTGCGGCGAGAGCTTTACCGTCTGATCCGCTTCTGCTGAATTTAAAATACCCATCCCCCCTGTTTTTGATACTTTTTTGGATTAACAATTAATGCTGGACTTCAAACAAAACTATTTTGATTTATTTGGTCTACCCGAACAGTTTGAAATAGATGAATCTCAGCTATCCTCCGCTTTTCGGGAGTTACAGGCAAAATATCACCCCGACCGATTTGTCAATGCTTCCGAACAGGAACGTCGCGCTGCCCTGCAAGCCACCGGCTTTATCAATGAAGCACATGAAACACTTCTGTCATCCAGGCTACGCGCGCGTTATTTGCTGACCCTTAAAGGCATAGATTTTGATGATGAAGTAGACACCACACACGATGGCGCCTTTCTCATGCGTCAGATGGAACTTCGTGAAGCACTCGAAGATGTCAAAAATGCACATGACCCACTGGCACGAATTGACGACCTTGCGCAGCAAATTAGTGGTGAAGCAGACGCCCTGAAAGATGATTTTGTAGAAAAAATGGAACAGGGCAAACTTGCCTGCGCCAAAGATGCCGTCCTGAAAATGAAATTTTTCGAGCGTCTTTGCCAGGAATCCAGACGTTTGACCGAAGAACTAGAAGACGAGTTATTTTAATGGCACTATTACAAATATCAGAACCAGGCATGTCAACCGCGCCGCATCAGCACCGCCTCGCTGCGGGCATTGATCTTGGCACCACAAACTCACTGGTAGCCACAGTCAGAAGCGGCAAGGCAGAAACACTCAAGGACGCACACGGCAATACGCTTCTACCCTCGGTCGTACAATACCGCAAAGATGCCGAAGCAGTTGTTGGCACCCTCGCAAAAGACACCCAACTGGAGCATGTCGAAGACACCATATCCTCCGCAAAACGCATTCTCGGTCGTAGTGTTGCCGACATCAAAACACTCGATGGAAAGCTTCCCTACCGCTTTGTGGCGACAGATGCGAACGTACCACAAATACAGACCGTAGCAGGCAATGTTAGCGCAATCGAAGTCTCGGCAGAAATCCTCAAGGCACTCAAAAAACGCGCTGAAGAAGCACTCGGCGGCGAATTAAAAGGCGTCGTAATTACCGTACCCGCCTATTTTGATGATGCCCAGCGCCAGGCAACAAAAGACGCGGCACGACTTGCAGGGCTGAATGTCTACCGTCTCCTGAATGAGCCCACCGCAGCCGCAGTAGCCTATGGACTGGATCAAAAAGCCGAAAACGAACTCAAGGAACGCATTATTGCTGTTTACGATCTGGGCGGCGGCACCTTTGACATCTCCATACTCAAGCTCAACAAGGGCGTATTTCAGGTCATGTCAACGGGTGGCGATTCCGCACTCGGCGGTGATGATTTTGATCACGTCATTGCAGCGTGGATGCTCGAACAGTCAGGACTGCAATCAGACGACTCCTCTGCCTTTCACCACGCCATGCTGGAAGCCAGAAAAGCCAAAGAAGCACTCACCCACTCAGAGCAAACCGAAGTCCAGCTTGGCGACTGGCAGGCAACACTAAGCCGCGACCAATTTAAGCAGATGATCGCCCCACTGGTAAAGAAAACACTGTTAGCCTGTCGTCGCGCCCTGCGGGATGCCAATATTGACAAAAACCAGGTACATGATGTCGTCATGGTCGGTGGCTCCACGCGCGTACCACTTGTGCGTGAAAAAGTTGGCGAGTTTTTTGGCAAACCACCCCTGGTTGACATTGATCCCGACAAGGTCGTTGCCATCGGTGCTGCCCTGCAGGCAGACATCCTCGCAGGCAACAAACCCGATGAAGAAATGCTCCTGCTGGATGTTATCCCGCTTTCACTGGGGCTGGAAACCTATGGCGGACTGGTTGAAAAAATCATCGCGCGCAATACCACCATCCCCATTACCCGCGCCCAGGAATTTACCACCTTCAAAGATGATCAAACCGCCATGACAATTCATGTTTTGCAGGGCGAACGCGAAACCGTTGAAGAAAACCGCTCACTGGCAAAATTTGCGCTCAAGGGGATACCGCCAATGGTCGCCGGTGCAGCACGCATCAAGGTGACTTTTAAAGTAGACGCAGACGGACTACTGACGGTCGAAGCC
>Ga0256832_1002381_pt1 | contig 12823 bp, 8 predicted proteins | sample 134614metaG_FD_190534 | JGI IMG/M metagenome (GOLD analysis project Ga0256832, IMG submission 190534) | Hydrothermal vent microbial communities from Lau Basin, Pacific Ocean - 134-614 | ecosystem: Environmental > Aquatic > Marine > Hydrothermal vents | place: Pacific Ocean: Lau Basin | collected... | reverse complement strand
ATTCGGACGACATGGGGTTTCATTTCATGGATAACGAGACCTACGAACAGTTGGCTTTTGACAAGAAGCTAATCGAGCATCCTTTATTGCTCAAAGAAGGAGCAAATGTTGATGTACTTTTCAATATGAAAGATAATTCCCCTTTGACATTAGAGATGCCTCAATACATTGTTCTGGAAGTGACTTACACAGAACCGGGCGTAAGAGGGGATACCGCAACGAATACACAAAAACCGGCAAAGGTTGAAACCGGAGCGGAAATAAGAGTCCCTTTGTTTGTCAACATTGGCGATAAGATCAAAATTGACACCGCTAGTGGAAGTTATGTAGAACGAGTAAAACAATAATCTTATGACGTTTAAAGAAATTCAAGAGCTTTTAAAGCAAATCAATAAATTAGAATTATCAGAATTCAAACTAAAGGATGGAGAATTTGAAATAGCTGTCCGGACAAAACATTACATCAGTACTAAAGGTGCTAAAGCTGTACCAATGAATATGCCTGCCATGCCTACTTTCAGTCAAGCTCCTACATCAGCACCGGCTAATGTAGATACGCCATCGACACCTGCACCTTCCAAGGAGCCCCCTCGTGAAGAAGAGGATGCCAAGTATGTGGCTATCAAGTCGCCAATGGTGGGTACATTCTATCGGGCATCTGCCCCTGATAAACCCCCGTTTGTTAAAGTTGGAGACACCATCAACGAGGGAGATGTAGTGTGCATCGTAGAAGCAATGAAACTATTCAATGAAATTGAATCCGAAATATCGGGCAAAATTGTAAAAGTACTGGTCGAAGATGCTCAGCCTATAGAGTATGACCAGGTATTGTTTTTAGTAGATCCTAACGCTTAGTCCGGTCATTAAAAATTCAAGTTTGATACTATGTTTGAAAAGATATTGATTGCTAATAGAGGGGAGATTGCCCTGCGAATTATTCGCACCTGTCGGGAAATGGGCATTAAGACAGTAGCTGTCTACTCTACGGTAGATAAAGACAGCCTCCACGTACGATTTGCAGATGAAGCGGTTTGTATTGGACCTTCCAATAGTGCGGAGTCTTACCTTAGCATTCCCAAAATCATGGCGGCTGTAGAGATTACCAACGCCGATGCCGTCCATCCGGGTTATGGATTTTTGGCCGAGAACGCCGACTTTGCAGAAGTTTGTACGGAATACGGTATTAAGTTTATCGGACCAACACCACAGCAAATGCGGAAAATGGGCGATAAAATTACTGCTAAGGAAACCATGATAAAAGCAGGTGTCCCAGTCGTTCCCGGTTCAGAAGGCTTACTGAAAGATGTCAAACAAGGAAAAAAGATAGCCAAGGAAATAGGCTACCCCGTCATTATCAAAGCAACTGCCGGTGGTGGTGGGAAGGGAATGCGCATCATCTGGAAAGAAGAAGAATTCCAGGAAAACTGGGATGCTGCGCGGCAAGAGTCTAAAGCAGCCTTCGGTAATGATGGAATGTATATCGAGAAGTTTGTCGAAGAGCCAAGGCATATTGAATTTCAGATTGCCGGCGACTGCAAAGGCAACGTCATACACCTTTCCGAAAGAGATTGTTCTATTCAAAGGCGACATCAGAAATTGCTGGAAGAGAGTCCCTCCCCCTTCCTAACCCCGGAATTGCGCGAAGAAATGGGAAAAGCTGCCGTAAAAGCCGGAGAAGCCATTAAATACGAAGGATTGGGAACAGTAGAGTTTTTGGTAGATAAAAACCATGACTTTTACTTTATGGAGATGAATACCCGTATTCAGGTGGAGCACCCCGTCACGGAGGAGGTCATCGATTACGACCTGATAAAAGAACAGATAAAAATTGCAGCAGGAGAGCTAATTACCGGGGATAATTATCTGCCGATGGGGCATGCCATCGAGTGCCGTATCAATGCGGAAGATCCTTTTCATGATTTCAGACCAAGCCCGGGAAAGATTACTTCATTCCATAGTGCAAAAGGGCATGGGGTTCGGGTCGATACGCATGTTTACACCAATTATACCATTCCCGCTAATTACGATTCAATGATAGCGAAGCTCATTTGCCGGGCAAAAACAAGGGAGGAATGTATTGCAAAAATGCAACGAGCATTAGATGAATTTATTATTGAAGGTATCAAGACGACAATTCCGTTTCATCAACAACTGATGCGCGATGCTCGTTTTAGAGCCGGAAAGTTTGATACCAGCTTCTTGAATGATTTTGATTTTGGAGAAGAGGAATCGTAATCTATGGGAAGTTTTTGGAAATTATTAGGATATTTGAGGAATTACAAGAGGCAGGTAATACTCAATATTGTTTCCAACATACTCACAGCACTTTTTACGGCGATTAGCATTCCGCTAATGATTCCCTTTTTGGAATTGTTGTTTAAGCAAGAGGAGTTAATACTGGAGAAGCCCGAATTTTCTTATAATCTGAATAGCGTGCTTCTCACGCTTAAATACCATCTCAGTGCGGTTATTATAGATAGTCGTGAACGGGCGTTGCTCTACGTTTGCCTCTCCATTATACTGGTATTCTTCCTCAAAAATGTTTTTGGCTACCTTTCCCTGTTTTTCATGGCACCCGTCAGAAACGGTATTATTAAAGATTTAAGACAGCAATTATTTGAGAAAATACTCGTCTTACCCGTTTCTTATTTTTCAGAACAAAAAAAAGGAGACATCATGTCGCGAATGACGGCGGATGTTCAGGAAGTGGAGTGGAGTATCCTCAATGTACTGGAAGTGGTGTTTAGAGCACCCCTCGTCATTGCAGGATCGTTGGCGTTTATGCTTTATCAAAGTACGGAGTTGACTTTATTCGTTTTTGCGCTGATTTTTTTCTCCGGGGTGATTATTGGAGGTCTTGGAAAACGGCTGAAAAGAAGTTCCAACGAGGTACAGAAAAAGATGGGCGGGCTGGTCTCAACCACAGAAGAGGCACTTTCCGGCTTGCGTATCATCAAAGGATTTAACGCAGAGAAATTTCTATCCGGAAAGTTTGAACACGACAATGACGAATATAAAAACATACTCACACGGTTGTTATGGCGACGTGATTTGGCTTCGCCTATGTCGGAGTTTTTAGGCATCACATCCGTGGCAGCTTTGTTGTGGTATGGCTCATCGCTCGTTTTTTCCGGGACGATGAAGGCCGCACCTTTTCTGACCTTCATCATTGCCTTCTATTACATACTCGACCCTGCGAAGTCATTTTCAAAAGCCTTTTATAACATTCAAAAGGGATTGGGAGCGCTGAAGCGGGTAGAAACCATCCTTCAGGCAGAAAACACCATTCAAGACCCGGAGCATCCCAAACCGATAACTTCTCTCAAAAAAGAAATCATCTATCGCGATGTCTCCTTTTCTTATGGCAACACCAAAGAGTCTGAAGTGTTGCACCACATTGATTTGACGATAGCCAAAGGACGAATTATTGCTCTGGTCGGTCCCTCCGGGGCAGGAAAAAGTACTATTGCGGACTTACTACCCCGCTTTTATGATGTGGAACAGGGTGCAATACTGATTGATGGTATCAACATCAAAGAATACCGCTTAAAAGACCTTCGCGCATTAATGGGCATTGTCACACAGGAGGCCGTTTTGTTTAATGATACCATCTATAATAATATCGTTTTCGGAATGGAGGGCATCACCAGGGAGCAGGTTAAGCAAGCGGCGATTATTGCCAACGCACACGATTTTATTTTGGAATTAGACCAAGGCTATGACAGCAATATCGGCGATCGGGGCAATAAGTTAAGCGGTGGTCAACGACAGCGGATTACCATCGCCAGAGCCATCCTGAAAAATCCCGACATTTTAATCCTCGATGAAGCAACCTCTGCTTTGGATTCAGAATCCGAGCAATTGGTACAACAGGCACTCAATAACCTGATGAAAAACCGGACTTCTATCGTCATCGCCCATCGACTATCCACTATCCGAAATGCCGACGAAATCATCGTCCTCAACCGTGGAAATATCGTCGAGCGGGGGACGCACGAGGAACTTTTGGAGCAGGGCGGAGATTATGCAAAGTTGGTATTATTGCAAGGGTGATACTATTTTGTGTTGGTGAACGCCCTACAATCGGGATTCAATTGTTATAATGACAACATCCATCACATTTGTTCCGGTTGGACCGGTCATCACCAGCCCTTTTATAGGTTTAAAATAAAAATAGGAGTCATTCCTCTCCAAATAATCCTTTGCATCCAGTCCTAAAACGCGCCCTCTATTAACGGTGTCTCCATCACAAAAGGCTCCGGCTGCATCGGTGGGTCCATCGTTTCCATCCGTTCCTGCCGAGAGCAAGGTGATGCCTTTGGTATTGTCGAGTTGGAGAGCAGCCGCTAAAGCTAATTCCTGATTCCTGCCCCCCTTTCCATCACCTTTAACGGTTACGGTTGTCTCGCCTCCGTAAAGCAGACAGTATTTTTTATTGGGAGTTGCTTCATTATTCGCAAAAAGAATGGCATCTCGGGCAATTTTTGCTCCAATTTCCCTAGCTTCTCCTGACAAAGCAGGGTCAACAATTCTCGTTTCGTAAGCCATTGCTTCCGCTTCTTTTTTAATTTTGAGGAGTGCTTTCAAATTATTTGCAATAATGATATTGCTTACTTTATTTGCGACTTTTCGTGAAGGTGATTTTGCCGCTTTTTCAGTCTTTATTTTGTTTTGAAAATATTGAAGCACCGCTTTGGGAAAACCGGTTTCCAAATTGTATTTCTCCACAATCCGCCAACAGGCTTCAAAGGATTTCGTTTCCGGAAAAGTAATTCCGGAGCCAATGGTCGGCAAGTGATCCCCAATGACATCTGAAATAATTAACGACACGACCTTTGCCGGATAAATATAGTCCAGCAGACCTCCACCTTTGATTTTTGAAAGGTGTTTTCTAATGATGTTCAATTCATCAATTGACGCTCCCGAATTCAATAATTGACGGGTCACTTCCATCTTTTCACCAAGGGTAATTCCGTCCGCCGGACAAGGCAACAAAGCAGATGCACCACCGGAGAATAGACCTATCACCAAATCCTTTGCTCCGGCATTTTTGCAGAGGTCAATCAAGTATTTTGCTGCCTTTTGTCCGTTTTCATCGGGAATGGGATGCCCGGCTTCAATGAGTTTTGTTCTTTTTAATTTTTCCCCAAAACCATATTTGGTCACAATAACACCGGAAGATATCCGGTCGCCGAATATTTCTTCCATTCCAATCGCCATAGCAGCAGATGCCTTACCGGCTCCAATTAAAACGATATTCTCAAATTGGGATAAATCATAGGTTTCAACCTCGCCGTCTAGCCCGGTGATGTACACTAAGTCCCCACTCAAGCAAACACTTTGTTCAATTAAGTACGAAGGCTTTACGGCATTGATGCCTTCCATGAAAAAATTTATTGCTTTGGGTTTCATTTTTCTATAATATCACCACCTTCTTATAATAAGCGACTCCGCTGTAATTTAACTTCAACAGATAGATGCCCGGAGTGAAATCAGGTAAATTTATCTCTTTGAGCAGGTGGCCGGAGGAAAAATCAACCCTTTCTATTTTTAATTCCTGCCCCATCAGGGTGTAATAGGTCAATGTAATGGTTTCCGTTGGCTGCCCCATTACTTCTACATTAAACCGCCCCCGGTTGGGATTGGGAAACACTCGAAATTCATCGACCAAATCAATATTCACCACTGCATCAACCAAAAACACCTGCTGAGAACTGGTGGATGTACCACAATCATTAGTTATTGATAAAGTCACCATATAAGTCCCTATTGTATCATATTGGTGGGTTGGTGCCTCATCGGTCGAAGTTTGACCATCACCAAAGTTCCATTGATAAGCACCTCCCCCTGTCGAAAGATTATTAAAACTAACCGATGTTCCCGATATTTCAAAATCAAAATTAGCCATTAAACCACAGTCTAAAACCTGACAGCTAATGGCTTCTGTCATGACCGAAGCACAATTTCCAGCCCCATGAGCAGTCACCACAATACTCACCGTTTCCTCCGGCATCAATCCGCCAACGCTATAGGTCGTTCCGACTAAGGTGCCGCTTTGTCCGGTCAATACTTCCACTTCATAACTTACTGCTTCGGGAATCACAGGCCAGTAAAACTCCACAGAGGTCGCCGTCAACTCTCCACAATTTACGTCGGGAATCGTTAGTGCAGCATTCAGGGTAATAAAGGTTGAGGAGCTCGCACTACAACCATTTTCTTCCACTAAAAGTGTCACTTGTTTTAGTCCGGACTCTGACCAATTGACGGTATAAGGCCCTTGCCCGTTACCGGAAATAATTGTCCCTCCATCAAAATCCCATACATAATCAGCATCGGCGGTGGCCGTTCCTGTGTAACTAATCACCACCTCATCCGAAGTACAGGGATCCTCCACATCAATACTAAAAGATGCATTAGGAATATCATACACCACTATCGCTGTTGTATCAGTATAAGTACAGGTATTACCTGAATCACTGACAAAAGAAGCGATGACCGGATGTACTCCCACTCCGGCAGCAGCAGGGTCAAAATTCCCCTGCATATTATCAATAATGCCATCGCCCTCCCAGACTAAAACACCTTGTTCGGAGTCGGAAACCGTAGCGGTCAAAGTGATTGCTGCCGCATTGATACACAAACCGGATACCTCTGTTATGACCACATCAACATCCGGGCATTCCATGGCACTACAAGTCAATTCTGTGCTTGTATTGGGACAAGCATTTCCACTTATGGTCGTTACCCGAATGCTCACCATTTCATTGGGCTGTAGCCCCATAACAAGGAAGGATGTTCCATCCAATACACCTGTTTGTCCGGTCAACACCTCCACCTGATAATCAACAGCATCCTCAACCGGTTGCCAATAAAACTGGACAGAGGTAAGGCTTCCTTCACAAATTATTTCCGGTGCTTCTAGGGGTGAATCGACAAAAACGGTCATAGAGCCTGTACCAACACACCCATTTTCCGCCGTCCCAATCACCGTATAAGTAGTCGTGTCCGCAGGTTGTACAAAGATTGTTGTATCTGTCAGTCCATTACTCCATTGATAGGTACTTGCCCCCTCGGCCACCAATTCGATAGAATCCCCTGCACAAATCGTCGCCCCAGAGGGCGTAATAACGACATCCGGCAAATTTCCAACCTCAAAATCAAGCGTGATAGTACTCGAGCAACCGGATAAAGTATCCGTCCCGAAGACTTCAAACTGATAGTTGCCCGCCGGCAGATAAAACGAGTGGTTGGATGTGGTCACCGTATCATCACCCCATAAATAAGTATCGGCTCCCGATACCTGAATATTAAAAGTATCATTGCTACACAATACCTCCGGAATCGCCACTTCAAGGGTAGGTCTGGCATAGGCATTCAAAACAATAGTATCACTGCCCATGCAGTTATGACTCCCCGTTCCCAACACTACGATGGTATCCTGCCCGCTGACTACCAATTGAAGGGTATCAGATATTCCCAATAAGGTCGTACCCCCCAGTCTCATCCACTGATAGGAAACAGCTCCGGTGGCTATAAGTGTCACGGTATCCAGCGAACAACTAATCGTATCACTGGTACTAATATGTACATCTACTTCATCAAAAAATGTCGCTTCAATGAAGATGGAATCGGCTGTGCATTCACCAATAGAGACTACTAAAGAATAGGTACCTGCCACAGTAGCATCTACGGGGTTTTGCGCCGTAGACGAATAATTATCAGGACCCTCCCAATGGTAGGCAGCCGTTGCATCAAAAGGAAAAACGGTAGCCATCATCGAAAAAGCAGCCCCCCTACAAACAGTATCAACACTCGCCGAAGCAGTAAATGGCATCGCCTCTGCAATATTAAAAGTGACGGTTCTCTCACACCCAAGTACTTCATTTAGTACCACTACCGTGTAGTTCCCCCCCGGTGCCAAGCCGGAAAAGACAACAGGTGAGCTACTGCTAATTGGTGGCTGTCCCGGAATTTGATTACCATTTCCATCAAAAAGAGTATATGTCCAAAACGTATCCGGATCTCCCACACCTGTGACGGTAACACTCCCGTCATTTTCACCAAAACAAGTCTCATCCTGTAAGTCGACAACAATAGGTGTCCCATCGTTACAACACCCGGTTGCTGCCGCAATGAAATTATAATATCTTCCAGTATTACAGCCAGTTTGCCCCCATGACCCCGTATCTCCATCGGAATATACAGTGGCACGCAGGCTTAAATCTCCCGTACTTTCTCCGATTCCGCAATTCCCTACCGTCAAAGTCCAGCAAAAAACCCTAGGTGGAGAATCCGAACTTAATCCAATATCTCCACATCCCTCAGCGCCATCACCATAATTATTCCCGGGATTGCCATCAATGGGGCTTCCACCACAATCAACTCCCACACTCGAGTCATAACCAAAAGCATGGGTAATAATATCTCCGGTATTGCAGGAAATCCACGAGTCGTACCAATCCCAGATTCCATTGCCATCGCAGGAGGGCGGAAGTTGAATATTGGATGGAGCACTATTCTCCCAGCCATCCCCCCATTCTAACTTAAGGGCGTGCAACCATTCAATAGTCCCTGTTGCGTTAGAGTCCCAACGATCAATAGACAGGCAAAAATTTACCTCCTGCCCGGTATGATACTGACCATTTATGGGGAGAGGACTGACGGTAAAACTTTGTGCAAACAAACAGGCATAACAATCACGAGAAGATTTTATTTCAATCGAAAAGTTTCCATTGTCATTGACACTACCTCCCGACACCATAAAATACACAGTCTCTCCAAAGTCTAAATACTCATTCAGTATAACACTTGAGTTACTTCCTAATTCACAACTATTCGGAAGAAGAGTAGCACAGTCTGTCCCCCGGTACAAGACAATGGCAGGGCTATTCAAGCCAGTCACCTTGATTTGGTAAAAGTTAGCTTTTGCCGTAAAGGTATACCAGACCTCGTTGGCTATTGGATTATTACAAACGGGGAAGGAAGGATAGGGCATAATCGGGCTTGCGCCAATGGTTGTCCCTGTAAAATTATCAGTAACTGCAAGCGAACTTGGGCAGGGCATGGGGTCAGACAACTCCAAGACGATGGCATTTGCACAATTGTCATTTGCCGGTTGTGACCAGGCAGCAGAAATGGTAAATAAACAGGCTAGTATTGTAAAAGTAATTTTCATGATGTGGTTTTTACACTAAAAAAATAGACACGCAAGATAACAATTATTTCTAAAGTAGCCCCCGCTTTTTTCAAAATAGCCAAGTTGCGTTAAGTGAAATTTAAATCCTACCCTCTTTTAATATTTTTTCAATCAGATTTACATTCTCAATACTATTGCCGTAGTCAAAGATAACTGTTTTTATTTTTGGTTGGCTGACCACCTGATATTTATACTTATTTTCTGCAATTTTGCTATATCTGAGCCTTATTTTTTCTCCCCACGTTTTCCATGTCACCCCGGTTTTGAAATAAATTTCGTTTCCATCAATTTCTGGTTTTATCTTTCGAAATTTGGTTTTATTTTTCAAGCGTTCTAACAATTCCTGAGGACTGAGCGTTGAAGTTACATCTCGCTTTTGAGTGGTACTCAAATTTTCCTCTGATATTTCTTTTATTCCCTTTTTCTTTATAAAATAAAGGTGAATCGAAACCAAAATGAGGGACATTAAAGCACCAAAAGAGATACTAAAAAAAAGAAACTTTTGAAAGTTGAAGCCCTTTCCTTCTGCTAAATCCCAAATAGCCATCAGTATAGCATAAGGAATGCCTGTGGAAAGAAATGTTTTTAAGTACAGTTTTGTGATAGCTTTCATCTGTCTATTTTTAATTAAAAATCCTGTAACTCCCGTTGCTCCTGTGTCGTCATATTTAGGTCGTTGATTGCCCTTTGGCGAGTGGGGCGCAAACTAGCAAAATAGATGAGGGATACAATACCCACTATTAGACAAATCACCTCTCCCGAGATAATAAATAGGATAAACCCCAAAATAGTGACCCCTTCCACCAATGCATATCTAATGACCAAAGCAGAGCGGAATCTTCGCAACTTCACGGATAAATTGCCTTGCACCTGAGCGGTCAGTTTTTGGTATAACATCTTACCTGCGACAAAGACTATAACGCTAAATCCAAGAATAACCATAGACATCACTCCAAGGCTGGTATTATCCAACAAAATAACGCCATCCATTGTACTTTTCACGTAAAGCAGGACGATGGCAATTGTAAGTTGTCCGAAAAGTAAAGCGGTAAATAGGATATTCAATTGTTTGAAAAATCCCGATTTAGGTGTTGTGAATGAGTTCATTTTGTATTTTTAATATTAAGTGCTGCGATTATGGTGCAGGTCTAATGACTGTTTTTTCTTTAATCCAGCAGCCTACAAAAAAGTTATCTCCGGCGTGGAGGTTACGTTGAAAAATGTCTTCTTTTGACGGCATAAACTGGCTATAGCGATTAATCCATTTATTCGCTTTCGCTGCGGAAGAAGGATCAATTGCCTTGGCATGTTTCCATTTATCAACAGCAGGCCATACCACAATCTGGCTGTCCCATCCCCGCCCCGGACCACATAGAGGACCACTTGATGCATACAATTGCCCAATCAAAATAAAAGGTTCTCCCCAATGGGGCTGTGCTTTGGCTGCCTTGAGGGCGTATTCCCTCGATTTCGGGAAATTGCGCAGATGAGCATAATAGACTTTTGCAATAATAAGGTAAATCTTTCCTCGCCTGTCCTTGTATTGAGGCTCCTCTGCCGCTTGTTTGAATAGCTTAACCGCTTCTCTGTACTTCCCGGCTTTGAGTTGCTCATAAGCCAGTTGTAGGGTTCCTTTTTCAGTACAATTTTCAGTGGCATAAGCGATGACCTGTGCAAATTCAGGCATTTTTTCATCGCAATCTGCAAACTTTAGGCGACTGTAAATATTTATTACTTTTTCGCAATCCTTCTCCTCTTCATTAAATGCCGGATAGTACTTTTTGAGATAATAGTCACAATCGTAAAAACCTTTAATCGTCTCAAAGTAAGTGAGTGCGGAGTTGGTATATTCTTCGGTTGTTTTCCAATCAGTACAATCCTCGTTTTCTTCGCAATGAGCCAACCCATAGACCAAAATATCGCGTATTTTCTTATCGTAAGTTTGGGCTTCCTCCAAGCTTACCTTTCCCTGATCATAAAAATCAATCAACAGAGCGACGAAGGTCGACAATACAAAATCAGGCGTTTCCAATCCTTCCGTATCAATGACCTCCTTGAATAGATTGAAAAGCTCCTCATCCGAGACGCGCCCCTGGTAGCTGTAATACAAATCAAAGGCTTTGTAACCGAGTACTTCTCCTCTTTCTTTGGGATAACATTCGATAATTTCGTCATAGAGTTTGAAGATTTTTTCTATGTATTCATTTCTCTTGACAGAGTCTTCTTCCGTTTCGAGGAAGTGTTCGTAAAATTGCACCCCATCGAGGTAAACACTACTTCTACGCCCATCTGCTGCGGGAGCGACATCATACACCTTCTGCCATAGCTCATAGGCTTTATCCCAATCACCTTCTTTGAGGAACCCACGATACAGTACATAATCCGTTTCTGCCTGATCCGGATTGGGGGCATCCGAAAACTTCTTACACGGACTTAACATCTCTGTTGGTGCCGGATTAGGCTTGACAACAGGCTTGGTCTCCTCTTTATTATCTGTAATTTTTTCAGAAGTTTTTGGTGTGCAACCCAAGCCAATTAATAAGATAGTGGTTATAAGGAGAATGTATTTTTTCATGGTATGCAAGTTTCTGTTTCAGACACAAATATAGCAATTCTTAATGGCATATCAAAGTCTTGGGGGTCACAAACAATAAAAAGATCCGAAGAAAAACAAAGGTGATTTGAAACAGGCAAAAACTTTTTCAGTAAATAAACAATCGCTGTGCTCCTTGCGTCTCACCGGCATTCACCCAAAGAAAATAAACCCCCTTTGGCAAATCCTCTTTAATTGTCAGGGTAGTTTTATTTTTGCCGGCTGCCTGTTTCCGGGCTGACCACTTTTGTACCATTTTACCGGAGGCATCCATCAGGTTGAACGATACTTCCGTTATGTCGTCAAGCGTGTAAATGAGTAAGACCTCATTACCGCTTTTAAGGATACCGGGGAATGATAAAATATCCAAACCCGAGTAGGGTGTATCAAAAAAGGCGACGATTTCATCGTCCTGTTCAAAATTGTATTGAATAGAAAGGTTGGTATCTTTATCTTTGATGGTATGCAGGGATTGCCAATGCGAAAAATGGAATCCCGAATTTGGGACGATGGTCAGATTGACGGGCACGCCATTAAAGTAAATCCCATCCCACGGCAAATCAGGCTGAATGGTATTAATCTGAATGACACCGGCATCCTCAGGATAAGTTTTCAGCTTTAGCCGAACTTGTCCGGGTAGTTGAAAGTACTCTTGTAGATATTGCCGTGCGTAGGTCGGGCGCTCTTCTGCAAACTCGAAAAGACCGTTCATTCGATCATTCCACCAAATATCAAACCCGGGCCAGGTATAAAGCATAAAATGCTGTACCATCTCATCGGCGATAAGATCACGGCTGTAAATTATTTCATCCCGGAGGTGCTCTTCCCTAAAAGTGGTGTTGAGCAAATCGGCATAGCGGTTTAGAAAGTAAAACTTAAAACCTTCATTTTGCAAAAGAGATTTGAAAATATTAATATGCCTGTTCGTATCCTGGTAGGTGACCATTTTATCACCAAAGACATCAACTTTTGCATTTGTCCAACCATTTCGCCCCAAGGCACTGTCGAGGTCAAAGAGGATGTATCGCCACTTG
>Ga0256832_1002380_pt1 | contig 12825 bp, 12 predicted proteins | sample 134614metaG_FD_190534 | JGI IMG/M metagenome (GOLD analysis project Ga0256832, IMG submission 190534) | Hydrothermal vent microbial communities from Lau Basin, Pacific Ocean - 134-614 | ecosystem: Environmental > Aquatic > Marine > Hydrothermal vents | place: Pacific Ocean: Lau Basin | collected... | reverse complement strand
CAACTACTTACAATTCACATAATTTTAAAATTCGTGAATTATATTTATTCGCAAAATTGCGAACCTTGTAACTTGCTGATTTTAAAATGTTCATTAAAGTCAACTAAATTTAAGTGCGATTGCCCTACCCCGTGAATTGCTTAAGGTATTATCTAAATGCCAATTATAGTAATTTATCAATAATGTGTAACATCAGTTATTATTTGGGTGATAACTAACCAGCAAGTTGCTACCAATCCTGCATTAGGATTGCTTGATTTATTTTTATCACAATCTTGATTATTACTGGTGTCGGCATAGGGATTAGGATGATCAAGGATCTTTTCTTGATTAATATCGCTAGAATCTAAAACAGTCCACCCTTCAGGTATAAGGTGCTTGGAGTACTAGAACACGACCGTAACAATAATAATATCGCAAGAGTCCCACTATAACTCATTCATTTCTTTGCGTGACATGGAAACCCAACATAAAAGCGTATCATCACACCATGCTCTCTAAACCCAAAAACATTCACAACTAGCCAAAATTTTGACCTCATAAAATGGGACTCGTCTCAGCTCCCTTGCTTTCCTATTCTTTGTTAAGCACAAAAGATTAAAATGCTAAAATAGAAGTTACTGATTATGCTGAGTAGTTACAAATAGAATAAGTAAAATTTTATATTGGCAATTTAAGATAAGACCTTGTGTGGAGTTTAAAAAGAAGTAAATGATTAATAAATTAAGCTACCAAATCCCAGCAGGTATTAGCTCTTATCAGCAAGAAATTAAACGCAGTAAGTTTATTACCTGGATAGCACCTGCGGCTACGCCAGAGGAGGCCAAGCAACAAATTCAATCAATAAAAAATAATTATCCTGATGCGCGGCATGTGTGTTGGGCATATATCGCAGGGGCTCCAAATACCGTATTAAAGTCGATGAGTGATGATGGAGAACCAAATGGTACGGCAGGTAAGCCTATATTAAATGTTTTAGAACATAGTAATGTGGGTGATATTGTTGCAATTGTTGTACGTTATTTTGGAGGAGTTAAGTTAGGTGCTGGAGGATTGGCTAGAGCCTATTCTAGCTCGGTCAGTGAGGCAATGAAGCAAACAAAATATGTGATAAAAATTGCCAAAAAGGAGCTTAGTTTAAGCTTTCCATATGCCGAAGAATCACAAGTAAGATATTTATTAGAAGACGAGTTAGGGAATGTGCTTGAGACGCAGTATGGAGAATTGGTTTTATTACGCTGTGAATTGCCATTAGAGAAATTAACAAGTTTTAAGCAGCGACTTGGTTTAAATGTTGAAATTAATGATAAGTAATTGATTGAAAATTATCATGTTTGTGTAAGTTTAAATCATTATATTTTTATGTAAGATAATCGACTGTTTATTGGCGATGAATGGTATTGTAACTTCCCTCTAAATACAGTCTTATAGGTACTTGAATGTGAATTTCTATATTGTCTCAAGGACGAGAGGTTGAAATAAAATGATACATAATAACAATACGCTAGTGGATGTTAATACCATTGCTGGGTTAAATAATATCCCTAATCCTAGTTTGCCCTTAGAAAAACCTAAACCAGTTGATATTGGTGATTTTAATCAAGCTTTATCGAGGGAATCTCAGTGCTCAAATAAATCATGTAGCGACGCTCCTGTTTCAGCTCAAGATGCAGGAAAATCTGGAGACAATTCTCCCGAGGCAATGATGAAAGAGCTACTTACTTTGTTATTAGAGTTGCTTTCTGTGCTACAAGATTCAAAAAAAGGCTCTGGAGGAGAGAAAAAGCCTAATGACTGTGATACTTCATCAGGGACTGAAGTACCAAATAACAAAGCGGCTAAAATTAAAAATAACAATGTAGTTCCTGAAAATAATTCGGTAAGTGGACAAATTCCTAAGCCTATTGAGCATATGCAAAGTGCCGATTTAGGTGGTAAACAAGTAATTATCGGTGGTGATGGTACTGCAAGTGCCTCAGAAGTAGCTCAAACAAAGAACGAACTTGTTAAGCTCTATGAAAATAGCCCTAGCTTTAAAAATATGATTGATCAATCCCCAAATCAATCATTTGAAATGTCTGTTGGTAAACGTAGCGATAATATGAGCTGGGGTAATGCCGATGGTCGAGTCTTTATGAATATCAATAATATATTACCTGACTCTAGTGATAACTTTCAGGCGTTAACTGCACATGAATTTGCTCATGCCGGAGTTGGTATGGATCATGGTAATACAATGCAAAATTTTGAAAAGAGGGTATATCAAGAGGCTTAGGGCATTTCTAATAGCTTACATTAAAAAATCTGTAACTGCCTAGATTGTGCTCTATTTCGTTCGAACTCAAGGCAAAAGAGCGGAGCTTTAAGTATAAATGAGCACTTTCAACATAAAAATCGGGCAAAATAAAGGACAAGCCGAGTAGTTACAAAAATCTAATTTGAGGGCATGTTGCCTTAGGTTTCTTAATCTTCAATAGTGAGAAAGTAAATGTAGAAGTTAATAAGATTAAGCACTTTGAATTTAATTTACTATTAGCATCTCTTTTTTCAGAAATCATGGCGAGATGAATGGAGAGAGCTATAATCACTAAAAATAATTGTTTAGTAATAAAATGCTATGCAGGGTCTTTGGCGGGTCTTGCATGGCTTTTTTGCGTTAGAATAGCAGGTATTTGTGATTCAGTATTTGTTAAAAAATAACCTGATAATCCAGTCATGTTATATTAATGGATATAGCAAGTCAGAAAGTGGTTGGAGTACAAGGCTGTATGGTTTTGTGAAAAATTGAGGCATACTTGTCAATTCTCTAAAATGTGTTGGTATGTTTTTTTCTGTTTCCTGAATAAATGACTCAGACTTTTATGTTACCGCACAAGATGTATTGGTTTCTTTATTGAGGGATGCGTTATGCAAAAAAAAAGATTAGCTATTTTAATCTCATCAGCTTTTTTATTATTAGGAAGTGGAATAATGGCTTCAGAGCCATCTGCTGAGAAGCAAATAGATCATGATATTACGCCACATTGGAGTTATAAAAATGTGGAAGATTGGACTAAGTTATCAGCTGATTTTACAGCATGTGGAGCAGGAAAGAATCAATCCCCCATAAATATTGAGGGTGCAGTAGATGCAAATCTCCCTGCGATAAAATTTAATTACAATATGTTAACGGCAAATGAGATCATTAATAATGGTCATACCGTACAGGTGAATATGTGGTCTGGTGGTGAGATTACTCTCGACGGTGAAAAGTTTAAGTTAAAACAATTTAATTTTCATACCCCTAGCGAACATATGATCAATGGTAAAAATTTTCCTCTGGAAGCTCATTTTGTACATTTGAACAGCAGTGGTCAGGTTGTCGTTGTTGCAGTTATATTTGAACCAGGAAAAGATGATGCCTTAATTGAGACGTTATGGAAAAATATTCCTCTAAAGGCGGGGGATTCTCATAAGTTGGACGCAAAGGCTTTGAACTCATTAGAGTTTGAGGCAGACGTTAAAAACTACTATCGATATAATGGGTCTTTAACAACCCCGCCTTGTACCGAGGGTGTTCGTTGGATAGTCATGAAGTCACCTCGCTATGTTTCCCAGGCTCAAGTGTTGAAACTTCAAGAAGCTTTATCTGTGGCAAATAATCGTCCTGTGCAGAAGCTTAATGCTCGTATAGTTGTTGAGTAACTGATGTTACATAATATCAAGAAATTTTCCCTCTGCTCGATAAGTGGTTACGTAACATATCTAAGGTATTAGCAAGGTGTTGATTTTTATATTATTTTTTAGGTAGTAATGGGGCTGTTTTAGCTTATTTTTATCGCCTATGCTGTTTTTCCCGATTTAGCCCCTGTTTTTTTAATCTTCTTCCTTATTGCCTTGAATATCAAAAACAGGATACTAAATTCTGTTAAATTAATTTTATTTGAGTACTTAACACAGCATTATCCTTTCACACAAAGGTCTCTTCAACAAATGAAATCACTTATTCAATGCTTTCCTAAGCAAGCCATTATGATTAACTTATTATTATTGCTTGCCTTTGGAACACTTATCATTGGTATCACCGCCCCACTTCTTACACTGATTAAATTTAGCTTTCTTGAAAATACGGTTTCTTTACTCTCCACCGTACAACAACTTTATGCTGAAAAGGAGTGGTTTTTGTTTATTGTCATCGCCCTTTTTAGCCTGTGTGTACCCATTATTAAAATCACCAGCCTACTGCTTATCTTAAATGTTAGCTACCCCCTCGGATCTTTTCTTGATAAATCACTGCAAGTCATAGAAACAGTGGGTAAATGGTCTATGCTTGATGTGTTTGTTGTTGCTCTTTTGCTGGTTTCCGTAAAACTAGGCGCGCTAGCAAAAGTAGAGGTGCATTATGGCTTGTATACTTTTGCTGCATCTGTATTACTCACAATGGGACTTAGCTTTTGGATACATAAACTGTCTAAACAGCGCCTCACAAAATTATCGAACAAGGAACCTGCATGATAAAGAGCTTATTTTTGGCTATAAAATAACCGCTGTACATATAAAATATCTTTAGATTCATAAAGATAATAGTGATAAACGTATTTTTTAAGATATACTTAATATCTCAAGCCCCTACTTACAAAAAGGATGTTCTATACTATTACGATTTATAATTATTTTAATTAGTAATCGTAAAAAAGTATATTTCACCAAAGGAGTCATCGTTCATGAAAAAACGTGCACTAATTCTGCTTATGCTAACCGCTCTATGGTCAATCGGCAGTTGGTGGTGGTATACCTGTAAAATCAAAGGATTCTGTATTGGCTCAAATAAAGCACTTAATACTCAAGCAGGAAAAAATCCCCCCTCTCCTGTTGCCACGCCAATAAAACCTTCTGCTACAACTCAAATTATTGATAGTGATGGAGATGGTTTAAGTGATAACGAAGAAAAAGCACTAGGTACTAATCCCCGTAAGACAGATACTGATGGTGATGGCGTTCCCGACAATCAAGAAGTGGGGAGTGACCCGAGCTCTGCTCTTGATACAGATGGTGATGGCGAGATTAATGCACTGGATGTTGATGATGACAACGATACCCTAAAGACCTTACTTGAAAATGCTATTGGTACAAACCCTCTGCTAAAAGATACTGATAATGATGGTGCTGATGACGCAGTAGAAGTTGGTAGCAACACAGGCACGCCATTAGATACAGATGGTGATAAAATTATCAATGCACTTGACCCTGATGATGATAACGATGGCTTACCTTCTTCAGAAGAAAAAATACTCGGCACTAATCCGCTTAAAGAGGATACTGATGGGGATGGCATTCCTGATGGAGAAGAAGTCGGTAACTCCAAAGGTGATGCAAAAGACAAAGCGAAAGACAGTGATGGTGATGGCATTATCGATGCGCTAGATGCAAAGGTTGATCCAGACTTAGGACCTGATATACCACCAGAACCAAAAGACTTGGCTATAAAAGAAGAGGCAACAAAACAAGAAACGACTAAACAAGATAAGTCGAATGATGACGAGGTAACTGTTGAACCCGTAAAGAGCAGTAATAACACTTCCATTCAAGGTAGCTTACTTTATTTTCCATTTCGTTCTGCTGAGCCAAAGTTATCCAAATCAGCTAAAAAATACTTTACTAAAGTTGCCAATTGGCTAAAAGAATCTGCTGATAACAAAGTGATACTAACAGGACATACCGACAATATTGGTTCTAAATCTGTTAATCGTAAACTCGGCTTAAAGCGTGCCGCTATTATCCGCAAGATGCTTATTAAACAAGGCGCGCCCAAGAAGCAGATTAAAATTCGCTCTAAAGGTGAAAGCAAACCTATTAAAAGTAATAAAACAGAAGCAGGAAGAAGGAAAAACCGTAGAGTAGAACTAAGCCCTTTCGGGAAAGGTGTTTCTGCAAAATAGTACATTACTATAATATTTACTAGCTCCAAGGATACAAACCATGTTTCAAAATGACGTAACAAAAAACTATGAATTTCAGGACGCTACCTTAGAAATTCTAATCATGCTCGCAGGCGCTTTTTTACTTGGCTGTCTATTCTGTTGGGCATTACGCCAGTTAGGCGGAAGTAAAAAAAGGCCACAAGCAACCCGTCGTGATCCTATTGATCATAGAACACGCTTTGATACATCTGATACCTCACTACAGAATAAAAGTAATCTCTTAAAAGGTGCAGCTCTTGGCACATCAGGAGCAGTTGGAAGCTCAATAGCCTCAGCAGGAGCATCCATTAAAGATACGGCTGGAGATGTGGGTGATAAAATCACCGACACAAGCTCTTCTCTCCTAGACTCAACAAACGATGCTATTGCTAGTTCTAAAGATAAGCTAGCTGATATAGGCACTTCAGTGACAAGCTCTGTATCAGATACCGTAAGCTCTGCTAGTGAAGAACTAACAGATATTGGATCTGGCATTAAAGACGGTATTATTAAAACAGCAGAAGCAACTGGAGATAAGCTTTCAGGTACAAGCTCAACCACCGAAAATGATGACTTCAAAAAATTAGAAGGAATAGGTCCTAAAATTGAAACAATACTTTATGCTGCAGGTATCAATACATATGCCGATTTAAGAGCATCGGATACTGATACACTAAAAGCCATTTTAGAGACAGCAGGACCAGCATTTAAGATGCACGATCCTGACACATGGCCATATCAAGCTGATTTAGCCTATAACAAAAAGTGGGAGAAACTTAAGGAATATCAAGATTTTTTAATGGGTTCTGAAGATTAGCACTCCAACCAGTTTGCTAACAGCCCACATAAAGAAAGCGTGCAAGTTGTGGAATAAATAAAAGTGCTTAAAAACTATCATACTTTGTTCCAGAATACCTGCACAGCTTCTAAATCTACTCCCTCTGAAAACATTAGCTTTTTCTAATTAACAGAATTTGTTTATTAATGACATCAGCTACCTTCTCAGCGTCAGACAAGCCCTCATATACTATCTCTGATGGTTGACGACTAAAAAAACTAAAGTTCTCACTTGGGGTGCAGGCAAATACCTTCACTGTAGCAACACCTAACATGTTCTCGATGATATTCTCACTTTTTTCAACATCCGTCACCTTATGGAGTGGTATCGAGTACTCCATCCGTTTAATAAAGCCACCTCTATAAATACACCTTTTATTGGTAACGATATATTGAAATGTTCTTTGTAAAAAGTATAAATAAGGAAAAGATAACGGAAAGACAATGGCTGCCACTTTGATGGCTACTGGCACTCCTGATGAGATGGGGTGGAAATCCTCCACGCTAAGACCAAAATAAAAACCAAAAGTACCACCGAAAAAGCCAAATGACCAGATAGTTAAAAACATAGCCAAAAACGTATATAGTATTGATTTAGTAAAAATCCAACCGACTAAAACAGTCGCCTGTGGATGGCTTTGTATTATTATTGACTCACCTTCAAATAATTTAACGATTGTAAACACACTTATTCAACTCAATTATAAAATTATAAACTTCTACCATCCTTCAGTATAAGCTTCTTATTAAGGATATATTCACTTGGCCAATGTAATATATCTTCCTCAGAGAAGAAGTTCTGATTAGATTATCAGTACACCCAACAAAGTATCCTTCCCCCTACTTAAATAAAAAAGGTATTGCCCCCATGAAGTTACCTATCAATATTACACTTCTAGTCGCTGTAGGCTTCCTCACAATTACAACCCTTGAAGCTAAAACTAAAGTTTACACTTGGAAAGATGCCTCAGGCGAGATGCACTATTCAGCTTTTCCTCCCAAACCTACTGAAAAAGTGTCATCTTTAAAAGATGATATGCGTATTCCTGATAACAAAGAAAATACAGACAAGTCCCTAGAAAAAGATAAAATAACAGAAAATGTAGTCAATGAAACTCAAAAAAATCGAGATGAACGAAACAAAAGACTCAAATATTGCGAGAATCAATATAAAAATATCGAGCTATTAAAAAGCAACAAGATGGTCAAATGGATTAATAAAGATGGTAAAAGTGAAATACTTACCACTGAACAACGTAAGTTTAAACTTCAGTCTCTAAAAATAAATATTAGAAACAACTGCTCATCACTCAAAAAAGAAACTGAGAATAACAAAGACGAAAACGAGGTTATAAACGCAAATAATCATCAATAGAGCTAAATTGTTAGATTAATTTTGCGTTAACTACTCAGCATAATCAGTAACTGCTCAGATTGCGCTCTATTTTATTCGAATTCAAGGTAAAAGGGCGGAGTTTATGAGTATAAATGAGCACTTTTAGTGCAAGCTGAGTAGTTACCAGTTTATTACTGCCTTATGCCCCCCTTTTTTCCTGAACGATTATCTGCAACTAATAAAGCTTCTGGGACAGCGACTTTAATCGCAGCGGCTATCTCGAGACACATTCCTTTTTCAGGACGTAGTGACACCCACAACACATTGAGTTTCATATTAAGATCAGCGAATACAACAACCCCTTCGTAGCGTTCTAAAACTTCAATGACTGCATTCAAAGTCTTTCTACGATAAAATGTGGTTGATGTACTAGTACAGTAAATGGTAAGTTTCACCAATAACTTGAGGTCTAAATTTCCAATAGCTTCGTTGAAGAATTTTGCCTTAGCCCCGCTAGGGCTGCGATCCTTCGCCTTGCTATTTAAAATTTATCCTCTCAAGGTTATTAGGCGAACTTACCATTCACTGTACTAGATTAATTATATTTTTCTTACAAAAAATTAAGTATTTCCCCATTCACTCCTTTTATCATGAAATAGTTTGTCACACGTCTTATAATAGGTGAGTGAAAATAAATAACTATAAATTCGGATTGTTCTTAGGACTCTGCTTTCTTGCTTTAGAACTGCAAGCAGAAACTCAATTTCCTGTCTGTGCTATTCCCCCAAGCTTAGATATCAACAAAGCAACAAGTCAGCCAGTTAAAGATGCTGTGTATTTAGAGGCAGATACAGGATTAATTAATCGCAGTAGTGTCTCAAGTTTAGTTGGTAATATTATTATTCAGCAAAATGATCTTGTCATTAATGCAGATAAAGCTAGTTTTTTAGGTACAAACAATACGGTTACTGCTAATGGCAAGGTAGTGGTGTCCAATAAAAATATACAACTCAATAGCGATTCTATTCAGTATCAAACCAGTTCTCAAAGTGGTGAACTTAAAAATGTTCGTTATAAACTCAAGCACTCCACTCTTAATGGTCGAAGTCGCCATGTTATCCAAAAAAATGCAACTCAACTCGAACTAATAGATGCAACTTATACTAGCTGTCCTGCTTCGATTAATAGCTGGCATCTCGCTGCTGGTAATATAAAGCTTGATCAAAACAAACGAATTGGTAATGCCAAAAATGTAACCTTAAAGATTGCTGATACACCTGTTTTCTATTTCCCTTGGTTGAACTTCTCTCTTGATAACAAACGTAAAACAGGATTCCTCATACCAACAATAAATTTTTCTGAGAAGTCTGGCACAGCAATCTCCACCCCATTATATTTGAACTTATCTCCCAATTACGATGTGACTATTACACCTTCGTACTTGAGTAAACGTGGTCTTAAAATAGACAATGAATTTCGCTATTTAAGCAAGTACCATCAAGGCGTATGGGAGTACGAAATACTGCCTAGAGATCATAGCTTTAATAATAAACAACGTGATTATTTTAAAATAAACCATAGCTCAAAAATATCAGACTCTATTCGCTTTAACATCAAAACGGAGAATGTCTCTGATAAAGAATATCTCAATGATTTTAGAAAGTCGCTATCCAACTCAAGCACCCCTGCCCTAGAACATCGTATTGAAATTGTAAAAGTTGGTAAAAACTGGCGTTTGAGTGCTGCCTCTATTGATTATCAAACACTGGACTCAACAAATTCTTCTTACTCAAAACTACCCGAGATTAAGTTTAGCTACACGCCGAAAATATTACCTAAACAAGTCAATCTATCACTAGATACTGAGTTAAGTTATTTTGACAAAAGAAAGGGACCTACTGGAATGCGCCTCGATGTAAACCTTGGTGCTAGTAGAAAGTTTGGCAATGATGCTTGGTACTTTAAACCTTCCGTTGGACTACGTCATACCTATTATAATTTAAAAAATAACCCCACAGGAAATCGTCAAACAAGAACACTACCAACATTAAGTTTAGATGCAGGATTATTTTTTGATAGGGACTTAGCGGGTAGAAAGTTAACACAAACACTTGAGCCACGTTTATTCTATACCTATACCCCCTTTAGAGATCAAAACGATATTCCTTTGTTCGATACAGCTAAAACGGACTTCTCTACTAGCACACAACTTTTCTCTAAAAATCATTACACAGGTAAAGACCGTATTGCTGATAGCAATCAACTCACTGTTGCCGTCACTTCACGCATCCAAAATAGAAAAACAGGAAAGGAACTCTTACAAGCTAGTGTGGGTCAAATCTTCCACTTTGCTGATAGAAAAGTAACCTTGCCTGGCGAAACGGTACAAACCAATGCACAGTCTGAGCTTGCTTTTGAACTTGGTGGAAAAATAAATGACAATGTACGACTTTCGACCTCCTCTTTTTGGGATCCTAACACTAAAAAATGGACAGCGACTGAAACCCGTCTAAACTATAAAGATAAAAAAAATAGAATTGCTAATGTTTCTTATAGAAGCTTAAAGGACGAACTCAAGCAAGCTAGTGCCTCTTTCTCTTTACCCATTAACAAAGAGTGGTCTATGATTGGACGTGTTGATCATGACTTGAAGAATAATCGAAATTTGGAGACACTGGCGGGTATTGAGTACCAAAACTGCTGTATGAAAACACGAATTGTTGGTAGAAAATATTTAACCTCAGATAATCGTAGCTATGATGATGCTATTTTCCTTCAATTTGAGCTAAAAGGATTAGGCAATCTAGGACATAAGGCAAATTCTGTACTGAAAGATAAAATATATGGATATGAATAACCAAAAATTAACCACAAACTTACTTATTCAGAACAAAATACAGGCTCTTTTTAAAACGGCGACTTTAGTTTTTGGCTCATTATTGCTAAGTACTCAGTTGAGTATGGCTGCAAGCCAGCCCTTAGATCGTATTGCGGCAGTGGTGAATGAAGATATTGTTATGCTAAGCAGCGTCTTATCACGCGCTAAAAAATTAAAAGCTGTCTCTCCTAACTCCGACGATAAAACCCTTATCGCACAAGCCCTAGATCAATTAATATTAATCAAAGTACAAACTCAATACGGTAAAGCACTCGGTATTGTTGTTGATGATGTCATGTTAAATCGCACCATAGAAGGCATCGCCAGACAAAACAATCTATCACTCGGTGATTTTCGTCTAGCACTGCAAAAGCAGGGAGTAGAATATAGTGATTTTCGTGAAGATATTCGTTCACGTCTAATCATTAATGCCCTAAAGCAACGTCATCAATCAGGAAGTAGAGCAAATATATCAGAGCAAGAAATAAATGATCTTATATTCTCACAAGCTTCAGCTATCAACCAAAATGCTCAATATCATCTACAAGATATTTTGATCGCAGCACCTAATGGCACAGCATTATCGCAATTTAATATTGCCAAAAGAAAGGCAGAAAACATACGTAAAAAATTACTAGGACAAAAGACATTTGCAACGGATGGTATAGAAACAAATGATCTTGTCTGGAAAACAGCACAAGAATTACCCGCAGCTTTCACTCGTGTTTTAAGCTTAATGGGTGTAAATGAAATATCCCCCGTTGTACACGATAGCAGAGGCTTTCATATTCTTAAGTTAATCGCCAAACGTGGAGGCTCTCAGCAACTAGAGTTACAAGCACATGTGCGTCATATTCTTATTCCTGACACTAGTAAAAAGGGACAACAAAAAGCGATGAGTATACGCAAAAAACTACTCGCTGGAGCTAACTTTGCAAGCCTAGCAAGAGCTAACTCAGCAGATAAAGGAAGTGCAGTCAATGGTGGAGACCTAGGCTGGGCAACACCTAAAAACTATGTACCTGCCTTTGCTAATACGGTGAGAACTGCCCCCTTAAACGCTATTAGCCAGCCTGTTAAAACTAAATTTGGCTGGCATATTATCCAAGTACTCGAACGTAAAAAGGTTGATACTAGCCAAGAGACAATACGCGCCTCTGCAAAATCAATTCTGGCAAAAAAGAAAAATAAAGGGAGTTATGATAAGTGGCTACAAGGTATACGTGATGAAGCCTTTATTGAGTATCGTTTAAAGCTGTAGCACTTTGAAAAGATGCTAACTCAAAGATAACTACTCAACATAATCAATAACTTCTTAGATTGTGCTCTATTTTGTTTGAATTCAAGACAAAAAGGCGGAGTTCATACCGTATAAATGAGCACTTTTAACGCAGAAATCGGGCAAAAAAGAGTACAAGCTTTTTACAATATTAGCTCCCTTTTTTTATCCCATCTAAAACACTCTGCATCTCTTCAAACTGCTGATTAAAATCATTATCAAATGCATTATCTATTTCTAATAAAATTTTCTCATATTTAGAAAATAAACCAACAGCTTCCAATTCTTTAATCAAGTGATCAATCACACCTTCGTATTCATCAACCTGCATTTCTCGGAGTGCATCTATCTGTGTTTGAAATTTTTCTTCAAGAGTGCTCATAGCAAATAATTAGAAACTAAAAAATATTGGGTTAAAATAAGTACCCGCGCAAAATTAATCTAACAATTTAGCCTCTATTTTCTGATCTTCTTCGTTATTTTACCTTGATCACATAGCCTACTATGCTCCCATCACAACGCCTTGAATATCAAAAAACAGAAAACTAAATTTTGT
>Ga0256832_1002379_pt1 | contig 12826 bp, 15 predicted proteins | sample 134614metaG_FD_190534 | JGI IMG/M metagenome (GOLD analysis project Ga0256832, IMG submission 190534) | Hydrothermal vent microbial communities from Lau Basin, Pacific Ocean - 134-614 | ecosystem: Environmental > Aquatic > Marine > Hydrothermal vents | place: Pacific Ocean: Lau Basin | collected... | reverse complement strand
ACCACTTAAAAACTCTAGGAACTCTCTTGACTTAAACTATTAAGTCGTACCCTTTGTTCTTGGACGCGTATTATAGGAGATTTTCTTTTGCTTGTCAAGGATTTTTCAAAAGTTTTTTAAAAAAAATTAATTATTTTATTTTTGATACATTTTTAACTAATTATATCTTGTTAGCTATAGTATCTCTTCACCTACAATAAAGGCATATCCTGTTTGGGCTAAAATCTTAATAGTAAAGCTATCATCACTGTTAACTACACCATCATTATTAATATCTGTAGACATTTCAAATTTTAATCTACAATCTTTATTCATTATTTTAGAAAAATTAGCACTACTATAACTTGCAACTTGATGATGTGGTCTCCCTAAATAGTCAAAAGCTATATGCTGAACTTGATTACACCCACCATATTTTTTAATATCTTTAATACCAAATTTTTTACCTAAAAGTACAGTAGGACTCTCATCATCTTGTAGAGAGTTACAAGTATTAAATGAATATAGATATTTTCCATCTACTGGATTAATAGCTGACTCACTCTTATCAATAAAACCATCCATATCTCTATCGGAGCCTACTCGATAGTAATACTCATTAGTACCACTACATTTACCATATTCAAATCTCCAATAGGCTTTTTGCCACTTAGTATCATTATCACTTCTATGCTTATTATCTCTCAAAGCTAACTGTTGAGTTAGCCGTATATGAGAGAGTATAGTCTCAGCAGCCTCCTGCTTTAAATCTCTATCCATACGTCCCATAGCTAAAGAGGATAAAATACCTAAAACAACAATAACAAAAATAAGTTCAATCATAGTAAATGCAGATTTATTTTTCAAAAGAATAACCTTAGTATATTTTTATTTAAAAAATTATACTATAGTTTTAAGAAATTTTTAATTAAATAACTATCTACTTGCTATAAATTTTAAAGAGATAGAGTTTACACAGTGACGAGTATTTTTATTTGTCATACCTTCACCTCTAAAAACATGACCTAAGTGTCCACCACAGTTGGCACATACTATCTCTACCCGTCTACCATCAGCATCGGGTACCTCTTTGACTGCACCCTCTATAGTATCATCAAAGCTAGGCCAACCTGTACCTGAATCAAATTTTGCATCAGAAGAGAATAGCTCTGCATTACATTGACGACAAGTATACATACCACTCTCTTTATGATTCCAAAACTCTCCTGTAAATGGTCGTTCTGTACCTTTATTTATAATAACTCTTCTCTCTTCTTCTGTTAATTTATTATATGCCATATCTTCTCCTTATTTAGAAAGTACCCAATGGGGTCTAATAAAGTGGCAAGTATACCCATTTGGATAGCGTTGTAAGTAGTCTTGGTGTTCTGGTTCTGCCTCCCAAAATTCACTTGCTTTAGTCACAGATGTAACTACTTTATTGGGCCACACTCCACTAGAGTCTATATCTTTAATAGTCTGTAAAGCCACTTCTCTTTGCTCATCTGTAACATAAAAAATCTCTGAACGATAAGACCTTCCTATGTCATTACCTTGTCTATTTAGAGTAGTAGGGTCGTGTATCTGAAAAAAGAACTCTAAAAGCTCTCTATAACTTATTTTTAATGGGTCAAAGAGTATCTCAACAGCCTCTGCATGGTCTCCATGGTTACGGTAGGTTGCATTTGGTACTTCACCACCTGTATAACCCACTCTTGTACTAACTACACCTGGAAGTTTACGAATAAGCTCTTGCATACCCCAAAAACATCCACCTGCTAAAATTGCTTTCTCATACTGCATTGTATTACCTTATTGAATTTAAAAAAGAAGAGGAATAAAAAGAAGTTCTCTTAAAACCCAAATAGGCTTTAAGAGGCTAAAAGCATAAAGAGTATTAAATCTTTTCTGCTTTTTGAACATCATATAAGATGTCATCCATAGGGTGACGATACATAGGCATTGCAAGACGTTTTTCATCAAGTACGTGACCGATAAATCCTATTGAACGACCTACAATGAAGAATGCGTTAAGTGTACCACTCTCAATAAACTCATCTATCTCTTCTTCTGAGTAGCCTAAAGCTCTCCACATATCTACCATAAGAATACCAATAGTACCATCAACATTAAGAATTAGGTTCTCTTTCTTACTTGTAGTAAGTGCCTCAACTGTTCTTGCATAATCAAGTAGTGGAGTTGAAGGGAAATGCTCTGCTGCATAGTTCATAAGCCCTGTAACTCTTAGGTCAGGGTTTTTAAGAGACTTAATTCTGTGACCAATACCAGGAATTGGTATACCTTGTTTCTTCATATATTTTAAGAACTCTGCTGGTGTAAGCTTATTATCATCTGCATACTTAAAGTATTTAGCAGCACCATCAATCGCTCCACCAAATCTAGGTCCAATAGTAAGAAGTCCTGTTACCAATGCTTCAACAACACTCTTACCTGCACGTGCAGTTACTTTTGCATTATGAGCTCCTGAAACTGCTGGACCATGGTCTGCTACTGTCTTTAAAACTGTCTCAATAAAGTCTGTAGCCCATTTTGGATACTGTTTTTTAAACCATAATAGAGAGATAACATCTCCGATTCCTTTTCCTGTGTCAGGTGTTGCAACAGATGAGATTGGGAACCCTGCGTAAGTTGCCTCTTCTCCTCTATCATCAGAGATAGTACATATAAACTGCTTAGGTCTTCTTACTTTTGGTAGAGTATTGATTTCAGGCTCTGGAATATCTTGAATAATACCCTCAGCATGTAGTTTATGGTAAACTGATGCAATCATTTCAGGTAGGTCATTAAATGAGTTAGGTACATGAATACCTGCTTCTCTCATTGCATTATTTTTATACTCTGCTGTCTCCATCTCACCATTTGCAGAAGCTCCTGCATGACCAAACTGAACACCGCTATCATAGTACTTAGCAATAGTACCAATACACCAAGCAATAATTGGCTTTTTAATCTTACCTGACTTAACAGCTTCAATTACTTTGTACTCCTCTGTACCACCAACTTCTCCAAGTAAAATCATATATTTTACATCTGGATTAGCTTCCATTCTAAGAAGATTATCAATAAATACAGAACCAACAAATCGGTCTCCACCAATTGCTACACCCTCTGCAATACCATCAGCATTAATCGCAATAATGTTAGAGAGCTCATTAAAAAGACCACCTGAACGTGTTACAAGACCACATGAACCAGCTCTATGAAGTTTAGAGTTAATAATATTATCAATTGTCCCACCAATATTAGCAATCTTAAATGCACCAGGAGCAATAGCACCAACAGTAGCAGGACCAATTACAGTAACACCTAAACTTCTTGCTTTTGCATTCATAGTACGTGCTAATCTCTCAGGAATACCCTCAGCAGTAATCATAATAGTCTTAAACCCACCAATCTCAAGAGCATCCATAGTTACATTGTAAGCTGTTCTAAATGATGCAAAGTTTAAAAGTACATCTGCTTGTGGTTGAGCAGCTTTTGCCTCTGCTGTACTTTTATAAAGAGGAATCATTATCTCATCAGCACCATAGAAGAACTTCTCAAACTTATTTGAGCTAGTTGGTGCAACAATAGCAGCAACTGAAGGCTTCTCTCTTTTAATAGTATAGTCATAGTCTAACATTCTTTGGATAGCCGTTTTGTTGTTATTCCAAAAAATTGCTTGTGTATCTTTAGTAAATAATTTTGACATATCTCTTCTCCCTACTTCTCTTCTAGTGCCATACGTACAATATCTGTTAAGTGTGTCTCTGGTCCATATACTTCAATATAAAGACCCAATCTGTCGGCTGCTTCTTTAATATCTTTAAGACCCTTTTCATAGTTTGGTCCACCACGTCTTACATAGATTTTAATACCTACCTCTTTCATCTTATCAGCATAGTTCTCAAATGCTTGTATAATTCCTGTAAATGTCTTAGCTACATCGGTAAAGTTAGCAATAGCTCCACCAATAATTAAAATCTTATCACGACCTTGTGGGTCTTTCTCTCTTGTCATTAAATCAAGAATTGTCTCCGCATAGAACTTAGTCTCACCTGTAGTTGGACCACCACTATACTCACCATAGTTAGCAAGGTCATCAATACCTGCCATATCAGCAATAGTATCAGCATAAACAACAGAAGCACCACCACCAGCAACCATAGTCCAAATTCTAGCCTCTGGCTTAAGAAGTGTTAACTTAAGTGATGCACCTGTTTTTGCATCTGCCTCTTCAATAGCCAATACTTCAGGAGATTTCTCTTCCATACCAAATGCAGTTGGAAACTCAACATCACCCCACTCTGAAGCCATCATAAATCCAGCAGTATCATCAAGTTTAGCAACCATATCAAGGAGTTCTACTTTGTTACCTTGAAGAACAAAAGGGTTAATCTCTAAATATGCAAAGTTTAAATCACGATAGGCTTTAAAGAATCCAATAGCAAACTTTGCAAAATTCTCTTTGTCACCTTCTGCAACATCAGCAGGAACATTCTCTCTAATTTTTTGAGCTATCTCCTCTTCTGTCTCGGTAATTTTAAAGGAAACCTCTGTTACCTTCTCATCCCAACCCTCTTCGACTTCCATTCCACCTTCAGCAGACATATAAAGCACATCATCATCACCAACACAAGTAGCTGAAATGTAGTACTCCTCCTCTTGTGTATGTGGAGTAAATGGCTCAACAATAAAGTGTGTTAACATATCAACTGAAGGTTCACCTTTTGGTGTGTCACCATCAAAAGAGAAGTAAACCTCTTGTTTTGTTGAACTCTTCTCATCAATCCACTGGGCTGCTTTTTCAAGAGTTACATCACCTGGTTTTTGGTCTTTAAAAAGAACTAAACCATTTTTTCCTCTTTTCCCAAAAAGCATATCGGGTTTTACTACCAAAGGTTTTTCGGCTAACCATTTTTTCTCTTTTGCAGCCTCTTTTAATTGATCTCCACTTTGAACTAATACCGTCTCATAAGAATAAGTAAAATCTGGAAAGTACTTATCCCAATGTCTAGCTAAAATTGACTTTGCGTCATATTCTCTAATCGCTTTTTGAGCCATCGAGTTCTCCTTGTTTAAATTGTGTTGATGTTAGTCTATCATTACAAGGATTTAATCTATATATTAGTAACTTATACTCTTAAGAAGTTTCTCTTCTATGTGTATTTTAGGAACATCTCATTCAGAACACGCTTCTATACCATAATATTTTAACTGATATTGCTGTTTTAGGTTTTTTGCAGTGTAACAATTCTCACCAATCTCTCTTAACTCCTCTACTTGCCAATAGGGCTGATAGAATGGGTAGGCAAAATGTTGAGACTTATCCTTAAACAGGGGGAAAATAGACTTATGAAAGACAATAATAAAAGTTGAAATAAGAAGCATAATAAAAGCAATCTTAAGTCCCAATTTATAGTTCTTTTGAAATTGAGGTAGACGAACCTGAACAGTTCTTTGATAGACCAATACCATTAAAACTACAGCTACAATAACATAAGGAGCAAAATCTGTCATAATCACCTGTTGACGTAATGACAGTAGTATAGAGAGAATAAAAGCTGTAAAGGAGATATACCACAAAATATCTTTCTGCTCACGTTGCCAAATACGATAAAGAGAATAGAAAAAGTAGATAAATACAAAAGGGGAAAAGAGTGCCAAATATAGACCTATAAGCTCTAAAAACTCCCCACTTGGATGTCCTCCTATATCTAATTTGTTAAAGTAAAGCAAAGATACAATAGCAAAAAGAAGTGAAAAAATAAAAAGCATTCTATCTTTTTTAGATATAGCAAACAGAGATAAACCTATAAAAAAGATAATAGAGGCATCATGAATAAAAAGCAACAATGCCATAATAGCAATACTAAGCCATAAAAGTCTCTCTTTTTTATAGACAATTAAAAAGAGTAGAACTAAAGTTACAACAACAACAGCTATATTAACAATAACAGATGCCGTAATAATTCCTGGCAAAAGAGCAAATATTGTTGTTGCAAAATAGCTATCTTCCTCTTTGTCTAAATATGCTCTTGACATTATATAAAAAAGAGGTATATTAATTAATCCAAACAAAACAAAAGGAAAACGAAACGATAAACCACTCTCAAACCAGCTATTAGTAATGTGCGTTAAAAACTTTAATATACTATTTTCTGTTGTGTAGTAGACCAAAGCTTCATTTGGACCAATAGGCAAAACTGTTGCTAAATAGATTAGAGCCACTGCATATAAAAAATAAAAACTATAAAATGCTATTCGGCTCATACTATTGTCTCTTTAGAGTTTTAAAAAGTTGTCTAACATCTCATAACCATACTCAGACATAATCGACTCAGGGTGAAACTGCACTCCATAAATATCTTTGTTTTTAATCTCCAAAGACATAATCTCACGGTCATCTTTAGAGTAAGAGGTAACTACAACCTCATCTGGTAAATCCTCTTTATTTACTGTCAAAGAGTGGTAACGAGTTGCTCTAAACTCTTTAGGCAATCCTTTAAATATAGGTGTCTCTCTCTCTATCTCCACCTGTGAAGTCTTTCCATGCATCATATTTTTAGCACGAATCACCTCTGCACCAAAGGCTTGTGCAATACTTTGATGCCCTAAACAGATACCAAAAATAGGTGTTGTATCGGCAAACTCTCTAATCACATCAAGAGTTACTCCTGCCTCATTAGGTGTAGCAGGACCAGGAGAGATAATAATCTTCTGGGGGTTTAATGCCTTAATCTCTTCTACTGTTAACTCATCATTACGAATTACCTTTAAATCTGCACCTAACTCTAAACAGTACTGCACTACATTGTAGGTAAAACTGTCGTAGTTATCTATCATTAAAATCATCTTTTGTCCTACTTTAAATCTTGAAAGAAGTATAACAGATGACTACTTTTAAACAAATTCAAAGTTTTTATAGTTAAAAAAAGATTTTTTAAGAAAGAAATCTAAAAATTATATATAAAATTAAGATTACTAACAAAAGGATTACAGTGATAAAAAAACTTCTCCCTCTACTTTTAATTTTTATATCTATTGGTTGTGAACAGAAAGATACAAAAAATAAAACCACCTATGAGAAATATGCAACTAAATACAATATACCATGGGAAAAAGATTTAGCAACTGCCTTTGCCAAAGCCAAAAAAGAGCATAAGATAGTCTTGGTCATGGTTGTTAGCCAAGGTTGTAGATGGTGTGAGAAGATGGAGGCTGAAACACTTTCAGATAAAGAGGTTTTAGATAGATTAAAAAAATATATCTTAGTTCTTGCAGATAGAGAGACACCTAAAGAGAGAGAACAGTTACCTCCCTTTAAACATGTACCTGTTATCTTTTTTATGACTCATAAAAAAGAGGAGCTAGATAATATACGTGGATATTTTGATAAAGAGGATTTTTTAAACTACCTTAATGAGTTTGAAAATGAGTAATTTACTTTTGGGTTATGACTTTAGTATCAATAACCTCTAGCTCCTTTACTCTTTTATCTTCAAGCCTCTTTCCACGCCAATAGTATCCACCAATTGCACCACCTGCTGCTGTCATAGTTAAAAGCCCTGCTGTAACAAACTGAGCCAACATAAATAGAGCACCAACTCCTAATACACCAGCAAAAGCAGCCCCTACTTTAAAATTGGCCTTAGCATGGGTAATCTTAGCCTCTTTAGCAATCTCTTTTTGTGCCTCTTTGACTACTTTTATCTTATCCCTTTCTGCCTTTACACGTAACTTCTCTCTCTCTTTAGCAAAGCTCTCTTTTATCTCATGCTCTCTCTCTTTATAGAAGTGTTCACTAAGCAAAGAGAACCAAAAAGCAACCATAATAGCAACAAATAAAAGAGGTACAACTAGACGTAAAACTCCCATCTCATCAAAAGTTTGAGGAGATAGAGCAAAGAGTACAATGCTTACTATCTCTACCAAAACAATACCTAGAAAAAATTTAAATATCTTCACTACTTTAAATCCTCCGACCAAAAAAACTCTATCCACCCTTGTGGTTTCTTAACCCACCATGTGGGCTCTATCTTAGCAGTTGGTTTATAAAATAGAGAGGCTGTAAAAAAAATTACTTCTGGATACTCTCTTTTTAAAATATCTAAAACTGCTACTAAAGTATCTCCACTATCGATAATATCATCAACAATTAAAACTCTATTTGACCCTTCAAGATTTGGAATATGAAAAACCTTGACCTCATCTAACTTCTTTATTCCTTCATAACCAATGGTATTGATGGCATAGACTCTACGAGTATTATAAAACTCTCCTAGCATCTGCCCTATACTAAGCCCCCCACGTGATATAGGAACTATGGTATCAAACTCTTGGTCTATCTTTGTTGTTAATATCTTTAAGTCTTCTCTAAATTCATTATATGGGTAGTATATTTTTATCATCGCCAATTATAACAAATTAATCATATCTTTATGAATAGAGTTGTAGTTCATTATACAAACTATCTCTCTCAACAGGTATAAACCCCGAATTTTTAATAAGAGCTACAAAATCTTCCAACTCCATACCATTTGCACTCTTAGCCCCTGCTGCTGATTGAATTGCCTCTTTTTCAATTGTTCCATCTAAATCATTAGCTCCAAACTCTTGGGCTATAAGAGCTAAATTAATAGTTGAAGTTGCCCAATAAGCTTTAATATTTGGAATATTATCTAGCAAAATTCTTGAAATAGCATAGGTCTTTAAAATCTCTTGACCTGTTGGATACTCTTTAACTTTTAAAAAGTTATTATCTCTTTGATAGACCAGAGGAATAAAAGCATTAAACCCTCCTGTTCTATCTTGTAAATCTCGAATTCTTATCATATGGTCAATTCTATTTGCCCTACTCTCTACATGACCAAAAAGCATAGTTGCATTGCTCTGCTTACCTCTGTTGTGCCACTTTTGGTGAATCTCTAGCCACCCATTAGAGGTTACTTTACCTTTACATAGATACTCTCTAACATTCTCATCAAATATCTCTGCACCACCACCTGGCATAGAGTCTACACCACTATCAATCATCATATCTAAAATCTCATCATAACTTAAGCCATATTGACGATGAAGAAAATCTACTTCTGCAGCTGTCATAGCTTTAATATGCACATTAGGAAATCTCTCTTTTATCTTTCTAAAAGCACCCATATACCACTCTACCCCATCATTGGGATTATGAGCAGAGACAATGTGTAACTCTTTTGCCCCTTTCTCAATAGAGTTTTGAGCAATCTGTAGAATCTGCTCATGACTCATGGTATATTGATTTGGGTTTTTACGACTTGCACTATAGGCACAAAACTTACATATATCTGCACAGACATTGGTAGGATTGATATGACGATTGATATTGAAGTAGGTTTTTTTCCCAAACCTTTTTTGACGAATATCATCTGCTAACTCACCCAAGGTAAAGAGGTCTAGCTCATAGAGTGCTTCACCCTCTTCCTGTGTTAGACGCTCTGCTTTTTTTACTTTTGCTATTAAATCCATTTCTATCACTTTATACTTTTTTGGCATTATACTCAAATAGCGTTAATGAAACTCTCCTATATATACAATTTATATTTAATTAAATAAAAAATTCTCATTATATTTAATTCCTTAATATATCTATCAAAATTAAATTTAAATAAAGTTTTTCAATATATAATTTCTGAATTTTTTTACTAAAAGGATTCTTAGGTGAATATTAAAAAGATAATCTTATTTTTTATATCTTTTATGCTTTTAACTATATCGTTAGAGGCAAAAGATAGAAAAATCAATAAAGCTTATCTAGGCTACTATATAGAAGCTACTGCAAAATCAAAATTAGGTAAAAAATATAAATGGGGTGGAGATGGTCCTTACGCTTATGACTGTTCTGGTTTTACAAAAGCTGTATTTGCTCTTAATGGAATAAAGATTCCAAGAAACTCATGGAAACAAGCTCAAATAGGTATGAGAGTTAGTCGAAAGAACTTAAGGAAAGGAGACCTAATCTTCTTTAGCTCCAAACACCACAAAGGTATTAACCATGTAGGTATTTATCTTGGTCATGGTAAATTTATCCATGCTAGTAGATTCCATAAACGTATTGTTATCTCTCCACTTAGAGAGTATCGTCGTTACTTTAAATGGGGTTGTAGAGTAGGATAAAATACTCTTACACTCCTATTTCTACTTATTATTTCTACTTATATAAAATCATATATAATTTTAAAACTATAAAAACTTCATAATTAACTAAGAAAAATTAAGCTAAAATAAAACTTAACAGTTTTTTAATAAAAAAAACATACTGATAAAAATATCAAGGAGCTGATAAATGTTTCAAAAAAAAACTCTTATTAAAAGTTTTTTGATTCTTTCACTATTTACTTCATCTGTAATTGCACTAGAGGTAAATATTACAAAAGAACTCCCATATGTTGATATTGAGATAGATGGGAAACCTTTTAGAATTCAAAGAATTCAAGATACAAAACACAAACTGACAAACTCATATAGTAAAACTTCACGTCCAGCTCCTCCATTCAGTATACAACCATTTCAACCAATAAAAGGTATTGAGACAGTAAGTGAACTAGATGTACTAGACTTTCTTCAAAATAAAGTAACCAAAAACCAAGGTATTTTAATGGATGCAAGAATGCCTAAGTGGAATAAAGCAGGAACTATTCCTGGAGCAACAAATATTCCTTTTTCAATCTTAGCTTCAAAAGGAGGTAAAAATCCATATATTGAGAAAATTTTCTCTCTTTTAGGTGTAGCTAAAAAGGGAGGTAAATGGGATTTTAGTAACGCTCAAATGTTACTAATTTTTGATAATGGTCCATGGTGTCAACAGGGGGTACGTGCCATGAAAAACCTGTTAAAATTAGGGTATCCAAAATCAAAAATGTTATACTATAGGGGGGGTATGCAGTATTGGCAGATTTTGGGTTTCACTACAATCATTCCAAAATAACATATAGTAAAAGGAGAAATTATGTTAAAGAAAGATGAATACAATCAAGAAGAGTATAATGACTACTATAGACAAGAGATAGAAGGAGCTGAACTGCATGGCTACTCTAGTGATGATGAGGGTGGAGGTATGGGGAAACTTATTGCTTTACCTATTCTTCTTGCATTAGCAGTAGCTGGATATTTTGGATACAATATGATGAGTAAATCAGATGATACCATTGATGATAAAAGCTTACAAGTATCAATAGATAATCTACCTAAAAGTGTACAAAGCGATGCAGAGACGGATAAGAGTGATACCACCCCTATAGTAGAGGAGGAAGACAAATCTAAAAAGAAAGAGCTAACAACAAATACTACAAAATCTAAAGAGGCTGATATTGCAACTAATTCTATAGAGTCTAAGAAAGAAGAGACTTCAACACAAAAAACTGTAGAAGATGAAATCTCCAACAAAGTTCAACAAGTAGTTACTTCATCAGAATCTAAAATATCACCAGAAGAGATAGCTTCTATTGTTGCTGCTGTAATGAAACAGATTAACCAAGAAAAGAGTAGTTCAACTACCTCAACTACTGATGTTGCAAAACAAGATGAAGAGCTTCTAAACAAACTTTCAACTACTGAAGTAGACTCTGTATCATCTGACTTAGAAAAAGCTTTGGAAAACACAAATATTAGTGAAAATACTCATATTGACAATAGCAACCAAAAACAGGTCGATGTCTATAATAAAGTTACTGTCCAAAATACTAAAGGGACAGATAAATTAAGTCAACTCTCTGCACAAATTAGTAATGAGATTGAAAATGCATCAATATCAAGTACAACTACAACAAGCGAAGAGGATAAAAAATATAGTAAAGAGATTAAAAAAGAGGTAATCTCTCGTAAAAAAGAGATGAGAATTATTATTGTTAAAAAGGGTGATACTCTTGGTAAACTAGCAAAACGTGCTTATGGAAATGCTATGGAGTACAAACGTATATTTAGAGCAAATCCAGAAATAACAAGACCTGACCGTATCTATATTGGACAAAAAATCCGTATTCCTTTAGATTAACTATTAAAAGAGTAAAGGTAAAACAGATGAAAAAATTGCTTCTACTTCCACTACTGATTACTTCTCTCTTTGGAGAAGATGTAGTTGTTAAGATTACTAAAGATATACCTTATGTATATACAACAGACTCAGGTAAAAAAATTAAAATTGAACGAATCCAAGATGTTAACAATAGACTAACTGATGACTACGCCAAAACATCTCGTCCCTGTCCACCATTTTGTGTTCAACCAACTCATATATTTCCAGGAATAAAAAATATTGAAGAGATTGAACTTCTTAAATTTATGGAGAATGAAGTAGCAACAGGAAAAGGGGTAGTTATTGATGCTCGTCTTAAGAGTTGGTTTGAACTAGAGACTATTCCATCTGCTATTAACTTACCTTTTCCAATTATGCAAAATGCAACTAAAGAGAAAGCAAAAAGAATCTTTATGCTTTTAGGTATGACAGTAGATGCTGATGGAACATGGAACTTCTCAAAAGCAAAAGATTTAGCAGTTTTTTGTAATGGTGTTTGGTGTGCTCAGTCTCGTCACCTCATTTCAGGACTCTTAAAACACAACTATCCAAAAAGTAAAATACTATACTACCGTTCAGGTTTTCAGGGTTGGAAACTTCTTGGATTGACTACTGTTATTCATAAAGAGATTAAGAAAGATTAAAATCTTGTAACAAAAAGTAGCACAACATCACAACATTATATAGTGCTACAAATTTAATTTTAAAAATCTTATCTATCTCTGGGCTTTTGTGTATATGATATTTCGTAGAACTCAGGTTAGTAGTTTTTATAGTTATCCTCTAACCTTTTGTATT